>Ga0307990_1000378_pt1 | contig 41384 bp, 28 predicted proteins | sample EllFjometagen129_FD_203168 | JGI IMG/M metagenome (GOLD analysis project Ga0307990, IMG submission 203168) | Marine microbial communities from Ellis Fjord, Antarctic Ocean - #129 | ecosystem: Environmental > Aquatic > Marine > Unclassified | place: Southern Ocean | collected 2014-10-08
GGGGGGTAAACTTTGGTTTTTCGAAAATTGAATGATACATTTGATTCAAACAACGGCACCAAAAAATAGTTTTTCGAGGTGCCCTTAATTAAATTTGAGGTCTTCTAATCCTTCGATATTATCCAATCCGCTAAATTCTTCGGCCAGACCTTCAATATCATTCAGGTTAAAATCACCGGCAATATATACCAACACACCTTCTGTGGGTTCTGATACAACAAGCAGGAATTCACGAATCTGTGGTCCTTCTGTCTTCATCCATATACGGACATCTTCGTCACCTTCCCTTACTGATAGTACCTCTACATAGTCGTCGGTATTTAATCCATCTGTCACTTCATCATAAAAATTATTATTAGCCAGGATCTCTTGATTCTCAATGGCAAGAACCTTGACTGCTGTGAGCTTGTCGAAGGGAACCCCAGCATCAGCAATTTCTTTTACTTCCATATCTGAAATAACCTGGAAAAGTTCAGGACCAATATTCACGGTTGTGACGTCTTCCATTCCGCTGTACTTCTTAATTATTTTCTCAATAGAAGAGGGCTGAGCCATAACCACCGCTGAAAATAATACTGCTGTTAAAATTAATGTTACTTTTTTCATAATCTAGAATTTTGTTTTTATTTGTTATGTGATTTATTTTCACCTTTCTATGAGGGAGACGATTGATGAAAACTTTTATTACAACTAAACAGGAATAAAATATTTCCCAGGTTAAATTTAGATTAAGAAATCATATTTTATATACTGAATTACAGTTACTTACGATATTATGAGAAAAATCAAAAAATGTTTTTTAATAAACTATTTGAATATAAAAATTTAGTTTTTATCTTTGTCAGCGCTTTACAAAAGCGAGAAGGATGATTCAGTAGCTCAGTTGGTAGAGCACCTCCCTTTTAAGGAGGGGGTCCTGAGTTCGAGCCTCAGCTGAGTCACCACAAAAGACCCCGAATTTATTCGGGGTTTTTTGTTTTAAGTACTTGAGTACTTGGAGTACTTCGAGTACTTCGAGTACCTTGAGTTAGGGCCCCTAGTATATTCATTATATCATTTAAATCGAAGCGCATTCCTTCTCCCGGCGGGAGAAGGCCAGGATGAGGGCGATATCATTGGCTAGTAAGCAGTGGGCAATGGATGCTTTGTCTAAGCGGGGTGAAATAAAAAAAGCCGGAATGTTACATCCCGGCTTTCCATATGTATTAAACTAATTCTTTAGTAACAGTACTTGTTCTCTTCGATCATTTTGTCGGCAATTCTTCTTCGGGATTCTTTCACGTTCAGACCTTTGGTCCATGTGAAGTATTCAATTGCTTTTTCAAGAAGTTCACCATATTCTTCAGAATCAGTAGAATAAGTTGCATCTATTGCATACTTGTGAATGCGGGCTGCAGCATCAGTAATAAATACATCACCCATATCCTTATACAATGCAAATTCTTCCTCGGTCTTGTAAGACTCCATTTTTTTCAAACGCAATAATACAGATTCAGCTACATACACCTGGATGATGCAGTCTGAGATATTGCTCAATACCTCTTGCTCATGCACAAGCTGACGTCCAAATTTTTCTGAGGCAGCTTTCAGCAGCATCAGTGTAACTTTTTTCAGGTTAGCGATATACTGATCTTTCTCTTCGTAGTAGCCTGCAGCAACAACCGGAGCAGCTTTCATTCCCTTCACCTCAGCAAAAGCTTTTTCTGCCTCTTCCATCACGGGAAGTACCTTCCTGGCTCCCTTCTTCAGGATATTGTCAACAAGCAGAAGCCGGTTGATTTCGTTGGTTCCTTCAAAGATCCTGTTGACCCTCGAGTCTCGGTAACCCCTGTCGATCATCATCTCTGCTGAGAATCCCATACCACCGTGGATCTGCACGCCTTCATCAACTACAAAGTCCAATGCCTCAGAAGCAAATACTTTCATTGCAGCTGCTTCCAGTGCAAAGTGGTTAAATGCTTTCATGGTATCCCGACCCTTGTCTTCACCTTGCTCAACATAATGTTCTATGGTATCATCTAATGACTTACTTGCACGGTATACTGAACATTCAGTTGCAAATGTCCTGATTACCTGCTCTGCCAGTTTATGTTTGATAGCGCCAAAACTTGATAGGTGACTTCCAAACTGCTTTCTTTCGTTAGAATATTGTACAGATTGATCAATCGCCATTTTCGCTGAACCAATAACGTTGGCACCCAGCTTGATCCTACCCATGTGCAGGATATTCAAAGCGATTCTGAATCCTTCTCCCCTCTTACCGAGTTGATTTTCAACAGGAACCTTTACATCATTGAAGAAGATCTGGCGGGTAGATGATCCCTTGATACCCATTTTCTTCTCCTCTGGATTGAAAGTGATGCCTTCATATCCTCTCTCAAGGATAAATGCACTCAGAACGCGGTCATTGTCGATCTTGGCAAACACAGTCAGTACATCTGCAAAACCACCATTGGTGATCCACATTTTAGCTCCATTCAGAATCCAGTGCTTACCATCTTCAGACAGCACAGCTTTTGTAGTACCTGAATTCGCATCTGAACCGGCTCCCGGCTCTGTCAGGCAGTATGCTCCCAGCATTTCACCTGTGGCAAGCTTAGGTACATATTTGGCTCTTTGCTCATCGTTACCATAATACAGAATCGGGAGTGTACCAATACCGGTATGGCAGGAATATGCTACTGCAGCAGAATACCCTCTACCCATTACCTCACTGACATACATGGTAGTTAGAAAATTCTGTCCGAAACCTTCATACTCTTCAGGAACAGCAATTCCCAAAAGGCCCAGTTCACCTGCCTTTTTCATGATCTCAGGCATCAATCCTTCTTTTTGAGCATCAATGTCGTCTATTACAGGAAAAACCTCTGTATCAAGAAAATCCTGACATGTTTGTCCAATCATTTGCTGTTCTTCGTCCAGTTCTTCAGGGATAAAAACATCAGCCGGATCGGTCTCCTGTACAAGAAATTCACCTCCGGTAATTAATTTTTTGTTTTCCATTTTTTATTGTTTAGTACTTTTTTTAACGTTACAGGTCCAGGGCCATGGCCACCAATTCGGCAATATCATAGGCCTTCACGTCCTCTTCCCTGTTCTTGTATTTTATTCCATCAGTCATCATCACCATGCAATAGGGACACGCAGTGCAAATAATGTTGGCACCAGTTTCCAGCGCTTGCTCTGTTCTTTCTATAAATACTTCCTTCTCCCCTTTCTCTGCTTCTTTGAACATCTGCCCCCCACCGGCTCCACAGCAAAGTGCAAAGCTCCTGTTCTTGTCCATCTCCTTCTTCGAAGCTGATAAGGCATTCAGTACCTGCCTGGGGGCTTTATATTCGCCATTTGCGCGTCCGAGGTAACAGGGATCGTGGAAAGTAATGGTAGATTCCTTGAGTGCATCTCCGGGAATCTTCAAAGATCCGTCTGCAATGCGATCACGCAGAAACTGGGTATGGTGAATCACTTCGTAATTTCCACCCAGGTCCGGGTACTCATTTTTAAATGTATTGTAGGCATGGGGATCGCATGTGATGATTTTCTTCACCTCATATCCTTCAAATATCTCAATATTCATCATGGCCTGCATCTGGTACAGCATCTCATTTCCTGCGCGGCGTGCTACATCACCACTGGATGATTCTTCAGTACCCAGCACAGCATAAGAAGTTCCCAGCGTATCAAGTATCTTTACAAAAGCACGTGACACATGCTTGTAACGGTCGTCAAATGCTCCTGCACTGCCTACCCAGTAGAGATATTCTGGCTTTTCTTGCTTTGCGAAAAGATCTGCCATCAATGGCACTTCAACTTTTTTCTGTTTCGTTTCCATACCCACTAGCTCTTTTCGTTTATCATAATGTCTTCTGCCCATAACATCCTGTCGTCTTGCGAAAACTGCCATGGTGCACCGTTATTTTCAATATTGGAAAAAATGGCATTCAGTTCTGCCGGGGCAGCTGACTCCTCCATCACCAGGTAACGCCTCATGGCAACGATCATGGCCGGCTGGTTGATATTAATTGGACATTCCTGTGCACAAGCATTACAGAGCGTACATGCCCACAACTCTTCCTCAGAAACATAATCCCTGAGAAGTGATTTATTGTCAGAAAAATCCTTACCATTCTTCATAATCTTCGGCCCCTTCTCCTTCATCCTTGCACGAACATCCATTACTATTTTTCTTGGAGAAAGCATCTTACCTGTTATATTGGCTGGACAGACAGAGGTACAACGACCACACTCAGTACAAGCGAGAGAATCCATATAACTCTTCCAGCTTATATCTTCAATGTCGAGTACGCCAAAACGTTCAGGCACTTCCTCTTCTTCTCCTTCAGTTGCCGGAGTAAAGGCCTGTACCGGATCCATCATAATCTTCACCTCTTTGGTGATACTCTCCATGGTGCTTAGCTTTCCAAGCGGCTCAAGGCGACTCAGGAAGACATTGGGCACTGACATAAATACATGGAAGTGCTTGGAGTATGGAAGATAATTGGCAAATATGAAGATCAAACCAATATGTGTCCACCAGTTAAGCTGGTGCAACACCTCGTTGGCATGCGGACCTGCATCGATCCATGAAGCCAGTACCTTACTGATTGGATAAATCCCTTCCACAGTATGACCTGCATGAGTAACAGACAAAATATAATAGGTATTCATACCCATAAGAGAGATCATCAATATTAAGATGATACTTAGCGCAATGTTTGCATCTATATGAGAAATGTGCTTCATTTCAATACCCGAGAAACGCTTTACATTGAGAAATATACGTCTGCCCAGGAATACCAGGATAGCAATTGCAATGATGAGGGCAAATATATCCCCCGAAGCCATTACGAAACTGTGAAAACCGCCAAAAAAGGAGAGCGACTTCTCAAGACCAAAAAGGCCATCAATTACCATTTCTATACTTCCGATCAGGATGACCAGGAATCCCCAGAAAACCAGGGCATGTAGTAAACCGATAACAGGTCTGCGAAAAATCTTGGTTTGTCCTATGGCCACTTCCATCATCACGCCAAAGCGTTTACCTATATGTTTAATAGGAAAATCTCCCTTTGTGATCTTAAAAAATCCAATAAACCGCCATGTGGTATAGCCAAAAGCCAGCAATGTAACCAACAGCGCGGCCAGGAAAATGATTTGTTTATCCATAATATTTTGAGTTGGTTGGGCCTACTGAGCCTTTGCAGCTTTAATTTCCGTAATCAGTTCGGGAAGCACTTTTAATGCATCACCAACGATTCCGTAATCAGCAGCTTCAAATATCGGAGCGTCTTTGTCAGTGTTCACTGCGACAATGCACTTCGATGAGCTCACCCCTGCCAGGTGCTGTATCGCGCCTGAAATACCAAAAGCAAAGTAGAGGTTCGGAGCAATGATCTTACCTGTCTGTCCGGTATGCTCTTCGTGTGGTCTCCATCCTTCATCGGATACAGGTCTTGAACAAGCGGTAGCCGCACCAAGTACGCCGGCCAGCTCTTCAATCGGACCCCAGTTTCCACTTTCCTTCATACCACGTCCACCAGAAACAACAACCTCGGCATCAGTAAGTAACAACTTACCATCTTGCTTCTGCACGTCCATAATGTTGGTCTTGGCAGCAGCTACATCAACACCCGGATCATACGGCTCAATGGCTGCTGATCCACCGTGCTCCTTCACTTCGTATGAGTTCTGAGCCAGTGTTAAAATAGCTGTATCGGTCAGGACTTTTACTTTGGCGAATGCCTTACCGCTAAATACCTTCTTTGGAATCACAAGCGGACTTGCAGTTTCAGGAAGTGCAGTAACACCTGCTGCCAAACCGGCTTTCAGTTTAACTGACAATCGTGGTGCGATTGCTTTTCCGGTGTTGTTTTGTGCCATAACAAGAATTTTCGCTCCTGTTTTCTCCATGGCTGCAGCAATAATATTTGTATACACCTGGTTATCCAGGCCTGCAGGTGCAGTTTCCACATTAAGGATGTTAGATGCACCATAGGCACCCAAAGTTGACAGTTCATCCTTGCTTACATTACCAATTGAAAGTGCCGTAACACTTCCCCCTATCATACCGGCAATACCGGATGCATAGGATACCAGTTCATTGGAAAGTTTCTTAAATTTCCCGTCCCAGTTTTCTGTATAAACTAATACTGACATATTTCTTAGTTATTTGTTTACGGAAGAAGCCCGAAAGGTTCGATACTTATTCCTTTTTACTTTTTCCTTTTTCCTTAAAAAACCTTCGCTTCGTTTTGCAATAGATCAACCAACTCCTTCACGTTGTCGGCATCCACCATTTTACAAGGTGCCTTTGGTTCCGGCATTACAAACTCTTCAAAAGCTGTCTGTGCAGCTGCATCAGTAGCAGGTATCACTTGCAATGGTTTCTTTCGTGCCATCATGATACCACGCATAGCAGCAATTCTTGGCTCTTTAGCGATCCCTTTTTGAACCACGGCAACAAATGGAGCAGGCACTGAAACCTCTTCTTTTCCACCATCGATATCCCTGGTTATCAAAACCTCATCACCGGATGCTGACAACCGGGAAACAGCTGATACTGAAGGAATATCCAAAAATTCGGAAAGCATACCCCCAACTGCGGAACCATTATAATCACTTGATTCTATGCCACAGAGAATGACATTAAAATCCCCGCTGTTAACTACAGAAGCAAGTTGTGCCGCAACATAAAAAGCATCACCTGCCTCGGCATCTACCCTGATAGCTTCATCAGCACCAATAGCCAATGCTTTTCTAAGGGTTGGTTCTGCTCCTGCTGGTCCAACCGTTACAACAGTTACTTTGGAAATACCATTGGAAACATCTTCTTTCAACTCCATGGCCCTGGTCAGCGCCAGCTCATCCCATGGATTAATGATCCATTGTACACCACTGTCATCAAATGAAGTGTTATCGTTCGAAAACTTCACCCTGGTTGTAGTGTCCGGAACATTGCTAATACAAACGAGTATGTGCATATCTAGATATTTAAAATTAGATGACAAATATATAAGATTCTAAAAAAAAACGACACAAATATATGGTTTTCTCAACTTATTACAATGAAAGTTATCGACAGTACTATGCGGGAAAAAGGGCAGAGCCGATTGAGTAATTATTCAGCTAAGATGAGAAGCTCCGGAAAGTCAGTCACAAACTGACTTACACAAGAATGCTTAAGTTCTAATTTCGAACATATTGCTTCTGGATTCGAGTGGCTTGTATTGGCTAATTTATAAGAAATAAAAATAGTTGACAATAAACACATAGCATGACTTCCTCGGTACCTTACTGCTGGTAGTTGAGCACAAATATAATATTGATGAAAAAAGAGGGTGACATTATAACATGCCACCCTCTCTTTTTAAAAAAAACACCTAAAAGTCTAAATGCAAAAAAAATCTTATTGCATAAAGTTTACTCAGCAACTTTCTCTAAATCATAGATTGATTGAACCTGAGCGGCAGTTAACACACTATTGTAAATTCTGATTTCATCAAGTGCGCCTCGGAAGTATCCTCCCCATGATAATGGAATAATTTTATCATTATCGTAGTTTGAATCATCAGCTGCATATACATCTGATCCTCTTCCAAATACAAGATCATTACCTGTATTTGCTAAAGCAGTACCAGGTGTATCGTCCCATACCTTAGTTTCAGTACCATTGATATAGAATTTCATATAACCGCCACCAAATGTAACTGCCAGGTTATACCATGTTTCAATCTCTAATGGTGGATCAGTATCTTTGTCATAGATAGCCTCAGCAGTTGCAATAGTAAAGAAAGACTTGTTTGCATCCTGTAGCTGGAATTTGTAACCTACCCAGGAATGAAGTCCCATAAAACGATTGTTCCCAGCAATTTCAGTTGTATTCACCCAAACAGAAATAGACATTGTTTCAGGGTTCAAAGCAGTGTTATAGGGAATCTTTACAAAAGCTCCAAGGTCAAAAGCAAGAGCTCCACCATCATTACCATAACGGTCTGTTGTCCATGTTGGAAGAACGCCACCCCAGGTGTCGTCTCCACTCATGAGAGTACCATCGAATTCATTTCCTGAAAAGTCAGACAGTGTTGTTCCTGTACCATCATCGAAGGTCCAGTGACCAACTAATGCATCAGGCGCAATGGCAGCAACAATCTTGGTGTTATAAAGAGTTGTTGCAGCAGCAAGAGCTATTACAGTGTTATCTACATCAACCTGGGTAGCAAGAGGATTAAGATTTACAACTTCTGCAGCAGTAATAACGAGCTAAAATTCAGCTTGTGATCCGAGTAAATACTGACCTTCGGCAGTACCTTCAGATGTTGACGCAATAAGCGCATCTGCATCAGCAATAGCTGTTGCAAGTTCAGTCTTGTCTACTTCTTCTTCTTCGGGATCACATCCTACGAAGAGCATCGACGCAGCAGCAAGCGCAAAAAAGAAAGTTAAAAAACTTAATTTGAGTGTTTTCATAATTAAAAAATTTAGTTTAAAAAATTAATGATTAATATTTATGTTAATGTCCACTTCACTTTGTGGAATAGGAAAATAGCGTTTAGAATCATAATCAAAATCTGTATAAGAAAGGGCAGCTTCTGCAGCTGCTTTACCATAGCGCATCAAATCGAAATAGCGATGAAATTCAAAACCGAGCTCAACCCTTCTTTCGTGCCTTATGGCTTGTCTGACAATATTTTTTGAGTTATCATCAATCAAAGGTAGGAGTTCATTTGGAATGACACCAAATCCTGGTAAATCTTCATCAAAGATATAACTTTCTCTTGCCCTTTTCCGGACTTCATTTAAAGGGATCAGCGCTTCATCACTTCTGTTCAGTTCATTTAATGCTTCTGCTTTAATAAGGAGAATATCACTATATCTCATATAAGTGTAGTTCAGGTCTGCATTCCCTTTTGTTCCCTTACTTATCTCAGCCAATGGCTGTAAATGCTTTTTCTGAAGGAAACCTGTTGGTGACCATGCAGGGTCAAAGAGTTCACCGTTAATCCAAAGTTCACCATCTCTCCCAACTGTGTAATCTAACCTGGGATCAACAATACTCCCGGCGGTTACTTCAAATTCATCGATAAAATTTTGCCTGGGTGCATTAAAAAAGTAACCATTTTCTACTGCCGGTGAGAACCATTGATTCAATGCACTTCCCTGAAAGGGGATCTGTCCTGCCAGGTGTTGTATTTCAAAAACAGACTCAATGCTATTCTCATAATCCACCATGAAATTTTGCTTGTATACATCCAGTAAACCATATATGTTCAAGGCATCGAGGGAGTCAACATAAGCTAAGGCATCAGTATAATTCTCAGTATATAGATATACTTTTGCCAGCAAACCAAAGGCAGCTCCTTTCGAAACTCGTCCCAAATTACTTGGAGTTATATTGGCTGGAAGACCATTCTTTGCAGAGAGTAAATCTGTTTCAATCTGCCCGTATATAATGTCAACTGATGATGTTGGTACATGAAGATCGGAAGAAGTGAACACAGGTTCTGTTTTCAAAGGAATTTCACCAAAAATATTTACCAGTTGAAAGTAGTAGTAAGCTCGTAAAAATTGAGCTTCAGCAATATACTGCTTTTGTAATGTGGCATCCATATCAATATTTGGGATATTGTAAATGGCTTCATTTGTGCGAGAGATTCCATTATAATAGTGTTCCCAGATAGACACAATGTATCCGTTGTCGGAATTCGTCTCAAACTGCTCAATAAAGGAGATTTCACTCTGGTCGCCAGGATTTCCTCCTTTTACAGCATCATCAGAGGCGACATCTCCAAACACCCAGATATTGTTTTCAATAGAGGTGAATGCCAAAGGTTCATAGCATGCATTGCATGCCAGAAGTGCATGTTCTGCAGTTTTATAGAATGTTGCACTTGAGTATTTTCCCTGGAGATTTTCATCCAGAAATTTTGAACATCCTGAAGTAATGGCTATTCCTGCTATGATGATAAATACTTTAAGTTTCATCGTATATATTTTTTAAAAAGTTATTTGTAAACCAATACTATAAGAGACAGAAGAAGGATAAGTACCCCAATCGATTCCTGCTGCCAAATCGCCTTCTGAGGAAGAGTTATCGCTCACTGTCATTTCAGGATCCAGACCAGGATATTTTGTGAACGTGAGTAGATTTTGTCCTACGGCATACACCCTGATTTTATCAAAAAATATCTTGTCGGCTTTTTCTACAGGAAAAGTATACCCAACCTGGAAATTTTTTAGCCGCAAATAAGACCCGTTTTCAAGGAAACGTGTTGAAGGCTTGGTATTGTTAGATTTTGCAGCCCAGGATGCCCTCGGTTGTGTATTACTTGTCCCTTCACCTGTCCACCTCTCATCATAGTACCGCTGTGTAACATTAAACGGTCGGTAAAATCCTTCAATATCAGTAGCAACCTGGTAATAAATATCATTTCCATAGCTACCCTGGAAGAATATTGACAGGTCAAATGATTTATAATTGGCCATGAAATTGAGTCCATATGTAAAAAGCGGGATTGCGCTTCCTACAAAAGTTCTGTCTCTCTCGTCGATAAATCCATCCAGGTTTTGGTCTACGTACATAACATCACCAGGTTTAATATTGTCGCCCTGGTAAGCATGAGTGATAATTTCAATATCGTTTTGGAAAATACCCTCCATTTCATACAGATAGAATGCCCCCAGGCTATGACCTTGCTCAGTAAGTGTAGCAAAAACTCCATTGTCAATTCTGCCACCTGAAATTGGAGCATCCAATTCAAGTACCTCGTTATAAATAGTGGCCAGAACACCTGAAACAGAAATATTTCCATTTTCATACGCTTGTTGGTAGTTCAATTCCAGTTCAAGCCCCCGGTTAAGGATTTTACCCTTATTCACCCAGGCCGGCTGAATGGAACCACTCGAAGGAGGAATGGGCTCCTGGGTTAGCATATTACTTGTTACTTTAAAGAAATAGTCAGCGGTGATATTGAATCGATTTTTAAACATATGCAGATCAATTCCAATATCATACTGATTACTAGTCTCCCATTGCACATCGGCATTTCCGTATACCGATATGGCATATCCATCGCTTGAAACACCTCCAAATGGATAGTTGTAGTTAGACCCAATTTGGTCTGAATAAGCATAATAACCAACTTCCTGGTTACCAATAGCACCATAGGAAGCCCTTACTTTTAAAAGGTTGATGGAAGAAATATTGTCAAAAAAATCTTCTTTATCAACGCGCCAGCCAGTAGAGAATGAGTAAAATGTACCCCAGCGGTTATCCGGACTAAATCGAGAAGATCCGTCCTCACGAATGATGGCAGAAACAAGAAATTTATTCTTAAAATTATAGTTAGCCCTTCCAAAAAATGAAACCAGGGAATATCCCGCCCTTGATTCCGAAGCATCAGTAACTCCCAATCCATTACCGAGGTAAACAAGGTTATTGTCTTGATCCGGGAAATCCTTCTCAGCCGCTGAATTCTCATAAATAGCGCCTTTTATAAGCTCTGTACCCAACATAACAGACAGGTTGTGGTTTTCTGCCAGCGTAATATTGTGCGTCAGGGCGTTACTCCACGACCAATTCATGATATCTCCGTCAATTACGGTGAGCGTATTAGGATTGTTAATTCGATTGTTGGTGCCCCAGGTCTGGTCAAACCTGCGCTGGTTAAAATTGGATTTATCAAGTCCGGCTGTTGAAACCAGGTTCAAATTGTCAGAAAATTTTATTGTAGCGTTCACATCACCGAAAACACGAAATTGCTGACGAGTGTTATTCTGGTTCAGGGCCAGGCCTACCGGGTTATACCCATCCCCAAAAAACCCTGTTTTATCAGGTAAGTCAACAAAGACATTATTTTCATCGTAAATTGGAATAGCTGGTGTTCTGAAAAAGGCATACCTTACAACACTGCCTCCATTCCCACCGTAACCATCCCCACTGCTTCCGGTAATATTATTCTCATCCTTAGAGATATTAATGTTTGTTCCAATGCTGAGCCAATCAAATGCGTCGGTAGAGACACTCACTTTTCCTGTGGTCCTTTTGTAATCGCTATTCAGAATAATACCTTGCTGGCCAAACTGACTGGCAGAAATTAAGAACCTCGTTTTCTCGTTACCCCCACTTACCGATAGGTTGTGGTTCTGAATAATCGCATTTCGAAAAATTTCATTGAGATGACTTACATCTGGAAGTGTAGCTGCATATTCAGGTGAGATTAAGGGTCTTTTCAACAGGTCATCTAAGATAAAGGCGTTATCATTATTGGCCGCTTCATTAAAAATCTCCACATACTCATCCTTGTCAGTCATTTTTGTGATTGAACCTGGGCTTTGAACCCCCATCATTGAACTAAAATTAATGGTCGGCTTTCCCCTGACCCCTTTCTTTGTTGTGATAAGCACAACACCATTGTTCGCTCTTGATCCGTAAATAGCAGCAGAGGCCCCATCTTTCAATACACTAACTGATTCAATATCTGCCACTGCCATGTTATCCAAGGCATTTGTTGTGGGAACTCCATCAACAATGTAAAGAGGAGAATTGCTACTGTTAATTGACCCGACACCCCTGATTCGAACTGACACACCCTCTCCTGGAGCCCCGGTATTTTGAGTGATATTCACCCCGGCAGCCTTACCCTGCAATGCCTGGTCTACGCTGGAAAGTGGTAAATTAGACACCTCGTCCATCTCCACACTGGACACAGAACCAGTAAGATCTACTTTCTTCTGAGTACCATATCCGATAACCACCACCTCGTCCAATTGCTCCCGATCTTCCAGCATTTGTACTTCAAAATATACTGTTTCACCCACGGGAAGCTCAACTTTTTGATATCCGATGGATGAAAAAGTCAGAACAGGATTATCAATTCCCGCAGGAATAGTCAGGGAAAACTCTCCGGTATAGGATGAAATTGTACCAGTAGTAGTACCCTTAACCACGATGTTCACTCCGATAAGTTCGAGTCCCTCAGGGTCGGTTATTTTACCTGAGATGTCCTGTCCTTGTGCAATGCTATTCACTGGGATTAACAGTAAGCCCAATGATAATATGACAATAATTTTGCTGCTTAAATTCATGAGATAATTGTTAGAGTTATATTCTGTTTTCATTTGAAATCATTATTTCTATTTGTAAGCGATTACTATATCGTTAAGCATAGTCTTGCCTTTTACCTTATTGAATTTACTTCCTTTCGGAATTGCCACAATAATCATGGACTGATTAGCAGGAAGAGTGAAATTGACCGTCTCACTGGTTTGCTTACTTACAATTCTATGAGATATCGCATCATAAAGATCGACTGGCTCACTTCCATTGTAATAATCTATTATTTTATCTTCATCATAAGGATTATAGTAGAGGTAAGTTGGATAAGCAGGATTCCTGTAAAAATCTGTAGCAAGGCAATTAAGCTGAAGTATTTTTTCAACATTCGTTTCCCTGATAATGGAGCCGAAAACTCCAACATGGGCCGATCCATAAATACTGAACATGGATATACTTGGCTGTCCAATGACCCAGTTGGGACCATCTCCAAGTGCCACGGGTGAGACACCTTCTAACTCTTTCTTATTGTAAGCATCCGTTTTCTTCAATCCCTCGTATGCGATTACGTTTCTTGTAAGCTCTTTCTCCTTGGGAAGCCACTGGTTTCCATCCGGGATTTCATAGGGGTAATAAAGCCGGGCAGCGTTAGCGGCATTCAGCATCCATTTTCCAACAATCTCTGCAAATTGCGGCTCATAGCGAACCAATGAGACGAGCGGCCAGGCCATATCAAAAGTGTTCATTAAGAAGCCATAGCCCCCATCTTGAAGGATATTCCCCTGTATGCCACTTACATCATAGTCACCCCAACGGTCGTTAATGATCCCCCACCCGTAACGCCCATCCTCATTCGTACAACCATCAAAGGTCCATTCAAATATTTTTAAAACATCATATTTCGTATCCATCTCCGCGTTGAGCCGGGCTGCCGTATAAGCACCAAATGGCATCAACACTTCATAGAATCTACTTTCGCTCTGAGAATAGAGAGCATCAAGCGCAGAAATAGCACCTTCCAGGTATCTTTCATCTCCAAATTTTTGATAGGCAGAATACAATACCCAGGCATGACCCGCGGCAGCATCCTGCTGATATGGAATATCGCTACGTTTCCCTTCCATAGTGGAATAGTCGAAATATGAGTAATCGTAATTTCCATCCAGCACAGAATCTGCTTTGTAAAATTGCTCAGCGATTAATTTTTGAAGACTATCGGCACGAACCACACCAGGAAAAAGATCAGAAACAGCAAAATATAATACATTTGGAAATACATCATACCACCAGTCACGTCCATATCCCCCACCCAACAAAGCCACCTCTGGTGATGTATTGTTCATCATTATGTTCCATCCATTTTCCCTGTTGAAGTAGTTTTGCACCATCATCGGGTAGTTATACCCATTCTGATTTGTTTTATCGATGCCAACTAAACCAGCGCTTAGTAATGCTCCCAATGAATTAATGGCCTCATGGAATTCTCCGTTATTTACATTTGGTCCCTGGCGAATATCTCCGACTACAGTATACAAGCCAAATGTGGCCTGCGGAAAATTTCTTTGTGAATTATCAATCCAGATAAAAGCATCTTCCTGGGAAGCTGGCTGGTAATTGAAGACTATTTCATCGAAATTTTTCGTTTTCTCACACCAATCCAGAATTTTATAGGGAGTAGGATTTGTGGGCATTTCACTCACTCTCCCCAATTCTGCCTGTACAATTTCCCTGTTACTGCTGCTACATGATGAATGAATGATCAGTGCTAGTAAGATTCCAATATATAGCGAATTTTTCATTATTCTTTTTTTAAGCCGTTTCCTTTTCTTCCGATGCTCTTGTCACAGGTTTACTGTCATAAGCATTAGCCTTTCTTATCAGCCGCTTCGCTACAGGTATGGATATTAATTGAATGGCTGCAATAATTATCAGGGAATATTTTAAGGCAAACGATTCAGACACATAAGTAATAAGAACAATAAAAAGTACGAGCCCTATGAATCTCCCAATATATAAACCAAATTCATGATTAAATATATATGCAAACTGATTCCTGTTCTCTTTGAGAGAAAGTACATCTATGACTTTCATCTGAATAGGAAAGTAGGCAATATCATGCAGCGGCTGAAACATTACTTTGCAAATTACAAAAACAATTACACCTGTTGCTGAAAAGAGCATTCCATTAACAAGTGTCCCAATCATGAATACGATCAGACCAGCAGAGAATATATATATTCTGTGCTGAGGTTTAGAGGTTCTTCCCAGTATATACAATATGATGGCTGATAATACCCCGGAAAGACTCTGAATATTTCCCAAAGAACCTTCATCGCCCACCAGGCGCATAATTAGAATTGCCGGTGCAGTTACAAGATATCCCTGCGCTAATCCTTTCAGTGATGAAAGAAAGAGCATATTTCTCCATAACTTGTCAAACTTGAAGTAAATAAACCTTTTTTGAATGGGATTATTGAATTTCTCTTTATGAATAATTATACTGGAAAAAATAGTCAGGAGAAAAACTGCAGCGGTAACAATTTTGTATGCATTTTCAATATTTCCTATCCAATTCCATTTCCCTGAATTTATAAGAAACCACCCGATAGTAACCGGAACTATGATAGTGGTAATGGTATAAAAGAATGTTTCCAGACCATAATAGTAATTGCGATTGCTATCGTTGGTGGTATTCAAGGCAAGGAAATCGCGATTGGCCCAGAAAAAGCCAAAGGAAGAGCCCATTATTAGACCTGATAAGGCAACGCCAGGAACATCGATTTCTCCCAGTGTCATCATAAATACCATTGAGATTCCGCTTAGGAGCATTCCAAAACTATAGAGGTGGGCAATCTTAATTTTATTTAAAAGAAAACCATTAATAAGAAAAGTCAGAGGAATACCAGTATACACCGAAAGCTGATAAATAGCTACGAGCCTGGGCTCATCAGAAGTACGCATAATATAGGCCCCCACAAACAGGTCGATCACAGGAAGTACAAAAGCATAAATTATATTCGTAATAAGCAGAACTCTCATTCCCCTTGGCATGCTAAGGAAAAAGTCGTATTCTTTTGTGAACTTATTTAGTAGAGACATTTTCATATTTTACACATTGAGAGAAGATAGAATATCAGAAATTGAGAACTCGGCCATGCATATTACTTCATCACTTGCTCCGTAATAGATGCTAATGGTGTCTCCATTCACAAGTTGTCCGTTGGTAAAAACTACGTTTCCAAAAAAACCAGATTTTTCATATGTCGCAGTGGGCTCCATAATAGGATGCTCACTTCTGGAAATAACTATTGAAGGGTCGTTAATGTCCAGGAGTAAAGCTCCCAGGCAATACCTGTTCTCACTGGTAGCACCATGGTAAATTGCTAACCATCCTTCAGATGTTCTTATGGGTGCTGCACCAGCTCCTACCCTGGCACTGTCCCAGTAATTTTCTCGTGTTGTGGCTATGCATTTGTGATTTCCCCAATGTACCAGATCAGGCGACTCGGAAATCCATATATAGTTACCACCTAGTTCCGGACTACTGGGTCGATGAAAAGCATAATACTTATCATTCAATTTTTCTTCAAATATTGCACAGTCCTTATTATGAGGAGGAAAAATCATTCCCCGACGATCAAAGTCTTTCCAATTCCTTGTAAATATATAACCAACCCCTACACCTTCACGGGATACTTTCGTATAACTTAAATGAAAGCCATCGTCCATAGTTGCTACCCTGCAATCTTCTATACCAAAAGATTCTTGAGGTCCTACCCCAAAAATTGGATTATAACCTTCCGGTTCAATAAAATGAACACCATCATCACTACACACGAGTCTTAAATGTGAAAGAGTAGTTAAATAAGAAGAACCTTTATATATAATTATCCTGGGATCAGTAACATCGAGATCGGGATCATCTTGTCTGAATTTTAGTATTTCTACCTTTCCATCTTTCAGAACAGGGAAACTAACTTCATCGGCTGTTTGCTCCGGACGCTCCGCTACCCTTAACAGGAGCCATATTTTATTTTCAAACCTGAAAACTCCAGGATTTAAAAGACACTCTATTTTCATACCTTCTATGCTGGGAGATATATCCCCTGGCTTTAATATCGGGTTATGTTTATATCTCAGTGCAATTTCCATGAGTGGTGGTATTAAATATTGTAAAACAAGTAACAACAATAACTTTGGTTTGGCTTCCATTCGGTGACCAAAATTGTATACTCTGTAACCAATCTACTCCCGGGGAATCTACTAATATGAAAAACACCCTATCTGTATATACCTGGTTATTTATTGATTAGGAGGGCTGTGAATGTTAAATTTTACAATATTTCCAGAGGCTTGCATCAGGTGTTCATTGGATCAATCAAGTTTTTTCCTTCTATATGTTGTAAATTGCAATTGCTAACGCGTGCATGAGCGTTTATATTTTGAAATAATTATAATAGAAATACAACAATCATCTTGTGTAAAAAACAATTAATTCAAATCATATTAATGATATGGTCCTCGTCTCTCTTTGCACAGCAAATTGCGATTTCACGCATTGATGAAATGCCGAATTTTCCCCTGCCTTATGAGATGAGAGACTGGTCCGGTGTCGCTCAGAAATACGATTCTTTGGTATACAATGAAATGCTTTCCGGAGAATATCTTCCTCTCATTGAACATATCGATCAGACTGTAAATTATCCTGAGCATAAATCTTATGGACTACATAGCTATGTTGGAACCTCAAGTCCATTATCCGGGGAGGCCATAAATGTTCTTCCGTCAGTAATTGGCGCCACCTTATGCGGCATTGATAAGAGTAACCAGTTCGAAGAGAATTGGGTACTCATGTGCGAAGAATATTTTAATAAGGCATCAGGGGAAGATGTTTACCTGAATAATCCTGGTGGCCAGAGTGGTCATGATTGGTGGTATGAAACTATGCCGAACGTTTTTTTCTACCAGCTAAATGAACTGTATCCGCATACTGGTGAATTCGATATGCAATTCATCAACATTGCTGATCGCTGGTTAGAAGCAATAATGGATATGGGTGGAAATACAAGCCCATGGGAGGTTCCTGAAATGACTTACAGGGCATGGAATTTACAGCTAAGGGAACCATTGGACGAAGGAGTTCCAGAGCCCGAAGCTGCAGGTGCAATCGCCTGGATCCTCTATAATGCCTACATCGCCACCGATAAAAATCAATACCGGATAGGTGCCGAATGGTGCCTGGAGTATCTGAATGGATTGGAGTCAAATCCTTCGTATGAATTGCAATTGGCATATGGCACTTATACTGCTGTCCGGATGAATGCCGAATTGGGCTGTTCCTATGATGTTGAAAAAATGCTAAACTGGTGTTTTGATATTGGTCCACTTAGAAACTGGGGCGCCATTGTTGGTACATGGGGAGGACTGGACTGTGACGGACTTATTGGTGAACAGGCCGCCGGAGGTACTGGTTATGGCTTTGCAATGAATGGTTTTCAACAAGCTGCCGCATTAATGCCCCTGGTAAGATATGACGATCGCTATGCACATACCCTGGGAAAATGGATTCTTAATCTCGCCAATGCGTCCAGATTGTATTATTCAAATTATCTTCCAGATGAAAACCAGGATGCAAAAAACTGGACCTCTGTATATGATCCTATGTCGCTTATTGCATATGAGGCCCTTAAGGAAACGGTCGACGGCAAATCTCCATTTTCAACCGGAGATGCAATAAAGGGAGGTTGGGCAGCCACCAACCTTGCACTATATGGATCATCACATGTTGGTATGCTTGGAGGAATTCTTAAAAAAACAAATATTGAAGGCATATTGCAGATCGATCTTCTGAAAACAGACTATTACAAGAAAGAAGCTCTTCCCTCCTACCTCTATTATAATCCACACACTATTAGTCATGAGGTTTCAATAGATCTCGGCGATGCAAGGTATGACATCTATGAGTGCACTACAGACCAATTTCTGCAATATGGTCAAACCGGACAATCCCAAATAAGTATTGCTCCCGATCAGGCAATGGTTATCGTATTAGTACCTGATACAATGGAGATTACGAATGCATATAAGCATACGCTTGCCGGCGAGATAGTGATTGATTACCAAAATGGAATTTCAGTGAATAATTTTTCCCCACGAATTAAATCACTGGCATCAAAAGATAGTGTAGTAATTGTCAGTAGCGAGCATCTGCTCTTTTGTACAGCGGAGGATAAAGATGGAGACGCCCTGCAGTATAGTTGGTCAGGAAATTCAGGACCCTGGTTTGCGGACAGCACTTATTTATGGAAGGCACCTGAAAATCCGGGGTACTATACCATCAATTGTTTTGTAATGGATTCAAACGGAATTCAGGATTCAATGGATTTGACTCTTCATGCAGTTGATCGGATTATAACTCCACCTGTAATTGAAAGTCTGCAATCCGGAGAAAGGAAAATTCACCCCGGAACATCAACATCCATTTATTGCAATGCCACGGACATTAACAATGATCCCATAAATTACTCATGGACAGCCAGTGGTGGAAACATAGAAGGTGAAGGGGCTTCTGTAACCTGGTCATCACCCTTAACAGAAGGCAACTACAATATTTTTTGCGAAGTTAGAAATCTGGATCTTCTAAAGGCAAGAGATTCCCTGGTGATTATGGTGCGAGATTCTACGTATTCGCAAAGTGGAACAATTGTAGCAAGCTTTCCTTTAGATGGCAACACTAATGATTTTAGTATAAACCACAACCATGGAATACCTCATAATATAAGTTGGGAAAGTAACCAATTTGGTGAAGCTGAAAAAGCGGCAGGATTCAATGGATCTAACTCTTCGATCATTGTTTCAAACAGAGCATATTTGAATTTTTCCGACGGATTAGCACTAACGTGTTGGATAAAGCCATCGGAGATCACAAGCAGGGAACAATTTATTGTTTCACATGGAAGTTGGCAAAACCGCTGGAAATTATCAATTACCAACATGCGATTGCGCTTTACAATTAATGGATCTGCAGGTATTGTTGATCTTGATTCAGATCTAACTATTCAATATAACACCTGGCAACACCTTGCTGCAGTTTACAACGGTAAAGATCTCGAACTGTACATTAACGGTGAGCTGAATAGTTTTAAATCATGGACAGGGTCAATAAATACAACTACATCTGATGTAACAATTGGGCAAATGCTACCGGACAATTCATTATATAATTTTTATGGTAGCCTTGATGATGTTAGAATTTTTAATTATGGAATTAACCAACACATGGTAAAACAGATATTTACAGGAGAACTGACTGAAATAATAAATTTTGCAAAAAACAATCTCTTTACAATATACCCAAATCCTGCACAAGGATTCGTGAGAATTCGATGCTCCAATGATGATTGTTCATTGGATAAAATATGGATCACAGGAGTCACTGGTAATGTATTATGGAGCACAAATAATACAGGGCAATATCAAAATAACAGTCAGTTTATTTTACCTCTTGGTAATCTTGACGCAGGATTATACTTTTTACATTTATTGAAACAGAGAGAATTACACACTCAAAAGCTGGTGATGAAATAATTTTTTTATAACTTTCGAATTGATTGATTAATTTCACATAATTATATGTCCTCTAATCAATAGTTTCAATGTGTTGAAGTCATTTCCCATTAAAATTACAACAGAATTTTATGCCAAGACCAATTCACTATATAGGTCTCCTGTTATTGCTCGTCTTCTCTTCATTATCAGGAAATATCAAGAACAATTGGATTCCACTGAACCTCAATAGTGAAGATGGACTTTCAAATTCTGCTATTACCTGTATTTTTCAAGATTCAGATGGCTTGATGTGGTTTGGCTCCTGGGACGGGTTAAATAGGTATGACGGATTAAATACTACTGTTTTCAAGCGCGATTTCTTCGATAAAAATTCATTAAGCAACAACATAATCAGGAATATTCTCGAGGATAAAAATCACAATTTATGGGTTGTTACAAATAAGGATATTAATCGTTATTTATCAAATACAATGTCCTTTGAATCCTATTTTTCAGGTGATGAGTACCTACCTGTTGGAGAGCAAAGCTTAAAAGCTTGTATCAGCACAGACTCAATCCTCTATGTTGCACTTAGGAGATTTGGTCTTTCCTATTATGATGCAAGCAATAATATATTTCAGGATATAACACTCAGCGGAATGTCAGAATCGGATCACAAAAACATTATTGGTCTGGCATGTGGGATACAGAACAATTTTTACTTTCTTGGATCTGAGGGGAAAGTTTTTTCTTACACCAAAAGTGAAGGATTTGATAAAAGTTCTGAATATAACCTGGGGATATACGAGGACTTGCATTATGAAAAACACTGGTTTATCCAGGGAGAATATCACACTTATCTTGCTATTGCGATTGTTAGCGGAGGCTTGTTTGTTATGGACATGGAAACCCAAAAAACATGGCGCATCAAGGAGCATGATGAACAAGTCAATATCACTACAATAAACCAGGCCAAAGAAGCTGAGGAATTCTGGATTGGCACCGATGAGGGCTCCATATATAAATTATCCATGAGTCAAACTCCGATATTGACTCTTATGGATGCAAATATGTCAGATCTTTCTTCCAATAAAGTGAAGATATGGACCATCAGACAGAACGATGATGATTTGCTATGGATAGGAACTGACGGTAATGGTGTATACCGTTATATAACAAAGGGAAAGCCTTTTTTCAATCTAAAAAAAGGCCGTTTCGAAACCGGATCCCTTGGCCATAATATTGTGCGATCTATTTATAAAGACAAGAAGAATTTATGGGTAGGAACACGCGGAGACGGACTAAACAGAATTATGTCAAACAGCGGTCAAAGGGTATCTTATAATATTGATAACGGGCTTTCAAATAACGCCGTGCTTTCACTGAACATGGATGAGCATTCCAATCTTTGGATTGGCGTTGATGGGGAAGGAATTGATATGATGGAAAAATCTTCTGGTAAGATATTTCATTTCCCGCAAGATTTCATTAATAACGATAACCAGGAATTTGGATATGTATATTCAATTTGCATTGATGTATACGGAAGTATTTGGCTAGGGACAAGTGGTTACGGAATAATTAATATGGATGTTTCCAGGGATAACCAGGGCAGGTATATTCTTGATAAATATCAACAACTACGATTTAATCCGGGAAGTGAAGGCCTGCGAAGCGATATAGTTTATTCGATTCTCGAAGAAGGTCCTAATATACTTTGGATCGGAACCCGGGGTGGAGGGCTTCACCGGCTGAATACCTTAAATAACTCATTCGAAATTATTGGGGTTAGTGAAAGTATTGCAGAGGAGATTTTTGACGATGATGTTCTTTCTCTCTGTATGAGTACTGATCATAAACTCTGGATTGGAACAAGTGAAGGGTTAAATGTACTGAATCTTTCTTATAAACCATATAGTTATCAACACTATAACGAGCGTAACGGTTTACCAAATAATACTGTACATGGGATTATGGAAGATGTTTCAGGAGATATCTGGATAAGCACAAACCGTGGGCTTTCAAAATTGATTGTTTCAGAGGGTGTTTTCCAGAGCTTTAATAAAACCGACGGTTTGCTGAATTCAGAATTTACTGATGGTGCATTTTATAACGATACGATAAACCATTTACTATACTTTGGAGGGCTTGAAGGACTTGATTGGTTTAACCCTCAAGAGATTGAACCCTCAAATAACTTTCCCCCGATTTTCCTGAGAGATTTTTACCTGAATAATAATCTGGTGATACCTGGAGATTCGACCTTAATTCTAAAAACAAGTCTTAACACAACAGATGAGATAGAACTCAGGCACAATCAGAATTTCTTCAGTATCTCATTTACGACCCTTAATTATTACAATTCTCAAAAATGTCAATTTTCTTATTATTTGGAAGGTTTTTATGATTCATGGATTGGAGTGGGTAATCAAAGAATTGCCAGTTTTACAAATGTTCCACCGGGAAAATATACATTGAAAATAAAAGCTTCCAATGAAGACGGAATCTATGGAGAAGAAGTTCGGGAAGTATCTGTAATTATCCATCAACCGTTCTATAACACATTTATAGCATACATTGTATATTTAGTTTTGTTTGGGATTATTCTAAACCTGGTATTGAAGTTTTTCAAACGCAGATCAATTGAACGTCGCGAGGTAGAAATGGAAAGACTAGAACGAATGAAGTCTGATGAGATAAATCGTTATAAATTACAGTTTTTTACGGATATTGCCCACGAATTCCGGACTCCATTGACGCTGATCCTGGCACCTGCAACGATTCTTGAAGAGCAGTTGGGTGATAAAAAACGATTGGGTCTGTACGCACGATCAATTTTTCAAAATACTATCCGATTACAAAAGCTTATCAGTGAACTCATTGAATTCAGAAAAGTAGAAACCAAAAACATGAAATTGTCTTTGGGAAAATACGATTTGGTTCAATACATCGCGAAGCTTGTAAAAGCATTTGAGATTTACGATAAACTAAAAGAAGTTACGCTTACTTTCTCTCATTCGAATCATACACTTGAAGCATGGATTGATCCTGAGAAATTCGAAAAAATAGTACTTAACTTAGTGAGTAATGCTATTAAGTTTACACCTGCCGGGGGTAGAATTGAGATTGTGCTCCAGGAAGAGGATAAATATTTTCATTTATTTGTGCGAGACACGGGGATCGGTATTCCACCTGAATTTCTTGATAAAATATTTGATCGCTTTTATCGTCATGGAAATAGCAGTCATGAACCCAATACTTCAAAAGAAAGCGGAGGAGTGGGCCTCTCTCTTACCAAAGGGCTGGTTGAACTCCACATGGGAACTATTACTGCTAAAAATATCATGGAAGGAGGATGTGAATTTTGCGTATCTATACCAACCAGAATAGATAACATGGAGATTGATGTGGCAGATAATGTACTAAGACCCAGCAGTGAAAAGATTGCTTTTAAAGTCGCTGAGGAATTCCAAACACTCCAAGTATTTGAAAATGCTGAGGAAGAGGTAATTCGTCCTGAAAATGATAAGCGGGAATACTCACTCCTGGTGGTAGACGACAACACTGAAGTTTGTGCCCTGGTGGAAAGTCTGCTTATTGATAATTATATAATTTATAAAGCTTATGATGGAAACCAAGCTTTGAAAATACTGAACAAAGAATCTATCGACCTGATGATCAGTGATGTAGTAATGCATGGCATGGATGGTATAGAACTTACAAAAGTAATGAAAAGCGATATTAATACGAGTCACATTCCAATAATTCTGCTTACAGCTAAAACAGAAATTGAACATAGAATAAAGGGTTTAGAAGTTGGAGCAGACTCTTATATCCCCAAACCATTTCATCCCCGTCACCTTATCATTAGAGTAGAAAAACTTATTGCCAGCAGGGAACAATTTCGAAATACTTTCAAAGAGTATAACAAAGACAGTTCAAGTTCAGAACTTCCGAAAGGACCTACTCCAAACGATGAGAAAATGATAAAGGAACTTGTGGGATATATTGAGGAAAATATGCTTGATACAGAACTCAATGCCGATTCACTTTCCAATCATATGGCCATGAGTAAAACACAGCTCTATCGCAAAATCAAGGCCTTAACTGGTTTAACACCTCACGGTTTGATTAAATACTTTCGCCTGAAAAAAGCTTCCACAGAACTATTAAAGGGAGAAAAAACAGTTTCGGAGGTATTCTACGAAACCGGATTCAATAGTCGCTCCTATTTTTACCAAACATTTAAGAAAGCTTATGGGGTTCCCCCCGGAGATTATAAAGCGTATGCCTGATCACTCCTTTGCCTTTCCGGTCATAGGAACAAACCTAACCGGATACTTATACTCCCTGATAAGTTTTCCCTTTTTATTGTACCTAAGTATAAGCAGGTATTGAATCTCATTTATACCTCCTACCGGGATGACGATCCTGCCTTTGGCAGTAAGCTGTTCGATAAGTGCATTGGGAACTTTCTCAGGTGCACATGTAACAATGATTTTGTCATATGGAGCATGCTCCTTCCAACCTTCATAACCATCACCGATCCTTACATGGACATTTTTATAGCCCAGTTCACTTAGCAGCTTTTGTGATCTCTCTCCCAGTTCAGGGACAATCTCGATGGTATAGACCTCGCAGTCCAGCTCAGCCAGTACAGCAGCCTGGTAGCCACTACCTGTGCCAATTTCAAGTATCTTCTCCCCTGCCTTTGCATCCAGCATCTGGGTCATCGAAGCCACGATAACAGGTTGTGAAATGGTTTGATTATATCCAATGGGCAGTGGATTATTAAGGTAAGCGTAGGGAATAAGTTCGCTGGGTACAAAAAGATGTCGGGGTACCCTTCTGAGGGCATATAAAACCTTCTGATCGTGCACACTGATACCATGATAATTTTCAATTTCCCTGACCAGTGCTTCTCTTTCAACCTGGTATTCATTGAATCCGGGATGTGAAGCTATGGTATCGGGGGGATCACTACCCAAACATGATAAGCACATAAAAAGCACCCATATGGAACAAACTGCTTTCATGGATTCAAAGGTTTTGTAGCAATTTACAATATATTTTGAAATGTCGATTTGTATGAATTGCCCACTATCGAATACCTTCATGCAACGAAGTATTCAAATCATACTTTTTTAACTATTTTTGAGTTTACTTTTTGAGGATTGAAAAGAATACGATACAAATTCCAACAATGAAAAAATTTAACATAATTCTAGTTTCTATTGCGCTGCTTTCTGTTTTTATTACATCATGTAAACCAGACCCAGAAGAAGTTGAGAGAGATATTATCAATGAATGGATATGGGAAAGTATGAATGAAATCTATTTATGGACTGAAGATTTGGACCAATCACTTTATCCTACAAATGATGACCCGGAAACATTCTTCTACCAGCTTTTACATCCCAACGACAAGTATTCATGGATCGTTGACGATTATGAGGAATTGGTAAACAGTTTCAACAGCGTAGAAATGTCGAATGGTATATCACCCTATTTTATCAGGGTGTCAGGAACCGATAATGTGATAGTGATTGTTGAATATGTTGCCGCCGGCTCGCCTGCCGATAGTGCGGGGATTAAAAGAGGAGATATCATTACTGACATAGACGGAATAGCGATTACGATTGATAATTATATTGATCTGTTTTATAGCGAAATAGCTACACTGTCCTTTGCAAATTACCTTGATGGACAACTTTATTCAAACGGAGTTGATATAACACTCACTGCAGAAGTGATCGACCAGAATCCAGTGAACTATTATGAGATCATCTCTTATGAAGATACAGATATCGCTTACCTGGTATATACGCAATTTACCTCAGGAGAAGGTGATAAATGGCTTGATTCCCTCGATTATTTGTTTGCAGAAATGCAAACAGAAAACATTGATAATCTTGTCATTGACCTCAGGTACAATCCGGGCGGATCAGTATATATGGCAACACATATTGCCTCTGTATTAAGCCCTGCAACTGTTCCAGGTAATGATAATGTCTTTGTGAACTTCCAGTGGAATGACGCATACCAGGAGTATTTCATTCAAGAAGATGGAGAAGATTCAGAGAACCTTGTGGTATATTTTGAAGAATTTCCCTCCTACAACCTGGATCTCAATACAATTTATTTCCTGACCACTTCCCATTCCGCTTCAGCATCTGAGTTGCTTATGATTGGACTGGATCCATATACAGAGGTAGTGCAGATCGGAGAAAGCACGTATGGAAAATGTTATGGTTCCATAACCATCCCTGATGTTGAAAAGCCTGCAAGACACGAATGGGCCATGCAACCTATCGTCTTTAAATTCTCTAATTCAGTGGGATACACAGACTTCACAGATGGCATTCCACCTGATTACGAGGTGGAAGATTACCTCCTTGATGCCAAACAATTTGGAGATATTACCGATCCACAACTGGCCAAAGCTTTAGAGCTAATCACCGGCGTTTCACCCATAACAAAGAAAAGCGTCCCCACTCGAGCTCAATATGAGATATTACCAGATCCGCATAGAGATTTAAAGAGCAAGGCGGTACTTGAATTCAGGCATGAGGTTTTAGGCGTTAGGCGTTAGGCGTGCCCCTCTTCACAATCGCCCGGTTTATCTTCCTCATAAAACCCGGTCCACCGTAAATCAACCCCGTGTATACCTGGATAAGGGTAGCTCCTGCATCCAACATATTTAGTGCGTCCTGAACTGTCATTATACCTCCTACCCCGATAATCGGTAGTTCTCCGCCAGTTTTTTCCGAGATATAGCGAACCATCTCCAAACTTCTCCTGGTAATAGGTGCACCGCTTAGTCCGCCATCAGCGATTGCTGCGATTTTTTTATCTGAAGTATGCAGTCCTTCACGGTTCACGGTAGTATTGGTAGCTACGATACCATCAATCCCGTACTTCCTGACTACGTCAATAGACGCGTCTATTTGCCCTTTATTGAGGTCTGGAGAGATTTTTAGCAGTACAGGGGTGTATTCCCCCATTTCAGTCCTAACTTCTGCTAAACGGCCTAAAATGGCTTCTAAACCATCCTGATCCTGCAATTCATGAAGATCTGTGATGTTCGGGCAACTGACATTTACAACGAAATAGTCCACAAAAGGATAGAGTCCCCGAAAGCAGCTTTCATAATCAGAAACGGCCTCTTTATTAGCTGTGGCAGTGTTTTTACCAATGTTTCCTCCAACAAGCAGACCTTTCCGTCTCTTCTTCTGCAGCTCGTGTATCGCTGCATCCAGTCCCATATTATTAAAACCCATGCGGTTAATGAGACCCTCGTCAGCAGGAATACGGAAACTTCGTGGCTTAGGATTGCCAGCTTGTCCCTTGGGAGTAACAGTTCCTATCTCAATATGTGAAAAACCTAAATCTGAAAATTCATTGTAGACATGTGCATTCTTGTCAAATCCGGCAGCTAATCCAACAGGATTCTCAAACTTGATACCGAGGAATTCAGTTTCCAGTTTAGGATCTCGAACCCGAAAGATAAACCGTGTTAATGCAGGAATACCAGGGATTTTGAAGAAAATCTTGAAACTTCCTACCAGCAAGTGATGAATTGTTTCGGGAGCTAAAAGAAAGAGAAGAGGTTTGATTACGTAACGATACATCTAATTTTTCTCGCAAAGATAACAGAAATCAGGAATCAGGATCATAGGTGTGAAACGAATTATCGTTATAAAAAAGAATCACCCTGGTGACTTTTTTCGATTTACGATCAGTTTCAGGCCCTGATAAAGACCCGGCAGAATCCTGTGAAACAATCATTTTTTGGATATTCCCAGGAATATGACCAGCATTTTCACTGTCTTGATCCGTAATTATGCCGGAATCAGGCGAAATGACTTCTTTCGTTGATGCACCTGAAGCTTCGACTTTCTTAGATTGATCAAATAACCCTCCGGATACGTAATTACTCATATCTTCATACATATCACCTTCTCCAAGTATCAACCAATCAGCGTTTAACAAAGGAAATGCCTTCAAAGTCTTTTGCATAAAATCAAAGCTGGGCTTGTTTCTTCCTGACAAAATATGTGAGACACTTGAACGCTGAACACCTATTACATCTGCAAATTTTGAAGACGACAACTGCTCAGTATCCAGTAACTTTAATAAACGATCTTCCATAGTCAAATAGATTTGTTACAAATGTAACATATATATTGTTTACAATTGTAACTATATATTGTTTACAATTGTAAATTGTTGATTTCAATGTACAATTAACTTCAATATTATACTTCTAACTTCTGACACTTTACTCAGTAAATATGCTAATCCTGGGGAAGATCTGGTTTACCAGGCATGATGGTCACTTTTGTTTAATAATCAAAGATTTAATACGTAAATAAAGCTTAAACAAGCAATATAACACTTGCTTCAGTGCTCATTTCCAGGTGACTTTAGAATGATTTGAATTAAACCTTCACTAAAAAAGTGCTCAATCGCTGGATATTAGGTATTTAAACCTATATATTTACAGTTTGAAAGCGCTTTTTATGGGGGAGGTGGAGTATTGTCCAATATTTTACTTTATATAAACTCAATAAATACCACATTAAGTGTTAGTTATAGTCCTTATCTTTCATATTGAAAGCCGGCTAAAACTGTTTACATTTGTAAGCAAGGATCAGGAAGGATTTGTGTTACTTTTGTATACAATTGTAACATTTGTTAGGGGTATTGTTGTTTACATTTGTAAATTTCTTATATCTTAGCTTGATTTGATCTACCGGGATAAAAACTCTCTCAAGTAATTAGAAAATTCTTTTAGTAATAAGCATCTGGATCAAAAAGTGGATTTTACACTGTAAATTAAGTTTTCTGTAAAATCCCCTCCTACCCTGTGTGTAAATTGTAATCTTGAATTTTATAGCCAAATGACTGGCATATTTCCTCATCGCTGGGTGGAATAGACAAAAATATTTGATTCTCCTTACGTTAAATTTGGGCGAAATCAGGGCTAAACAACTGAATTACTGTGGGATATTAGCATATTCATTAAGGTATCCAATTGTTTCAAGGAGAGAGAAATAGTGAGATATGAAGAGAAATAGAGAGAGATAAAGTATAAACTAGTGAGCCGTAGGCAGTGAGCAGTGGGCAGTGGAAATGAAGTTACTTACTCTTCTTCCTCTTCAAAATCCTCCACTCCTATGGCATTTTCTGATTTTGCCACCATAGATGCTACTGTAGCATCGCCTGTAACATTCACGGAAGTTCGCAGCATGTCAATTGGTCTGTCCACTCCCAGGATGAGTGCAAGTCCTTCCGCGGGTATTCCAACAGTATTCAGCACAATGATCAACATTACTATACTCCCACCAGGAACACCGGGCGTACCAATTGATGCGATTGTAGCAAGCAGCACAATAGAGATTTGCTGACTGATACTCAGATCCATACCAAAAACCTGTGCAATAAAAACAGCTGCTACAGCCTGGTAGCAAGAAGTTCCATCCATATTAATTGTCACCCCTACTGGCAAAACAAAATTGGCAACACTTTTTGAAACTTTGAATTCTTTGGTGACCTGTTTCAATGTCACGGGAAGAGTAGCTGCACTTGAGCTGGTAGAAAAAGCTACAAGCTGGGCAGGCAGCACGCCGCGAAAGAACTCCCGGTATCTAATTCCAGAGAAGATCCGGGCCAGTAAAGGATAAAAGACTAATATCAGGGCAAATAATCCTATCCCTGCAGTAAGCATATACATACCAAGGGCGCTGAATACCTCTACATCTCCTGAAAAGTCAACAATAAGACCTGCCATCAATGCCAGTACACCATAGGGAGCGAAGCGCATAATTATATCTATGATCTTGATAATAATATCATTAAGACCGTCAAAGAAATCTTTGACCACTTCGGTTTTCTTATTGGGGATCAATACCAGGGCAATGCCAAATATGATGGCAAAGAAAATAATCTGCAACATTTTTGAGTTATCACCTGCGGCAAAAAAGACATTTTCAGGGACAAGTTCCTCAAAGAAACGGAGCGGTGACTGATCCTGCACAGACTCAGCTGTTATTTGCTTTTCTGAGATATCACTTAAGAAACGTTCCCTGTATTCCTCCTTTTTCTCTTCAGGAAATACGTTCCCTGGCTGTATCACATTCACCAATCCCAATCCAACTGTGGTGGCTATAACAGTGGTGATGATATATATAACAATGGTTTTAAGTCCGATTCTTGACAGCTTTGAGATATTACTCAAGCTGGATATCCCTTTTACCAGCGACACAAAGATCAGTGGTATTGCGATCATTTTCAGTAACTTAAGAAATATATTCCCCCAGGGTTGTATCCAATCACTAGTAAATTTCTCCAGGTTGGTCCATACAGCAACGAGACCCAGCAGGATTCCAATGCCCATACCGATAAATATCTTCGCCCAGAGTGGTAGTTTTTTTAGCATAGTTGAATGTTTATCGTTGAGCGTATAGCGTTTAGCGTTTAGCGTTTAGCGTATCTGCTTCCTTTTTCCTTTTTCCTTTCTACTTTATCGCTTCGTACAAAATCTCGACCGGATGCCTTGCATCCACACCTGTTCCATCCTTGATCTGGTGCCGACAACTGGTTCCTGCCGCAACAATTATTGTCTCACTACCTGCCTTTCTCACTTCAGGAAAGAGAACAAGCTCTCCAACTTTCATGGAAAGATCGTAATGTTCTTTTTCATATCCAAAAGATCCTGCCATTCCACAGCATCCGGAAGGAATCTCGGTAATTATATAATTCTTTGGTATTGAGAGCATTGCTATCGTTTCCTTGGTCGAAGCAATGGCTTTTTGCTGACAATGTCCATGTAATTTTAACTTCACTTCAGCATCCGTGAAGAGCTCTCTGTCGATCTGACCCTTTTCATACATTCTCACGATATACTCCTCTATCATCAGGGCATTTTCGGCCAGTTTCTCAGCCTTCACCTTCAATTCGGGACCTGCAAGATCGAGAAATTCATCTCTAAATCCGAGAATAGCTGAAGGCTCCGTTCCGATAAGTGGCTTTTCTTCAGTCACAATATCACTCAACAACTCAATATTTTTCCTGGCATGTTTGCGCGCTGTCCGCAGCAACCCCTTGGAAATAAATGTCCTGCCACTAAGCGCATGCTTTGTTATCATGACCTTGATTCCCAATTTATTAAGTAATCTTACTGTAGTAATACCAATATGTACATCGTTATAATTTGTAAACTCATCGATGAAATAAATCACTTCCGGAGCATCAACCGGCAAAGAATTATTCAGGGCACTTAGGTGACGTCTGCACCAATGTCTAAACGTTTGTTTTTGCAGTCCCGGAATACTCCGCTTTTTTGCAAAACCAAGCACGCCTTTGAACAAGGCTGATGTGAACTTATTTTTCACAAAGAAATTGAAAATGAACGGCGCCACTGTGCCCAGTCTATTGACACTTGTAATATAAGCTATCAACCTTGTTCTCAGTGGAATACCATTTGCATCATACCAATGTTGAAGAAACTCTGTCTTCAATTTTGCCATATCTACACTTGAGGGACATTCAGACTTGCAGGCCTTGCATGCCAGGCAAAGATCGAGTATCTCGTAAACCTCCGGATGGTCATATACATTCCTTCTTCCTGGTTTACCTATAAATTCCCTTAATATATTTGCCCTTGCCCTGGTAGTTGTCCACTCCTCCCTGCTAGCCATATAGCTCGGACACATTGTTCCTCCTGATTCAACAGTCTTGCGGCAATCACCTGATCCGTTGCACTGTTCAATATGTCTGAGAATTCCACCTTCTCCGAAAGAATAAATTGTTTCAGGTGACTCTAGTTCTGTTCCGGGAGTATAACGCAAAAACGAATTCATGGGAGGTGTATCAATTATCTTCCCCTGGTTAAAAACACCACCGGGATCCCATGTATCCTTTATTGAGCGCATCATTCCAAAATTTCTCTCTCCTACCATCATTGGAATAAACTCCCCACGCAAACGTCCATCACCATGTTCACCACTAAGGGATCCACGGTATTTCTTCACCAGCTTTGCTGTTTCCAATGCTATGGTATGAAAAAGTTCTACATCCCTGGCATTTTTCAAATTCAAAATCGGTCGAAGATGAAGTTCTCCAACAGAAATATGCGCGTGATATACGCACTTCAACTTGTAATTGTCCAGGAGTTTATTAAAATCTGAAATATAATCTTCCAACCTTGCGGGTGTTACACTGGTATCTTCAATAACAGACACGGGTTTGGCATCACCTTCCATCTTGGAGAGCACGCCCAGCCCGGCTTTTCTAAGGTCCCATACTTTCGTGATGTCAGTTCCTGATATTATTGGGAAATGATATCCTATGCCTGAATTATGAAAATCTTCTTTCATTTCTGACACCCTGGACTCAATCTCCTTCATTGATTCACCTACTAATTCTACGATCAATATGGCACCCGGACTGCCTTTTACAAAGAAGCGATTTTTGCGTTGTGTCAGGTTCCCTTCTGTCAGATCAAGAATAGTTTTATCCATCAATTCAACCGCTGAAGGACTATATTTTAGTGCGATAAGGTTACCTCGAATGGCTTCCATCACAGAGTCAACATGAACAGGGACCAACACCTTATTTATGGGAGGAAGCGGATCAAGATGCAGCTTTATCTCTGTCATGAAACCCAGGGTTCCCTCAGAGCCAGCCACTAAACGACAGAAATTGAAATTATCGTGAATGGCACCTTTACCCCTGAACAATGAGCAGTTCAGCAATTCATCCAGGGCATATCCAGTATTTCTTCTAACAACCTCGGGATCAGGAAATTCAGCAATAACAGATGCTTGATTCTCTTTCTCTCTAAATAGGTCCCTGATATTCCTGTAGATGTCCCCTTCCAGTGTTTCATTCTTACATTTATCATGAAACATATTGTCCGTCATGGGTGCAAATTCCGCGATGGATCCATCACTCAGGACAAGTCGTGTAGCTATGGTATGTTCACGTGCTGAGCCATAGACAACTGAGTGTAAGCCACTACTGTTATTCCCCACCATACCGCCCATCATGCTCCTGCTCGAGGTAGAAGTTTCCGGGCTAAAGAATAAACCGGTTGATTTCAGCTGCTTGTTCATGTCATCAAGAATGACACCCGGCTGCACCCTGATCCATTTCTCTTCCTCATTAATCTCCAATACCTGGGTCATGAACCTGGAAATGTCCACCACCAGGCCTCTTCCCACTACCTGTCCGGCCAGCGAAGTACCCGCAGCCCTGGGTATCAGGGTGATCTTGTTCCTGCTGGCAAATTTTACCAGTTCACATATATCATTTTCATGCCTGGGACGACAAACAGCCAGGGGCAGTTCCCTGTAGGCAGAAGCATCAGTGGCATACATTAACCGACTTGATAAATCCATGAATAAATCACCATCAATCAATGCGTCAAGTGATTGTAAATCAGATTTTAATTCGTCCCCAATAATTTCATTGATAAACCTATTCCCAGATGACTTCACTCCTATTTGTTTCTACTTATTTGTTGAAGAAAACAAATATAGTAGAAAAAGTTGGGAGTGAACTAAAGTTGGAGTTATAGAGTGCCTTGAGTACTTGGAGTGCCTTGAGTTGGGGTCCCAGACTATATTCTATGACAGAATATAAATCGAAGCGCCTTCCTTCTCCCGGCGGGAGAAGGCCAGGATGGGCTCAATACAATCACTTATTATCCGTACTCTCAAATATCTTATCGGCTGATCCTGCGATGAACCCACTGAACAGCTTTCCATCACTGTCTTCATACCTTCTTGTGAATTCGTAATAACAGGCAGGTATTTCATAGTTTCCTTCACGGAAATCAACTTCGATTGAATCTGCAAGTGTGCTGGATTGTTCAAGCATTTTTTCCGGTGTACCTTTCACTTCGCCTCCTGATGAATTAAGCTGAAAGCCATTATTTTTCAGGAACTTATTTACTTTTTCAATGGTGTTCAGCTCCTTTAAATGATTGATAGATACGGTAAAATGATTTGCCCTGAATCCATATACATACAACCAGGCAGCATACTCTGACTCTTCACGAAATCTTTTATAAATATCGTAAGAACAAGGTGAAAAAATTGGCCCGCTTGCCACCAGGTTATCTGATTTGAAGAGCATGCCAGGTATATTATCAAGCGCTTGCTTTACCTGGTTTTGCATAAAGGGAGAAAACTCTTCCAGCATCAGTTGACTGATGAAAATACGTGGTGAATTAGGAATACCAGGATGTTCGAAATGCTTGGCCTGTAACTTCTTCACTGGAAATGCATAGCTTTCCATCTCTACATATCCCTCCTTAAGAAAAGGTCTTGACAATACTTCAATATTGATCCTGGGATCATTAAATGTTCTAAAGGCAATGTGGTCATTTTCAATCTCCTCACCCTCATCCCTAAAGAGTTCATGAATCTTTTTTACAGATGGATTTTCATTGGAATATTGATCCCAGAGAAGCGTGAATAGTTTTTGTAGTTCCATTTTTGTTGCGTTAAGCGTTTAGCGTTTAGTGTTGAGCGTTTAGCGTTGAGTGAGATTCGCTAAACGCTCCACGCTCCTCACTCAACACACAACGTATATATAAACCAATTTGTACAAAAATAGTTTACTTATAGTTTATAAAATATGATGTACATCATTAAATTACATTGTGAAACTTGGCATATTTTAGTTACTTTTAAAAATTCAATTAATTTAATTTAAATATCTGATATTCAATGAATTTAATAGAGCAAATACGTCAAAAAGCACGTGAGAATTGTCAAAAAATCGTCTTACCTGAAGGTGATGAAGAAAGAACCATATTGGCAGCTGATCAAATCATCAGGGAGAAACTGGCGCATATAACATTATTGGGAGATCCAAAAGAAATCATGCAACAGGCAGAGAAGTATGGTCTGAAAAACCTTGATAAAGCGGACCTGGTAAATCCGAAAAGTCATGATAAGAAGGAAGAATATGCAACCTTGTTGTATTCTCTGAGAAAAGAGAAGGGATTAAGCATGGATGAGGCCATGAAACTGGTTGAAGACCCACTGTACCTGGGCACGCTTATGATCAAGGCAGGTGATGTAGCAGGAGAAGTTGCCGGAGCAAAAAATGCCACCGGTGATGTATTAAGACCGGCTTTCCAGGTAGTCAAAACAATGCCGGGAATAAGCGTGGTATCGGGTGCTTTTATTATGATGCTGAAGGATAAAGAGTTTGGTGAAAATGGCATTTTAGTATTTGCTGATTGCGCGGTACATCCTGATCCAAATGAAAATGAGCTGGCTGAAATTGCTGTTGCCACAGCCGCCACAACAAGATCGATTCTTGGTTTCGAACCACGTATTGCTATGTGTAGCTTCTCAACAAAGGGAAGCGCCCATCACGAGATGGTTGATAAAGTTGTTAATGCAACTCAACTAGCGAGGAAAATGGATCCAACACTGGCCATTGACGGAGAAATGCAGGTTGATGCTGCCCTGATTGAAGCTATTGGTTCTAAAAAGGCACCAGGCAGTCCTATCGCAGGGAAAGCAAATGTATTGGTCTTCCCTGATCTGAATACCGGGAACATCGCCTACAAGTTGGTTCAGAGACTAGCGCATGCAGAGGCAATCGGACCTATCCTACAAGGAATGGCAGCGCCTATTAACGACCTGTCGAGAGGATGCTCAGTAAGCGATATAGTTAACCTGGTAGCTATCACATCAAACCAGGTATCAGGACTTAAAAAATAATTGTAAATCATATATTAATCATGATAATTTTAGTATTAAACTGCGGCAGTTCATCCATAAAATACCAACTCTTCGACATGACAGAAGAAGCCATTGTCATTGCAAAAGGACTGGTAGAGAAAATTGGATTCAACGATGCCAAACTAACCCATAAACCCACCGGAAAAGAAAAATATGTTGAAGTACTGGGTATACCCGATCATACCATTGGAATTAATAAAATCTTCCAGGTAATAACCAGTGAGGAACATGGCGTAATTAAAGATGTAAAAGAAATAAAAGCTGTAGGTCACAGGGTTGTTCAAGGTGGAGAAGGATATGACGAAAGTGTGCTGATCACCAAGGAGGTAATTAAGGATATAGAAGACAATATCGAGTTGGCTCCGCTACACAACCCCGCCAATCTTAAGGGTATTATGTCTGTTGAAAATCTCATGCCAGGCATTCCACAGATAGCTGTTTTCGATACTTCTTTCCACCAGACAATGCCACCGTATGCGTACATGTATGCCATACCAAGAAAGTACTATACCAAGTATAAAATCAGGAAATACGGATACCATGGTACCAGCCACAAGTATGTAAGCCACGTTGCCAGCAAAGTGATTGGCAAAGACACCAGAGATATGAAAATGATTACCTGTCACCTGGGAAATGGAGCTTCCATTGCAGCCATAGAATTTGGTAAGTCGGTAGATACATCTATGGGATTCACGCCTGTTGACGGCCTTATCATGGGAACCAGAACAGGAGATATTGATCCGGGAGTTTTACTTTATCTTGCTGACAAGGAACACCTTAGCTTAAAGGGTATAAGTAACGTAATTAACAAAAACAGTGGTATACAGGGTATTTCAGAGATCTCAAGTGATATGAGAGACCTGGAGCTGGCCTATTACGAGGGAAATGAGATGGCTTCGCTAGCGCTTACAATGTACGCCTACAGGGTGAAAAAATTCATTGGCGCTTATGCAGCCATTATGAATGGTGTCGACTGTATCATATTCACCGGTGGAGTTGGAGAGAATGACTTCAACATCAGAAGGATGATTTGTCAGAATATGGAATACACCGGGCTCCTCTTTGATGAGGTTGCAAACCATGGTGTTAAAGGAGAAGACAAAATTATCAGCAAGCCTGATTCGAAAGTGTATGCTGCAGTAATCAGAACTAATGAAGAGCTTCTCATAGCAACAGACACTTACAAGATTGTGGAAAAATGTGTTTAATATCATAGCTGTTTGGAAAACTTTGAGGCCTCTTTTCTGTTTATTTGTAATGGATACAATGAGTCAATGAGTCAATGAGTCAATGAGCTAAAAGCTATTGAACTTTATAAAAAACTAATTTTAAACTAAGAATAACTCTCACATATGTTAACCAAATTAGAAGAACTAAGAGAATTTTTGCCCAAATCCAGCAAACCAAAAAAACTTGTGCTTGCCGTATCTGATGATACACATTCACTGGGCGCCGTAGTAAGGGCGTTTGAGGAACAAGTTATTGTACCTGTGCTTATTGGAGATATGGAAAAGACCAAAGGGCTGGCAGAAGTAATGGGCATCAGCTTGAAATCTATTGAATTTAAGGATGTTAAGGATCCCATTGAAGCTACTAAAATTGCGGTGAAGATGGTACATAACAATGAAGCAGACGTCTTAATGAAGGGAAAAGTAGGCACATCGGTTCTTCTGAAAGCTGTATTGGATAAGGAGTATGGCCTGCGAACAGGCAAGTTGTTATCTCATTTTGCCCTGTTCGAAATTGAGGCCTATCATAAATTACTTGCAGTGACTGATGTAGCGATGAACATTGCTCCTTCCCTGGATGAAAAGATTGCCATATTAAATAATTCTGTTGAAGTGCTGAATAGACTTAATTATCCAGAACCAAAAGTAGCAGTTCTTGGAGCGGTTGAGCAGGTGAATACCAGCATGAATGCAACCCTGGACGCAGCATTGCTATCTAAAATGAACCAAAGGGCTCAGATAAGAAATTGCCTGGTCGACGGTCCACTCGCATTTGATAATGCAGTCAGCGCTGAAAGCGCCAGGCACAAGGAAATAAAGAGTGATGTGGCAGGAGATACTGACCTCTTGCTTATGCCGGATATCGAGGTGGGCAATGTACTCTATAAAAGCTTAGTGTTTTTTGCTAATGCGAAAGTAGCCTCCATGATAGTTGGTGCTACTGCACCCATTGTGTTGACATCGAGATCGGATTCGGAACAGGCAAAATTTGATTCAATTTTGCTTGCCGCTGCATCTGCATAGAGGATCTTCATTGAAAAATGGCTTAAAACCACCTTTTTAGCCCGATTTTGGACATATATTAAGTTGTTTGATAGATACATCGAAAATAGTTATAGCAGCTATTATAAGCATATTTATTAATTGCTTTTATTATTAAAGAAAAACGATAAAATCGAATTATATAATGGAAAATAATTATATCCTTGCTATTAATCCGGGATCCACATCCACAAAAGTTGCTGTTTCGATAGGAAACAAGCAGGTGTTTCTAAAAAGCATCCTCCATACTGCAGAGCAGCTGGCAGAATTTGATAAAATTACTGATCAGTTTGAATTCAGGAAAGGCCTGATTCTTAAAGAAGTAAAAGAAAACGGTATTCCATTAGATAAAATCACTATCGTCATTGGTCGGGGTGGACTTGTAAAACCCATTCTTTCTGGGGTCTACGAAGTTAATGAAGAAATGATTCAAGATTTACACAATGGCGTTCAGGGAGAGCATGCCAGTAACCTGGGTGGCCTGATAGCACATGATATCAGTAAAGAATTTCCAAATTCCAAAGCTTATATCGCTGACCCGGTGGTTGTAGATGAATTGCAGGATGTGGCCAGGTTAACGGGACATCCTGAAATAAAAAGAGTCTCTATTTTTCATGCACTGAACCAAAAGGCCATGGCTCGTACTTATGCGCAGTCCTGCGGTATGAATTACGATGATTTGAATCTTATCATATGTCATCTTGGTGGTGGTATAACAATCGGAGCTCACAAAAAGGGACGAGTTATTGATGTAAACAATGGTCTGGACGGTGATGGACCATTTGGTCCGGAGCGTTCCGGATCCCTTCCTGCCGGAGCCCTGGTAGATTATTGCTTTGAAAAAGGATTTTCGCACAGTGAAATAAAGAAAATGCTTGCGGGCAAGGGAGGATTATTGGCCTATACAGGCTCAAATAATGCCCATGAGTTGGAAGACAAAGCAAGGCGTGGTGATAAGAAAGCACGTCTGTTACAAAAAGCCATGGGTTACCAGATCAGTAAAGAAATTGGTGCCAGGGCAGCAGTGCTTTCAGGCGAGGTCCATGCCATTATTCTCACCGGTGGCATCGCACACAATCCTGATCTGACTGCCTACGTCAAGGAGCATGTCTCATTTATTGCACCTGTGTTTGTGTATCCCGGGGAAGATGAGATGCGCGCACTGGCCATGAACGGAACGATGCTGATGAAAGGTACGATACACGCGAAGGAATACAAAGAGGAGAATTTTGTTAAGCCAGTGGATTTGGATAATTTGGATTAAGAAGTGACTTGAGTACTTGGAGTACTTTGGAGTACTTAGAGTATATAGATTACTTTAGGGTGTTGACACGCTCACTGGTAACATTTTACCATTAAAATACTTTGATCCTTCCTGTACAAACCAGGAAAAAAACTTACCTATCTCCCCTGCTGTTATCGACGCCTCGTACCCTGGAAAAGCCTCTGCAAACATTTCTGTCTGAACTGCTCCAAATGCAAGGGAATTTACACGAATATTGAACGCTTTAAATTCTTCAGCCATGCACTCCGATAAGGTCGCCAGTGCACCTTTACTGGCTGCATACATTGATAGTCCATTGAACTTGGAGCTTCCCTGAAAGGCAGCCATTGAGGTAACATTCACAATTGAAGCATTATCAGACTCCTTCAGAAGTGGCAGCACTGCCTGTATCAACATGACCGGCGCAAAAAAATTGACATCAAACAAGTTCTTTGATTCCTCTATGCCTATCTCCTGGAATGGTTTCCTGATAAGTGCCCCTGCGTTATTTACCAGGCAATCCAATTCAGATGTGTGTTTTTTCAAGGCAGCAATAAAATCCTCCCGGGATGACTCAAGCATCTTCAAATCATACACCATGGGTATGGCTATTTCCTTACCTGCCAATGTATTACAGTCGGAGCAAACTTTTAGTAAATCCTCTTTACGCCTTGAAAGAAGTACCATTTTATGTCCCTCTTTTGCCAGCTCACGAGCCAGTTGTGCTCCAATGCCCCTGCTAACTCCGGTAATGAGAATTGTCATAATTTCAATATTTTTTCGTTTATGGGAATAAAAGTAAGTAGAAAAGAGAAATTTTCTGCTCCGAAATGTATTTATTTGCATTAAGACATTAATACTTTGAAATGAATTGTAATTCACCTGGACATTACTCGATTCAATACGCAATTAACCCATTAGCTCATTAACCCATTGGCTCATTGGCTCATTGGCTCATTGGCTCATTAATATGAAAGAACTCAAATACATACTCGCGATGCTTTCCATCCTGATAGCGATACCTGCATGCACCTTTGGGCAACAGGTGCAATTGGAGCAAAAATATGAATCAAGGCAAGGTCGCTGGTATCTGATTCCGGAAGTAGATCTTTGGTTTGGCAATTATACCATTGCGGAAGTAAGTCCTCAAATTGCATACCATATAACAGACAGGTGGTCAGTTGGAGCGGGTTTTAATTATAACTTCTACAAGGAAATAGAGACATATTATACCGCAGGTTACTCAACCCATTTGTATGGTGGAAGAGCTTTTTCACGCTTTGCTATTCTCACAAACGCAGAAGAATGGCTTCCGGTTTACCTGTTCAGCGACCTGTTCATCCATTTGGAATACCAGTGTAAGTAGCAACTTACAATGCACAGAAAATGGCAAATAAGAGTGCACAGGTTTCAGCAATTAAGCGTACCCATTTTTCCTGATTAAACGTACAAAAAAATCAAAGAACGTCAGTTTATTTACTGCT
>Ga0307990_1000379_pt1 | contig 41355 bp, 31 predicted proteins | sample EllFjometagen129_FD_203168 | JGI IMG/M metagenome (GOLD analysis project Ga0307990, IMG submission 203168) | Marine microbial communities from Ellis Fjord, Antarctic Ocean - #129 | ecosystem: Environmental > Aquatic > Marine > Unclassified | place: Southern Ocean | collected 2014-10-08
ACAATAAAGAAGATACAGACATGTATGCTTCGGGAACTCGTTTTTCAAAGTTAATAAATATACCTTTTAAATTTATTGAATATTAAAACTACCTTTTATCAGTATAAAATTTATACTTATTTCATAATTTAATACTTATCAAACATAACTAAGTTTCTCCCCTTTTTACTTACGGCGAAGCAAGGCGAGAACCGCTTGGTTTATCTTGAGCGAAGCCGAAAGGCTTAGTGGTGTGAGAGGTGCACTGGCGGTCATTTGACCGTAAGCCGCCTACTCGATTGGCATGCGTTTGGTTTCTAATTATTTCTCCTATTAAACTTTGATGAATTTGGTCTATTTTGATTTTTTGTAGCAAAATATTCTTGTTTTCTTCGTGTTTTATCCTTTTCAAACACTTGCTTTTCCTTTGCTGTCATTGGATTGTCTGTTTGCGGAAAAGGGTTGTCTTTTATAATTTCTATTTTCTGGTTTATTAATTTTTCAATGTCTTTTATATACGCATTTTCTTCAGGTTCACAAATGGATATAGAAATACCTTCATCTCCTGCTCTACCTCCCCTACCTATCCTGTGAACATATGTTTCAGCTATATTAGGAATATCATAATTGATAACATATTTTAGTTTATCAATGTCAATACCTCTTGCAGCAATATCAGTCGCCACCAATACCCTTATTTCTCCGTCTTTAAGCTGTTGCAGGGCCTTTTGTCTTGTGTTTTGGGCTTTATCGCCATGTATAGCTGCTGTTTTAATTTTTTTCTTTTTTAAATTCCGGGTTATTCTGTCAGCACCATGTTTTGTTCTGGAAAATAACAATACCTGATCAATTTTTCGATCCTGAAGTATATAATAAAGCAAATCTTTCTTACTTGATTTATTAGTATAATAAAGGTATTGATGTATTGTTTCAGCAGTAGAAGAAACCGGACTTACTTCTACTTTTATAGGATTCTTCAGAATTTTCCTCGAAAGTTCAACAATATTATTTGGCATTGTTGCGGAAAAAAATAATGACTGCCGTTTGCTTGGTAATTTGGCAATGATCTTTCTAATATCATGAATAAAACCCATGTCAAGCATCCGGTCAGCTTCGTCCAGCACAAAATATTCAACATCATTCAATCTAACAAAACCTTGATCCATCAGGTCCAGAAGTCTTCCGGGTGTTGCAACTAGAATATCGACACCTCTGCTAAGAGCATCCGTTTGTGTGCCCTGAGTCACGCCTCCAAAAATGACGGTATTTTTTATTCCTGTAAATTTCCCATAGGTCGAAAAACTCTCTGCAATTTGAATCGCTAATTCGCGCGTAGGAGTTATGATGAGTGCATTAATTTTGCGTGGACTGTTATTCCGTTGACGATCAAGAAAGAGGTGCTGCAGGATTGGAATAGCAAAAGCAGCCGTTTTACCTGTCCCGGTTTGAGCACTACCCAACACATCATTTCTATTTATTATGAGAGGAATTGCTTTTTCCTGTATCGATGTAGGCACAGAATATTTTTCTTCTTTTAGTGCCTTTAAAATAGGCTCAATAATTTCTAGATCTTCAAATTGCATTATTCAAATTTTTTAATCCCATTCTAAAATATTTAAAAGAAACCTTGTGGGATGATATATAATAAAGGTTCAAAGCTAATGCACTATCGCTGTTAATGCATGCCAATGTTTAGTATAAAATGCGTTTTAAGATTTTTATACATTGTGGTGCCCAGCATGAGCAGAGCACACCCATCTGGAAGCTCTTTAAAAACTTTAAAAATACAAATAAAGTTTTCAAGAACAAAAGAATAGATTGAAAATAGTTCAATAAAACTTTTGTCGAAATTGGACTATATTGAAAGTGCAATCGGTATTAGTAGTTTAAAAACTACTTTTTATTTACAATGGAATTTATAAAACCACACGAAAGATTGGTTTCGTCGAATGCTTAGCATTTGACTTCGTCGAATTTACATTTACTGAACTCTGCTACATTACGTCAGGAATGTATTGCTATTTTTTTGCTTTTGTTTTCTGAAACTTTACGAAAGTTTAAAACTTTCGTAAAGTTGATTGTTGTTTATTATATCCTTTTTCTTCTTCTTTTACCACCATATTCTTCACTTTCTTTTATTTTTCTTTTTCTTTCGTCATGTTGCTCCAGATTTCCAACATTGTATTGCGCTTTTAAAGAATAAACTATTTGAATACGCGGCTCTGTGAAATCTGCATTTAAGACCACATCAAATTGATTGAATGCAATTTTATTATAATATATCGTCTTGTTTTTTTCAGAATATTTAACAATAAACTCTGTGTCATCTTCCTCATCTTTATTGTTTATATTTATAGTTACTCTTGCATTCTTGCCTGTAATATATGCGTTTTTTACTGCTTTTGCTTTCTTTCTCTTGGCTACTCTAATTTCTTCTATAGAGCTACCTGTGTAATATGCTGTATAGCTTGCATATCTTTCTAATGGATAAGTAGCATTAAAACCATCATACATGTTTATAATATCTAACTTCAACCCCATTCTTTTGTAGTCTTTTTCTTTTGATTTTATAATGTCTATGGCAGTTCTTCTTATAGTATCGAAATAAAATTTAAGATCGTCTAAATTGTAATCAACTTTAACAATATCATATATCTCTGCTTTTGCCATTATTGATGTTAATTCGGCCAACAAATCATAGTCGTAAATTAGAATATGAATATTCTTTTTTAATTGAAACCCAATGGGTATTTCGTTTGCTGTTTTACTAAATTTTTTTCCTTCGAGAATTAATGAAAAAGATGGAACAAATGAAATAATATCTATATGAATATCACTTTTTCTTATCCCAAATTGTGCCAATTCTCTCTCAACAGTATTAATTCTAAAATTCATTAGCGAATCAGCTTGTCCTGCTGTTGTTCCATTCTGGGTAACACTAAAGATTACAGAATAACTACTTGCAGGAATATTCATTAATACTTCTGCACTAAGTTCTGAGGTACTACCATAAGCTTTGCTCATGCTTATATTTACTCTTTTCGGACTTATTACATATGGGTTATTATAAATTACATTCCCTGCAGACTGGCTATATATAATATTATTAAGACAAAGAGTGATTGCGATTATAAAAAGTATGTTTTTCATTTCTAATGTGTTTTAAGTTTTTAAATAATATTGAAATTCATTTGTGTTTAATCAATTTGGTATCCTTTTATTTTTGCAAATTCGAGAATAGATGAATTAACGGCTTTTCCTAAATCGTCTTCAGTATTGCTTAGTTTTGACTGCTCATTAATATATTCCTGACGTTTTTTAGCAAGCAATGATATCTCTTTTTGAATTTTAGCTCTTTCACTAGATTTCTGTTTAATTTCCTCTTCTATCTGAGCAGTTGTCAGATCTTGATATTCTTTAGGCAATGATTTCTTATCAAGGTTTTTGATATAGGTGGAATCAGCTGCAATTTTATCTACTAAATCCCAAGACATATTATTATAAACCTTGTTTGATTTTGTAACAACTCTTTCAGTACAATTTGCAACTGAAATAGTTTTGGCATTGTAATCCTGAGTACTCTGATTTGAATAACTTGAATATCCTTTAGTACCATAGTAGATATATGTTTTATTCAGCTTATCATTGTATGTGTTTATTTGGTCATCATAAGGTGTTAATACATACATTATTTTTTCGTTTGAGTTAATGCAGAAGTATTTTCCTTTGCCTCTTTCTGCACCATCTTTCCAAAATTCTCTTATTCCTGTAGAACAATCGCCACAGTGAATTGTATTGATATAGATATCTTTTTTTAATGCTTCTCCAACAGCTTCTTTGTAGCTAATGCTGCCCTGGTTGAATGGCTCGTTGCCTGCAATATATACAAGTTTCATATTACTTTTTTCACTACCCCAATCTAGTTTTCTAACTGCCTGCTCTATTACGGCCCCACAATATTCCGAACCTCCATTGGTTGTGATAGCAAAAAGTTTCTCAGATATTAGGTCAAGATCGCTTGTAAAAGGTGTAACTTGTTTGATATAATTGTCGCTAGCCGACAAACCATCGTTGCCATACATATATATGGCTATCTGAATACCCGGTGTTTTTCCTTCAAATTTTAATGTTGTTAGAGTATTAACAATGTTCCATAATCTGGATTTGGCTTGTTCTATCAATCCATCCATACTATTAGAAGCATCAAGCAAAATAGCAACCTGTATTTTTGTGTCGCTAGTATTACCTGTTGCATTAGGTTGTGTAGGTTGTGCTGTTCCACTATTACATCCAAAAAATGAAAGTGCGGAAACAATTGCTGAAATAATTATCAAAGTTTTCATATCATATATAATTTTAAAATTCGAGACAAACATACTATCATAAATGCTTGTATTTTAACACAAATGGGTGTAATAGGCTTTTGACTTGGTAAAACAAGTAGTATAATTGCTAAAAAATCTTTTACTTTGATATAAAATTCGCAAATGATGTTTAAAAAGGTATTTCTTCTGTTTTGTGGTGTTATTCTGTCTTATACTATAAGTCTATCGCAGTCGGCTTTAAACATGGATACATTAAGCACTATAAATAATACCAACAAACTAAATATTGTTTCTTCAAAGTTGATTAAATCAATAAGTGATAATAAAAACAATGAAGAAATAGCAGACAATTACTATTCTTTAGCTAAAGAATTATATAAAATTGGCGATTATATAAAAGCCGAGCTATATATGGATAAAGCTATTAGTGTAGAAAAAGGAAATAAAAGGTCTAAAAGATTGGCAGTATACTACAGAGAACTGGCAAAAATTCAGGAATTACTGAAAAAGGATGAACTCTCATCTAAGAATTACAAAAAAGCAGGCGAGTTATCGAAAGATAAAGTTGAAAGACAAATCAATTTTAACGATGCCGAGCGTGTTAAATATAAATCGTCACCGGAGATAGAACAAGGATATCGCAATAAGAATGTAGAACTTCTGAATACTACTGATAATAACTCTGAGAAAATAGAAAATTTAACACAATTGGCTACTACAAATCAGGTCTTAAATCAAAACGACCAAGCATTAGAAAATTATAAGCAAGCCCTGATTGTAGCAAATAACACAAGCGAAAGTTCTATTGAGATAAAAAGCAATATGGCCAATTTGATGGCAGAAACAGATATGCTAGATAAAGCCATAGATATTCAGAAAGAAGTAGTAGAGCAATCGCAAAGAAATGCTGATGTAGAAACACAGGTGCAACAAATGCGAAATTTGTCGAGCTTTTATTTTAATACAAACAGTGTAGTGGAGGGGCTAAGTATATTGCAAGATGCATATATGCTCTCTGTTGAGTATGGAAATATAAAAGAAGCAAAAACAAGTCTGCTATCTCTTGCCCAGTATTATGAGAAGAATAAGGAAAACACCAAAGTTTTGAACCTATATAAAGATTTTGTAGACCATTTGGAAACTTTAATTTCTAACGACAGTAGCCTTATTGATAAAAGTATATTTTTGATAAACGAAGGGAAAATTTCACTGCTTGAAAAAGAACAAACTCTAAAAGATGAGCTTATAAGCAGAAAAAATAAATACAATTATGTGTTGTTTGGCTCTGTATTGTTGCTTTTAATTCTATTACTATTAATTGTAAAAGCATGGCATTCTATTAAAAAAAGGAATAAGCGTATTGCATTACAATCATTGCGACGAGAGATGAATCCGCATTTTATATTTAATAGTTTAAACAGCATGAATCAGTTTATAGCAGAAAATAACGAATTGGAAGCTAATAAATATTTAACATCATATTCGATGCTTATGAGAAATATGATGGAAAACTCAAACAAAGATTATATAACATTAAGTATAGAGATAGAAAATCTAACTAAATACCTTGAGTTAGAAAAACTGCGTTTTGCCGATAAGTTTGAATACAGCATAGAAATTGATAAGGCTATTGACAAAGATTCGGAAATGATTCCTAATATGATTCTTCAGCCAAACATCGAAAATGCTATATGGCACGGATTGCGCTATAAACAAACAAAAGGCATGTTAGGAATAAAGTTTTTTAAAGAAGGAGATAGAATGCGAGTTAGCATAGAAGATAATGGAATTGGTTTGGAAGAAAGTAAAAAAATTAAAACCAAAAACCAGAACCTTCACAAATCCAGAGGACAGAAAAACGTACATGAAAGAATACGTTTGTTAAATAATATTTACAAAGCTGATATTCGTTTTGAAATAAAAGAAAAAACGGGAAGTGAAAGCGGAGTAATTGTTAATATAGAATGGTAAACATGAAAATAAAAAGTGTAATAGTAGAAGACGAAACATCGGCACGAGAAGTTTTGAAATCATACCTTGGCAAATATTGCCCGCAAATAGAAGTAGTAGGCGAAGCTAAAGATGCACGACAAGCTGTAGAAGTACTTAACGAAATGAAACCTCAGCTTGTTTTTCTAGATGTAGAACTACCTTTTGGTAACGCTTTTGATATACTCGATTCTTGCAAAGATCTTTATTTCGAGACCATTTTTGTTACAGCTTTTTCGGAATATTCACTTAAAGCACTTAATCAGAGTGCTGCTTATTATTTACTGAAACCAATAAGCATTGAAGAACTAATAGTAGCAGTAAATAAAGTACAACAACATGTTACAAACAAAGAGATATTTGACAGAAACTCAGTTGTAGTAAATAATTTTAGAGAGCAACAAATTGAAAAACGTCAGATAATTCTGCCTACTATGGAGGGATTTGAGGTAATAAAAATGGAAGAAATTATTCGTTTGCAAGGAAACGGAAACTTTACTGATATTCACCTAAAAGACGGGAGCAAGAAAATGGCATGTCGTTTTTTAAAACATTATGCAGAGATACTTCCCTTCCCTTTTTTGCGTGTACATAAATCACATGTTATAAATATTCGTTGTATAAAATCTTATCATAAAAGCCTGGGGGGATATGTAATATTAAACAATGAAACAGAAATTGATATCTCTCCTAATTACAAAGCAAATTTTTTGCAATATTTTAAATAATAAATCACTACTGTTCAGTTAAATTTTTATTGTGTACCTAAAGGCACACTATTCCTGCGTTTTACGCTTTTGCTGCAAATATTATGTGTCTACGATACAATGTATTACGAATTTTCTTATCCCCTTAGGGATAAAATATTTGTAGCAAAAAGAATCTAATGAAAAAAGAATTCCGTAGTGGGTTCAATATTACTGCACAAAAAAAAGAGAAGCATTCCTTCCCTTTTTTTGTATTTTAAATTGAAATTTAATTTTTTATTATCTTCTTGTTTAATAGAAGTTGATTATTAGAAATCTGTAATAAATACATTCCTTTTGAATAGTTACTTAAATCTAATTGTTGTTTAGTACCACTCTCAATATTTTTTATTTGAAATTCATCCATTAAAGTTCCACTTATACTATATACATTCACTTTGATTGTTTTAAAGCTATTTGAAAATTCGAGGTTAACATAATCAGATGTAATAGTTGGGTATATATTTAAGTAATCTGAGAATAAAGGATCTTCAATATTACTTATTCCATAACCCATTGGGAAATCACAATAACACCCTTTTGCATCTTCGCTAGATGAAGCAGCATAAAGACTTAGTTTGCCAAAATCGAAATTAGAGTTTAATACAGTTGGCATAATAAAATCAAAGCTAAATGTGCCATTTACTACATACGAAAAGCCAGATATTAAAACCTCTTCTTGAGATTCAAAAATAAATGGAGATAAACCATCATTACTTAATGTAGTATCTGCAATAATTGAATTATAAAGTTTGTAATAAATGTTGCCATTAAATCCGTTAAGAGTGTTTCCCTGAATATCTTCAATATATCCACTAATATTAACATTACTTCCGGGCATAATTGTATCGTTAAAAGATGCAATATTTACACCATTAATATGATCGGGAGTAATAATATGTTCAGGATAATTTAATGTTAGTGCAGGATCACCTATTAAAGAAAACAATCTTTTATTAATACCAGAGCCAGCATTATTTTTAGCAAATCTTAATAAATCACCAAGTTTATAATACTCTTCATTTAAATTTCTAACAAAAGCAGAGTCATAAAATGCATTATTTAAATTAAAATTTTGACTAGAGTAACACAATCTTGCAGAAGAGATACTCCCAATGCATCCATCATTATTTTCCAAAACTATTTTCTCGCCAAATGAAACAAGCTCAGGGTTATCATATCTGTTAAATTCTACAGTTGCACAATATATTAAAGGCAAATTATTTGCATTATTTATGTTTTGAATATCATCAATTAGAAATATTGATTCTTGTGCTAATTTTATTTCATTACCATGTCCTGTGTAATTTATAATTAATGCGCCATCGTTGAATTGTGCAATAAGTGAATCGCGAGCATCGGGATAATATGCACCTGAGGTATCATAAACTTGTATATAATTATCCAGATATATTTTATTAAGGTTGTAACAAGCATCGTTAGTTTCTACATTTATTGCAAGTAGATTAGCCTGAGACATATGCTGATTACCATCCTCATCATCACCTACAAAACATAATTCGCTACGCCAATTTCCAAGTGTTGCAGGATTAGTAGCATAATTAATAATCTTACTAACTAAATTCTGAGCTTCTGCTTGATTTTTTACAGGCAATCTACCAATACCAATTTCTAATGCACCTGAATAAACACTTTCGCTACTATCTAATAATCCAAAAAAATCATCTGTACAAAAAGAACTTGTTGGTTTTAAAGATTGTTCTGATTGAAATATTGGCACATAATTAGTATTGTTAGCAAGTATGTCTTTATAATCGTAAGATGCATCACCAAACATTAATAAATACTTTGGTTTTTCATCTTCAGTAGTGGCTCTATCATAAAACATCTTTACAAAATCTCTAATTGCAGAAACATCTTGTTTGCCAGAAGAGAATTCATTGTAAATTTGGTCTGTGGTTACACTATGTACCACCATACCATCATGTGAAATATGATGATTAGCCAGATTATTTGCTTCGATAATAAATAATGGGTCGCTTACAATAATTAAATCGCAGAAATCTAAAGCATGTAAATTCTGATTATTAATGTTTGTAATACTTATTGGTGTTAAACATGCTGTAGAATCGAATGCAATAAATTCTCTAATACTATCTGTAATCAAACTATAAGTGATAGTATCATTATTTAAAAGATATTCCTGATTAGCAATATTAAAGATATCTGTTACATCCCATATTTTCAAAACATTTGTAGCATTGCCAAGCTTAAACTCTGAAACATTTCCAACACCAATACTCTCAACATCTCTAAAATTAAGTTGATTGCCATACATTGTTAATTTTCTTCTGGCATTAATATTAATATTATCTAACCAGCCTATAGAACTAGAGATAGGTTTATCATAATCTATTTGTAATGTAATGGTTTCATTATTTGCAATAAAGCTATAATTGCCTGAATTTAATTTAGCATATTCTCCAGTATAATTATAAATTACAACAGAGGCCACAGCTATATTTAATATATTCTGAGCATTATAGTAAAATGAAAAATTACTTATATCATTAGATCGGGCTGCAACATTTGTATTTAATGTCACCTGATGTGTAAGATCAATATTTGGAAATAAGAAACTAAAGTCTCTTGAAAGTGTATCATCAAATTCTTCTCCATACCATTGTTTTCCTGATTTAATAAGATTTGCATTTTCAAACTCATGATGCAGATAATCGTCAAAAGTATTGACATAATGCGATATTGGCAGAGTTGTAGAATTTTGTTGCATTATTCTTTTGCCCTGAGCTGAACCAATTGTAAGAAAATAATAAGTATTATCATCATACAAATTAATACTATGTGCAAAATAATTATTAAGACTATCATATTCCCAAGTAGTTGGTTCCTGTGCATAAAATAAAATATAATCATTAGTATTAAATACACCATCTTCTTCTCCTACAAGCTGTATAGCATTTTCAATTAAGTCATCATATCTGAAATCGGCATTGTCTTCTGACAACATTCCTGCTCCGTTTCCATAAATACTAATGTTTCTTGGGTCAATAACTGATACATTAATACCCAGATTAACAAGATCGGTATAAGTTAGTTTGTAAACCCCTGTTTGCTTAACTGATATTTTATACCAATCGCCAGATGATAAAACAGAAGTAGTAGTAGTTTGTGATAATAATGTGATGCTAATAAAAGCAAATAACAAAAAAGCTGTAATTTTCATTTGATTAAAAGTTTTAGTTAATAATAAAAGTACTTATAAAATTATAAAGAGTAGCTTTTAATCAAATGTTTTTATTTTAGAAGGGTTTTTTCAATGATTTAGCTTAGTAAACGAGAAGCATTAATATTTATTGTATTTAATATTATTATTGCACAAAAAAAGGGAAGTTTCCTTCCCTTCTTGATTTCTGTTTGACCCCTCCCAGCCTCCCCTAAAGGGGAGGAGAAGTCCCCCTATAGGGGGATTTAGGGGGTCATTCCGTCTTTCTCAGCGCCACATCCAATTTCAAAGATTGACCCGGATACAATACAATTTCTTTTTCAAAGGTATCGTAATTATGTAAGCTAAATGTAATAATATATTTTTCCGGCTCAAGACCTTTAAACCTGTAGTAGCCTTTTTCTGTTGTTAGTTTTTGTACAGGAACTTCTATGTTGGCAGAGGCTTTAGCTCTTATTATTGTTACTGCTACATTTTTTAATGCCAATCGGGTTTCTTCGTCCATTGCATAACCATAAACATCTAAATGGCGGGTAGCAGGGTCTACTATTTCGCGAATTTGTTCATACTCCTCATAAAATACACTGTCGGAGTTTATGTAGTTTACCATAGCATTATCTAAGTTGCCTACTACTAAATTGCGGAGTTCTCTTATTGTTTCCTTAATTTTTATGGTAGCTGTAGATTTTTCGGCTATTGCTTCTCTTGGTCTTGTCATGCGGTGCAAGAAATCTAAGTGGTCTGCTTCAAGTTTATCCATATTTTCTTGTGTAAGACCGTAAGCTTCTAATTCTTTAAAGTTTTTTACAGCTATCTTTTTTACATTTTCGGTGTAAACAAGCAAAACAGTATCGCCCATAGCGGCTATCTTTGATACAGGCTGTTTTACTGCATTATACATTAGTGTATTACTTGTATCGTAGGCGTAGGTGCGAATTGCACCACTCACCAGAAATATAATCTCGGCAAGTTGTTTTTTACTTTTTTGCTTATCTCTTGCCAAGCCCGATGTATCTTTCTTTTGTATTTCACGAAAATGTGCTATTAGCTTAACTTTTTCGTTAATAAGCTTTAAAGTGTTTTGAATTATTGCATTATCCTGTATTTTTTCTGCATACCTTGTAAAGAAACTGATTAATGCTAAAATCATTTTCATGTATGCTCTATTAGTACTTAACATAATTTATAAATTTTAATGAATACTTGTTTCGATTTTCGAAACTTTAATTAAACATAAAACGGCATGTTGTATGTTTTATTGTGTGAAAGTATAAATAAATGTATATTTAATTGAATTGTGTTTAATGTGGTGTTTGAATATTGCTTGTTTGTTTTATTTGTAGCTTTTGTTAAATCTGCACGCTACAAAGCGTGCGGGAGCAGGGTTTTATATTATTTGCCCCTTTCTTTATTTAAGAAGTTTTTGCCTGTAAAGGCTTATTAGAAAAGTTTCATTTATTTAAAAGTAATCAGGAATGTTTAATCTATATTTTTTTAATAACAAGCCCCCGCAATATTTTAGTTTTTCATCTTCAGACTTGATTAAGAAATCTGTTATCATTGAAACAGTGTCAGGACTATAATAATGTTTCAACAATAAATAAATACTGATAAGCCTATATTTGCCGTTTAAATGCTTTTCTATTATAGGCTTTGAATAATCTTTATAACCTAATTCAATTAATTTTACACATGCATCAAAACTTACACAAACAATTGAATCTAATGCAGCAAATTTTAAAAAACTAATTCCATCACTATTATTTAGTGCTTTAAAACCTTCATGACACCTATAATTATAGCTTTCATCATTCTTTTGGTACCACAATTTTTTTAAAGTATTGAAGGCAAGTTCTTTTTCGTTGCGCTCTATTAAAACTAAGGCAGCATTTGACACTAAACCATTATCTTTTGATTTATATACAACTTCTTTTAAAAAATGTAAAGTGGTATCATTTTTTATGTATTTTGATAATACAATTAATTTCTGATATAATGGGGTCAAACCCCAAGCTGTAATGGGTCTATCTCTTCTTGGAACATTTAATTCAATAATTTTAGCAGAATCATTTGTTACGTATTCTAGTAATTCAGAAAAGAGTTCTTTTCTGGATTTATTATCAAAATACTTAATAATACTATCAGGATGAACCCTAATTCTATTATTACCATAGAAATAGTTAAATATCGTATCTAGAGTAAAGCCTTTATAATTATTTGTGTCTATTATCTTAGTTATTCTTGGATGATGTTTAATAAAATCTTTATCTATAATCATTCTCCAAAAATCTACACCATTATGACATGTACAACCTACTTTCTGGTTCTCACACCAATTGCCTCTATTTGAACGAGGCATAATAGCTCCACCCTGTGCATTAACAAAAGAAACTGAAAAAATGAAAAAGAGTATTATTATTAAATCCTTCACAATCTTTAGTTTTTAATATTATTTATTTCTCTCCCATAAAAATACAGCCTTTTTATTGAATTGCCAAAAAGCGGGGGCTTTTTAACCACCAGAAAGGATTCTGCGGCAGCGGGGGACACGATTGCAAATCTGCGTCATTGAGGTAGCTCAGTCCCTATAGCTATCCATAATACCGAGCTTTACGTCTAAAAGAATTTCGTTTACTACTACGTGTATAGTTTTCCATAAATTCCCAAGAGCTATCAATAATCATAGCCATATTTTTATATTCTTCTGACTTTTCAGGAAATTTTTTAATGCAATATGTCGAAATAGATTTAATAGCTTTACCAAGACCATATGTTAATAGCAATTTCGTTAAATAATTATATTCATTTTTTATTTTATCAGTTATCTCTTTTGCTTTTTCAAAATATTTTTCCATATTTACATTATCTTCAATATTCTCCGACCATTCGGCAGCCTTAGTAAACTTAATTATTCCTTTATGCCAGTTTTCGGCTTTTACATCATCGTTAGCCTCTTTTATTTTGTATTTTATTGCTTGTGTTAATAATTCTTTTTCTTGTTTGTTATCTCCAATTTCTTTTGACCATTCTGCAGCTTTAAAAAAACTATCTGCTGCATCATCGAATCCTTTCTCTTTTACATCATTTTCTGCTTCTTTTATTTTGTATTTTATTGCTTGTGTTAATAATTCTTTTTCTTGTTTGTTATCTCCAATTGCTTTTGACCATTCTGTAGCTTCAAAAAATTTATCTGCTGCATCATCGAATTCTTTCTCTTTCACATCATTCTCTGCTTCTTTTATTTTGTATTTTATTGCATGTGTTGATAATTCTTTTTCTTGTTTGTTATTTCCAATTGCTTTTGACCATTCTGCAGCTTTAAAAAAACTATCTGCTGCATCATCGAATTCTTTCTCTTTCACATCATTCTCTGCTTCTTTTATTTTGTATTTTATTGCATGTGTTGATAATTCTTTTTCTTGTTTGTTATTTCCAATTGCTTTTGACCATTCTGCAGCTTTAAAAAAACTATCTGCTGCATCATCGAATTCTTTCTCTTTTACTTCATTCTCTGCTTCTTTTATTTTGTATTTTATTGCTTGTGTTAATAATTCTTTTTCTTGTTTGTTATCTCCAATTGCTTTTGACCATTCTGCAGTTTTAAAAAAATTATTTGCTACAGAATATAAGCTTTTATTTTTCACATCATTCTCTACTTCTTTTATTTTGTATTTTATTGCTTGTGTTAATAATTCTTTTTCTTGTTTGTTATCTCCAATTGCTTTTGACCATTCTGCAGCATCAAAAAAATTATATGCTGCAGAATATAAGCTTTTATTTTTCACATCATTCTCTGCTTCTTTTATTTTGTATTTTATTGCAAGACGAATATTTTTATTATTTAAATTTTTTAAACCCAATTTAATGGGAATTACATATGTGTTCGCTAGTTCACTAAAAAAACGGTTTTGGACTAAATACTTACTCATTTTTTTCAGTAAATCTTCAGCCAATAAATAATTATCGATTTTATATATAACTTTAATTATTTCCTCAAATAATCTAGCATAATTTCTGATAGGCATTCTAAGTAAATTATCAAATAATCGAATAATTGTTTGTGAATCATTAAAAAATATTATTTTAAAACATGTAAACGAAGTTTGAGAATAATTAAAACCAGCTATAATTTCATCATTGGGAGCAGCATTTAACAATTGAATTATTGTTTCTGTTTCAATTTGCAACTTTTCTATATTGCTTCTCTGTGTTGCTAACCATTCTAATTGGATAAATGATTTAAAACGATCATGCAGAAAACGAAAACGATTAGTTTCAAGTTCTTCAATTATATTTTTACTTAATAAGTGATCAATAGTAACCCTAATTTCATTCTGTTCTATTCCAAGTCTTGTTATTATAGTTTCAATGTCAATTGTATAACCTCTTTCAATAGCAATTGCCTCTATGATTCCTCTTTCATTATTGCTAACACTATTCATAATTAATGGGTATAAATCCTCTTGATTCTCCAAACCTAGCTCTTCAAAAATACCTATACCAATAACTGTACGACCTCGCAAGTTTTTAAAAGCAAAATCTGCCAATAACTGTACAAAAAACGGTATCCCGTCGCTTATATCATCTATACGTTTAATTACTTTATCTTTTATTGAAATATTTAATGGTAAAGGATCTTTTATTGCTCGTTCTACTTCTTGTTGGTCAAATTTTCTTATTGATATTATCGCAGCGGGTAAGTGTTCATTTGATAATGCAATTAATGGATCATAATCATGCTGGCGAATTGCTATTGCCAAATATACTGGAGAATCTAGTTGTTGAAAATCTTTCATTATTCTTATCAATAACCGTATTGCATAAGATTGATTTTCTGCTTTTTCTTCCATCCAAGCTAGCCTTTCAGCTTGGTCAATAAAAATTACAATTTGTTGTCCTTTTAATTGTGCAAAAAGATTGCTTGCTAATACATGGAAATAATCGAAGAATGCTTGAAAAACATTTTCATATCCGAGATTATCAATCTTTTCTTTTGTTCTTTTTATATCATCCAAAATTTCTTGCAACTTGCCAGAAAAATTGTTGTCACTAATACTTGTTTGTGCCTGTATGCTAATTTCGAGTGCTAATCTTCTGAAGAAGTCGAATGTTTTTTCATTATCAAAAACCTCAATAAATCCAGTTGTAATTCCTGCTGCAACTGATTTTCTTAACTTATAAATAAGACTAGTTTTTCCAGTACCTGATGGACCAAGTAATAATAAATGTCTACCTTGTTCAATACAATTGCGAAATTCTATCTGTTGTTCATCGCGACAAACAAAATTTTCTCTCGCTGGTTCAAGAGGGGTGTAAGGACTTAAAATTGCATCTGGTGTACGTATGTCCGCAGGGGGTGTAATAAAACCAAGTGGAACCTCTTTTCCTTCACGAAACTTTTGGATTGCAGTAATAAGTTCTGGGACATCAAATTCAATTGGATAAACCGTATCCGCAACACCTGCAATCATACCCAAGACACATTCATTTTGCAATTTATTTTTTTTATATCTGCGCACAGGACCGTAACCTGCTGTATTTCCATATTCTGCAACATTACATAGAGCAATATAATTATATAGGGTATAACAAACACTTTTGCCAATTTTATCAAACAGCTCCACTGCTGAATTATATGTTGGTAGAAATATAATATTAACATTATGTTTTCTAAGATTATGCGTTATTTTAAGACTAGTAAAATCATAACAAATTAATGCAGCAAATGAACCAAATCCGCTATTTTTAAAAACAATTATTTGATTGCCGACCTTTATTCTTTGGTCTTCTTTAGGTGCTCTATTTAGTTTATATTGTAGGGGTATAGAATTCTCTTCTATTGGTGTAAATATGGCACATGCATTTTCAAAATTTGGGCTGTAAAATAATCCGCCAATAATATAAACCTTTTTTTTCACAGCAAATTCCTTCAATTCTTCCTGCATCTCCCAAGGAATCGACAATTCTGGAAAAATAATAAAATTAGGCTTTTCAAACAAAGCTCGCTCTAATTGAGTTCTAACTAGTTCGGTCTGATGTTGAATTATGTTATTTTTTTTAGCTTTTTCTACCGAATCTAAAACATTATCAGGAATAATTTCTAATGGTCTTGGTGCAGAAATTTGAGCTAATACAACTTTTGCTTTCTTTGGTACAGTTCCTTGTTTAAGGTCAAATTCTTTGATATTTATTGCCATATATTTTTAAAATAAAATTAATAATTGTTGTTTTCAGTATGTTTTAATAACATTAATCCCCAAATATACCAAAAAATAAATTCCATATCTAATTATTTATTTATTATTTCCAAATTCATATTTCCGTTATCAAAACTTTCTTTCTTTTAAATATTGTCCAAGCTGTCAAGAGGGTTTGCCATTCTGTCAAAAAACAGATAGAAGCCTAATAAACAAGCAAATTGAAAGGACTGTAATTTATATTATTGCCATAATACTTAAATCAGTTTGCGTAATACTTACATCAGTTTGCGTAATACCGAAGTCAGTTGCAACAAAACCGAAGTCTAATGGCGTATTACCGAAGTCAGTTGCCATAAAACCGAAGTCTAATGGCGTAATACCGGAGTCAGTTGTCGTAAAACCAAAGTCTGTTGCCATAAAACCGAGCTGTGGCATGACACTACGGCAGTCTGGCACCCCCTTAGGTTCATCTAATGGCTTGTTACCGTCATCAGTTTCCCCCTTATTGTAATCTGTTTGCTTATAATGGGAATCAGTTTGCTTAATAAGTGAATCCATTGGCTTATAAGCGAAGTCTATTGGCTTGTTAGGGTCATCTGTTTGCTTATAAGCGGAATCTGTTTGCTTGTTAACGGAATCCATTGGCTTGTTACAGCTCTTTATTATCTTCCAACTTTTCAAAAGTTCCAAACTTTTGAAAAGTTTAGCATGTAGCATATTACCTTGTGTGTTGAAAACAACTATTCCTTAGCTTTCCCCCTAAAGTATCTTCTCATTAACTGTCCCCATGAATTAAATTCTTCTTTGTAAAACAAACCTACGCCTTGTGTATGTGGCGATTCTTCGTAAACCAAATTATGATTTGCCTTGCTGTAGCCTTTAATTTTTAATTTACCGCTTTTGTTAATCTTAACATCTACATTAAAGTCGCCCACAATATTGCTTGATGAGGCGTATTCACCACCAACGCCTACATTGCCGTTAATACTTACCCTGTCGTTTAGCAATTGGGTAGAAAGAGCAACTTCCATCTCGTCTTTGGTAAGCTCGTCGCCAGGGTGGTAGTTAACACCTATATCAAAATCGTTGCTAATTTGCGATAACCAGTGGCTTAACTGATTTGAAAGCAATTCGCTTGAGGTAACGCCCACGGGATTTGCGTTTTTATAATCTGCTGAGGGATTTACATCTCTTAAAGATGGAGGCGTATAAAACCTGTTTAACACCAACAGCGATAATATTTGCTTATTAATCTCTTCATCAGACATTTTGCTTAGTATTCCGGTTGCCTCGTCGCCACCCGAAGGAATTATTATGTTAAAATTAATATCAGGAGTTAACAGATTATCGGTCATTCGTAAATGACACTCAACCGGCACTCGTCCCATATAGCTGGTATCAAGAGTTAAGTCGTATAAGGATGTTTTTAATCGGTAAATTGCATTTATATCCATATAGGCATTATAAGGACTGCCGTTCCACTTAACATATCCGCCTTTTTCAACATCAAACTTTTTGTTAATTACGTTTTGTAGGGTAAATAAATAATCGCCTTCCTCAATAACATATTCGCCGCTCATAGAAAAATTTCCCAATGTGTTGATTTCCATATTAAGATTTGCGTTCCCTTTTGCTTTAACCACATCACCAACCTTTGAATCGAAAATTATTTGTACTTCGGCATCGGGTGTAACCTCCAGATCGAAATTAAGTTTTATCCCCGAAAGGTCAACCTCGTATTTTTTTTCTGCCGTTGTATCTTTTTTGGTATTAACAAATGTTATAAAATCGTTTTCCGATATGTCTTCGCCCGTAAACAGTGGTATATAAAACTTTGTGTATTCCGTACGCTTTTCAAACTTATGATAATATTTCTCGGTTTTGGCTGCAATTTTCATGTTAATGTTATCTTTATTTCCATCGATATTAATAAGTCCGCTCATAAAAGCCTTGCCGTAAAAAAGCTCATTGTCTTTTTCCTTTGTATCTAAAACAAGAAACTTATCGATATTCATATCGGCATTAAATTTTATATCCTTAAAGTTATTATGAGTAATATTTCCGTTTAACATTGCCTGGTTGCCATACCTATCGTACATTTTAACCAATTCAAAACTTATTTTGTCTTCCGATATAAAAATATAATCGGTTAAATTGTACCGGGTTTGCAAATAATCTATAGTAAATGATGTTTTTTGCAGCGATATTTTTCCGTTTAGTATCGGATTATCGGATTTACCGCTAACAAAAACTTCGCCCCCTGCAATACCTTTTACCTGTGTTAAAATACCCTCAACAAAGGGGTCAAGAATATTTAATTTAAACTTATTTAAGGATAATTTAAAATCAAGAATATCGGCTTTTGTATAATAACCTCCGTTAATATCAATGGTTTTTAGTTTACCACGCATAACATAAGCGTTCATATTTACTTTGTTGGCATTGTTGTTCCACTTGCTGCTTACAAACATATTACCAAGCAATTGCTTATTAATCGAAAGCTTATTAATATCTATTTGTGCAATTGCCATTGGATTATTATAAAAGTCGGAAAGCTTTGCATCGCCATTTAAAATGCCTTTTAATTCAATTCCGCTTTCTGCAATAAACAAATTAATGTTTGCCAACATAATATCGTTAAAAATAAGCTGCAGGCTGTCGTTGGGGTTTTCGGATATTAAACCATTGGCATAAATATATTGCTGATTGTTATTAAGTGTAAACTTGTTGATCTTAATAAATGAGCTGTCAATTTTAAAACTGCAATCGTTAATAAACCACATATCGTTAGCCAGAACCAACATAGATGGTATTATTTGAATATCAATTATAGGAAATTCAGCACTGTCGCTTTTCGATAACATAGCATCGGCAAATATTTCGCCACTATACTCCACTGTATCTCTGTTGTTCCAAAATACACTTATCTGGTTTAGGTTATTATTTATTGTATTGTTGATTCGCAGGTTCTTAATAAAGGTATTTTCCTTTAAATATAATTTATTTGACCTTAAGCTTAAATTTAAGTTACTGTTGTTTGTTTTTGTTTTCAGCACAAACATTTCATACTCCAAACCATACAGTTCTAATTTGTTAGATTGAAAATAAATATTAAGACTATCGTTTGCAGAATTGAAATATCCCTTGAGTTTAGAGTTTTTACTAAGTTTAATATCCGGCATAAAAAGTTCTGTAATATGCCTGGTGTTTTTAAGTTTTAAGTTAAACTCAAATTCGTCTGATTGTTCGTTTTCTGCAATGTCTCCATTTTTAGTAGATAGGGCAGGAAGATAACGTTCAATAAATTTATGATAGGAATGCTGCAAAGTAGAAAACCTGAAAACACCCGATATGTTGGCATCAACAATATCGGAATTAAAAACAACATTGCGCTTATCGCCATCTTTTTCCGATGTTATTTGCATTGCATCTAATGCAATATCTCCATTCTTATTTGTGTAATAAATTTCTTCAATATCAATATTCCCTTGCATTTCGTCAAGTTTATCGCCCTCAAAATTTGCAGTTAATATTAGTGATATTGTTGCAGCAGTATCAAGAGTATCAATGTTTAGTTTATTGAAATTCAAATTAAAGATATCTGCTGTAAAGTCGAACACCGGAATGTCTTCATTAAAATCAAATGTTCCCAAAAAGTCCATTTTCATGTTGGGATCGTCAACAAACAAAAGTCCGTTAAACATTTTATTATCAATATCGCCTTCAATTTTAAGATTTTGATAATTATAGTCAAGCAAATCAATATTGTTTATAATGCCATCAAATCTGCCTTTTACATTTTTCCCGTTAAGATTGCTGTAGCCATCAATTTTTGCATTTAAAGAAAGAAGTCCCAGAGTTTTTTCATTAGAAGCTATTTTCCCGATATTCAGGTTCTCGGTTTTAATTTTTCCCGTAAAAGCAATGTGCTTGTTAATGGTATCTTGCTTAATTGAAATATCGGAAACAATATTGCCAGCAGCAGTAGTAAAATTTCCATAAGCAACAAAATCGCTGGTAAATCCTGTGAAATTTCCTTTGTATAAAATATTTCCAAAGTGCTTAATTTCATCGGGCAATTGCAAAGTGCTGTTTTTATTAAACGGAGGAACTTGTATTTTTTCCAGATCGCTTGTATTTGTTGTTAACTCTTTTATGTTGGCATGAACAAATGTATTTTCAATATCAGGCAAACCATCAAAACTTAAATCCCCCTCAAGATGTGTGTTTTCTCCATAAAAAAGCTCAAATCCTTTAAACTTTATCCTGCTTATCTTTCCTTTTATTATCCCCGAAAAGAAAAAGTTTTGATTTAATCCTTTTAATTTGGGAGCAAAATAAGATAAGTCTGCCAAACCAAATTGTGAGGAGATCAATCTTGCATCAATTTTTACTTTGTTTATAAAATCGTTAAAGTCATCGTTAAAGTTTTTGTATTTCAACGACAATTCGCTAAAGTTTAATTTTGAGTTTGCAGTATGCAAATTAACTTCCGACAAAAATATTTTTGTGGAGTCAATACTACACGATGCATGAAAGTTGTCTAACTTAAAACCACTTTTGTCGGTGCAATTAAAATTCTCTATATTAAACAAAATTGTGTCTTCAATAATGTTAACATCATTAATCTCAATGTTTACCCTGTTTAAAGCAAGATTGTTAAAATCAAGAATTTCATGCAGAGTATCATCAGTATTTACCGAAGTTCTGTAAATAAGGCGAGAGTCAATTAATTTAAAGTTATTGCAATATATATTCCAGTTAGATTTTGTTGTATCCTTTTCTTGGGAATCTAAGGCATCTACAATAAACTGGTAATTAAATATTTTTGCAGTATCGGCATAAGCATTAATGTATGTATTTTGAAATATTATTTTGTTAAGATTAATATTGTTGTTGCTAAGATCAATTTTATTTAATGCCAGTTTTAGCTCATCAATAAACAAAAGAGTGTCGTTTTGCAAATCCTCAACATATACTTTTTCTAAAACTATTTTATTGAAAAGTTCAAAGTCAATATGGTCTATTTCAACTTTAGTACTTAATTCTTCCGAAATAGTTTTTGTAATTTTATTAATTATGTAATTTTGAACGGTGTTACTGTGCAGTAATAAATACGCAACTAATAGAATTCTTATTATAGATAAAAAGAACATAATAAGAGTTCTGCTAATTTTTCGTATTATATTTGGACTTCTACTCATTAAAGGCAAAAGTATAAATAATATACTAATAAAATGAATATTACAATACTGGGAATAGAATCTTCGTGTGATGATACTTCTGCTGCAATAATTAGAGATGAAACTGTTTTGTCTAATATTGTTGCAAATCAGGATATACATAAAAAGTATGGAGGCGTTGTTCCTGAGTTGGCTTCAAGGGCTCATCAGCAAAATATTATTCCTGTAGTTGATATTGCAATAAAGAAAGCAGGAATAAAGAAAGAAGAAATAAACGCCATTGCTTTTACAAAGGGTCCCGGATTATTGGGCTCTCTTTTAGTTGGTACTTCTTTTGCAAAAGGATTTTCACTTGCCCAACAAATACCAATGATTGAAGTAAATCATTTACAGGCTCATGTTTTGGTTCATTTTATTAAGGAAAATGCCGGTGAAAACACAAATCCTTCTTTCCCGTTTTTATGTTTATTGGTTTCGGGTGGTCATACCCAGTTAATTGTTGTTAAAAGCCATTTGGAAATGGAAATTATCGGGCAAACTATTGATGATGCGGCTGGTGAAGCTTTTGATAAATGCGGCAAGGTTATGGGACTTGAATACCCTGCCGGACCCGAAATTGATAAAATATCTAAGCAAGGAAATCCAAAGGCGTTTACATTTTCAAAGCCAAAAATACAGAAACTTGACTTTAGTTTTAGCGGATTAAAAACATCTTTTTTATATTTTTTAAGAGATAGTTTAAAATTGAATTCAAATTTTATTGAGGAAAATAAAATCGATTTATGTGCTTCCATACAATCAACAATAGTTGAGATTTTAACAGATAAAATAGTGAAGGCTGTTGAACAAACAGGAATTAAAGAAATAGCAATTGCCGGAGGAGTTTCAGCAAATTCATATTTGAGAAATGAACTTTTAAGGTTTTCAGAAAAACATAAATGGGAATTACATTTACCAAATACTAAATACACAACAGACAATGCTGCAATGGTTGCAATAGCAGGATATTACAAGTATTTAAAAAACGATTTTGCTGGTCAGGATATTATCCCTGATGCAAGATATAAATTCTAAAAGTAAAAAGAATTGTAATTTTTAAAACATAATTTTTAATCAACCAAATATTAAATAAAGTTGCAAATAATAATTACTTTTGCACAAAATAAATGTTTAACTAAAAATATTAATATTATGAAATTTTTGAAATCCTTATTGATTTTAATAGCTGTTGCTATAATGTTTACAAGTTGTACGATTAAGTCGCATTCAATGAAAACTCCTAACAATTATGTAGAGTTTAAAAAAGATGATTTTGAATTTTCAAAACAAGTATCAGGAGAAGCAACACAAGTGAAAATTTGTGGAATTGATTTTGCAAGATTATTTGAACAAAAACTTGGAGAAGTTGATGTTGCTGGTGCTATGCAAATTCCAATAATAGGTTCTTTTATTGCAACCAAGGTAAATCTTTACGCATTATATAATATTATGAAAGATAATCCGGGATATGATGTTGTATTCTATCCTCAATTTGAAACCGAAAAAACAGGTTTCCCATTTTTTTTCACCACTACCAAAGTTAAGGTTACTGCTAGATTAGCAAAAATAAAATAATGGGTTTTTAAAGAAACCATCAAATTGATGGTTTCTTTTCTTATATTTCCTCTGAAAAATAAGTATTTAAGTTGCCAGAGAGCCTGTCCCGTTTTTAGCGGGAGAATCTGCATAATTTTTTTTATGATGTTTATGTATGTTTTATGAAAAAATTTATGTAGGTTTGTATATTGATATGGAATTATTTAGGCTAAAATAAATTTGGTTTAATTTTTGATAAACTGATTTATACTTTAAATTTTTGACAGTAATTAAAATATCTTGCTATGACTAATTTTCCCAGAATAACAAAAGGACATATTTTAACATTAATAACTTTTGGTTTAATATTCCTAATGATTACACCAGCAATAAGTCAGGAAACTGATGATTATGCCATAATATATGTTTATAGGTTAAAAAAATCCACCGAAAGTGATATTAAATTTAAAGTGTTGGTAGGAGGTGAATATGTTGACAGTTTTGATGGTGTTAATTCTGCTTTTTCAGCTGAATATGCAGGTAAATGGATTGCATGCAAAAGAGGTAAAAACGAAAAATGTCTAGTTAAAATAAACTATAATAAAAAAGATAAATTTAAAGCTAAATTAATGTTAGATGTCAGGGTTGGTAAAAGATATTTTCTTGAATTTAATCCTGCAGTAGGTTATGGCGAAAATCCATTACGCTTGATGTCAAATCACGAAGGCTTTGAATTGCTTGTTATGTCGGATATTGATGATATTAATATTATTGATGCCGATATTAAAATGCAGGTAAAAAAAGAAAAAGATAACGGATATTTTGAAGAATCAGCAACAGAAGAAATAGCTTATGTTGATGAACCTGATAACGGAACAACACAATATAGAGGAGGTGGAGACCCTTTAAAAGGCTTAAATGTTTCAAGTGCTAAAAAAGAAATGGAAATAGGAAATTACTATGCTCTTATTATTGGAATTGATAATTATACCGGACATTGGAGTAATCTGAATAATGCTGTAAATGATGCCAAAGCTGTTGAAGATATTTTAAAGACAAGATATAAAATTGACCATTTTAAGACTATGTATAATGAAAATGCTACAAGAACAAAAATTATTACCGAATTAGAATGGCTGGTTGCAAATGTTAAAGAAAAAGACAATGTATTTATTTATTATTCAGGACATGGGGAATTCAAGCAAGATTTAAATAAAGGTTATTGGGTACCAATAGATGCTACAACAAATTCTACTTCGCAGTTTATTTCAAATAACGATATACAGACTTTTCTTGGAGGAATTAAATCAAAACACACACTGTTAGTTTCCGATGCTTGCTTTAGTGGTGATATTTTTAGAGGAAACACAATCTCTGTACCCTATGAGGATTCTGATAAATATTACAAAAAAGTACACGACCTTGTTTCTCGTCAGGCAATTTCATCGGGAGGTATAGAGCCGGTTATGGATGGAGGTAGAGACGGGCATTCCGTTTTTGCATATTATTTATTAAAATCTTTGAAAAACAATACAAACAGATATTTTGATGCAAGCCAATTGTATTCTAATATTAAAATACCGGTAACTAACAATTCAGACCAATCGCCTAAATTTCAGCCAATAAAGAATACGGGTGATGAAGGCGGGCAATTTATTTTTATAAGAAAATGAATTTTCTGTTGCTTACAACAGATCATATTGTAAATATTTGCATTTTATTTTTCCGTTAAGAAGCTTAATGGTTTTTGTCGGCTCAAACTTAATCTCTTGCAAAGCATCATCATTATTTGAAATTATACAAAATTTGCTATTTGTTGACTTATGCAATAATGTTTCATAAAGCTTTTTGTACAAATCTTCAAGCCCATCATCACTAATTCTTTCACCATAAGGAGGGTTGGTTATTATGATATAATTATCTAATTTATCTATTGTGTCAAATGAAGAACATATTAACCTAATATTTCTATCAACATTGGCTTTTTTAGTATTCATTTGTGCAATTCGGAATGCATTTTTTGAGTTATCGTAGCCAATTATTTTATGGGGGAAATCAATTATTTGTTCTTTTAATTCAAATAATGCACCGGAATATAAATCCTTGTCGAAATCAAGCCAGTTAAAAAAACAAAAATTTGTACGATGTAAGTTTGGGGGAATATTCATCGCGTAATATGCCGCTTCAACTAAAATAGTTCCTGAACCACACATAGGGTCAATAAAATTACTTTTTTTATCCCACCCGGAAAGAGATATCATACCGGCAGCCAGAACTTCGTTAATTGGTGCAACATCAGACATTTCTCTGTATCCACGCTTGTTTAACGTTGCTCCTGATGAATTTAATGAAACAATGCATTTGTCGTCAGCAATATGAATATTAATACGTATATCAGGATCAGCTTTATCAACATCAGGTCTTTTGCCTGTTTTATCCCTAAAATAATCAACTATTGCATCCTTGGTTTTTAATGAAATATATAATGAGTGATTGAAATATTTTGAATTTACAACAGAATCAACCATAATGGTGTCAGAATTTGTAAAATATTTATCCCATTCTATTTTATAAATATTATCATACAACTGTTTTTCGTTAGTAAGCCTAAATGATTTAATTGGCATTAATATTGAAATTGCCGTTCTTAAACCTAAATTTAATTTATAGAGCAAATATTTGTCAACAAAACACGAAACAGCACGATTTTCAGTTCTTGGTTTTATAACATTAAATTCTTGCAATTCGTTTAAAAGAACTTCTTCAAGACCATATAATGTTTTTACAACAATTCTAAATGTTTTTTCTTTTTCCATATTTGTGATTATAATCGTCTTATTGTTTAATTCGCTTGCTAATTTTCGTAGTTACTTTTGCAGATGTTCTTCTGCCTGCTTTTTCAGATAAAGTTTTAAAAATATCATCAGAAAGTAATTTTTGACGATATTCAGCATTATCTTTATTGGTTCCAAACATATAATCGCCTAAATTTCTATTATTTGTTACTTTCTCTTCCTTATTTACATTAATTGAATAAGTATCAATCAAATAATTATCTTTTACATCTCCTTTATAAAGTTTAAATTTAATATCAACATCACAAACTATTAAGTCATAAGATTGCCCATTATATAGAGAAGATTCATCATTAACAGTTTCAGTTTTTGTTTTTTCCTGTAATAATAATTTATCAATAACTACTGTAAAATCAATTTGAGAAGTATTATTATTTATTAATGTAACATTATTAATTTCCAAATTACTACGTAGCTCATCAATGCAAAATGTTTGGTAATTGTCGGCATTATAATTATTTATATATACTGAGCTAATTGAATTATCAATATCAGGAGTAAAATTGTCAATTATTTTGATTTTTTGATTTTTTTCAAGATTTCTGCCCCAATAACACCCTGAAATAAAGACAATAATCAATATGCCAAAAAAATATTTTTTCATCTATTCTAGTAAATTTGAAATTGTAAATATTTATTTAAACCTAATTCAATTATAACTTCATCAATATCATTATTAAAATGAGAAAAAAGAAAATGATTTGCAGGTATTCCATTTATTAATATATGTAATGAAATAACTCTATTATAAATTTGAAATTTTTCGGAAATATCATGAGGAGTGCTTTGGTCAATTCTTTTTAATTTTCCTGTTTCATCATAAATAATATAATCTTCATAAAGATAAGGATATTCTTTAAACCCCAGTTTTTCACTTTTTAAATGATCAACATCTAAAGAATCTATTCCGGAATATTCCCATGTTTTTTTTATTAATTTGCCTTTTTTGTATTGATATTCAAAATATTTCGAAAAAATATTATTATTAATTTCAGATGATTTTTTTTCTTCAATTGTTAGAAAATTCCTGTACCAGATTGAAGTTATTTTTAAGCTGTCGATTTTGTTTTTATCTATATAAAAAACATTATTTTTTGTTAGAAATAAATCAATTTCATTTTGAGAAAAAAGAAATAAGGAGCTTAATGTAAAAAATATAAGCAATTTTATTTTTACAAAATTTAACATTTAAACTGCTTATAAATTAATTAAAAAAGAAATCAATTATTTGCATTTTTAATGGAATCTCTGTGATATATAATAAGTGAATCTTTTTCACTTAATGTTTTCACTATAGGATCTGTTTCTTCAATAATAATTACTTTTTCATTACTTTTACAAGAAAATAAAAGGAAAGTGATAAATAGGAAAAAAATGAAATGATTTTTCTTTAACGCCTGCTTGGTTAAGAGTCCTAATAATGTATGTTTCATGAGAATTTACTTATCTTTTTCAGACTCGTTTTTAGCAAATTTTCTGAATACACCTTCAAGCATAAAGCCTTCTGTTTTATATCCGCATACAGTGGGGTCATCGGTAAAATATATTTTTCCGTGAAAAACATGTTGAATTCCTGTTTCTTCATCAAGTAAGTTTGAATCTTCTTTGTCCTTTGTTATATATATAGAAAAATTTGAAAACCCCCAAGTTTTAAATTTCCATTTACATTCCCATAATTGATATTCTTCTTTTAGTTCTGTTTTATAAATAGCAATATCCGCTTTGGATATATCATCTACTTCTAATAAAATTAAATTAGCATCTCCAGGGTGCGACATTTCTATTACTGTTTGTGCATCTAATACAAAAACAAATAATATAATTCCTATTATAAATATAATGGTTTTCATAATTTTTTTTTTTAAGAGGAAACAAATGTATAAAAAAAAACTTTATAAGTCAAGTAAATTTTTTATTTTCCCATATACTGCTGAAATTCAGACAAAAAAACAATCGGGTATTTTTTTAAAAAATAATTAGTATCTTGCTTGTTATTATATTTTACAATATGGATGATTTTAGAACAATTATAAATTTAGAAAAACACAAAGAGCAAATATCTTATAAAAACAATATAATGATTTTAGGCTCGTGTTTTACTGAAAATATTGGAATTAAACTTCAAAATTTATTGTTTAAAACAGATATTAATCCTTTTGGGGTTATTTATAATCCTATATCTGTTGCAAATAGTCTGCAAATTTTAATCAATAAAAAAGCTTTTATTAATTCCGATTTAAAACAAAATAATGAACTCTGGTTTAGTTTTTTTCACCATGGCCGATTTTCAAATACAAACAAGAATCGGTGTCTTAAAAATATTAACGAAAGAATTAAAACTTCATCAAATTTCTTAAATAATACAGATTACCTCTTTATCACTTTTGGAACGTCATGGGTTTATGAACTAAAAGAAACAGGAAAAGTTGTATCGAACTGCCATAAACTTCCTAAAACAAATTTTAAACGCAAACTTTTAAGTGTAGAGGAAATAGTTGTTGAATATCAAAATTTAATAAAAGAGCTGAAAAATTATAATCCAAATATTAAAATTGTATTTACAATAAGTCCTGTACGGCACTTGAAAGATGGTGCAGAACAAAACAACCTTAGTAAATCAATTTTAAAAATAGCGATTAATAAATTAGTTGAAAATAACAACAATACAAGTTATTTTCCTGCCTATGAAATTATGATGGACGATTTGCGAGATTATCGATTTTACGATAATGATATGCTTCACCCTAATTTACTTGCTATAAATTATATTTGGAACAAATTTTCCGATGTTTTTTTTAATAATGAAACCTTAGGGATTATAACTGAAATTAAAAACCCTATTAAAGCAAAAGAACACAGACCTTATAACCCGAAAAGTAAAAATCATAAAAAATTTATTGAAGCTCAATTAAAAAAGATTAAAGCCTTAAATAAAAAATATCCTTTTATTGATACACATATTTTGGAATTATATTTTAAAAAACAAATTGGGTAGTTCATTATATATTTTGAAAATTGCTAAAAATTAGTATATTTGTTATTGAATAAATCTTTTATGAGGATAAAATATAACATATTATTTTTATTGATATTATTTTTATTTTTTTATTTTTTCGCATTTGTTATTAATGCGCAAGAATCAGAAATAAAGGTTTTTATAATAAAGCACGAGGATGGAAAAATAGATTTCTTTGCAAAAAACCCACATCCGCATTTTTATAATTTTGAAATTGTTTTTAATGTTTTGAAAAATTACAATTCCAGTGTTACTCTTCCTTATAAAGGTTTTATAAAAGAAAATATTAAAAAGAAATATTTATTTACCATTAGTCCAATATCAAATACAGATATTGAATATTCTTATAAATGTAATTTTATAAGTGAAAAAATTATTTCTGATGATAATACAAATTCAGATTTTCCTGAGTTTACAAATTGTTTAGAGGAAAAAAAAGTTAGTTTATGCATTGTCTTGTCTGAATCACAAACAAATAAATTAGATACTTCTTTTTTTGATTATGAATGGGAATTAGGTGATGGCACTATTATGAAAGGAGAAAAAATAAGATACTGCTATAAAAATTATGGCGAATATGAAATAAAGCTTAATGTTTATGATAAATTTTCGGGAGAAAATTTGTATAATGTTGCCCAAAACACTATTATTTTAAAAAAAGAAAATGGATTATTCTTTAATGTCAAAGAAACATGCAAGATTGATGATAAAATAGCTTGTGATAATGTAATAATTGACTTGAAAAATTATTCGAGTAACATATTTTACTGGGATTTTGGAGATGGAACTAAAAGTACATCAACAGGTAATAATGCAGAACATGCGTATAAAGAGGCAGGTGATTATAAAATAAAATTAGGAGTTATTTCAGATAATGGTAACAACAAGCATTGTATTTATAAAAAAATTAAGGTATTGAATTAATTATGAATAAAGGATATAAATATTTATTCTTCATTATATTTATTGGTTTCATTAATTATGGTGCATATAGTCAGGCAGTGCCAACTGTTGAGGAAAACATTCCTTATTTGATGACATTTGGGAAAAACGCAAATATATCGTGGGGCGATGATGATTTTTGTCAAATATTCTTTTATGTTGTACCTGCTTCATCTACAGCACCTTTTTATTTGAGAGTTTTTGATCCTGATACAGGTGGAGAAATTGATGAATTGAGGGGAAGTTTTAATACAAAAGTTAAGTTTTCTGTTTATGGGGGCGTCGGTTGTTTTTCAAATAAAGATGCCAGAAAAACTAACCCTGAGGGAAAATATAAAAGTGGTAATTTACTTGGCAGTAAAACATTTGGTCTTAGTGAAAAATATGATAATAAGTGGTACACTTTTGGTCCTTTTAATCCTACAGAGGGAGAATATATTAAAAAATTTAATGGTTATTTATTTAAAGTTATAGCTGAAGGTATTGACGGAAATGATGGGAATTTATATAAATATTATTTTAGTTCTCAGCAAAATAGTAATGTGCTTATTGAAGGGGGAAATTCTTTCACTTATGAATACTCATTTCGTTTATCGGATAAACCTAATCATAAATCTCATATTTACCCTTTTGTTGATGACAAAGTATTATCAATAAAAGTACATATTTTTGATTGGGATAATGATGGCAAAATAAGAATAGTTTCTAATTCAAAAAATGGTAAAGCCTGCAAATTATCGGGCGATGGAGTGTGGGTTGTTAATACTTTTGAAATAGTAGAAGAAGAAAAAAATACTACATTCGATGTTCAATTTATTAAGTCATCAACCAATGCTATGAAAAATAATAATGGAGTTTTGTATATCACAAATCAATATAATGAATTACTACCATTCTTTACTACCCCAATTGGTGGTGCTCCAAAATATAAATACAAGATAAATATAGAAAGAGATTAGAATTTGATTATGGATATAAAATGTATTTGCGACATATAATATTAATATTAATAATTTTTTCTTCTTTTAATTTTGTTTTTTCCCAAAACAAAGTTGACAGTTTAAAGAAACTGCTTTCTGCAAAAACTGAAAAAAATTCTGCCGAAATATTAAACCAACTTGCTTACCAATTATCAGCAAGCGATATGGATGAAAGCAAAAAGTTTGCATTAAAAGCACTAAAAATATCAAAGAAATTTAAAAATACTGCTCAAATAGCAATAGCTTATTCAAATATTGGCGATACTTATTATTTTAGCGGTAAACAAGATTCATCAGTTTACTTTTATAAAAAAGCAATTAATTATAAAAATCAAATTAATGATAGCTCGGGCATAGCTTTATTAAGTAATTATATTGGTATTGCATATTATGAACAAGGCTATTATAAAAATGCTCTAAAATATTATAACAAATCACTAAAAATTTATCAAAAGCTAAAAAATAAAGATGGTGAGGCTGGAGCATTAGGTAATATTGGAGTAATATATAAATACTGGGGAAATACCGAAAAAGCTCTTGAAAATTACAATAAAGCATTAGACATTCTAAAGCAGAGCAATAATCTTAAAGGCTCTGCAGGAATATTGGTAAATATTGGCGATATTTTAAAAAATAACAGTGAATACAAATCGGCTATTAAAAAATATCAGGAAGCACAAATATTATATGATTCTATTAACAACAAATTTGGTGTGGCAAATGCCGTTAACAATATTGGAATAGTATATTACGAATGGGAAAATTATGATAAAGCAATAGAATATTTCAATAATTCGTTGAAACTAAATAATGAAATAGGAAATAAAAGAGGTCTTGTTGATGCACAAAGTAATATTGGCTTAATATATATGGATAAAGAAAACTATGATAAAGCTCTTGAGTATTTCAAAACAGCATTAAGCATTAGTTTAGAAATTAATAAAACAAAAGCTGTTTCAAATTGCTACAATAATATGGGAATGATATATATCCAAAAAGATGATTATTTAAAAGCAATTGAATGTTATGAAAAGTCATTGGCAATTGAAAAAAAATCGGAAAATAAAAAAGGAATATCAGGAGCAATGCGCAATATTGGGGAATTGCATTTAAGCCTTGGCAATTATACTCAGGCAAAAAAATATTTGAATAACAGTCTTGAATTGGCAATAGAATTTAATATCGTTAATCTGCAAATCAAAAATTTTCTTTCGCTTTATAAATTATACAAAAAGATGGGGAACCCAAATAAAGCATTAGAATGTTTTGAAACCTTTTATGCTTTAAGCGATTCTGTTTTTAGTGCCGAAAAACACAAACAGTTCAACGAGCTACAAACTAAATATGAAACTGAAAAAAAAGAACAGCAAATAAAAGAACAACAGATTACAATTGAGAAAGAAATAGCTGAAAGCGATAAAAAAGCAGCACAAAGAAACATAGTTGTTTTAGGCTTGGGCTTAATGACTATATTGGTTTTTGTAATTTTTAGAAGTTATAAGCGAAAGAAAAAAGATAATGCTTTGCTTGTTGAGCAAAAAATTGAAATATCTGAGAAAAATGAAGAACTTAACCAGCAAAATGAAGAAATTGCTGCCCAACGCGACGAAATAGAACATCAACGAAATTTTGTAGTAAGCCAACGCGATAAAATTGCCGAGCAAAAGCTTAAGATTACCGATAGCATTAAATATGCAAGCAGAATACAAGCTGCTATTATGCCTCCCGTTGATGTTTTGAAGGATATTTTACCTAATTATTTTATATTAAATAAACCTCGCGACATAGTAAGTGGGGATTTTTACTGGGTAGGGAAAAAAGATAATCACTTAATTATTGCTGTCGCAGATTGCACGGGACATGGTGTACCCGGAGCTTTTATGAGTATGTTGGGAATTGCTTTTTTAAATGAGATCGTAAATAAATCCCGAATACATAATGCCGCAGAAATTCTTAACAGACTAAAAAAACAAGTAATATTTTCATTACACCAAACAGGAAGCGAAACCGAAGCAAAAGACGGCATGGATATAGCTGTATGCCTTATTGATTTGAATAAAAAAATTATTTCTTTTGCCGGTGCAAATAATCCTTTATATTTAATTAGAAACAATGAATTAATAGAAGTAAAAGGCGACAAAATGCCTGTTGGGATACGTGTGAGAGCAAAAAATGAATTCACAGATAATGAAATTGAGATAGAAAAAAATGACATTATTTATTTATTCTCTGATGGGTATATCGACCAATTTGGCGGGCCCGAAACCACCAAATTCAAATCAAAATATTTTAAAGAAAAACTATTGCAAATTCATAAACTTCCTATACAGGAACAATGTTCAGATCTTGACAAAACAATTGAAGACTGGAAAGGAGACTTGCAGCAATTAGATGATATTTTGGTTATGGGAATTGAGCTTGGGTAAATTGTTTTGCAAACTACTTTTTTAGAGCAATTCTAATAGTAGAGCCTTGGTTTAGCTCAGAGTTTTTTACAAATATTTTACCGGAATGATAAACTTCTACTATTCGTTTTGTGAGAGATAAGCCCAAGCCCCATCCACGTTCTTTTGTGGTATATCCGGGTTGAAAAATAGTTTTGTATTTCGACTTTTGAATACCTTTTCCGGTATCTTTAAAATCGACATATACAACCTGATTGTGGTCTGAAACAATAATATCAATATTTCCTGTTCCGTTCATTGCGTCAATTGAATTTTTCGAAATATTTTCAACTACCCATGCAAAAAGCTGTTCGTTAAGCGGAACAAAAATTTCATAACTTTCTGCAGAATGTATTTTGAAATTAATTTTTTCGGGCGATCTGGATTTTATATAATTAATAGATTTTTGTAATACTTCAACAATATTATGTTTTTTAAGTGTAGGAGCAGAGCCGATTTTTGAAAAACGGTCTGTAATAATTTCAAGCCTTGAAACATCTTTTTCAAGTTCATTAATACTTTCGTTGTCTATATTTTTAGTTTTTAATATTTCAAGCCATGCCATTAATGACGATATTGGTGTGCCAAGCTGATGAGCAGTTTCTTTAGACATTCCTACCCATATTTGATTTTGTTCAGCTTTGCGAGAACTGCTAAATGCAAAATATGCAACTAAAATAAATAAAAAGAAAACAATTAGTTGAAAGAAAGGAAAGTAGTATAATCTTTTAATTAAAACCGAATCACTGTAATACAAATGTTGCTTAATTTCATCTGTAACTATTATTTCAATAGGTTCATTTTCTTTTTTCATCTCAAGTAATCTTTCTTGAAGATATCCTTCATTTTCAACTTTTAAAGAATCCAGATTACGATGATTAGTAATTTTACCATTTTCGTCAACATGAATTAATGGAATTGTTTCATTTGTTGTCATTACTTCGACAGCAAGACCAAAATCCTGAAATTCATTAGTGTTACATGTGAGTTCTTGCATCGCTTTTGCCCATAATTCTACTTTTTTTCTTTCTTCAGCAGAAAGTTTTTTTACCAAAATATTAGTGTACCATAATGATAAAACTCCTATTATCAGAGCAGCAATTACAAGGAAAAGTTTCCAGCGTTGTTTTTTTGAATATTCGTTCAAAAAGTTTTATTTTTAAATTTTAAGTTTACAAAAGTATAAAAACTATGGTTATTACGATAATTTTTTAAATAAAGTTATTTTCCGGCAGAGCATTTTTTAATTAATATTGCATAAAATTTGTTTAATTTTCGTAACTTCGTATTCAAATTAATTTTTATTAGAGATGAAAAATATTGCTGTTATTTCACATGATGCTAAAAAACCATTTTTAGCAGAATTTTTCAAAGTTCACCTTAAGTGGATATCAGGTGTAAACATTATTTCAACAGGGAGAACTGCAGAATACCTGGAAAAAAATAATATAAAAGTAAAACATTTAAGTCAGGGCGAATATGGTGGTTATAACCAGATAACGGAAATGATAAAAAAAGGAGAAATTGATCTTGTAATATTTTTTATAGATTCTTCCGTTCAGCAGCCACATCATGAAGATATAAAACGATTAATAGATACTTGTGTAAGTGAAAATATTCCTTTAGGCACAAATTATGCCAGTGCAGAATTATTAATAATTGGCTTAATTAAAAAGGATATTGCCAGTAAAGTACAGAAATAATAACCCTAAATCGAACACAGCTCACTAAATTTCGTCAATAAAATTCAATACATTTTGTTCAATTCTTTGTTGTACATTTTCAATGTTGCCTTTAATGAATTTTTTGCCTGTAATTTTTTCGTAAAGTTCTATGTAACGCTCAGAGACTTGAGATATAAATTCATCAGACATTTCGGGTAATTGTTGTCCGGGATTACCCTGAAAATCATTAGCCATTAACCATTCTCTAACAAATTCTTTTGATAATTGTTTTTGTCCTTCATTTTGTGTTTGTCTTTTTTCGTAGCCTTCAAGATAAAAATACCTTGAGGAATCGGGTGTGTGAATTTCATCTATCAAAAATATTTTACCGGTTTTTTTCCCAAATTCATATTTGGTGTCAACTAATATTAGTCCTTTTTCTGCGGCAATTTCTGTTCCACGCTTAAATAATTCAATTGTATATTTTTCAAGTAAAGCATAATCTTCTGCAGAAACCAATCCTTGTGCAATTATTTCTTCTTTTGATATGTTTTCATCATGTCCCGTTTTGGCTTTGGTTGTTGGTGTTAAAATAGGTTCAGGAAATCTTTCGTGTTCTTTCATTCCATCGGGAATTTTTACTCCACAAATTTGTCTTTCCCCTTTTTTGTATTCACGCCATGAGCTTCCTGTAAGATATCCTCTAATTATCATTTCTATTTGAAAAGGCTCGCAATTATAACCAATTGTAACATTTGGATCGGGAGATGCAATTTTCCAGTTTGGAACAATATCAGAAGTTGCATCAAGAAAATCGGAAGCAATTTGATTTAATACCTGTCCTTTGTAAGGAATTCCCTTTGGGAGAATAACATCAAAAGCTGAAATTCTGTCAGAAACTATCATAATTAAATATTCATCATTAATATTATATACGTCTCTTACTTTTCCTTTATAAACACTTTTTTGTTTTGGAAATTGATAATCTGTTTTAATAATTGCTTTTTTCATTTTGTTTTAAATTAAATATTTTCAGCTCATTACAATAATGATTATTAAATTATAACAAGAATCAAATATATATATTCAGCATTATAAGTTTTACTAAAACGGAGAAAAGTTTTATAAAATTATCAAGGTTTTCCTATAGGGTATAATTTAAGAGTTTTTCAAAAATTATATTATTAAAATTATTAAGTGCTTGTCTGTTTTTAAATGTTTTCATCTGCATTATTATTCCTTCCCAGCTATAAAAAATAAATTGAGCAAGCTCGTCAGGGTCATGTATATTTTCTATTTCATTATTTTCTATAGCTTTTTGCAATGTTTCGGAAATTTGTTGAATTGCATTTGCAAATATTAATTTTAATGCTTCTTCAAACAGTTTTTTAGTATCGGCAAGTTCTAATGCAAAATTTCCAAGAGGACAACCACCTTTAAATTCATTTATAAAAAATTGCTCAAGATGAAAATTAAAAAAATTATACAAACGTTTTATATATGAATAATTATTGTCATCTAAATATGTATTTAGGTCATTAAATAAATGTTCGGAATAATAATTGATCAATTCAATTCCAAAAAAATCTTTGCTTTCAAAATAAAAATAGAACGAACCTTTTGGAACTTTGGCTGCTTTGGTAATTTCCTGTATGCCGGTATTGTAAAAGCCTTTCATGTGCATTATCTCTGCACCTTTTTCCAATATCAATTGTTTAATATTTTTTTTTGCCATGTAGTTAGTTGACCAGTCGACTACAAAAATAAAAATTTGTATTTGTAATGTCAAATTAATTTACAATAAAATTGATTATTAATTATTAACAGCATTTTATTAATAACTTATTTTAAAATTGGTATCAGGTATTGGTTTTACAATTTATTTTATGCTCAATATTTTTAATAAATAAATTATTGTTTAAAATGTTGTCAATTAGAAGAGTTAATAATCATTTTGTTGCCACATTTAATAATACCAATAGAATTAATGCTGTGTATACGGATGAAGTAAAGGCTGAATTATTAAAAATTGCAAATCAGAAAAAAGATATTACAATTGATCTTAAAGGTATTTCATTTATCGACAGTACCGGTTTTGATACAATAGTTGCAATAGCAAGAACTGCACAAGAAAATAATACTGAACTTAATATTGTAAATCTTTCTAAAGAAGTAAGCGAGCTTTTTGAGTTGATGAAATTAGATACGATTTTGAATTTAGAATACGCTTAATTTTAAACATTACCGGTTAAGCTTTTTTGTAAGCCACTCATTTATTTGGGTGGCTTTTTTTACCACTTATCTTTCTCAATGTGATTAAGAGAAATTGTAATATTATACTTTCCTTTTATATGTTGAGTTAAATTTTCGGCACAGAAAACAGATCTGTGTTGACCGCCTGTACACCCAAAATTTACCATAAGGTTTGTGAAATTTCTTGATATGTATTTTTCTACAGAGGCATCAATTATACTATAAACATTTTGCAAAAATTGTTCTGCTTCAGGTTCTTTATTTAAAAAATCAATAACGGGTTTATCTTTTCCGTTAAGATGTTTATATTCATCAAATTTTCCGGGATTTGGAATTGCTCTGCAATCAAAAACAAAACCACCGCTGTTGCCTGAATTATCCTCGGGAATACCATTTTTAAAAGCAAAACTATTAATAGTAACCGTAAGTTCTGATGTACTTGGCAAATTTATATTGTCAATTTTTTGCAAATATTCCGATTGAACAATCTTATCTAATACATGCAGTAATGTGGGAATTTTTATTTGAAATTTAGCATTATTAAGCAACCATTTTATGTTGTTTATAGCATAGGGAATACTTTGCAAAAAGTGAGACCTTTTTTCATAAAAGCCCCTAAAACCATAAGCTCCCAGTACCTGCATTGTTCTAATTAGAGCATAACCGTAGTAATGCTCAATAAATTTTTGTTCATCAATTTCGGTATATTGTTTTGCAGTATTTATATAATACTTAAGTAATTCTTGCCTTATATCAACAGGTATATTTGCTTTTGCCTGATATAGTATTGAAGCAATATCATATTGCAAAGCACCTTTTCTTCCTCCCTGATAATCGATAAAATAAGGCTTGTTGTTTTTAAGCATTATATTGCGCGACTGGAAATCTCTGTAAAGAAAATAATCTGTTTCTGCTGTAAGAAGAAAATCGCTTAATGTGTTGAAATCATTTTCTAATAATTGTTCGTCGAAATGAATTTTTACAAGTTTTAAAAAATAATATTTGAAATAATTAAGGTCCCACATCATTGATTGCCTGTCGAATTTTTTTCTAGGATAGCATACTTCGTAATTCAAATTTTTATTTCCCTGAATTTGAAATTTTGGAAGCTCTTCAATTATTGATTTATAAATTTTAATTAAATTTTCTGAAAACGTATTTTCCTTTTTTCCTTTTTTTAAAATGCTGAATAAAGTAATATCGCCAAGATCTTCCAATAAATAAAAGCCGTTTTCAATATCTGTTAAATATATTTCGGGAACATTTAAGTTGAGTTCAAAAAAATGTTTTGAAAATTCAAGAAATGCAATATTCTCTTTTTTATCGTGATTGTAAGTGCCAATTGCTTGTTTGCTTTTACCTTTAATTCTATAATATTCCCTGTATGAGCCGGATGGAGGCAAGTTTGCAAAGCTTTCAACTTTTTCATTTGCCCAATTCTCAAATAGTTGCGATAATCTTTTTTCTTTATCCAAATCTTATAGTGTTAGAATGATTTTATAATTTATTAAAATTGCAAATTTAGTTAAAATTTAAATCTGAATTGAACCTTAAATTCCGATTTTGTGTTGCCATCTATTTCGGTTAATCCCGAACCAATAATATCTTTATCAACATAGTTGGTTATTGAATATTTTACCCACATATCAATATTATTGATAATACTATATTTTAACATAAGATATGCTCTAGAACCTTTTGAATAATAGGCAGGAATTGAAAATGCATAAAGCAGATCATTTTCATAAGCATAAATTCTGGTGTCCCACGAATCTGTATCAAATATAGCATATCTAAAAGCAAAAGACAATGGCAGTTTTTCGGGTTTGTAAATTACATCCTGATAGATCATATAACCTTTATCATTAACACTTTCTTTTTTATAGTTTGTTAATTCAATTCTGTTTTTACATTTAATAGTATTTGATACTTCGTATGCAATATGATACCTGAATTTTAGAAGGTTAACATCTTCAGGATTTGAAATAGGACTTGTTTCTTCACTGCTGTTTTGTGGCTTTATCTCTTGTTTAAGTCTCCAGTACATTTTCACTTTTCGCGATGCGCTGTAATCCGCCTGTACAAAATAATCAAAGCCCGAAGAAGGAGCATCTGTACGGTATCTTAACCATGGGAATTTATAATTGTCAAAATAAGATGATAGTTTCCATCGTTTTACAGGGAATATTTCTGCGCCTATATAAATGCCGTCTTCATTTGCAGGTTTTGTACCTTCGGCAAATGCATTTGCATAATATGACTGATAATCCCGTTCATAATGCCTGTGTAATACTGCCAACGACATTTGTGAATGTAAATATACAACAGCTCCATTAACAAAAGCTTTAGCATGATTTTCGCTTATTGCACTTTCGCCAAAAAAATTAATATTTCGATAACTGAACTGATAATCAAATCCAATATTATAATTTGAACTTCCACTAAATTCAAACTGATTATTTGGATTGATAGTTTTTACCTGTTCTGCACTAAACCCATATTGTAAAAAAGTTAATCCTAATTTATAGTTTTTTTTGTTAAATGTAATGTTGCCTCCAAATAAAGAATCTTTTATTGCATCTTTATCGCTGAGTTCGTTTGGAGTTGAATGCAAGCCTGTTGCTTGAAATGACGAAACCGTAATCACCTCCTCAGAAATAGTATCTAGCAATGTAATATTGGCGTCAATTTTTTTTCTTGATGCGAAAACAGAGATATCAAAGTCTTTTATTCTTATTGTTGTGCCAATTCCTCTCATAAATAAATTTTCATCTGTAGATGAATATTTTCTTAATCCCTGAGCTTTCTTTTTTATATTTATTGCATAAGGAGATTTTCCGTAGCTCATGCCCGACCATGCCGTAAGCCCTTGTCCAAACTGTATTTGATAATCGCCAACTACAATTTTTTTAAATATACCAACATCATTTATTTGCAGATGTGCAGAATAAAAATCAAAACCATTTTTAAGATCTTTACCTAAAAATTGCTGAATGGTATCTGCAACAGAATTTTTAAAGAAAGCTTCACCGGCATCTTTTTCAACGGTTATTCCCCACAACAGTTTGTTTTTATAGTGATATTTGTAGCGAGTATATATTTTGTATTTACTTCCAATATATCCTGAATTTATGTTTTCTTTAAGAGCAGAATCGGAAATTGCAAATCCTTTTTGCTCCTCAATTACTTCCTGACCCCTTATAAATACCTGATGATTACCATATTTTAATGCGTTTTTTATTGAGAAATAATCTTTTTGCTTTATTTCTAAAGTAATAAAGGGTAGTATTTTTTCAATTATATTTTTATTATAACCATCAATTAATAGTAGCTCATAAATACTTAAAATGTTACCATAATCTTTAGTGTATTGTAATAAATTATTTATTTGAAAATCAGAAAGTATTTGTAATTTTTCCAGTTCTTCTTTCGAGGTATTGTTAATATTTAAAGGATTATTTATAAAATAATTAAGATTGTCAAATAATGTTGTATAATCTAATTCCTCTTCTTCTGAATTTGCCGCAATTTCTTCTATAAGGTCTTCAATAGTAGAATTACTGCTTTTCTCAGGTTTTTGAGAATACGCTGTAAAAAGTATTAGAAAAAATAATATTAATAATACAATTTTAAGCATTTATCAAAAAAAAAGTTCCATTAATCATAATTATGCAAAAATAGAAGATTATTCTGTATTTCTTGTTTTTATTTTTTGGATTTTCATTTTTCTACTTGTAAGCAGTAGGTTTTTTATTAACCCAATTTGATTTGTATGCAGAATTAGTTCTAAGCCAAGTTTAACACAGTAATTTTATTATAGCATTAAAGTATACACTTGTGTTTTCTTTTATTTGTTTTTGTTTTAAGCTTTTAAATATCATTTTTTTTCAGAAATTAATTCAATTTTCAGGCAACCTTTTTTAAATTTTTGAGTCATAGTTTACAGGAACAAACAAATAAAATCTTTAATCAAAATATTTTGTATAATTAGAATAAAAT
>Ga0307990_1000380_pt1 | contig 41047 bp, 42 predicted proteins | sample EllFjometagen129_FD_203168 | JGI IMG/M metagenome (GOLD analysis project Ga0307990, IMG submission 203168) | Marine microbial communities from Ellis Fjord, Antarctic Ocean - #129 | ecosystem: Environmental > Aquatic > Marine > Unclassified | place: Southern Ocean | collected 2014-10-08
AATCTTCCTACAGATATCTTGCAGGCAAAAACAGTATACCGGATTATTGAAAACGAAGGGGGAAAAATAAATGAGGTAAACGATATGGCTATAGTATGCTGTGACGAAAACCTCTTGCTTCCTGTCCTGGTTTCAATTCCCGGAGAGATTGAGCAGTTGAATATCACCATGGGCTATCCCTTTCAGAATACGCCTATGTATGGCTTTCTTGATGCGATTTTGAAATTAGTGAAGAATATAAGACGTACTAAGGCAGGTGAAATCCGATTCTACCACAGGGATGTAAGTAGCATTCTTAATCATCAATATTTCAGGATGATAGCAGGGACTGCTAATGCCGGTTTGCAGGATACCATGGTAAAAGAGAACCGGGTATACATTCAACCCGAATATTTTTCCGGCGAATTTGAATCATTGGTTTTTCGGGACATTAAAACAATACCTGGCTTCATCACTTACCTGGATAATATTTTTCGTTTCATCCTCCAAAAATTGCGTACGCTTGAAGAGTATCAGCACACAGAGCTGGAAAAAGAATACCTGTTTTTATTGTTAAGCAGGTTGAATAAACTGGAAGAAATTCTGAAGGACAGGGAGCCCATAGAATTCCCCATGTTTATCAGGTTGTTCAGAAAAATTATTGTTAATCAAAGAGTGCCCTTTACTGGTGAACCGCTGGCCGGGTTGCAGGTCATGGGAATCCTCGAAACCCGTTTGCTGGATTTTAAACATGTGGTTCTCTTGTCTATGAATGAAGAAGTGATGCCAAAAAGCTCTTCAGGAAATTCATTCATTCCCTACTCACTTCGCTTTGGCTATGAGTTGCCCACAAGAGAAGATATGGATGCCATTTACAGCTACTATTTCTACCGCTTGATTCAGCGCGCAGAGCGGGTAGATCTCTTATTTAATAGCGCGGCAGAAGGAGTTAAAAGTGGTGAAATGAGCCGGTACCTCTACCAGATGCAATATAATTACGGTGCAGAAATAATCAGCCCTGCACTTTCCGTGATGTCCTTTAATCATGAAGTGCCGGTAGTTGAAAAGAGTCCCGAAGTTATGGATCTGTTAATGGGATATAAAACTGGAAATGAGCGAAAAAGATACCTGTCCCCATCTGCATTAAACGCTTATATTGAATGTCCGTTAAGGTTTTATTTTCAGAACCTTGCAGAGATAAGAAAAGGAGATGAACTCCTGGAGGAAGTCGATGCGATTGGTCTGGGCATAATTGTTCACAACACCATAGCTGATCTTTACGAAAAACTAAAAAATGAACATGATCTAATAAATGCTGAGCATCTGAAACAACTGCTGAAATCTGATGGGTTAGGAAAGGCGCTGGAGAAGAATTTTATTGACGTTTTCTTTCATTACGACAAGAAAAGAAAAATTGAAGGCAAGAACCTGATCATATATGAAATAATAAGGAAATACATTGAGCAAATTATCAAGTTGGACATGCATGTTGCTCCTTTCGAACTAATTGACCTGGAGGAGAAATATCCTTCTGATCTTGAGATTAAAATAAATAATTCCCTGGCAAGCATTGCCATGGGTGGGAAGATTGACAGGATTGATAAGTTGAATGGAGATACAATAAGGATTATCGACTACAAAACCGGGGGGGCGAGTTTAAAATTTAATTCTATAGCATCTTTGTTTGACCCGGATCAGAAAAAGAGAAATAAAGAAGCATTCCAGGCACTTTTATATTGCTGGTTATATCTTGAGAATGAAAAGGCAGATTTTGTGCATCCTGGTTTATACCTGCTCAGGGAGATCAATAAAGAAAATTATTCTCCACTTTTAAGAATGGGGGAGAAGAGTGATATCAACGATTTTTTGAATTTCCACGAGTATGCGGATGAATTTGAATCGCGACTATTGCAACTGCTAGAGGAACTATTTGATCCGGATATTCCCTTCAAACAGACCAATGTTACGGAGAGGTGTGAGTATTGCGATTTTAATACCTTGTGCCAGCGATCGTAGATTAACTACAAATTTATATCTTTAGTGAACAGAAAAGACATTTGAATATGATTTCGGGCTACAAGTCATTCCAGGTTGAAATAAAGAAGACAACTTTTACCTCTGAGGAAGGAAACGTGTTTCCCCTTACTGCTGTGTTGACTTTTGAAGTTTCGGGGAGAAAACGAACATTGGAAGAATCTCTTGGATATGTTGAAGAGGAAACAATATACCAATGGATTGATGAAGGAAAACAGGTTAATCTTGATTATTGCTTTATAGGTAGATTTTCACTTGAAAATTATAGGATATCCAGGAAAATGGATAAAAAGCAGGAAGTTACGATCAATGGTTTTTCTGCAAAGAATAGCTTTTTAGATTCTTCGCTGCCCTTCGACTTTTCACATACAATAATTAAGGGTGAGAGTTTTGATTTGACATCTGCCTGGTTTCACAGGGGAGCAGTTAATTTCGATTCCGCTGTTTTTGAATGTGACATGGTAAGCTTTCATGATGTAATATTTTCAGATTACAGGTTTGACTTCAAAAATGTAATTGTAAAAAAGGCCGATGTAATTTTTAAGAATACAGTATTTGGATCGGGACAGAAGGATTTTCAATATACAGAATTCGGTGATGGTGAACTGACATTTGCCAATGCAGAATTTGGAGATGGAGATGTGAGTTTCATTAATGTCGATTTTGGAAACGGGAATACATCGTATAAAGTAACACGTTTTGGAGAGGGCAAGGTTGATTTTCATTTTGCTAAGTTTCATTCCGGTGCTATAAGTTTTGAGCGAACAGAATTTGGAAGTGGCAGGGTGGATTTCAGAACCGTTGAGTTTGGTACTGGAAAAGTAAATTTCAACAGGGCACAGTTTGGAAATGGTGATGTGAGTTTTGAGGAAAGTGAGAAGGTATCCGGAAAATTTAGTTTTAAACGGGTGAATTTCGGAGTAGGAGATATAAGTTTTGAAGAGGTCATTTTTGAAAATATTGATGTTAGTTTCGAAAGGACCAATTTTGGAATTGGAAATATTTCATTTTACGAATCGATTTTCAAAACCATGTCATTTCGTTTTTGTCACCTTGACGCCTATGTGGATCTTCGTTTGCAGAAATGCCAGTCCATAGATTTATCAAATACCATCGTTCGGGATATCATAGATTTGAATCCCTATGAATTTGAGATGCAGGTCGATATGATCAGGTTTGATGGTATGCGTTTGATTGGAAGGATTTATATTAACTGGAAGCGAAATCATGTAAAAAAGCTTATTGCTTGCCAGGAGGATAGTGATTACCGAAGAAAGGCAGAGCAATACAGGATATTGAAAGAAAACTTCAGCTTAACAGGGCAATATGAGGATGAAGATAAGTCTTATGTGGAGTTTAAGAGATTTGAAGCCAGGGCAAATCTGCAGGATTCTCTAAAAAAGGGAAAAATAAATGCCTTATGGAGTTATCCCTTTCATTGGTTCAAAGTGGCGTTGTTTGATAAAGCAGGACTTTATGCTACAAGTCCCTTCAGGGTCCTTGTAACCATGCTTACTATTTTTGTCATCTTCAGTTTGATATTTGTTGCACTGATAGCAACAGGTTCAGCCGACATCCTAGCTTCAGTAGATGATCCACTCTCTATAGTTGCAAGGTCATTTTATCACAGTGCCATTACATTTTTAACTATAGGATACGGTGATCATTTCCCTTCTGGGTCAATCAGGTGGCTTTCCGCATTGGAAGGATTCGCAGGATTGTTTCTAATGTCCTATTTCACAGTGGCCTTTGTACGAAAAATATTGCGTTAGGAATTCTCTTCATCAGTGAGCAGGTCAGGACGTAGTTCTTTCGTTTTCCTGAGGGATTCATCGTATTTCCACTCATCTATTTTCGCAGTATGCCCGGAAAGCAGTATTTCAGGAACCTTCCATCCATTATATTCTGCCGGCCTTGTATATACCGGTGGCGAAAGCAGGTTGTCCTGGAAAGAATCAGACAATGCAGAAGTCTCGTCTGAGATCGCCCCTGGTAGCAGCCTGATGATGCTGTCGGCAATCACTGCTGCTGCAAGTTCTCCTCCTGACAAAACATAGTCTCCAATAGATATCTCCATGGTAATCAAGTGGTCACGCACGCGTTGATCAACACCTTTATAGTGACCACAGAGGATGATAATGTTCTCGAATGTACTTAAGTGATTGGCTGTCTTCTGGTCAAAATTCTTTCCGTCAGGCGTTGTGAAGATTATTTCATCATATGCTCTTTCCTTTTTCAACGAATTTATTACTTTTTCAATGGGTTCAATAGTCATAACCATTCCCGCTTCTCCCCCAAAAGGATAATCGTCAACATTGCGGTGCTTCCCTTTGGCATAATCTCTTAAATTGTGAATGTGGATTTCAGCCAATCCTTTATCACATGCCCGCTTTACGATTGAGTGGTTGAGCGGCCCATTCAAAAGCTCCGGAAGAACAGTTATTATATCAATTCTCATAACAATGCAAAAGTACATAAATATTGGAACTACACTGTGGATGTATAGGGAAATCATGTTTTTTGAGGAAAGCTCATTTTGATTAAAAAAATTGTATTTAATTTGAAATATAGTAACTTGTATGATTGGTGAGCTAACTATAATCCTCTACTGCTATGAAAAATGATGAGAATAACGATCATTTGGCAAATGAATCTTCAGAAAACGAAAAAGAAAAGATAGAAGAACAGCCTAAACAAGGAGACATTGTAAAATCCGATGAATCAGAGAATTCTGTCTCTGAATCTGATGAAAATATTGATAAAACTGAATCATCTTCCGAGGCAATTCCAACAGGAAAAGAACCAATCTCAACTGATAAAAAGCAAGTAAAAATCGTCAATCCCCCTGAAAAGGTAGTGGACGAAAAGGTGAATTACGAATTATTAAGCCGGGATGACCTTGTTCAATTACTTGAAGAGGAATTGAGAAAAAAGTCTTTTAATGAGATTCGTAACCGGGTGGATGAGATCAGGAAAATTTTCAATGTGAAGAGTGAGAAGGAGTTGGAAGAGAAGAAGCAAAAGTTTATTGAAGAAGGGGGAACTGAAGTGGATTTTAAACCTGTTGATGATCCATCTGCAAAGAAAATGACTGAATTAGTTGACAAAGTGAAGTCATTAAAAGCAGACTTTAACAAGCGCCTGGAAAAAAGTAAAGAGGAAAACCTTGCTGATAAACAGGAGATACTTGAAGAACTCAGGTTGTTAATGGATGGGCAGGAGAGTTTTGATAATACTTTCAGAAAATTTAAGCAATTACAAAAAAGATGGTTTGATAGTGGATTCGTTCCGCAACAGAATGTGAAAGATCTGTGGAATTCATATAATTACTTCGTTGATAAATTTAATGATTACGTTAAAATCAACAGGGAGCTGCGAGCCCTGGATTTAAAGAAAAACCTGGAATTTAAGCTTAACTTGTGTGAGAGAGTAGAAGAACTGTCTAAGGAAGAAGATGTTGTCCAGGCATTCAAGACTTTGCAGAAGTTCCATGCGCAATGGCGGGAGACAGGACCTGTACCTCGCGAAGACAAGGACACTATATGGGAAAGATTTAAAGAGGCAACAGCTGTTATCAATAAATCACATCAGAGTCATCAATCCGAGATGAGAGTATCGCTGGTGGAAAACCTGGAGAAGAAAAAGAAACTTTGTGAAAAGGTTGAGGAACTTTCGGCTGAGAAATACGATTCTCATAGGGAGTGGAACGATAAAACCCAGGAAGTGCTTAATATTCAGAAAGAGTGGAAAACAATTGGGTATGCGCCGAAAAAGGATAATAATCTTATTTATGCAAGGTTTAGAAAAGCTTGCGATATCTTTTTCGAAAGTAAAGCCGGATTTTATGCCGAGACATTTGAACTGCAAAAAGATAATCTGAAGGAAAAGGAAGAGATAGTTGTTGAAGCAGAAGCGCTCATGAATATTACGGATTGGAAGGAGACGACGAACCGGCTTATTTCATTACAAAAGAAGTGGAAAGATATTGGTCCTGTGCCCAGGAGGGATTCTGACAGGTTGTGGAAGAGGTTCCGTTCGGCATGTGATCATTTTTTTGCTCAGAAATCAAATTTCTACAAGGATATTGATTCTTCATATGATGATAACCTCAATGCTAAACTGGAGCTTATCGAAGATATGAAGAAGTATAAACCTTCTGAAAAGCAAGCTGAACTGGTAAAAGATCTTGATGATTTTCATAAAAGGTATGCTGAGATTGGTTTCGTGCCAGTAAATAAAAAAGAGGACGTAAGGGAGGAGTTCAGGAAAGTACTCAATGATATTTTATCTTCATTGGATATAGATGAAGAGCAAAAGAGCTTAATAAGTTTCCGAAGCCGTTTACTGAGTATTATGAGATCTCCGAAGGCAGATACGAAGTTTAACTACGAAAGAGACAAACTTCAAAATAAGCTACAGCAGCTTAAAAATGATATAGGTGTCTGGGAAAATAACATTGGTTTTATAAAACAAACAGAGAGCTCTGAAGATACTATTTCAGGTTTCCAGGAGAAATTAGATGATACAAAAATGAGAATATCATTACTCGATAAGAAAATCAAGCTTCTGGATCAGTTGGAATATGAAATCTGATTTGAAAAGTCTTGAAATATTTTCTTTTTCCTAAATCATATTATTTGTTACTTTGCGGATTAATCAAAAGTTGATAAATTTTGACTAAGACGAAGTATGTATTTGTGACAGGTGGTGTAACATCGAGCCTGGGAAAAGGTATTATTTCTGCTTCACTGGGCAGACTCTTGCAGGCATGTGGTTTTAAAGTGACCATTCAGAAACTGGATCCTTATATTAATATTGACCCGGGAACACTTAATCCTTATGAACATGGTGAGTGCTATGTAACGGATGACGGGGCAGAGACAGATTTAGACCTGGGACATTATGAACGCTTTTTGGATATTCAGACTTCACAAGCAAACAACGTAACAACCGGTCGGATTTACCAGTCGGTTATTGATAAGGAGCGACGTGGGGATTACCTCGGAAAAACAGTCCAGATAATACCGCATATTACTGATGAGATAAAAAGAAGAATCACCTTGTTGGGTAAAAAAGGCGATTACGATGTTATCATTACAGAAATTGGAGGAACAGCCGGTGATATTGAATCCTTGCCCTTTATTGAAGCAGTAAGACAGTTAAGATGGGATTTGGGTCCTGACAACACGGCATTAATCCACCTTACCCTGGTGCCTTTCCTTGCTGCTTCAGGTGAGTTAAAAACGAAACCGACTCAACATTCAGTTAAAATACTGCTTGAAAATGGTCTGCAACCCGATGTGCTTGTCCTGAGAACTGAACATGAGCTTACAAAAGATATTCGCAAGAAAGTTTCACTTTTCTGTAATGTTCAGCTTGAAGCTGTTATCCAATCAATAGATGTATCAACCATTTATGAGGTACCACTGCTGATGAAGGAGGAGAACCTGGATAAAACAATTTTGCACCGGCTGAATTTGGAACCAAAGCAGAACTTGGAGCTAAAGCCATGGAGGAACTTTGTAAGCAAGTTAAAGAGTGCCAAAACTGTTGTTGAAATTGCACTGGTTGGAAAATATGTGGAGCTGCACGATTCATATAAATCTATTATGGAGTCTCTCATACAAGCAGGTGTAGTGAATGATACCAGAGTCATAGTTCATTGTCTTCATTCTGAGATGATTGCAGCTGAGAATATCAAGGAAGAATTAAGCGGGTATGACGGAATTATTGTGGCTCCGGGTTTTGGAGACAGGGGAATAGAGGGGAAGATTCTGGCAGTGCAATACGCGAGAGAGAATAAGGTTCCATTCCTGGGTATCTGCCTTGGATTACAATGTGCAGTTATAGAATTTGCAAGGAATGTACTTGGATACAAAGATGCTCATTCTACTGAAATGACAAATATGACCAAGCACCCGGTTATTGACCTTATGGAAGAGCAGAAAGGAGTGACTGAAAAAGGAGGCACCATGCGATTGGGTGGATATCCATGTGACCTGGTGGAAAATTCAATTTCCTATAAGGCATATAAAGAAAAAAATATCAGGGAGCGTCACAGACATCGCTATGAATTCAACAACGATTACCTCGAAGAGTTTGAGAAAAAGGGTATGGTTGCTGCCGGGATTAATCCTGAAAGTGGATTGGTAGAGATAATGGAACAGCCCGACCATCCGTGGTTTGTGGGTACCCAGTTTCATCCTGAGTATAGAAGTACGGTGCTAAATCCTCATCCTCTGTTTGTTAGTTTTATAGAAGGAGTGCTTAAGAATAAAAAATAAGCGACAATCTTGCATGTTTTTTAATGCAGGATTTTATTATTAAAAATGACGCAATTGTGCCACAAAAGACTATTTTTGTGGCTGCTAATCAAATTCGCAAACAATGGATCGTAATTCAATAATAGGACTTTTACTGATTGGGGTCATCCTGATTGGTTTCAGTATTTTTACCAAGCCAAAAAGGGATGCCCAGATGGCGGCCCAAAGAAAGGCAGATTCCATCGCTATGGCTGAGAATATCAGGAGCTTGGAAGAGGCAAACAGGGCTTTAAATCAACCTACGGAAGAGATAAGTGAGAAGGCAGATGAAGCCATAGTAGTTGCAAAACAGGAAGAACAATATGGCGATTTTGCAGTTGGACTTGAGGGTGAGAAAGAGATTATCACCATGGAGAATGACCTGCTTAAAGTTGAATTTTCAACTTTGGGAGGAAAGCCTTGCAAAGCAACTCTAAAGGAGTACAATACCTTTGATTCAATTCCGGTGAGCATATTTAGCGGTGATTCCACAAGATTTGATCTCCAGTTTTTTGCAGATAACAGGCGTATCAATACAGGCGAACTATATTTTGTTTCCGACGCAAGAGATAATGCTCTGGATGCATCGGAAACAGAGAAGTCACTTGTCATGCGTATGGATATCTCTGAGACTTCACACATAGATTACATTTACCGAATGTATCCCGGAGACTATATGATGGATTTCGAGATTCGGCTTGTGGGACTTGATCAGTACAGAACCGATAATATGACTTTCAATTGGGAGATATATTTCCCGACTACTGAAAAAGGATATGCGAATGAGAGCAATTACACCAATCTCTATTACAGGTATAAAAATGGTGATATTGAGAAATTCAATATGCGTTCCAAGAAGAGCATTGAAGAGCAGACAGCTGCTACACAGGTTGACTGGATTGCCTATAAGCATCAGTTTTTTTCTGCAATATTGATCGCACAGGATTATTTCGAAGGCGCCTATATGACAACTGAAAAGTATGAGGAGCCCAGTGATTTTATTCGCCATTTTACCAGCGAGGTGGATATGCCTTATAACCGTACCTCAGATCAAACCATGGCCATGAATCTTTATTTTGGACCAAATGAATATCCAAGAATGAAGTCATATGAAGGTCTTCAGCTGAAAAGTCTTGTCACAGTCGGAGGTCCTGTAATTCGTTTTCTGAATGAATTAGTCATTATCCCCATATTTAACTGGCTCAATCGATCTATAGCAAATTATGGGCTAATTATATTGTTGCTAACATTAATCCTGAAGACAGCGCTGTTTCCCCTGACATACAAATCATACAAATCACAGGCGGTTATGCGGGTACTGAAACCACAGGTGGATGAAATTGGAGCGAAGTTCCCGAAGAAGGAAGATGCCATGAAAAAGCAGCAGGCAACAATGGCACTGTATAAAAAGGCCGGGGCCAATCCAATGGGAGGATGTTTGCCTATGGTGGCACAGATGCCTATTCTGTATGCCATGTTCAGGTTTTTTCCAACATCAATTGAATTGAGACAGGAGGGGTTCTTGTGGGCGACCGACCTTTCAACATATGATAGCATATTGGATCTTCCATGGGATATTCCTATGTATGGTGATCACATCTCGCTGTTTACAATCCTGATGACTGTAACCACAGTGCTGAGCATGAGAATTAATAACCAGACCCAGGCCAATAGTGCAATGCCGGGAATGAAAACTATGATGTATATCATGCCGGTAATGTTCATGTTTATCCTGAATAATTTCTCAGCAGCACTGACGTACTATTATTTCCTTGCAAACCTGATTACACTTGGTCAGAACTTCTTCTTTAAACGATTCACCGATGAGGAAGCTATCTTGAAGAAAATTAATTCCAAGCAGACAAAAACGCCAAAGAAATCCAAGTGGCAACAGCGCATGGAAAATATGACCAAGCAGCAACAACAACTGCAAAAGAAAAAAGGTAAGAAATAGGAATAATTACCTGATCATATAAAAAAAGAGCTTGCACATAATGTACAAGCTCTTTTTTTATACCTACTTCGTAAGCCGAAGCCTTTTGCGTATTACTACCCACTGCCCAATGCCCACTTCTCACTGCCCACTGTCTACTTCTTCAATCCAACCATCTTAATGGCGGTAAGCGCAGCTTCATCGCCTTTATTGCCATGCTTACCTCCGCAACGATCAAGTGCCTGCTGTTGATTCTCCGTGGTCAATACTCCAAAAATAAAAGGAATATCGTAATCGAGATTAAGCTCTGTAATGCCATGAGAAATACCCTGGCAAATAAAGTCGAAATGACGGGTTTCTCCCTGTACAACACAACCAAGGCAGATGACTGCATCAAGATCGTGTTTCTCGGCGATAATACGACTCCCAAAAGTGAGTTCGAAACTACCGGGAACAGTCGTGACATGGATATTGTCTTCCGCAGCGCCATGCTTTTTTAGCGTATCCATTGCACCTTGCAACAGCGCTGATGTAACCTCTTCATTCCATTCTGAAACAACAATTCCGAATTTCATGTCCTTTGCATCAGGTACATGAGCGGGATCGTATGAAGACAAATTCTTTAAGCTGCTTGCCATGACAATTCAATTTTTTGGGTTAAAAAAAGTATCAGTGAAAACTGATACTTTATATTATTTGAAATAAGTATAATCCTACTGAGCAGAAATTTTAGCTTCAACTCTCCCGATATACTTCTCAATTTCTCTTCCTTCAGCAGAATCAGGATAATCTGATTGTATCCTTTTATATACGTCAAGTGCACCTTCAAGCTCACCTGCTGCTTCATAAACAATACCTGCTTTTTTTAAGATGACAGGGGTAGTGAAACTGTTTGGATATTTATTTACTGCCTTCAAATAAGAATTGATGGCTTTATTATACTCCTGGAGTTCAGAATATACATCACCAAGAGCGCTCAGTGCAGTTGCACCAACAAGCATGTCTTTGGTAGAGAATTTTGACAAATACTCTTCTGCAGATTCGAAATCTCCCAACTCCTTAAAGCAAACACCTGAATAATATTTAGCCAGCTTCGCTGATTTTGTAATTGAATAATCATCAATGATATCAAGAAATCCCGGGTAAGTTCCATACCCATAAAGAGCAAGGTTAAATGAGTCAAGCTCGAAAAAACTTTCGGCCATATACATGGATGCAGCTGCTTCTGCATTCTTAGGTTTCAGTATAAAACGGTTACCTGCAACAATGAGTAGCACAATTGCTAAAACTCCTATAAGTGCATTGGTAAGTACTTTTTGATTATCTTCAATAAATTGCTCAGATCTTGTTAAAGCTGATTCAATCCCACCTAAATTCTTTTCCGCCTTAGCTGTATCCTTTTTCTTAGCCATGTCAATTAAAATATTTTACGATTTTCTAAAACAACCGCAAATGTAACTGTTTTTTACAAAATAGTTTACAATGTATAGAAAAAGTTGTGCAATAATCATGTAGCGATGATGATAATTCTTTTCAGAACCACTATTTTTGCTAAAAGACCATTATCCAAATGCATTTAAGCTCTATATCGCTTATAAATTTTAAGAACTACGAACAGGCAGATCTGAGCTTCAGCAGCAAGATCAACTGTTTTGTAGGTGAGAACGGAGTTGGAAAAACTAATTTGCTCGATGCCATCCATTACCTGGCTCTTTGCAAAAGTAATCTCAATCCTGTTGATACTCAAAATATCAGGTATGAACAGGATATGGCACTTATCCAGGGAGTTTTTACCCGACTGGAAAAAGAGGAGACTATCTATTGTAGCATAAGGAAAAATAAAAAGAAGCAGTTCAAAAGAAATAAGAAGGAGTATAAGAGGTTGATGGAACACATCGGTCTGATTCCTCTTGTGATGATTACGCCTGCTGATTACAGTCTTATCCAGGGGGGAAGCGAAGAGAGACGCCGGCTGATGAATTCAGTTATTGGACAATATGATCATGTATACCTGGAAAATGTAATTATATATAATCGTGTTCTGACACAGAGAAACAAGCTTCTAAAGGATTCAGCTGGCAGCTCCAATAACCTTGAAGTGCTTGAAGTGCTGAATCAACAGCTTATTCAATACGGTATTCCGGTATATGAGGCACGAAAAGATTTTGCAGAGAAATTAATGCCGGTTTTCCAGGACTACTATCAGCATGTATGCGGAATGAAGGAAGAGGTAACATTGTCTTATTCCTCACAACTTCATGATCGCGATTTTGCTGAGATCCTGGATGAAACAATAAACAAAGATCTTGCTGTTCAGTATACTACAGCAGGTATTCATAAAGACGATCTGCAGATGATGCTGTCAGGTTATCCCCTGAAAAAGGTGGGCTCACAGGGGCAGCAAAAGACGTATCTGGTAGCATTGAAGCTTGCAGAGTTCGAATTCATGCAGGAACTGATGAAATTGTCTCCCATACTTTTGCTTGATGATGTATTTGATAAACTGGATGCCTTTCGGGTGAAGCAGATCATTAAGCTGGTAGTGGAGGGTAAATTTGGACAAATCTTTATTACAGATACGAGCGAGATGAGAATGAAGGATATTCTTAAAGATATTCCTGCGGAGAATAAAATATATCACATCAAAAAAACCGGACCCGAAGAAATTCAATAAATATGGAACGAAAGTCAGAACAAAAAATAGGATCGTTGCTGGATCAGTTTATCAGGGCAAACCGACTGGAGAAAGGGCTCGCTGAATACAGGGTAAAGAAGGCATGGAATGAGTTGCTGGGAGTAAGTGTTTCCAAAGCAACCCAGTCACTTTATATTCAGAATAAAATTCTGTTCGTAAAACTATACTCCTCCGTCTTAAGAAATGAATTAAGCATGATAAAGAGCGATATCATCATCCGGCTTAACGAGTCAGCCGGGAGCGATATCATCGAAGACATTATAATTAAGTAAGAGCCCCCAACTCTAGTCACTCTAGCTCACTTCTAAAACCTCTCCCTGCTTCCAAAGAAAAATCCAGATTCGATAGCTGCATTCTCATCTGAATCTGAGCCATGAACGGCATTGGCTTCCATAGATTCAGCAAACAATTTGCGAATGGTTCCTTCTTCTGCTTTGGCAGGATCAGTAGCACCGATTAATTTTCTGTACTCTTCAACCGCATTTGCTTTTTTCACAACTGCAACAACGATAGGACCGGAGACCATAAAATCTACCAATGATCCGTAGAAAGGACGTTCTTTGTGAACTTCGTAAAACTTTTCTGCTTCCTGCCTGGTAAGTTGAATCATCTTTAGAGATGAAACCCAGAATCCTGCTTCCTGAATCTTACTTAAAATTGGACCAATGTATCCTTTTGATACCGCTTTTGGTTTGATTATTGTGAATGTGAAATCTCCACTCATATGTATTGTTTTAATTTGATATTCAGACAGACAAATATAGATAATAATTGTTCAGACCTATGTTATATATTTATATCTTTGAGCGTTCAAGCAGGCAGATTGCCTGATGATTAAAGCAAATTGAATGATTGATAGCAGTACAAGTAAGAGAATAAACGAGATCATCGAAAGTGGTGAGTCCGCGGTGATACTTACCCATAGAAATCCGGATGGTGATGCCATAGGATCAAGTACTGCACTGGCAATATACCTCAGGAAGCGAAATGTACCTGTAAATATCATTATTCCCAACGATGTTCCTGATTTCCTGAAATGGTTACCGGGTTGTGATATGATCACGATATTTAAGAACGACAGTACACGTTGTCGTGAACTCGTAAATGATGCCGGTACGCTCTTCTTCCTTGATTTCAATGAGCCAGATCGGGTGGAGGAGTTGAAAGAAGAAATCCTTTCCTCCACTGCCAATAAAATTCTTATTGACCATCATCAAAATCCATTTGATTTTGCAGATATAGTTATCTCTGATACAAGCCGGGGGTCGGTAGGAGAGATGATATATGAGTTTATAGTTGACCTGGGCGGGAAGGAGTTGTTGGATAATGATATCGCTACCTCCCTTTACGTGGCAATAATTACAGATACAGGAAATTTCAGGCATAGCAGTTCGTATCCGGGAGTTTTCCATATCGTTGGCGAACTCATGAATTATGGGATAGAAAAGGACAAGATATTTACCAATGTGTATGATAGCTATTCTGAAAACCGTATGAAACTGATGGGCTTTTGCATGTTGGAGAAAATGACCATTTTTAAAGAATATAATACTGCGTATATTAGTATCACACAAGAGGAATTACAACGTTTTGATCACCAAATTGGAGATACAGAGGGCTTCGTAAATATTCCATTCTCCATGGTTGGAATTAAATTCACTGCTCTTTTTATTGAGAAGAAGGGATATGTAAAAATTTCGTTCAGATCGAAAGGAACTTTTTCTGTTAGTGCATTTTCTAAAAAGCACTTCAATGGTGGAGGTCATGTAAATGCTGCCGGGGGACAGGATGATGGTTCTTTATCGGATATACTAAACAAATTTGAAAGTTTATTACCCGACTATGAAGATGAATTACGTGATTAGTCGATGGTACTTCATCGGGATAATGCTTCTCATGGGAAGTTGCAAAACACCTGTCCAGGAAGGGGCAAAGGAGTCAGTTGATCCCTACACAAAACCATTGTTGGAGGCCAATAGATATATGCAGGAAAGAAACCGTGAGCAGATTACTGCATTTATTAACCGAACAGGATGGGAGATGAAGGAAACTTCTACCGGGCTGTGGTATATGATTTTGGAGCCCGGGGAAGGTGAACAAATAAGTGGAGAAAATTTTGTTGTGTACAGCTACGAAACTAAACTCCTGAGCGGAAAGTTTTGTTACAGTGCTGATACCATAAACCCAAAAAAGATCGTTATTGGTAAAGGAAGCGTAGAAGTTGGGATTGAAGAGGGGCTGAAACTTCTAAGGGAGAATAGCAGGGCGCGCTTTATTATACCTCCCTACCTCGCACATGGAAACTTTGGAGACCGTCAGGAAATTCCCGGAGCAGCCATATTGTTAGTAGAGGTCGACGTTATAAGAGTGAGAAGATAAAGTTGATGTATGCTGTTTAAAGAAATGGCTTCTTCAAATAAGTTATGTAGATTTGCAGAGATTTTGAAAAATTGAGATATTATGAGGATGAGGAATTTTTTATTTTTAGTAACAGTGCTTGCTGTTGCAATGATGCCAGGATGTGATAAAGAAATTGATAGTACTGTTTTTGAACAACAGGAAAACAGGTATTTCGAGCTATATAAAGATGCTAATTTCCCGGATGCAGTTCCTACTGAGTCCGGATTGTATTTCCTCGAGGATAGTGTAGGTACAGGTGCATCTCCGGATTCCGGTGATTATCTGCTGGTTAATTATGTTGCTTATACAGTGCCTGATGAAATGGTGGTTGATACCTATTCTGAAGATTGGGCTATTGATTATAATATTTACACATCTGGAGTCCTTTACGGACCTTATAAATACCTTCATGGAAGTGAAATCGAGGGATTGAAAGAAGGAGTTTCGATGATGAAAGAGGGAGGTATCGCCCGCCTGGTGTTTAAGAGTGAGCTCGGGTATGGAAGTGCCGGTATCGGAAACAACATAGGGGCATATGAATCGTTAATGTATGATGTCCAATTACTGGAGGTTATTAAAGATGCTTCATTGAAAGAGTTTAATCAAATAAAGGCTTATCTCGATTCAGCCGGAAATTATATTACCATATTTGATGAGGATACAGATGCCAATATGTATTATTTTCCAGATGTAATCGGACAGGGTGAACCAATTGTAGATGATGATGTTCTGGAAGTATATTACACGGGACAACTACTGGATGGAAGAGTATTTGATACGAATGTGGGAGATGAAACAGGGCTGGATGTTACGCTAGGTGAAGAAGCTGTAATCCAGGGATGGGAAATTGGTTTGACCTACTTTAACTATGGAGGAACAGGCAAACTTCTAATTCCTCATCCTCTTGCCTATGGCGAAGAGGGGAATCTTTTGTCTGGTTCACTGAAATATTCTATCCCACCTTATGAGGCATTGCTTTTTGATATACAAATAGAACCTCAGTCGGAAGCTGAGGAGCCGGAAGTGGAGGAATAGCTTAACTATTTCCCTAAAATAAATACAGCCGGACGCTTATTAAGCTCCGGCTTTTTCTTTTTCCATGCAGTTATAGGAAGCGTGATTACTGATTCTGTTTCTGTTGTCAGGTCCACAGCAATAGTGAGCAATGTTTCTGCCTGGCAGGTACTGATGATATCCTGGAACATTTGCATATTCCTGTAGGGTGTCTCGATAAATATTTGGGATTCATTTTCTTTTAAAGCCCTGCTTTCTATGTTCCTGATCTCACGCACTCTTTCATTCCCCTTCACAGGGAGGTAGCCAAGGAATCTGAATGACTGTCCGTTTTGTCCTGACGCCATTAAGGCCAGGATAATGGATGAAGGGCCTGTAAATGGGACAACCCTGATCCCCTTTTGATGAGCAAGTCGCACCACTTCAGCTCCCGGATCAGCGACTCCGGGAACCCCGGCTTCAGAAATAATACCTGTATCAGCTCCATCCATCAACGGAAGCAGGAATGAATCAATTTCTTCACTTCTTGTGTGCTTGTTCAACTCATAGAAAGTTATGGCATCAATATCAATGTTCCGCTCAATGCTTTTTAAATATCTTCGGGCATTTCTGATATTTTCAACTATGAGATATTTTAGAGTAGGAACATGTTGTTTTACCTCCAGTGGGAGAAAGACATCAGGATTGCTATTACCTAATGAATTTGGTATGAGAAAAAGTATTCCGGGCATCAGTTTTTTTTATAAAAGTAATTAAGCTGTATGAAAATCCGATCCTTCCCCCGAAAATAATTAAATTTGAGCGACCAATACCACAAAGAAATTTTGAAAATAACTTTTCTTGGAACCGGAACCTCGCAGGGAGTGCCTGTTATCGGATGCAGGTGTGAAGCTTGCTTGTCTACCGATATAAAAGATAAAAGACTCCGTTCCTCTATACTTCTTGAAGATGGAGAAACAAGCGTGGTAATTGATACAGGTCCGGATTTTCGACAGCAGATGCTCCGGGCAGATGTGAGAAAACTTTCTGCAGTTTTGTTTACCCATGCACATTGGGATCATTTTGCAGGTCTGGATGATATTCGCTCTTTCAACTGGATGAGCAAAAGTCCCATGGATGTTTTTGCTGAAGTGTCTGTAATTGACACAATTCGTTCTGCATTTCCCTACATCTTTGCCGAGCATAAATATCCAGGGGTGCCGCAGGTGATCTTACATGAAATTGCAGAGGAGAATTTTTCTATCGGATCTATGGATATCATTCCCATAAGAATGTACCACCATAAACTTCCTGTTGTAGGTTTCAGGATTAATGATTTTGCCTACCTGGTTGATGCCAATTATTTGCCGGAAGATCAATATTCTAAGCTTCAGGGTTTGAAATACCTTGTTGTGGGAGCATTAAGGAGGGAAAAGCATATTTCACATTTCTCTGTTCCAGAGGCAATTGAAATTATTGAGAATCTAAAGCCGGAAGAAGCATACCTGACTCATATATCTCACCAGATTGGTCCCCAATCTGCCTTTCGGACAGAACTTCCTGATCATATCCTTACTGCATTTGATCAGCTGGTACTGGAGTTATAATCTGTCATCTTATTCATTTTCCCTCGAATGTTGGGCGTTTCTTACACAAGCACAGCGAGTCCCCTACCTGCTGTAAAATACATTTTATAAGAAGCTGCAGTATGTATCTTTACTAGGTAAAAAAATGATTGCACTATGGGAATGACGATGATTGAACGAATTCTGGCGCAGCACAGTGATAAGGATCTGGTGCGACCCGGGGATATTATTGATGTCACAATTGATGCCAGGGTGGCTCGTGACTTTGGTGGTGCCAATGTGGTGAAAAATATTTCTACTTATCAGTTGGAAATAGATGATGCGGAGCTGACCTTTTTTACTTTCGATTGCAATCCTACCGGATCAGATCAGAAATATGCTGCCAATCAGCATTTTTGCCGCCAGTTTGCCCGTGAGAAGGGCATCAAGGTATATGATATCGATAAAGGCATTGGCACACACATACTTATTGAAGAAGGACTTGCTTATCCGGGTTCAACAGCGATTTCAACAGATTCTCATGCCAATGTGCTGGGTGCTGTTGGAGCATTCGGACAAGGGATGGGTGACAAGGATATAGCTGCTGCCTGGGGCAATGGAAAAATTTGGTTCAAAACCCCGCCATCAGTTAAAATAAAATTTTCGGGTGAGAAGCCAGGAGAGGTTTCTGCAAAGGAATTTGTATTGAATTTGCTTTCTATTTTTGGCGCTAATACGCTGCTCGGATCTTCCATTGAGCTATACGGTGATGTTATCGAAAAGATGGGTCTGGATGACCGTATTACCATATCGTCTATGGCAACCGAAATGGGGGCGATAATCATTCTCTTTCCACCTAACCAAGAGGTAATCCAATATTGTGAGTCAAGGGCTAAGAGAAGAATTGAAGCTGTGTATGCTGATAAAGATGCAGTTTACAGCAGGGTGGAGGAAATAGATGTGTCTGCTTTTACAAAGGTTATTTCCAGGCCGGGAAAGCCGCACGATGTGGCAAAAATTCCTGACGAGAAGGTCTGGATAGATTCAGCATTTATCGGTAGCTGTACAAACGGCAGGTTAAGTGATATAGCTTCCGCGGCATGCATATTAAAAAACAGGAAAATTGCACCGGGAGTGGTATTGAAGATTGTCCCTGCTACCAATAAGGTATGGGTAAAAGCGTTGGAAGAGGGATATATTGAAATATTGAAAGATGCAGGAGCATTGATTTCAAATGCCGGGTGTGCAGGATGTGCAGCTGGGCAAGTAGGACAGAACGGACCGGGAGAGATAACCATTAGTACAGGTAATAGAAATTTCCCCGGAAAGCAGGGTCAGGGTGAAGTTTACCTTGCTTCGCCAGAGGTAGTAGCGGCATCGGCTCTTGCAGGATTTATTACAACACCCGATAAAATTCCTGATAAAATTGTTGGGAGACCATCCACCTTTGTAGAGACAAGCCATGAGGCACGTTTCGGTAAGCAAGGTGAAGATAACAATAGCGCAGAAACCCGTCCCTTGGAATTTGTGGGACGTGTATGGGTGATACCGAAAAATGATATCGATACGGATATGATATTTCATAACCGCCATCTTACCATAACCAACCAGGAAGAGATGGGGCAGTATGCATTTGGCAATCTTGAGGGCTATGAAAATTTTGCCAAAGAGGCACGGGAAGATGATATTATCATCACCGGTAAAAATTTCGGAGCGGGAAGCTCAAGACAACAAGCGGTTGACTGTTTCAAGGCCTTGGGTGTTAGGGTAATCCTTGCAGAGTCCTTTGGTGCTATTTATGAACGCAATGCAATAAATGCGGCTTTCCCGATAATTACCAGTAAGCATATTGCTGAGCTGGAAATTAACACTGGTGATAAGCTTAGCATCAATCTTGAAACCGGTTTATTGAAAAATATTACAAAGCTTAAAGAAGCACAAGCAGTTCCATTTTCAGATGTGCAATTAGGGATTTATAATAAAAACGGATTGTTTTAATATAAAAAAAGATACCATGAGACTAATAATTCCTGAAGGCTATGAGCCAATACTGAGGTTGAAAGAAACTGAAATGACAATCAAAGTGCTCAAAGAGCATTTTGAAGAAGGTTTGGCATCTGAATTGAGATTACGCAGAGTAACAGCACCTTTATTTGTACTGCATAACACCGGTTTAAATGACAGTCTCTCCGGTGTCGAACGTCCCGTGGTTTTCAAGATAACAGACATGCGTGATCAGAAGGCAGAAGTTGTGCAGTCACTGGCTAAATGGAAACGAATGATGCTTCGCGATTATGATATCAATATGGGACATGGTATTTATACAGATATGAATGCACTGCGTCCGGATGAGGAACTGGACAACCTGCATAGTATTTATGTTGACCAGTGGGATTGGGAAAGGGTTATTTCGGAAAAAGAGAAAAACCTGAAATATCTTAAAGATACAGTGAAACAGATTTATGCCATTTTCAGGCGGACAGAGTTTAAGGTATATTCGATGCATTCAAAATTGACACCCAAATTACCTGAGAAGATAACCTTCATCCATTCTGAGGAATTGTATGAAAAATTTCCTGAGCTGAGTCCGAAGGAAAGAGAAGATAAAATTGCCGAGAAATACGGAGCTGTATTTATCATTGGCGTTGGTGCTGATCTTCCTGATGGAAAACCTCATGACAGAAGAGCACCCGACTATGACGACTGGACCACTGAGACTGAAAAAGGATTCAAGGGACTTAACGGTGATATTGTTGTTTGGAACAGCATCCTGAAATGTGCTTTTGAACTCACCTCCATGGGAATAAGAGTGGACAGCAAGCAACTGCTGCATCAGCTCGAAATCACAGGGGATATGGATAGGGTGGAGCTCTTGTTTCACAGGCGACTGATTAATCATGAGTTGCCTTCTGCGATAGGTGGAGGGATTGGACAATCGCGGACTGGTATGTTGTTCCTGCAAAAGGCACATATCGGCGAAATACAATCAGCTATCTGGCCAGGTGAAATGGTGGACCACTGCAGGAAGTGTAATATACAACTAATATAAGGTAAAGCGTTGAGCGTTTAACGTTTATCGATTTCGCTTAACACTCAACGCTTAACGCTAAACGCTAAACATTCACAAAATGTCTACTTTCGTCGAAAAAATTTTTGGTGCTCCGGCAGGAGCAATTGTATTTCGGTCTCCTGACATTGTACTTACCCATGACAATACTGTTAGTATTGCAAAGACCTTTGAGAAGATGGGAGGGAAGAAGGTGTATAATCCAAATCAGCTGCTCGTGGTTCTTGATCATAACGCACCACCCACTTCATCTTCCGGGGCTAACAATTACCAGCAGATCAGGGATTTCGTTGATGCACAAAAGATTAAGAAATTTTATGATGCTGGCGATGGTATTTGTCACCAGATCATGGCCTTGCATGCGAAACCCGGAATGGTGATTGTTGGAAGCGACAGTCACACTTGCACGGCAGGAGCATTTAATGCCATGGCTGTGGGTATCGACAGGACAGAGACTGCGGGGATATGGAAAAGAGGTGAGACCTGGTTCCGGGTACCTGAGTCAATAAAAATTATGCTTAAGGGAAAACTGAAGAGGGGTGTCTACGCTAAAGATATTTCTTTGTGGATCATTGGTATCCTGGGTTCAGCCGGAGCAAATTACAATTCAATAGAGTTTCATGGATCCGGGGTGAAGACCTTGTCAATATCTGAGAGAATGACCCTGTCAAACCTGGCTTCTGAAATGGGAGCGAAGAATGCAGTGTTTCCTATGGATGAAGTCTTGCTTGAATATATGGGCAAGCCAGCAAAAGCTGTATGGGCGGATCAAAATGCAGATTATTGCAAGAAGTTGAATATCGATCTCAGTGAAATTTATCCTTTATTAGCTGCACCACATCATGTAGATAATGTAGTGGCACTTGCGGAGGTAGCAGGTTTGGATGTTCACGAGGGATTGATTGGTACCTGCACAAACGGAAGGATTGAAGACCTGAGGGAAGCGGCAAAGGTGATCAAGGGGAAAAAAGTAAAAAAAGGTTTCCAGTTGCAGGTAATACCGGCATCGAAAGCTATTTATCTGCAGGCAATTAAAGAAGGCCTGATTTCGATATTCCTGGAAGCCGGAGCAAATGTACTAAGTTCCTCATGTGGCCCCTGCCTGGGAACCGGACAAGGTATTCCGGCAGATGGTGCACGGGTAATTTCAACTGCAAACAGGAACTTCCTTGGAAGAATGGGAAACAAGAAAGCAGAGATTTACCTCGCTTCTCCTGCTGCTGTTGCGAAAAGTGCAATTCACGGGAAAATTACTGATCCCAGGAAAGTACATGGTGCTGAGAAATTCCCATTTAAACGGCAACAATCTGTTACACTTACTATTGATTCCAATGAGAACCGCAGACATGGAAATGTCTGGGACTATGCTGATGCTGACAATCTGAATACCGACCAGATGTTTCCGGGGCATCTCACTTATAAAATAATGAGTACAGATCCTGATGGCATCCTAGAGCATTTGTTTACTGAGTTCGACCCTAGTTTTTCAGCCAGGGTTGAAAAAGGAGATTTCTTGATTGGAGGTGAGAATTTCGGATGTGGCAGTTCCAGGGAACATCCTGCTGTTGGACTTTCTCATGCAGGAGTCAAGGCAGTGATTGTTAAGTCAGTAAATCGTATCTTTTTCCGGTCTGCAGTAAACCAGGGACTACCCATAATAGTTCATCCGGAAGCCATTGAGGCATATAAGCCAGGCGATTTTGTTATGGTCGATTTCCCTGCCGGTAAAATCAGGGTAGGGGATGATACCTATACATTTCAAGCGCTACCAGAGAAGCTGATGGAGATAATTGCTAAGAAAGGATTAGTAAACTGGATGATTCAGTGATAGATGTTGAATAGTGTGCAGTGCTGAGTGTGCAGGGGATAGTGTCCAGCAGCCCAGTGCCCAGTGATTCACTCCATCAAAATAATAAAACATGATTATGCTTCGCATGATCGCAAGACGAGAGACTCTAGCAAGCTTTCGGCGAAAGGCAAAGAAAAAAGCCCGGACGCTACCGCGCCTGGGCTTTGCTGGCTTGTGATTCCGCCGCGATTACAATATATGATTTTAAAACAATATCAAATTTTACCTTTCTTTCTGAATATGCTGTATGCAGGGGTTTATAAAAGAAATATAAAATAACAAAAAATTGCAAATAGTTAAATAAATCTATCCCCCCATCTATCCCCCTATCAAAGTAAGTTGTATATTTGTATTGGTTGAATACTTAAAATACTTACATCATGGCAGAATACAAATTTTATCTGAAGGACAAAAATTCCGCAGGTCCGACACCAATTCGTTTGCACATTCATTATTCAAATATGATTTGCAAGCTGTATATAGGTGAAAAAGTTAATCCAATTTACTGGAAAGAAACTAAAAAAGGTTCGAGGGTTTACAAGGTGTCAAAGGAACACCCGAATTATGAACAGTTAAATTTGCGGTTGAGCACAATTGCAAATGATTCAGAGCGCGTTTATGCAAATTTCAAAGACGCAAACAACCAGGAGCCAACACCCGACAAGCTGAAAGAACTTGTATTAAAAAAGATTAAGCCCGACGCCTGGCAAAAAGAAACCCTTTTTACATACTTCCAACAGATTATTGACAGCAAGATAAAAGACGCGGAACGCCGGGGGGTTGGCAAAAGAAACACTGTTATTCCTACCTATGAATTGACGCTTGCAGATTTAAAAGAATTTCAGAAAAAGAAACGTTTCCGGGTTGATTTTGATTCAATCAACATGAAGTTTTATAATTCGTACATTGAATTTATGACCGACAAGGGATTGAAAAGAAACACACAGGGAACGCGATTAAAGTACGTGAAAGCTGTATTAAGGCAAGCCACAGCGGAAGGAATTAATACAAACCTTGCATTTACAAATAACGCGTTTAAATCCGTTTCTGAAAAGGTTGAGGCAATTTACTTAAATGAAACCGAACTGAGAGATTTATATACTTTGGAGCTGAATGACACACAAGGTAAGGTCAGGGATCTGTTTTTAATTTCGGCTTATACAGGGCTTAGAATTTCCGATGTTAAGAGAATAACCGGGGCAAATATCGAAGGGAACCCCGGCGGAAGGTTCATAAGGATAACAACACAGAAAACGGGGGCGGGTGTTGTAATTCCAGTTTATCCAATGATAGAACAAATCTTTCTGAAATATGATTACAATTTGCCGGTATTCTCTGACCAGCATATTAACCGCACGCTAAAGGACATAGGCCCTATTCTTGCCGAAAAAACTGAATCGGTGGTATTAGGTGCCAATGGCAAAGATAAATCAAAATACGACAAGATACGGAGCCATACCGGCCGCCGCAGCTTCTGTACGAATATGTATTTACGCGGTGTTAAGCCCGCTACAATTATGAAAATTTCGGCTCACAAGACAGAAAAAGAATTTTTCAAATACATAAAAGTTACGCCGGATGAGAACGCACAAATATTGAACGGTTATTTTGAAAATGATCGCGAATTATATGCCAATGGTACAACCTTAAATATTCAATAGTTATGGAAAACAGAATATTTGTTATAAGTGAAATACCCAGTAGGATATTGAACGAACAGGACACTATTGAAATATTTCATTCTGATATTGTTCGTTATGAACTTGAAAATTTAACTGTTTATAATCAATTAAATGAGGTTATTGAGGAAGCGGAACAGATTAAATATGATAAGGAATTTGTTCAGAGATTAGTAAAAATAAGACCAGTTTATAAAGCAGAAGATTTTCTAAACTTTCATTATAACAGATCGACCAATAAGATAATATTTTTGAATCATCTTAAGTATGAGATACTTGCAAAGCATTATTATTTTGTAGATCCACCTAAAGGCAGCATTGCGTATAAGTTATATAAAGATAGAATGCTGAATGAGCCATTAACAAAATTTATTAAAGAGTGGATTCATAGTGCTGGTAATCCAAACAAACAAGGTATAAGCTATAAAAAGGTATTTGCTATTTGCCTGCGGATTTTGGACGCTAAACATGACTATAATTTTGAGGGACATAAAAAAGAAGTGGAAGAGTTTGCTAAAAACTTTATAAACCCATATACAGGGAAAGAACAATCCGGCGCCGAACTGTATAAGGAATTTAATGGAACATATAAAGATATTGTGAGTTTAAAAAGTGAATATCCTAATGAATACGAAATGGCTCTAATTGAAGTGAATAGGATAGTATTAAATTAGGTTTAATTACATATTAGAAAAAAGAGGGGGGGGGTACTTAAGGGTACCCCCCTTTATTGTTTCTGATCTTTACAAAAAAAAGGATCAGATCTATGAAACAAGCAATAATAATTGAAGCTGACGAACTTTCCGAAATGATAAGAGAGGCAGTCACGGAAGCAATGGCCAGCCATGAACCAGCCCCCCAGGATCAAAACAAACTGCTTACCAGGACCGAAACAGCACAATACTTATCTGTATCGCTGCCGACGCTGAATAGATACACTGCAAGCGGACGACTACGCAGCCGCAAAATTGGGGGGAAGGTTTTTTTCTCAATGTCAGATATTAATGCAGCAATGAGATAAGATTATGAGCAGCATTGATAAAAAACTCGAGCAGCTGGGATATGGTCATACTACAAAAGCTATAATGATACCCCTCGCAACTTTGCGCACCTGGTCCGATGAAGAGATACTTGAGCTTAATAATACAAATGTTAATTTGATTATAACTCCCAAAATTGAAAAGTATCTGAAGGATAGATATTTAGGCCTGGGAATGAAACACAGAGAGATCCAAGAACTATTTGCTGATGAATACTAAGACTAAATACAAGAAGTCTGCAGCAGTTAAGGAACTGGAAGCCCTGGCCATGCAAGCGGCCCGGGAAACGCACCCAACTATCCCGGATCATGTGCTGGCCCCCAGGGTATACCGTGATGACAAAGCCAACAACCTCACAAAATGTATTATTCACTGGATCCGGTTAAATGGATTTCAAGCTGAACGTGTTTCCGTAACAGGTCGCTATGTTGATAAATCCAGGGTTGTTACTAATATAATCGGTCAGCAACATAGAATTGGTTCCCGGCAATGGATCCCCTCAACAATGCAAAAGGGATCTGCAGATATTTCCGCAACTATTGAATGTCAATCAGTTAAGATTGAAATTAAAATAGGCAGGGACCGGCAAAGCGAAGCACAGCAGAATTATCAAAAGCAAATCGAAGCTGCAGGAGGGATCTATTTAATAGCCCGAAATTTCACAGAGTTTATGAACTGGTATAAATCCTTTATCCAATGAGAAAATATTACCAGCTCATACCGGAAAGGATCCAGGAGAATATCCAGGTTATTGAAACCACTATACAACCAAGAATTTCGGGCTATCAGCGCGATAACCTCTATGAATTAATTTCAATAGTTGCATTTCAAATTCGAAAAAATGGGGAGGCGGCTCCGCTTATGTATAACTATCTACGGAAATTGGTTCCACAAGGAGAAAAGTATTTAAAAGCACTCATTGAGCTGGATATAATCAAAAGATCCGGGAACGCTATACCAGGCAAAACAAGCTATCAATATAGGTTTTCAGATCAATACGATAGTAGGTATGTATCAATTGAATTAACTAATCAGAAATTGATAAGACGCATTGAGCTGGCCCGGAATGAACTGCAAAAAGTTAGTGCAAAAACTACCAGGGGAAGATCTGATCAAATTAAGTATTTAAAGAAGCTGAAAATTGATGGTAGTTACATTAACATATTGAACCACAATTATATAAAGGACACAAATAAGTATAATTCGATACTTGCCAGCGCAACAAAAATTCAAAATGGAGATATTTTTTATACGGTTGACGACACCGCCGGCAGATTTCACAGTAACATAACCAATATGAGCAAGGATCTTCGGCCCTATTTAAGGATCAATGGTCAGAAGCTTGTTAATATCGATGTTAAGAATTGCCAGCCATATCTTTCTGTAATCCTATTGACGGATCCAGGGAAAGTCTCATGCTTGACCGACAATAGAGAATTTTGCTACTTATTAACAAGCATGAAAGTTACAATCACACAAGACGTAAAAAACTACATTTCCCTGGTTGCATCCGGTCAGATCTATGAATATTTAATGGAAAAGTTTTCAAGTGCTGGGCTTGAGTTATCCAGGAGCGAAACAAAGAAACAGGTATTAAGAATCCTATTCGCCAGGAACCGGACGCCAAAAAATGAGACAAACCGATTTACCCGGCAGATATTTATAAAAAACTTTCCGACTGTACACAAAATATTTTCACAGATCCGGGGCAAGGAGAAAGGCGAAAAATTTTCCAATTTTAAGCGGTTTGCAATATTGCTGCAGCGCATTGAGGCAAAGTTAATGCTGGATGTAGTGGTGAAAAGGATTTATAAGGAGCTACCCGGAGTAATTGCACTTACAATACACGATAGTATAATGACAGGATTTTTAACAAATGATGTTAAAGCGGTTCGCGAAATAATTGAAGAAGTTTTGACCGAATTTGTGGGATTGAGACCAGTTATTAAGGTAGAAAGGGAGAAGGAAGAGGAAAGAGAAAGAGAGGTACAATATGTATATACAGATTATGTAAGTATCAAGTAGTCAAAAAACTAACAAAAATAATTGAAATTACCGCTACCATGTATCTATAAACCTTGTAAAAAACTAACAAACAGATGTATAGAAAAATTAAAGTAAAGATAAATAGTTCAAAATCCCGGCCGGATATTTTTCCATGGCTTTTTTATTCCCATTTTGAATTTGGGTCCGGTCGGGATTGTTTTATCAATAGATAACAATACTGGTTCATCTATGGGGGTAAAAGGGATAGACAGCCCCCGTGGTCCTAATTCAATCACACCCCCTGGATGAACTTTTTAAAAACAATAGAAAACAATGGCATTTAAACCAGGAGTATCAGGGAACCCAGCCGGCCGGCCCCGGAAAAGTTGGAACAAGCAAGGCACAGAGCTACGAATGGACCTTATTGCATGGCTACTAAAGCAATGGCCAAAGATTAAAAAGGATTTTGAATCTAATGAGATCCAGCCCAAAGATAGGATCCGGCTTTACTTGTCGTTAATGGAATTCGCATTGCCCCGGCTAAAAACTACCGATGAACCTATGCTGGGAATGCTAACAGATAGAGACCTCGACCGAATTATTCAACGATTAAGAATAGAAGAGAATGAACAAGCAAAGCAAAATTGAAACGATACGCCGCAAGCTGGTCCGGCATTGGCCGGCGAATGATGAAGCGAAGTTAAATGAGTATTTCAAATCATTGGGCCATGATAAAGACAAATTCCTGGGCTACATACTGGAAGCAGGATTGACAATAGAAGGAATTTTAAAACCAATGGACCGCCGGAAATATATTCAGATATGCGATGAACTGATAGATCGTATTTATGAACCGGGAGTCTACTACGATGTAATTAGAAAGCATATTGATACTAATAGCGCACGCCGCATGATAATTGAAGAAGCGAGGATCCGGGGAAAAGCGGTAATTAAGATCTTCCACCAAAAAGACGAAATTATTGAAATCATAAATTTATAGTAAACATGAAAAAATTAATCTTCAGAAACCAGCAGCCCATTAACGAACTAAAAGGAAAAATTGAAAATGCGCTTTTATTGTTAAACCATGCTTATACGTTATTCAAAGAAGCCCCTTTTTATCATAAGAGTCACAACCTCACAGATATACTAAATAACCTGGATCCGATTATCCGGGCGTATAAAATGAAGCTGATTGAGAATAAGGATCTGGCAACCATGGCCCCCGAGGGTTTGCAGCTATCACGGGAAAAATACGCGGATCTGATCGATGTACAGGAGCCGGAAGGATTAAGACCTGCAATTTTTAACGCTAATCAATCCCTGGTCCAGGGGATAGCTCCGCAATATTTTGAGATTCGAGACGACCAGGTAACGATCAATGATGATCTATTTCAGAAATTTGTTGATAAACAAAGTATTTACGCTGGTACTCAAAAGGAACAAATATTCCTGCAGAAGTATAATGATTTAGGCAAAGCCATGGAGTCATTTTCTAAATTTCTGAAAAGTGAATGTGATATTTTGTTTTTACCTCAAGCCCTGGGCACTTTTCATGTAGGTATGTGGTATGACCTTGACGAAAAAAACCATTACAAGGTTAAGCCCCATAAATTTGAAATGCTTGCTAAGCGGATTAAGCGAAAGTAATATCAAGCATGAAGGAAGTTGAAGCCCGGTTAATGCTGGGCTTTTTTATGATCTCAAAGAAAAGTATAATGCAATAATAGAAATAACCAAGGCCGCTATTGTGACCCATGTTCTTGTTATATCCCTTTTATCAGACCTTTTCTGTCGTTTTTCCCTTTTGACCGACTCAGTTATTTGCTCTCTATGATCCTTGGTTTCTCTCTTATGCAGCGCGATATAGCCGCTATCTTCCAATAATAGCTTTGACCCCTCGGGGGAGATCGCAAAATGATGCTCGCTGTTTCCCGCTGACCTAATGTAACCATCATACTCCATCTCATGGAGTATAGCAACAACAATATCAAGATCTTTATCAAGTTTTAATTCTTCTTTTACATTCCGACCATCCAGAAAATTCGATTTTCTATTCGAAAGTAGTTCAAGAATCTCTTGTTTTATCTGATAGTTTTCCATGTGGCAATTTTAGTGCATTCCTATACTGTTCAATCTTATAGTCTTATTAAGAATTTCAAGGAATAATTCATTATCATACCTGTCAGCGGGATAAAGGGATATCCGATTTAGTTCTAATATTCCCCCGGTTAGGTTTACAGATATGTCGGGAAAATTATATTTAGAGTTAAATGCTTTTTTCCCAATTTCATCTCCAATTACATCATGAGCAACATATTCAAGGTTTGCGATCCAATATTTGGAGCTTTGTGTTGTTTTCGCTGGCTTTACTTTAAATACGTAATGCGCCAAGTTATTGTTATTATCTTTAAGAGCCACATCGGCTTCTTTGTTATGAAAATAAATGATAATTCGGCATCCATTATTTACGCCTGAATAGGTGTTATGTTCTCCTGGGAATTGATTTGTATTACAGGAAGTGAGTAATAAGATAACAGACAGAGAAATAAGTATCGGTCTCATTACAATAATATTGTTGGGTTTGCTTAATCGAATTTAGTAAAAGAATTCGAACAAGCAGCAAAAAAGGGGAGAACCTCTCCAGGCGCTCCCCCTATTGGTTGAATACTGTCATTTACATAACAGAATCTTAACAAAGATACAGTTTATTCGTTTGAGTAAAAAATGTTAAAAACAGCCTTTTTCTATCCCCCGTACTATCCCTCAAATACAAAGCCCCGCTATAACTCAATGTTAGCGGGGCTTGTAAATATTAGAAGTGATTCCGCCGCGATTCGAACGCGGGACCTACAGCTTAGAAGGCTGTTGCTCTATCCAGCTGAGCTACGGAACCATTATTCTCTTCTTCTTTCGTTTGCGAAGCAAACATCTCTCCAAGGTTTACATCCTTCTAAAAATCGATGCAAATATAGTCAAATTTGTGAAATTTTGCATCCCAAATTTTTTCCGTGTCCATTCGTTCATTCTTTGGTAAAAAAATAGATAACGCAGCTCTCCCTATACTCATCTGTGTTCATCCGTATAAAAAAAAAGATGGCGCAGCCATCGCTATACACATCTGTGCCTTTTCTTCTTCCATTAGCTTCACAGTCCTTGTTTGCACAAAGCTTTTGCGGTAGTGAAGCTCAGCTATGCCAGGTTTCGTAGATAAAAAAGTCCTGTCTATATCCACAAAATTGTTTAAATTGCAATCAGCTAACAAACCAATAAATGGTATTGATATGGCTGCAAATTAAACTCAGAAGCATACCCCCAAAATTAATATATAAAATATGGAACTGCAATTTCATTCGTCAGTAATCTTCTGTAATGATTTACTGAAGCAGAGAGAGTTTTATGAGACATTCCTGAACCAGGAAATTGAGATTGACCTGGGTTCGTACCTAATATTTAAGAGCAAATTCTCCCTTTGGCAACTTAATGATGATTTTCTAATTTCCCGTGAATTAGGATATTCTTATGAGCATATTGGAAATAGAAACCTGCAATTGTGTTTTGAGACGGAGAATTTTGAAGATGCCATAGAAAATGTAATACTGAGCGATTTTCGAATTCTACATAATGTTGAAGAAGAGCAATGGGGACAATATACAATTCGTTTTTACGATCCGGAGGGAAACCTGGTGGAAATCGGAGAATCAATGAAGTGTTTTGTCAATCGCTTACATGAGGCAGGAATGGACGATAAAGAGATTTCCGAAAAAACAGGTTACAATGTTAAACTTGTTAAAGAACTGCTTACATAGTATGCTGTTCTGGATATAGTTATTTACCCACTACATTGTCTTTTTACTATATTTACAAAAACGCTCTATTATGATACCATCGTTTCAATTTTTACCTCTACCAAAAATAATATTTGGTGCAGGAAAACGAAATGTTTTACCTGAAGAAATCAAGGAATATGGTTCTACTGTATTGTTGATCACCAGACCAACAGTTACGGCCACTTCAAGTCATGGAGATGAAATATTTGCACTGCTTAAAGAGCATGGACTTACCTGCCATCATGAGACGATTGGAAAAGAACCTTCTCCAATAATTATTGATGAGATTACTGATAAGTATAAGGGCAGGGGAATTGATGTTGTGGTATCAGTGGGAGGTGGCAGCGTGATGGATGCCGGGAAAGCTGTTTCAGCACTGTTGCTTGTAGAATACGGATCTCGTCATTACCTGGAAGGGGTTGGAGATATGGAACATCCGGGAACAAAGGTTCCCTTTATTGCCTTGCCAACAACATCAGGGACAGGCAGTGAGGTGACAAAAAATGCTGTTCTGTCTGAAGTGGGGGAGCATGGATTTAAGAAATCATTGCGACATAATAATTTCATCCCGAATAAAGCTATAGTCGATCCTGAAATGATGCTTACCTGTCCGCCGGATCTTACCTCAGCTAGCGGAATGGATGCCTTTACACAATTATTGGAATCCTATCTGAGTAAGCAAGCTAATCCGCTTACAGATGCCATAGCATTGCAGGGATTGAAACTTATAAAGAAGCACCTCATTCGGAGCTTTCTTGAAGGTGATCAAAACCTGGATGCCAGGGCAGGAATGGCTTTAGCAGCTATGTTCTCAGGGATTACTCTTGCTCACGCCGGCCTTGGACTTGTGCACGGATTTGCATCACCCTTTGGCGCCCATACTAACATTCCTCACGGGGAAGTTTGCGGCACTCTGATGTCTCCTGTAAATGCAATGACGATCGATAAAATAATCGATGATCGCGAACATGTTTCATTTAGTAAATACCTGATAGTTAGTAAGATATTTGCTGATTTTAAATTCAAGGATGATCGGGAGTACTTGCTTTCCTTCAAAGAAAAACTTGAACATTTCTCCCATGCGGTGGAAATACCGCATCTTGATGCTTATGAAATCACGGATGATGTAATTGAGAAAATAGTGGCTGAAACTTCGCACAAGAATCACCCGGTTACTTTTAGCAAAGAAGAGTTAAAAGAGATTATTAAGCGAAGAATCAAAAAAAGCTGAGTCTTTAGTGTCCCTTTACCTGTGAAGCATTCACTTCTATTCCGGTGTTAGACAAAAATAGTTTTACTGCAATAGCCAGCAGGATAATTCCAAAGAATTTTCTCAGGATATGTAAACCGCTTGGTCCCAGTATTTTCTCAAACCAATCTGTCATTCGCAATACCATGTATACAACAGCAATATTCAGGGTCAGCGCAATAAGGATGTTGCTGGTATGATACTCTGCTCTCAGGGAAAGCAGTGATGTAATTGATCCTGCACCTGCAATAAGCGGAAATGCTATGGGTACCAGGGCCCCGCTACTTCCTAAGGCAGTGTCGTTTTTAAAGAGCTCAATACCCAATACCATCTCAATACCCATCAACAACAAGACAATGGATCCGGCAATCGCAAATGACGATATATCTACTCCGAATATGCCCAAAAGAGGTTCTCCAATGAATAGAAAAAGCAACATGATCCCGTAGGCAACCAAGGTGGTTTTTCCGGGATAGATATTACCAATTTTTGATTTAATACCAAGTATAATGGGGATTGATCCAAATATATCTATGATGGCAAAAAGCACCATAAATGCTGCGAAGATTTCCATGAAATTGATGTTCATAACCAATGCATTTAAATTCGCTGCAAAAGTAATCTCTTTTAGCTATAAAAAAACTATTTAACAACAGCTTATGTACCTGCCAGCTTTTTTCTAATAGTTCCTGAAAACCCATCATAGGAAAGTATATCGATAGAATTTTCAAATGTTGCTTATATTTCTATAAAATCTACAGCTATAATAAACTCCATTTACAAAGCAACTATACAATGAACAAATTATTTTTACTTCAGTTAGTGTGAATGTGAGCAGTGCTAAAAAGATGCTTTACATCTTTTTTTTTGCTTTAATTGTACATCCAATTGCCTTTACTTCTGCAGGATCAGGGTCTTCTCCTTTTATCAATTTAGCAATTGCTTTTTCCAGGTACCTTTTCGAAACATCTTTTGAATCCATGGCATTGTTATCAATAGCGCCAATGTAAGCTACCCTAAATGTTCCATTATCGTTTTCCAGGAGGTAGATGTGCGGGATTCTTGTTGCCCCATATGCCCTGAATACATCTTGTTTTGCATCTTTCAAATAAGGGAATGGATATTTCTTTTCCTCTGAACGCTTTTGCATCTTCATAAAAGTATCGTCCGGCGATAGTGTTTCGTCATTTGGATTGATAGCTACTACCGGGTAACCTTTTGGAGCATAGAAATTATGAATGTTAATAATCCTTTGCTCATAGGCCCTTGAAAAAGGACATGGGTTGCAGATAAATACAAGAATTACACCTTTATTGTCTTCATAATCACTTAAGCTGACCATCTTTGAATCTACATTTTTTAAAGTGAATTGGGCTGCCTTGTCACCCGGTATCAGCTGTGCTGACAGAGATACTGAGATGGCAAATAATAAGATGCCTGACAAATATATATTTTTCATAATTACCGTTTTTATGATCAAAAAAAGTTCCTACAACTTCAAATAATTCCTCTCTTGTTAATTCTGTAGGAATGAATCGTCGCTTTTCGTTCCCATATATAAGTGTTGCCGGTATTGCTCCCGACCAGCTTTCGTCAACATACTGCATAAACTTTCTGAATCTTCTGTTTAGCAATAAAAATCCTGCTTTTAACTGTGCCGATAGGGACATGCATCATTTCAGAAATCTCCTTATAGGAATATCCTATCAGGTATAAGGATAAAGGTTTTGAATAGTTATTGGGCAAATTTGAAATTTTTTCCTTTAATTCTTTCCTGAAGTAAATTCTGTCGGGTTGATCATATTCCGGAACGGCATGTTGTAACAATTGTTGACTGTTATCCTCCTTGCTAATCCATGTGTTCTTATTGTACCCGCTTCGAAGGTGATTGATGTAAGTATTTTTCAGAATGGTATACAGCCAAGCCCTCACATGCTCATATTGCTGATTATTAGTATTATACTTAAGGGCTTTGTACGAGGTTTCCTGAACAAGATCCAGGGCATCATCCCGGCTCTCTGTAAGCTGAAGTGCATAGTAATATAACTGGTCATGCATTTGGACCAGGTCTGACAGAAAATGTCGTTTATCTGATAAAGAGCCAGAACTTTTCATGTGGTAATTCTTTAATGTCATAATAACAATACATACCAACAAAGAGAGGATAAAGTCATTGGCCAATGGTCAATATTGCGAATAAGTTACAACAAAATCAGATTCAATTCAAGTCAAGGATATCCACAATGCTTTTATATCCACTCCTCAGACAGTATATTACCCTCTGCACTGACGACCGAACATTTCACCGGAACTTTCCTGTTTGCCTGTCCAACTGCTTGATCAATAATCCTTAATAATCCACCACAGCAAGGAACTTCCATAATGAATACATGTAGTGTGTTAATCATGGAATGATCAATTAATTGAATCAATTTTTGAATGTAAGATTCCTGGTTGCTGTCTAACTTCGGACATGCAATTATGAGTGATTTTCCTCTCAGGTAGTCTGAATGAAAATTACCCATTGTATATGCAGAACAATCTGCTGCAAGGAGGACATCTGCTCCTTTAAAATATCCGGCAGCGGGATTAATAAGGTGAAACTGCACGGGCCATTGTCTTAATTCGCTTGGCTGAGCAACAGTATCACTCCTTATTGGCAAAACTTCATTCTTAATCTCTTTAACTTGTAATCCAGCACAGCCGCATGCTGATGATTCTACCTGTGGCGCCATCTGTGCTACATTGATCTTTTCCTCCGGATTTTTAACCAAATAGAGTTTTTCTTCCTTGTTCACGCTAACTTTAACGTCAGTGAACATTTTTTCTTTATTGGTATGTATAAGCGTTGTCACTTCGTCAAGGTCAAATGTTAGCAATTCCCTGTTTTTCCTTAACCATGCAAATCCCTCTTTTACAAAATCAAGTTCATTGTGTTCGACCAGGTGCTTTAGATGCGCAATAACTACGTTTTTGCCTTTCTCCGCCATTCCTTTAATCACTTCAGTTTCATTGTAGGGTTCAGCTTCTCTTTTCTCCATGGTTATAGCTCCTTGTGGACAATGACCGATGCAGGCACCCAGTCCGTCGCACATAAGATCGCTGATGAGCGTGGCTTTGCCATCTATCAGTTGCAGGGCTCCTTCATGGCAGTTTGGTATGCAATCACCACATCCGTCACACAGTTCCGCATCAATATGTATTATATCTCTTTCCATCTTTATTTATTTTATCTTTACTTGCTAACAAAAGTAAGCTGATTGATTATTTCGCATTGTAACCAATGTTACAAGAGCCAGATCTACACAGCATTGTATGATCGATAATGATGATTGAATGAGTTATTTAGAAATACTTTCCGAAACTATTGTATTCCGCTCTCTCTCCATGGAAGAGATTGAAGTAATTCTCGAAAATTCTGTTTTTCAATATAAGCGTTACAAAAAAGATGAAATAATCGCCCAGTCCGGTGCGCCTTGCAATCATGCCCGCATTGTTGTGGAAGGAAATGTAAGTGGAGAAATGATGGATCTATCCGGTAAGATTTTAAAAATTGAAGACATTGTTCCAACTATGATGATTGCTCCTGCTTTTCTATATGGAAAAAGACGTATGTATCCTGTGAATGTGATCTCATTGGGAGATACAGTTATTTGGCAGATGCATAGGGATGAGTTTTCAAGATTAATGCAGCAAAACCTCACTTTACTGGATAATTTTCTGAGTGCCATTTCCAGTCGGGCTCAGTTTTTGACCGAGAAGATTAAGTTTGTGTCTTTCCCTTCAATCAGAGCTAAAATTGCAGGTTTTATTTTACATTATTCTCAAGAGAAAGAAACATTACAGCTACCGATTACTCACCAACAAATGTCGGAACTATTTGGAGTAACACGTCCGTCTTTATCACGTGAAATTCGAAAAATGAATGCGGAGGGAATTATTGATTCGGAGAGGGATGTAATCAGAATAGTGGACAGGGATAGACTAACAGCGCTACTCAAAGTGTAATTAATATATTGAGGAATTTGAAGGTGACCAGGTACCTGAAAACATTGAAATTTCAGATTCAAAACATTATTTGAATATGAGCGAATATTTTTCGAAATTTATATGCACAAAAGCGAAATAGAAATTTTAAATATTAAACCAAAAGAAAATGAAAAAAATTAGTGATCTGTTAAAAATTATGACTGTGGCTCTTCTTGCCGGGATTGTTTTTACATCCTGCAATACAGAGACAAAAAAAGAAGCCGTTGTTGCCGGTGAACAAGAGAAAGTTAAAACCGAAGCTGTTACAATGAATACCTTATCTGCAGAAGAAGCGGAACAAGGATTTGTTTTGTTGTTTGATGGAAAGACTACAGATGGTTGGCGTGGTTATTCAAAAGAAACTTTGCCTTCAGGTTGGATTATTGAAGATGATGCCTTGAAATGTAATAGCTCAGGTAGGGGAGAAGCTGGAGCAAAAGATGGTGGAGATATTATTTATGATAAGATCTATAAAAATTTTCATTTGAAATTAGATTGGAAAATTTCTTCGGGGGGTAATTCAGGTATCTTCTACCTCGGACAAGAGACTCCTGATTTTGATTGTATTTGGAAAACAGCTCCTGAAATGCAGGTACTGGATAACGCAGAGCATCCTGATGCAATGCTTGGAAAAGACGGAAACAGGCAAGCTGGTTCATTGTATGACCTTATTCCTGCTGTTCCTCAAAATGCTAAGCCTGCAGGTGAGTGGAATTCAGTAGAAATTATTTGTTTCAAGGGGACAGTTATTCATTTCATGAATGGAGAACAGGTTCTTGAATATCACCTCTGGACTCCGGAATGGAATGAGCTGGTGGCTGGTTCTAAATTTCCTGGATTGAATGAGACGTGGGCAGATGTGGCTGCAGAAGGATTTATAGGACTACAGGATCATGGTGATGACGTATGGTTCAGAAATATCCGGATCAAGGAGAAGTAGGCCTTACTTAAATTATACTTACAGAGAGAGACAGGTTTTGTTAAGCTTGTCTCTTTTTTGTGTGTTTTAAAACCGGTATCCTCCTCTCCACATAATGCTATACATCGGGTCTTCCACGTACCTTGAAAAATAGAAGGAAACACCCAGGAGGTAGTGTTCTTTAAAAATAAAATCATATCCTCCGAAAAAGCTATAAGTAAACACAGTTGAGCGACTATTGCTTAAAATGAAGATTGTAGTATCTGCGGTGGAAATGATATTTCCCCCGGAAAAGTTATAAAAATTTAAGCTAGGACCGATCCCGAGATATGCCCTGTGATGTTCTGTGTTTAATGGCGTGATTTCCAATCCCAGCCGTGCATAAATCAGCGATTGATGTCGTGTAAAATCATCACCTGTTAAGTCCGGTTCAGGTGAATATTCCCGCTTGACATCATCCATGCCTTCGTAGGCCTGCGCAGTGCCATAGGATGTAGATATGGAGACAAACTTGCTTACTTCCAATACAAGCTGATTCTCAAGTTGTAATCCGTAATCAAGTCCAAGTAGTGCAGGACCTCCACCCAGGTTCAGCGTTAATTTTTTCTCATAAGGTGGTTTTTCATCCTGGGCATGAAGTGTGGTTAAGGTATGAACCGAAATAATAAGTATGAGGATATGTTTTATGCTTACCATAGCAAATGATATCTTATAAGGCAAGATCAAGATACAGCATTTTGATGAAATAAGCGAAATAAGCTTACTGTTTTGCTCTTCCTTTCTGATAGATTTCAATATTCTGAACTATTTTTTGTACCAGTAGTTCACGTGCCTCTTTTGAGGCCCAGGCCATATGCGGAGTAATGATCAGCTTATCTTTGTCGTATACCCTGAGAAGTGGATTATCAGCTTCAATTGGCTCATTGACGAATACATCAATTCCCGCACCACCAATAACATTGTCATCTAATGCCCGGGCAAGGTCTTTTTCAATAACTATACCTCCTCTGCCCAGGTTGAGCAAGATAGCGCAAGGACGCATCAGTTTCATTTTAGCATAAGTAATCAGTCCCTTAGTAAGTTCATTCAGTGGGGCATGTATGGAGATGACATCAGAATTTTTCAGTAAGTCGTCAAGCTCAAAGCGCTTATAATTTATATTGTTGTTTCTTCCAGTGGTGGAATAGAAAACCACTTCCATCCCAAAAGCTTCAGCAATTCTTGCTACCTGGCGGCCAATGGTGCCCAATCCAATGATACCCATTCGTTTGCCACGCAGCTCCCAGAAAGGTTCGCCGTGGTGAGTAAATGAGCTGCTCTTTGCATATGCCCCTCTTTTAACATAATTGTCGTAGTAGCCCGGACGGTTTACCAGGTAAAGCAACATGGTAAAAGTTAACTGTGCCACAGAGTCGGATGAATAGTTGACTACATTTTTTACCTGGATTTCTTTCTTTTCAGCAAAAGCGAAATCCACGTTATTGACTCCTGTGGCAGCCACGCAGATTAGTTTAAGATCAGGTAATTGTTTCATTATATCAGCAGTAATCTCAACTTTGTTGGTGATAATAATATCTTTCCCTACTGAACGTTCAACTACCTGGTTGGGAAGGGTATCTTCAAAGAAATCAACTTTTCCCAGCAGTTTTAGAAGTTTTAAATTTTCAACTGAACCAACAGTTGAAATATCCAGGAATACTATCTCATCCATATTTTTAGCGTTTTTGACAAAGAATAAATTTACAAAGATTAAACATTCTTTAATTCAATTGGTTCGATTTTTTATAATATAGATTATTATGATATGCTTATTGCCGAAGATGTTGATATAGACTATGATTTTTCATCGTACTATGAGGAAGAGAAAGCCCCACTTCCGGAGCCGGTTGACAGGAACCTGGTTCAGTTCAGGCCTGCTATGCAAGGCACTCAGCGAGTTCCGGTCTTCATGCATATACCTGTCGTATTCGATTTGCAATAGAAAAAAATAGCAAAAAAAAAGGTGCATAAAAAATGCACCTTTTTTATAAAATGGTTGAGATTACTTAAGAACAACCGGATCAGGTTGTACAAGTACAACTTCAGTTTCTTCTCCTTCAACTGCCAGTTCAAGAGTAGCTTCCAGCAGCTCTGTCGCATTTTCAGATGAATGAGTAGCTCCTGTCCAGGTGTCAACTCCTTCAAGTCTTGGCCTGATAGTAGCACTCATGATGGTTGCTTCTAGTCCTGGGCAAAATGCTTCAGGATTTGTTCCGGCAATACCGAGCATGGTCTCGTTGTAATCAGCATCTTCTGACTTACGATTCATGTCTACATCATAATAATCAAAATCAGCTGCAGTGATTGTGTCACCAGCAAGCGTAATCTCAATAAATGCCATCCAGCCATGTGAATCCAATGCATCGTATTCAGCTGAGTAAGTTCCATCAACGTAGATGGGCTGAAGAGCAATTACATTAAGATCTCCAGCTACAGCAGATTCAAGAGCAGATTCAATGAGCAATTCTGCATCATGTGCTGAGTGAGTAGCACCGGTTACACCGTCAATTCCTGTGAAATCAGGAGCAATCGTTGCATTCATTAACTGAGTCTCTAACTCAGGAAGGAATGTTTCTGGATTTGTTCCGATAATACCCAGCATTGTTTCGTTGTAATCTGCATCTGTTGATTTGCGATTGTCAGAGCTGTCAAGATAATCGAAGTCTATTGCTGTAATCTCGTCAGATACAAGCGTGAAATCGATAAATGCTTTCCAACCATGAGAATCATGGTAATCAAATTCAACAGAATAATCTCCATCCACGTATGATAGGTCCTTTTGACAAGAAACCATAACAATCATGAATGTAAATAAAATAAAAAGTGTTTTTTTCATGGTTAAAAATTTACATGTATATATATATAGAGAGCTAAATAAGTTGCAAATATAGGTCTATAACCGTGAAAAAAAAACAGTAAAGTTAAAATAGAATGAATCTTATGTTAAAAATCATCTTAAATGCGATATTCTAGTAGCAAAAAGAGCTTACACCTTCTGATTGTAGTGAAATTTTGAAAAGCATACCTGCATCAGGAAAATGCTCTAACTCTTCCATTGAAGTGCCAATTCTGGCGGTTGTAATATATAAATCCTTCAGTTCATCACCTGCAGTAACATCATAGGCATATTCCATTACTTCGCGGGTTGGAGTATCAATATAATACATGTGTTTGGCATCGTTGCTCCACACAATTCCATTATTGCATCATTCCCTCTCTGCTTCTTTCCCTCTTTCCTGGTCTCCTGGTTTCCCCCTCTCAAGTTAATAAATGTTAAGGTTTGAACTCCACTTCTCTTTTTTTACTAAATTTCTAAAATGAATGTGTCGAGGCATCTTTTTTTATTTGTAGTATTGTTACTTAGTGCCTGAACGAAAACGTCCAATTAATTGAACTACAGCGACTTATTGTTAATAACTTGTTTGAATCTACCGGGGTTTTCGCTTGGTAGATTTACCG
>Ga0307990_1000381_pt1 | contig 40932 bp, 29 predicted proteins | sample EllFjometagen129_FD_203168 | JGI IMG/M metagenome (GOLD analysis project Ga0307990, IMG submission 203168) | Marine microbial communities from Ellis Fjord, Antarctic Ocean - #129 | ecosystem: Environmental > Aquatic > Marine > Unclassified | place: Southern Ocean | collected 2014-10-08
TGACGACGTGCCGGGGGCGCTGGATGATTCCCATGAAGTATCAGGGAAAAAGCATCGGCGTTTACATTCCCGGCGATACGAGTAATCCAGATGTCCGTAGCGCTTCGGGAAGGGTCCTTTCGGCCCTGGCTGATCTGGCGGCGGTGCGAATCATCAACGCTCGAATCTATCAAAAACTTCGTTCCCAGGACCGGCTCGCCACGCTCGGGGAAATGGCCGCTTCACTAGCCCACGAGATACGCAATCCCCTCGGCTCCATGAAAGGCGCCGCGCAATATCTCTCCGGTGAACCCCTCCCCGATTCGTCTCAGGAATTTGTGCGCATCATTTTGGATGAAGTGGAGCGCCTCAACGGCGTCCTGACGCGCTTCATTGACTATGCCCGACCCTTCAAAACAAGCCCCGTCCTCGTGGATATGGACGAGCTGATCCGCGATGTCGTCAAGCTGCTCACGGAAGGCGAAAAGCCCGAAGGCGTAACTCTCAAATGGGACTTGAGCGAGCCGGTCGGCGCGGTCCGCGTGGATGGCCGACAACTTCGGCAGGTTTTGATCAATCTGGTGAAAAACGCCTGGGAGGCACAACCGGACGGAGGCGAGGTGCTGGTTTCAGCACGGCGAACCAGCGACAATATCATCATCGAAGTGGCCGATCGCGGACCGGGAATCGGCCCGGAGGCCAGGGAAAAGCTCTTTATGCCCTTCTTCACAACGAAGGAAGGCGGCTCCGGCCTGGGGCTTGTCATCAGTCTTCGTATCGTGCAGGCTCACGATGGACAAATCACCGCACGGCCCCGGACGGGAGGCGGAAGCCGAATCGTCGTTGAAATTCCCGTCAATTCCCGCCTGATGGAAGAAGGATAAACACCCCAATGGCGCAAGCAACATGACACGAGTTTTGATCGTTGACGACGAAAAAAATATGCGCCGCGTCGTCTCGGCCCATCTTCAAAAGGCGGGTCACAACACCTGCGAGGCCGCCGACGGCACTTCGGCGATAGAGATGCTGAGCCGCGAAAAGCCCGACTGCGTCATCAGCGATCTCAGGATGCCCGGTATGAGCGGACTGGAGCTTTTGCCGATATTGCTGCGAATCGACAGAGATCTTCCCGTCGTGATGCTTACCGCGCACGGCGCCGTAGAAACGGCAGTACAGGCCATCAAGCTCGGCGCCTTCGACTACCTGGAGAAACCCTTCGACAAAGACCACCTCAACGCCGTGATCGCCAAGGCTCTTCGGGCAAGGGAGCTGTCGCAAAAAGAGCCATCCGGGTCCATGAACGCGGTCATCAGCCGCAATGAGCAGATGCAGGCGCTGCTGGATATGGTGGATCGCGTGGCCGTCAGTCCGACGACGGTCTTGATCACCGGCGAGTCGGGCACCGGCAAGGAACTCGTCGCCAGGCGGCTGCATGAACAGAGCGACCGCGCAAAGCGAGCCTATATTCGCATCAATTGCGCGGCGATTCCGGCCGGACTGGTGGAAAGCGAACTTTTTGGACATGAAAAAGGTGCTTTCACCGGTGCCGTCAGCAGCAAACCCGGACGCTTCGAACTGGCCGACAAGGGCACCTTGTTTCTTGACGAAGTCGGATCGATTCCCCTCGAAACGCAGGTTAAGCTTCTTCGCGCCATCCAGGAACAGGAGTTCGAGCGGGTGGGAGGCGTCAGGACCACAAAAGTGAATGTTCGATTGATCGCCGCCACCAATGTCGATCTCACGCAGGAACTCAGTAACGGGAACTTTCGACAGGACCTGTATTACCGCCTGAACGTCGTGCATCTGCGGATTCCCCCTTTGCGGGATCGCATTGAGGATATCAAGGATTTGGTCGGTGCCTTCATTTTTCGTTTCAACCGGAAGTTGTCCCGGAATATCCAGGGCATATCCCCGCAGGCCATGGCGCGGTTGCGCGGTTATAAATGGCCGGGCAATATCCGCGAGTTGGAAAACGCCATCGAGCGCGCCGTTCTTTTGTCGCGAGGCGAGGAAATAACGGAAGAGGATTTGCCCGAGGAGATTATGGCTTCTTCGTCGCGACCGTTGGCGCCGATTGAGCCTCGCATGGGCGATCTCAAAGAGGCCTCCAGGCAAGCTGCGGGCCGCGTTGAAATCGACATGATTGTCTCCGCCTTGAAAAAAACCGGCGGCAACGTTACGCAGGCGGCCAAGCTGCTGGGATTGTCGCGCAAGGGTTTGCAGATCAAGATGCGCGAGTACGATCTTGATCGAAAGCAAATAGGCGATCTTTAAAAATAGTCACAAAAACCCTTCGACATTGCTCCTGACGGAAAATGTCGTTCCTAAGGCAGTGGAGGGGAGTTTGTCGCCTCTTGGCGAGGCTTTTTTGGCGTAGGAATTAGCTGGAAATCAAAATCCCGGCTATCGTTATTCTAATGCCGCTTTGCGGCTATTTTTCAATGAATTGGGGTTAGCAATGAATGGAAATCAAACAATGATCGGCGCTGCGGCGTGTTGGGTTGTTTCACTCGTACTCGCGGCAGCGCTTCCCGGCCTTCTGGCCTTTATTCTTATCGCCGACCTGATCGTGTTCATTTTATTATTTGTCAAGCGAAAAGAAATAATGGTCGCGTCGGCGTGGCTTGCCGTGGCTGTTGTCATTTCACTCATTCATATTGAGGTGGGCTGCACAACGGACGCTATGGGGAATCCGGATCGATATTTTGAAACCAAAAGAGAGCTAGTGGATCGATGGCTGGTCCTGGAACATACCAATTTGGCTTCCAATCATACGATGAAAACCATCAACGCCTTTCGCAGGCATGCGGGGTCGCCATCCCGTAAGTCCACCGAGGGAAGACGCATTATCGCTCTGGGAACATCCAGCACCTGGGGCGAAGACGTAGAGGGAGACAAGACGTGGCCCGCGGCCATGTCGGAAAGCCTGAAAGGGCGTGATTATTCCGCAACCGTGCTGAACGCAGGTTTGAGCGGGTACAATCTTTTTCAATTGGCGATTTATGCACGGGACGTCCTGGCCCACTATTCGCCGGATATGGTCATTTTATATTACGGCGCCAACGAGGGCATCAGCGAAAGCACGAAATCCTGGTATCGAGAAACAAAAAAAGCGCTGGAGGCGGCGAATTTACCGACGGTCGAACTGCGTGAAAAAGCGATCCTGTACAACACAACAAAACCCGGCTCCATCAGGTTGCTGGACGCTCTTCATAGTAGCTTCTTCGCTCGCCGCATTATCAGGAAGATGCAGTATTTTTCTCATTACGGCACGCCCCGCGTGGACGGCGCCAATCCTCAACCGCCATACAAACCGGAGCCGCCGTTTTTCGATGAGGTGCTGTCGGAATTCGTCAAAGACCAAGTTGGACGAAAAGTCCCGCTGCTGCTGGTCCCGGAAATAGCGAACACCGGGGGTTTTGCCTCAGAGCCAGTGGCAAAGGCAATGGCCGAGATTGCACAAGGCTTCGACGGGGTCTATTTCGTCGATTTATCGAGTGCTTTCGCCGATGTGTCCCCGAAAGATTATTTTCTGAATAACGATTTCATTCATCCCAATGAGAAGGGGCACGCGCTGCTCGGCGACCTGCTTGCCGTAAAGGCGATGGAAATTCTTCCGCCGCTGCCGGAAGCCGAAGAGCTTGAGGGAGACAAGAAAGTCGAAGTCGAGGCTAAAGTTGAGGTTGAAGGCGGCGTTGACGTTGAGGTCGAAGTCGGAGTCGAAGCCGGTTGATCAGGAGTCTTCCTCCACGCCGGAGTCTTCTTTGAGGTATTTGGGCAAGTCGTCTTTCATTCGCCGGTTCAGGGAGAAAAACGCCTTGGCGATGTTCCCGTCGAACTGGGATCCGGAGTTGCGCGCAACCTCGCCTAGCGCGTTTTCGTGGGACATGGCGTTGCGATAAACGCGATCACTGGTCATCGCATCATAAGAATCGGCCAGAGTCAGAATGCGGACGAGCAGCGGTATGTCTTTGCCGATAAGTCCGTCCGGGTATCCGCGTCCGTCCCAGCGCTCATGGTGGTGTCGGATGATGGCTTTTTCTCTTGGCAACATACCGAGAGGATTAAGAATTTTTTCTCCGATCTTTGGATGCTGTTTGATGGCTTTAAATTCCTCATCGCTAAGAGGGCCTTTTTTAAGAAGTACAGCGTCGGATACGCCAATTTTTCCGATGTCGTGAAGCATTCCCGCGAACTGGAGCGTTTCGATTTGCTCACTTGAGCAACTCATCTCCTTGCCGATAAGAACGGACAGCTTGGTTACGCGGGCGGAATGGTGGCGTGTATAGGGATCCTTTGCTTCAATGGTAATGACCAGGGAGCGTAGAGTTGCGATGAGATTATTGTATATTGTCTCGTAAAGAGCCTTGTTTTCTATGGATACACCGGCTTTTTTCAAAAGCAGTTTTGTGTAAGTGACGTCTTTTCCCGTGAAGCGTTCTTCATTGTCCTCGGCCAGCAAGAGAATGCCGAAAAATTCTTTGCGTACAAAAAAGGGAGCAAGAACCGCGCTTTTGGTCGAAATAGCGTTGTTGTCTGATGAATCCGTGAAAAACTGAAGCTCTTTCGGATCTGAAATAAGGATTGGCTGCTCGTCTTCAAAGAGCTGGTGTTGTATTTCATCCGGTATGACAATGATTCCAGGACGTATCGCCCTCTTTTCCTGAGGCGAAGTTTTATGAAGAATCATTTTGCTGTTTGCACTGTGACTACTGATGTAGTAGGAGGCGCTGCCGGCGTTGCAGGTTATTAATGAGATGTCGCAAAGCGCCTGGAATATTTCATCGGCCTCATTGAGATGTTCGAGAGAGTCGGCGATCGTGTAAAGGATCGAGATTTCCTCCAACTTGTTTTTCAAGTGCGTGTGGAGGTCCGACATATCCCCCAATTGCGATTTTAGGGACTGCGACTTTTTCGATAAGACATCATTGATGATCCCCTCCAGATATTCAAATTGAAAGGGCTTGGTAATGAAATCCACGGCTCCGAGTTTCATGGCGTCTATAGCCACACTCATGTCTCCGTAGCCAGTGATAACGATTATCGGATGATCGGGGAAATCCTTTTTCACCTCCCGGATAAACCTGATTCCGTTCATCTTGGGCATCATGATATCGGTGATGGTGATATCGACGTGGTTGCGCCGGAGTACATCCAGTCCTTGAAAACCGTTTTCAGCAATATAAGTATTCATCCCCTGGCGACGAAGAAAGGTTTCCAGGGAGGTACGTATGTGTTGATCATCCTCAACAATCAGGATGCAGTGACTTTTATCATTACTCAATGCCATTTGATTGACTGAACCTATGTTTCAAGGATTTGCTTTTTGAAGGTGTTGATGTCGTCTTTCAGGGTCAGATTCCGATCAAATTTGCCCGCCGCGAGGCCCCTTTGTTCTTGGCGCCCGATTTCCTTTTTTAATTCAACCGCTTTTGCCGGCTCTCCGGTCCGAATGGCCGTCTGGTTGCGAAGCACCTGTACTCCGTTGTAAATCTCCCGCTGCTTCCGATCGAGCTCATCGTCGATATCTTCAAGCGTCCTGGTAACCCGATTTCGGCTGTCCATCAGTGTCTTGATTTTTCCGTAAGCAGCCTGGAGTTTTTCCATGAGCAGCTTGTTCTCGCTGCGTAGAAACCGGCTTTCAATGGCGTTGGCCACTGTCAGCTTGATTTCCTCGAGTTGAAAGGGTTTCGTGATGTAATCATAGGCGCCTTCCTTGATGGCGGCCAGCGCCGTGTCCAGCGAGGCGTATCCAGTAATAAGAATCACCATGACGTCGGAATCAAGTTTCTTTGCTGTCTTCAGGACTTCAATGCCTCCGGCTCGGGGCATCATGATGTCGGAAAGAATGACGTCAAAGGGCATCCTTTTCACCAAATCGATAGCATGAAGACCATCTTCCGCCGTTTCGACGAGGTAACCCTCGTCCGAAAGCGTTCTTCGCAGCAATACCCGAAATATTTCCTCGTCGTCAGCGACGAGCAATCGGGTTTTCTTTTTACGGTCGTTTAACATGTCAGGATCTCATCGATACAGGCGAAGAAAAAATTGCTATTTAGTTGTTTTCAAGCTTTTATAGGTTTGTTCCTTATACGATTTGACGGCATCGTCGCCGATTCTGTCCAGAAGTCCGCGTTGCTTTCCTTCTGCGGAAATGGTGACAACTTCCGACCCGAGATTGGACAAACCACTGGAAGAGCCATCCCGATCCCTTGATCGAAGCTGCTTATTGTATTTGTTCAGCACTTGCTGAATCTGACTGACTTGCATTGGCATCGCGTCTCTCCCTTCGCCGAACTCACCCTCATCAACCATCTTATCGGCTAAAAATGGCCATTCCTTTATCTATATCTTGGGCAAGGAGCAATAGAGGCCGCAAACATATGGTATATTTGAGTTACTCGCCATTTAAATGGTTTTGAGTCTGGGCCAGATACTCACTGAAATCTGAGAAAATTTCACTGAATTCATATTCCAGAAGGTCCGCCAACATGACCCAATCCGAATCCTCCTGAAAAGTGATCGTCTCTTCGGCCACATCGTGAAAGCGTTTCCAAATTTCATCAAATCGATCGTTATTCACCGTGCCGGCCATATTCAGGATGTGTTCCTGAAGCTGAAACAGGTAGCCCAGGGTTTCCTCAATATTTGTGATGAGACTCGAATATGACTCGTTGGCGTCCGCAAGTTTCTGGCTTCGAAACAGCTCGGCGATTCGTTTTGAATCCTCAGCCAGATTCCGGCAGCTTTCCCCCCCGCCATCAAGGGATTCCTTCAATACATCGAGAGCCCGCTTTGTGCTGATTTTCAATTCGCCGATTGAGGAAAAATCGAACGCGGCGCCCTTAATCTTCTCATCTTCAAGTTCGTGGTTATTCCCATCGATTTCAATGCTTAAAACTATTTGGTCTTCGGCAATAAGCTTTGAATCATAAGCGGCGTTCAGCAAATCGTGAATACTGCGCGCCCCGGTCGCAAGATCGCTGACGGCGTCGATCAGTTTGTCGTTTATAAGCAGTTTCATCGTTTAAATAATCCTTTCGCGAAAAACCTTTACTATGCCCTTTCGCTCAATTTAGTTTGAGGGACCAGGCGCCAAATCGGCTTGTCGGCCGGCCATGATGAATTTTGCAAGAATCCTCCGAATCTGGATCAGGTCGAATGGCTTGCTTATGACATCCAAACCCAACCCCTTGATCTTGCGAGCGTAATCCTTGTATTCATCCCCCGCTTTCCCGGTTATCATAAGAAACTTTATCGTTGGATGGTCCTGCAGCAATTCGTGATAGACTTCCAGGCCGGATAATCCGGGCATCTGCGCGTCAACAATTGCAATATCCGGCTCGAAGTGCCTCGCTCGTTCCACGGCGGCAAAACCGTTCGTCTCGACTTGAACTTCGTGCCCGTCTGTGAGCAGAGTATCTTTGAGCAAATTCCTAATAACCGCTTCGTCGTCCACAACAAGAATCCTGACGCTTGTTTTCTCCGGCTCTATAAAATCCGACAGTGTTGTGTTTTTCATTCTGGGTTGTAATTCTTCAACTGTATTCGTCGGCAGCGTTATCGTAAAAGTCGTCCCCATGCCCACGCAGCTGCTGACCGATATTTCTCCACCAAGCTTCTTGACAATGCCGTAGCACACGGACAGGCCCAGGCCGCTTCCAGTCATGTTGCCCATTCCGATGGAGCCTTTGGTCGTGTAAAAGGGATCAAAAATTTGCTCGATCACATCGGCGCTTATCCCGGCGCCCGTGTCCTGAACCATAATGTGAACATTGTCGTCTAAGGCTTGAGCGTTGATGGACAGTCGCCCCCCGTTATTTTCCATCATGGCATGCATGGCGTTGATGCACAGGTTCAAAAGAACTTGCTGTAATTCCGCAACGTCGGTGTTGAGAATACAATTATTGGCTATGTCGATCTGAACGTCGATATCACTCTTTTTCAATTCACGTTCGATAAGCGCAATAACTTCCGCAACAAGATGCCCCAGTGCGATAGACTCGATTTTATCCGGTTCACGCCGGGCGAAGGACAGGAGATTGCCAATGATTTCCTGAGCCCGCTGGCCCACTTCGAAAATCACTGTGTTGCACTTGCGATAGTCCTTGATATTGTCGGTGCCCTGAGCGAGTTGCGCGTAACCGAGTATGCCACCGAGAAGGTTGTTAAACTCATGCGCAACGCCTCGCGCGAGCGTGCCAATGCCCGCCATTCGATTCGATTGCGAAAGTTTGTTCTTTAATTCCTCCACATCAAGCTCGCCGATAATAATGATGATAAAGGCGAACTCCCCGAGATGAACAACACTTTTGGGAATCACCGCGCAGCTGAGATTGATGTCTTTTCCTTGCGGAGACTTACAACAAATTGCAATTTGCCGAAGCTGGGGCTGCTTATCCGCAAGAAATAGTTTCGTGGATAATATTTCCTCGGCATGGTATCCAAAAAGATCGTCGCCCGTTCGCCCCAATAACTTTTCCGCGATTTTGTTGGTGTAACCGATCTTTCCGTCGGCATCCGTCACCATCAGACCCAAGGGCAGCTCATCGGCGACCTGTACTTGCAGCGCAAATAAACGGGTCAGCTCTGCTTCGTGGCTTCGCCGGATTTCCTGTATGTATTCCTCAACGGCGCCCAGGACCTTTTTATCCTGAATAATCGACGACAAATCAGTTAGTTTTGTTTTTTTCTTTGCTGCCATTTAATTTCCTCGTTCTGCAATCCATTCAAATGTGCGCCTGATGCCGCTTGCCAGCGACACTTCGGGAGACCAGCCGATGAGAGATTCAGCCAGTGTACTGTCGCATTTCAGTTTCATGATTTCGCTTTGGGGATGAATGTGGTCCACATGCCGGATTTTTGCATGGTCCGGGCAGATCATCGCCGCCAGATCGTTTATCGTCACATCGCTGCCGTAGCCGGCGTTGAGCACGCGCCCCTCGCAATCCTTGCTATAGCCGGCTTCGACGATGAATCTCGCGCAATCCGTGACGAATAGGAGATCGCGAGTCTGCGTTCCATCGCCGTAAATGTTGAGGGTTTCGCCTCGAAGTTCCTTTTCGCAAAAAATACTGACCACGCCTCCTTCACCGGTGGATTTCTGAAACGGGCCGTAAGTATTAAAGGGGCGCAGGATCACCACCGGAAGACCGTAGGCGTGGAAGTGGCCGAGAACCATGTTTTCGCCAGCCAGTTTGTCTGCGGCGTATGGCGAAGCCGGTTTGACCGGATCGCTTTCGGCGATTCCCGATTCGTTGCGGCATTTGTCGTAAACCATGCATGTACTGGTGAACACAAATCGGGAGTCGTATGCTCGGGCCATTTCCAGAAGCTCAAATGTGCCCACCACGTCGGAATGAAAAACCTTGCTCGGATCGTCGATGGACTCCTGAACATTGATGCATGCCGCCAGGTGAAACACGGTTTTGAACTGGTATTCCGCGAAAAGCTCAGCGATGAGTTTGACGTCATTAATATCGCCTTCAACGAACCGGACGAAGCGCTCATGGTCGGCAAATTCGGCGATATTTTCCAGACTCCCGTTGTACAGGTTGTCCAGGACCACGACCTTTTTTAGGAGAGGCGATTTTTTCAAAAGGCAATCCACCACATGGCGACCGATAAATCCCGCGCCGCCGGTGACGAGAACGAATTCGTTCCTATCCTTCATTGAGCGTCTCCATGATGCCGCCGTTGATATCATCGGGCGAGACAGGTTTGCCGCTGCGTATGCCGTTGAGCAGATTGGGATTGTTCAGAATATCTTCCGATTTCAGCAAAGACTTGATTTCTTCCACGCGCAAGGGGGCATCGCTTAAGCTTGTGTAAGCGCCGGTCGCAATGGGTTTGGCCCCTTCGATGTGGCAGTCCCGCTCACCAATTTGCGGCATAACGACAAAATAAGACCCGATGTCGACTGTGCGCGAAGACTCTTCTTCGGTGACGATTTCCTCATACAGTTTTTCGCCGGCTCGTGGACCGATGATATTGATCGGGGGCGCGCTGAAATCTTTATGCTCGCCAAGCATTTCCATGAGAGCGGCCGCCAGATCGCCGATACGGACTACGGGCATCTTCCTGACAAATGTCTCACCGCCCCGCGCGTCTTTGCAGGCCCTCAGGATCAGTTCGAGAGATTCCTTGAAGCTGATGATAAATCGGGTCATGTTTTCGTCAGTGATGTTGATGGGATAACCGGATTTGATGCGGTGAACGAAAGTCGGGATGACCGAGCCGGAACTGCCCAGCACGTTGCCGAAACGAACGGAGCAAAAGATTGTGGAATGCGATCCCTTGGAGACTTCGGCGGCGGCCATGAGTTTCTCCGCCATGAGTTTGCTCGCTCCCATGGCGTTGCTGGGATTGACCGCTTTGTCGGTGCTGGTGAAAATCACTTTTTGGACCTGCGCGGTCAGAGCCGCATCAATAACGTTCTGCGTGCCGTTGATATTTGTTTTGATGGCCTCGAAGGGATTGTATTCGCAGCTCTCCACATGCTTCAAAGCCGCCAGATGGAAGACGATTTCCACATTCTCCATCGCGCGCTTGAGCCTCGGATAATCCCGCACATCGCCGATGAAAAAACGGACATTGTTTAGCGACCGGAATTCCTCCCGTAAGTAAAACTGCTTCTGCTCGTCACGGCTGAAGATTCTAAGAACCTTCGGACGCAAAGGCAAAAGGGCCTTGAGCAGTTCGTAGCCTACAGTCCCCGAGCCGCCGGTGATCATAATCGTCCGGCCTTCGATTACGGATCGAAAAGATTCGAAAGGCGTTTTCATGTTTGGCATTTCTCACTTTAGTATTTAGGTATCCAAATCCCCATTGGACCATTATATTGTCTACGGAAAAGAAGGCGACAATGCAAACAGGTTTTAATGCAAACAGCCTGAAAATTTATTAAAAAAAGATCGTCATCGTGATCTAAGTCTTTTTGAGAAACAAAAACGGCGGCAAAAAACATGGATCCGATCAAGACGCGTTGGCCCCGTATTTATAAGGCTTTTCAAAACACTGAGCCTGCCTCATGGACGGTTGCGGCGCGGGGGAAAACCATACGACTGATCGATTTGGACCGCAAAGCCGTGACCCTGTGCAGTCCTCGCAACCCTGATTCCGAAGCACGAAGCGCCATCAAAGCGCAAGCTGGTCAATTTCCACCCAGCCCGCTTGTTCTTATCGGCGTCGGCGTCGGACATCGAATCAAGGCCGCCCTCGAAATGACGCCTGCCGATGGCCGCGTTGTCGCCGTCATCCTCAATCGCCCGGCATTTCTGTCAGGCATCAAGGAAAATTTGTTATCCGAGGCTCTGCGGGATGAAAGATTGGAATTGGTTCTCGGCGATCAAAAAGGAATTGTGGAGCTTTCCCGGATTCTCGATGAGCCAAAGGGCGCGGTAGTTATTCACGGACCCGCCATGCGCGTTGCCGAGGATTTCGCCGCGGACGCCGTGAGACTCGCTCAAAATATTTCCACATACGGCCATGCCTCGTCGAAACTCATGCACGCCATTCGCGATAACTACCGTGCAAATTTGAAACACCTTTGCATGGATACCCCTCTTAGGGTTCTGCGCAATCTTGCCCAAGGAATGCCGGTCGCCATTGTCGGCGCCGGTCCGTCTTTAGAGTCCGCCGCGAAGGAATTGGGCAATTATCGAAATAAGCTGTTTGTCATATGCGTGGAAGCGGCGATCGCTCCGCTGCATCGAATGGGCCTGAGCGCTGATCTGGCGGTTTCCGTTGATCCCTTCAAGCACAACGCCAGGCAGTGCCGCACGCTGCCCGAATATCCGCCCCTTGTTTATATGCCCTCCGTGCATCCCGAAGTGCCGGAGAATTGGGAAAATACACGGATTGTCGCGCTGCCCAAAGGCGACCGGTTGGCCGAAGCGATGGACCGGGAATTGGGCGTGGGTCTTTTAAACAGCGGCGGGATTGTTGGCACGGCGGCAATGGCCCTGGCCGATTATCTTGGAGGAAATCCGCTGATTCTCGTCGGAATGGATCTCGCTTTCACGCATGACAAATCCCACGCATTTCGCCGTGATAAAGCTGTCGAGGCCAAAGAATCTCCTTATCTCACAAAAGTTGCGGCCATCGGCGGCGGCACAGTTCTGACAAACGCAACCTTCAAAAGGGCCATCGCCTGGTTCGAACTTTTCGCCAATGGGCGCCCGCCCGGCTCGTGCATCGACGCCGGCGCCGCAGGAGCTTTAAAGCAGGGGTACGCGCTTATGGGGCTGGGTGAGGCCATTTTGAATGAAGTGGAAATGAAAGTTCCCCTGATTCCGCCGTGCAGGCCCTTGGCTCTTGATAACGAGAAGATTCAACGTCTTTTTAATGAATTCGAGAGTAAATTTGCATAAGTCTAATGGGAAATTTCGTTTCATTATCCAACACAAATGGCGTTAAGCTTAGGCTCATTACTGACAAATCCGCAAAAGGTGATTATCCTTTATACTGGCTAATAAAGGCCTGGCGCGAGGTGAGAGATGATTTTTGGTGGATCAGTACAGAAACCAACGAACCTGCCGGTGTTGCCCCTGAGAAACACCGTCATGTTTCCGAACTCGATAGCTCCCATGGCCGTGGGCCGCAAATTTTCCCTGTCCGCGATCGAGGCGGCGCTCAATGAAGAGCAGATTCTTGCCGTGTTCACGCAGGTTGACGCCGATGTGGAAGTGCCGGTCGGCAGCGATTTGTATAAAGTCGGGTGCGCGGCGAAGATTTTGAAGGTGATGGACGAGCGTAATTCGGGAACGAAAACCGTGCTATTGCAAGGCCTGAGTCGCATACAACTCAAGCGTTTTACAAGCCTGTCTCCGCATATGCGCGTCGAGGTTGAATATCCGGATGAGGGCAAGTTCGGCGACACGGAAACCGAAGCGCTCACGCAAAAAATCAAAGAGCTTGCTTTGGAGGTTATTCAAAAGAATCCGAACATCCCCGTCGAGGCGCGCCAGTTCATTGAGGACATTGAGGATATCGGCAATCTTTGCGATTTGATTGCGGCGAATTTGAATATTCCCATCAAGGAAAAGACCCGGATTCTCGATTCATTCGATATCAAGGAGCGTTGCAGGATCGTCACGCATCTTCTGAAAACAGAACTGGAGATGATCAAGGTCAAGAAACGCATCGACGAGGAGATCAAAGGCGAACTGGACAAAAACCAGCGGGAATTCTATCTACACAAGCAAATGGACGCCATCAGGAAAGAACTGGGCGACGAGGATAGTCCCGAAGGCGATCTCGACGATTTCAAAAAACGCATTGAAGAAGCCGGTCTTCCCAAAGAAGCCAAAGAAGCCGCCGAGAAGGAACTCAAAAAACTGGGGCGTATACCCCCGAGCAGCCCGGAGCATACGGTCAGCCATAACTATCTGGAGTGGATCGTCGATTTGCCCTGGTCCAAGGTAACCGAGGATCACATCGATCTGAAAAATGCGGAAAAAATTCTGGGCGAGGATTCCTACGGTCTGGACAAGGTGAAAAAACGAATTCTCGAATTTTTGGCCGTCAGAAAGCTCAAACCCGATATGAAAAGCCCGATTCTGTGCCTCATCGGCCCTCCGGGCGTCGGCAAGACCATGCTGGGAAGCAGCATTGCACGGGCCATGGACCGCAAGTTTTACAGGATGAGCCTCGGTGGTCTGCACGACGAAGCCGAAATCAGGGGACACCGGCGCACCTACATCGGCTCAATGCCGGGGCGCGTTATTCAGGGACTCAAGAAGGTCGGTGTTCGTAATCCGGTTTTCATGTTCGACGAACTCGACAAGGTCGGCGCGGATTTTCGCGGCGATCCGGCCTCGGCGCTGCTCGAGGTTCTCGATCCCGAACAGAATTTCACGTTTATGGATAACTACATGCAGCTGCCTTTCGACCTGTCTCAGGCCATTTTCATCGGGACCGCCAATCGCCTCGACACGATCCCCCCGGCGCTTAGAGACCGCTTGGAAATCATCGAGGTGCCCGGCTACACCAACGAAGAAAAAAGCATTATCGCGCGCGACCATCTGATCGCCGAGGAACTGGAAAATCACGGCCTCACAGCCGAGCAGCTTCATTTCACCGACGAAGGCTTGTGCCGCATGATCGACTGCTACACGCATGAAGCGGGCGTTCGGGAATTGAAACGAACCATCGCCGCCGTGTGCAGAGCCGCGGCTCGCCGAATCGCCTCGGACGAAGCGGAATCAGTCAACCTCACATGCGAGGAAGTGGAAGAAATTCTTGGCCCCGAGCGGTATTTCCCCGAGGTGGCCGATCGCACCAGCGTGCCCGGCGTGGCCACCGGAATGGCCTGGACGCCGGCCGGCGGCGACATCCTTTTCATTGAAGCCATTCTCATGAAAGGCAAGGGAAACCTTATCCTGACCGGCAAGCTCGGCGATGTGATGCAGGAATCAGCCAAAGCGGCGATGTCCTGGGTCCGCAGCAAGGCCGATAGTTTGAAAATCGACCCCGAGTTTTTCATCAATTACGACATTCATATCCACGTCCCCAGCGGAGCCATTCCCAAAGACGGTCCTTCCGCGGGCATCACGCTGGTTTCCGCTCTGACATCGCTTTTGACCGGGCGAAAAGTCAGCGCCGACGTCGCCATGACCGGCGAGGTGACGCTGCGCGGGCTGGTGCTTCCGGTGGGCGGCATCAAGGAAAAAATCCTCGCCGCCAAACGCGCCGGCATAAAGCGCATTCTGATGCCGGAAAAGAATAAAAAGGATTTGGCCGAAGTGCCCGAAGCCATGAGGCAGGGGCTGGATCTGGTGTTTATTTCCAACATCGACGAGGCGCTGGAAAAAGCGCTGCAAAAACCGGAAATGGTAGCGGAGGCGGACAAGCCGATTGTGCAAAGCGCCCTAAAGCCCGCGGCGCACGACAAACCGGCGGTGGCTAACTAGAATCACAGGTTTTCGTCAATAATGCCGCGAATCGCAACGTCCAGGGCTTCGGCAATACGTCGGTGTCCGAGGGCGTTCGGGTGTCCGCCGTCGGGAGAATAGAGCTTTTCTCCACGTGCCTGATGTTCTTCATGATCCCAAACAAATTGATGCAATGTGACCTGGAAAGTCTGTGCGCCTCGTGGATTTGCGCGTTGCGTACGGGTTGTTTTTCGCCTTCGTGGGGCAGCGTCATGAAAAGAACCTCAAAGCCGTGATTCTTTCCAAGTTCATGAATTTCCGTCAAATTCGCGATGAACTCCTCTTTCGACACTCTAAAAACGCCTGGATTGTCAGGGCGCTGTTTCAGGCCGATAAATGCCGGAAAAGGCTTATGGATGAGATACTCCATCATTTGCACGAAACGCAGTCTTGCCGCGACAATTCTGATTGGACCAAAGCGCCGCCGGCAGTCGCTGATTGCACCGCTGGCATGAATGGCGTCGTTGAAGCCGACGTAAACGGTCACGAGATCCGGCGCAAGATCGACCAATTCCCGACCCAGATAACGAAGCGCCTGATAGGACGAGTATCCCGGAACGCCCGCGTTGACGACCTGCGCCTTTGCGCCGGACATTCTCCGGGTAAGCAGGTCTTCCAAAATGGCCGCGTAAGTTTCGCTCCTCGCCACGCCGTCGCCGAATGTGCAGCTATCTCCCAAAGCGATGACGCGGTACTCGTTTTCCTCCTTTTGTCGAGGAAATTCATCGTCTCGAAAGCCCAGGGAATTGACGACCTGATAATCCTCATCGGCGTTTTGCAAACGGGCGTTGTGCGCGGGACGCAAGCGCCAAAACAGATGGGGATCGGCGATGATGATCGAATCCGTAGCCCGGGGCCACCACATTTGCGATTCGCGAAAAAGATCGTATTGAAATCCGAAGACAAAAAGCAGAAATTCGCAAAAACAAAAAACCAAAATTATGGAAATTATTGCAAAGGAAAAGCGTTTGACGATCCGCCCGACATTTTTGCTGTTTTCGCTGGCGCTTGTCATGAGGATCTTTATTATGCCTAAAAATACCGCGCCGATTTCTTATTGACGCCATTGGTAAAGATGATTTAGAGCGCATTTCTGCCGCGATGCAAGGCAGGCTTTATTCAGTCGCGAGATTTTTTTTGACGTTTCCATCGCGAAACACGACTCACCGCGCATAAGAGGTTTTTCCGGGTCGCAGTTTTTTTCACCAAGGAAATTTTCAATAATATCCTCACAGGTCTTCGTCATCGTCCTTGACCTTCATGCCATAGCCTTTCACAATCGTCATGATGAAAAGAATAGCCGCCATCGCCGTCATGATCGTGCTGATTGCTTCTGCCGCCGCCTCTGAGCCGCAGCCCGGGTACAAACTCGCCGACAATGACAATCGGCCAGGCAATCCAATTGTCCTGGGCGAGTCCATCCGCTTTCAGGTTGTCTTGCGGGGCGATTTTCATGTGCGCGACAATCCCAACGACGAGAAAATGATCGTTACTCTGCCGCTGCCGGCGGGCACGGATTACCAGAAGATAATTCATTGGGAGGTTTCGCCGGAGCCGGTCGGCGAGATCGTCAGCAAATACGGATATCGATTTTTGCAATTCGAGCTGGGGCCCGGTCATCCCGGCGCCCGCCTGAAAATGAGCTACAAGGCCGTCGTGGAATTGCGCCCCGTGCGTTATAAAATCGATCCGGCAAGGGTCGGCTCACTGGCGGATATTCCCGCCTCCATCGCCGAAGATTTCACCGGCGACGGTCCTTTTTATCAAACGCATTCGAAGACTGTGAAAAATGCGGCGAGGCAGGCCGTCGGCACGGAAAAGAATCCTTATCTTATGGCTCTAAAAATCTGGAATGCCGTGCGCGATGAGCTTTTTTATAAAGGCGACGGTCGCAAGGTTTCCGCCGCGCAAACGCTGAAACTGGGCCACGGCTCATGCACGGAATATTCCTTTACGATGATCGCCATGTGCCGGGCGGTCGGGATCCCAGCGCGCTACGTGGCAGGCAGTCCGCACCGCGTGGGCAAGGGGCAGCGCCGGGGTTTGGACGTACCCATGCACAAGGTGTCGGAAGTGTATTTGCCCGGATACGGTTGGGTCCTGATGGAGTCATCCGGCGGCGACGGCGTTTACGGCGTGGATTTGCAGGAAAAATTCTTCGCCGCCTCAAGCGGTCGGATGCTCAATTTCATTTACGAGCCGGAACCGAGGCTTGTAGATCTCGACCCAAGGCGCAACACCATCACATACAAGCCGAGCGGCGCCGGGACCATGGATTATTACGGGGAGATTACGGGGAATTGGAAGCTTTTGAGCAAAACACAATCGAAAATTGTGGATATTTCCGTAGAATCCGACAAGCAGGACGAGCCTCTTGATGAGGACCCGAGCGAGTACTGATGAAGTATGAAGTAAGAAGGATGAGGCCGCCGACTGAGCAATCGAAGTTCTGTGAAAGGATCCGAGTGACTGCTAAAGAATGGACCAAATCCGTTACCTATGTCCTGATTGCTCATTGCTCAACTTCATACTTCATAATTCATACCTCATACTTCGCCCTCACTCCAGCAGCTTCACGCCGGTCAGCGCTGACAGGGCGGCGGCCAGACTCGATGCCAGGATTTTGATGACTTCCATCAGCTTCGAGTTGCCCTTTCCCGATTTGCCGTCGGCATCGCGCAGTTGATCAAGTTTTGTATGGAACTCATCCTTATCCAGTTTGCCGGCCACCTGGACTTTGATATCGCTCAGATTGTCGTTTATTTTTGCCATCTGACCCAAAATATTCGACTGGTCTCGGCGCAGTCCGGCGATCTCGGTCGACAGCCAGAATCCGTGTCCGTTGAAATTGGGAAAGCATTCACGCTCCTTGCTTATGGTCGCTGCCATTTATCGCTCCCTTTTTGATAATTCGTCACATTTCAGACGCTTGTTTACAAAGAAAACCCGACGCCCCCGATATTAAAAAGTAACAGGAGGTTCATACAGATAGCGGATTTGTCCCCAGGGGGAAGGGCGATTGTCCACACCTTCAAACTAACAGATCATTCTCTCATTCCGACTTTCATCTCCTGAGCGTCCGAAGATCCATGTCTCCAGATCTTTCTTGCTGGCGTGAGGCGTGCTGCCGGCGCCGGCGGGATGATGGATGGGAAGGCCGTACGTGCGCCTCCATCGCTGGACAGTCCTTACACTTTTATCGAGATAATCGGCAATGTCCTGCCATCCCGACAGCAGGTCAATATTTTTCACAGTCATGGAAACCTCCACGTTTTTTTATTTTTATTTTTATTTGCCGTAGCATTTGTCGTTCAATAGTGGCGAAATGACCGGATAGCGCCTAAGGACAAACCAGCCCTCCCCCCCTGCATCATCCAAAATTCCGCGAATGGATATTTGATTTACGAGATAAGCGATCCCTTTTGGGGACTGCCCAAAAAAAATAGCGAATAAGGGAAAAATTCTGTCATTTGAAACAGAGATACATTTTTTTGGAAGAATGCCTTGAGAGACCCAGCAGTATGCTTTACTGCATGCCCAGGAGTTTTTCCAGTTTCGCCCGATAGAATTCGTCGCGGATTGATATCCGCTCCCGCGCCGCCAGTTCACTCACCCATTCGAGAAGCAGTTTGTGAAAGAGCTTTTCTTCTCGCATGTTCGGGGCGACATTGGGCGCGGCGCCGGATGCGCTTTCATCGGGCGTCAACCCGTCATCGGACGGGGCGGTTTTCAGGAAAAGTTTTACCTGGATGTCGAGTTTCTTATGCGTGAATTGCCGGACCATGACGATATTCCGAAACCGATAGACAATGTCGCCGGCAAATTCATCCTTGTTTGATATTGTTTCATCATGGGAATCGGTGAGTTGGTAACGCCTGAGAAAATCCCGATACGCTTCGGTCGAGTCAAATTTTTCCCGAAACTCATTCAGCGTTTTTTCAATGTCTTTCGGGTCGACTTCGGAAAAGCCCATATGTCCTGCGGCATTCGTCAAAAGCAGTCGCACCACAAGTTCGTGAAAAACCTTTTGATTGGTCCATGCGCTTTTCGTCGCGTCGGGGTAAACGACACCGTCGCCCGCGATTTCAAGGATCGCCCTTTCCACGCCGATCTGTTCCAGGGTGATGATATGAGGTCCGATGGCGCAGATGATCATGTCCATCGTCATGACTTTTTCATCAGCCGACGCCAATGGCGTCGACAAGACATAAATCACCATTGCCACCACAAATATAAAGCGCTTGGAGTTCATGAAACTCTCCTCAAGGGCTTCTTTAGCACACGTATGGATCGTAAGGCATATCCCACGCATCGGCTACGCCTTTATAAGTCACTTTGCCGCGACAGATGTTGATGCCCTTTCGCAATGCGGCGTTTTCCGCCACGGCCTTCTCGAAGCCCTTGTCCGCCAGATCAATGGCATAACGCAAAGTCGAGTTGGTCAGAGCATAGGTGCTGGTCTGCGGGACGATGCCCGGCATATTCGCCACGCAGTAATGAATGATATTTTCCTCCACGAAAGTCGGAGCGTCGTGCGTCGTAGGTCTCGTCGTTTCGGCGCAGCCTCCCTGGTCGACGGAAATATCAACGAAGGCGCTTCGCGGTTTCATGGACTTTAACATTGACTTTGTGACGAGCTTGGGTGCTTTGGCGCCGTGGATCAAAACGGCGCCGATGACCAGGTCCGACTCCTGGACGGCTTGCCCGATGTTGCCCTGATTGCTCATCAGTGTGATGACTTTGCCCTGGTGAATTTCGTGAACGTAGCGAAGCTTGTCGGACATCACGTCGATGATAGTGACCTGCGCGCCCATGCCCAAGGCGATTTCGCAGGCGCATCGTCCCGAAACCCCGGCGCCGATAATGGCCACCTTTGCGGAGGGAACTCCTGAAACTCCGGCGAGAAGGATGCCGGATCCCCCCGTAGCGGCTTCCAGGCATTGCGCGCCGACCTGCGGCGCAAGTTTTCCGGCCACTTCGCTCATCGGAGCCAAAAGAGGCAAAGAGCCATTGTCGGATTCTATGGTCTCATAAGCGATTCCCACGCATTGGCTTTCGATCATGGCCTTTGTCAGGGGCCCCACTGCGGCCAGGTGGAGATAGGTGAATATCAGTTTATCGGTCATAAACGGATATTCGGAAGCGAGAGGTTCCTTGACCTTGATGATCATCTCGGAGCGAGTCCAGACCTCTTCGCCCGTGCCCAGGATTTCGGCCCCGGCTTTTCGGTAGTCATCGTCTGTGATCATGCTTCCCAGGCCCGCATTTTTCTGTACGTAAACCGTGTGTCCGCGAAGGCTTAACTCCGAGACGCCGACGGGCGTTATTGCCACGCGATTTTCGTTCGATTTTATTTCCTTGGGAATTCCTACGATCATAATTCGTCTCCTTCGCCTTTGCTTGAAATGATTAAATCGGGCAGTTCCATCTCTTCCAGAGTTTTTCTAAATATTTGAAAAATCGACCGGATGGCGGGGATCATCGCCAATGTCCGAAAGTAATTGCCGGAGGCTCTGACTTTTCCGTTGATAATGGAGTTTCCAAGGTGCTCGTAACCCAGCCAGAAACTGTGATTGAAATCAGCGGACATGGTGAAAGTTGCTTGCGGAGTCTTCTGCTTGTCGGGGGGCGTTTGATCGTCCATTTCAAAACTCAGCGCCCTGTCGCCGGCAAGATCAGGATCCCCGATGTGGATGGTGACCGAACTGCGTGGATCGAAACAAATCAGGCGCCAGACAATATCCATATCGCGCATCTTTGATATCAGGATGGAATCCCGTGACGCCTTTTCATAAAATGCACGGTAGATTTTATGAAACGCTTCGCTCGTTTGGTAGTATTGGCCCACAACAACCCCGGCTGAAAAGAACTCGACAGTTTTCCAAACACTCGTTCCGACGGCGCGATTTTAGCCAAAGTGGATAAGCAGGTCAAATATTCATCCCGAGATTATCGTCCCGAGAATATCAGTGTTCTAAAAGCCCGCCGGCGGGCGACAACACATCTTCCCGATGTCCTTTCAAGAGTCGGGGAAGAATCGTCGGGTTTATTAATGAGGTCTTTATTTTTTGCTTGTCAGGCGCGGATCTGGTGGGGGTACTTTGCCGTCCGCTTCTGAAATTTCGTAATCTTGTCGTTTAAAATCACGCCTTCGCGGATCTCGATAGCGCGACGGAGGATTTCACATTTGTCCCACGCCTCGGGTCCGTTTATTATATCTTCGATAAAGGCAACGACCACTTTCGACAACTCCCACGATACGCTACGCCAAAGGTAAGTCGGCGTGTGATCAACCGCGTAGTACGTCGCAGGACCGATCGCGAAGGTTGGTTGTTCGAAGGAAGTGGGGTGAGCGAAGGGGAATCCCATCCCCAGATCGCAACTCACATCCACAATCAGCGCGCCCGGAGCGAGACGTTTTTCCTCTCCCGCGCGCATGAACATAAGCGGCTTGTCCGTGTCCTGTAAGGTGCCGTTGACGATCACATTCGCCTCGGCCAACGCGTCCGCCAGAGGACGCCGCACGCCGTTTTCCTCCAGGACATTGAGCGGATTCGCAGAGTCAACATCCACGATTTGCCCATAGCGACAGCCGATGATCTTGTCGTGAACCGCCCAGGGGGGACGCATCGTGTACACTCGGATGTCCTGAAATCCCCTGCCGATCAGTGCGTAGATCGCTCCGCGACTCACGGAGCCGTGGCTGATGATGCAGGCAGCGGCTGGTCGACCGTAGTGCCCATCCATGCCCGTGAGCCCCAGCGCATGGATGACACCGCAGTATCCAGCCATCTCGTTGTTCCGGCTGAACAGGTGCATGCCTTGCACGCCGCTGTTCCAGGAGAACATCGCTTCCCAGGCCAGAAGCGTCAGCTTGCGGTCGATAGCCACCTGCGTGATGTCTCTTTGCTGCACGCAATGCGGCCAGCCCCACAGTGTGCTTCCGCGCCGCATGGCCCGAAGGTCTTTCGTTTGCGGTTTGGGGAGTAGAACGATGTCGCTTTCGGCCAGTAGCGACGCCCGATCCGCCACTCCCCCAAAACGACGGCTTAATTCCTCATCCGCGACATTGAAGGGTATCGCGTACCCGGTTTCAAATCGTATGGAACTTCGCATCGACTCGGGGACGAAGTCGAAGTGATCTGGGTGGAGCGGCAAACGCTGCTCGTTTTCCTTGTATGAACTGCCGATGACGCCAAGGCTAAGCATAGGCGCTTCCTTTCCAGTTTAAGGGGTTTCAAGCCATGAAGGAGCATAGCACATCGCAACGCATAGACCACACTCTTCAGAATGTCGATCCTGCATTCGCGCCGCCGGGGCGCTGCGAACCACATTCGTGGGCTGAACCCCTGGCCACAAATCACTGACCATATTGACCTGCCGGGTTCCGAGCGGTAGAATTTCCGGCAACGAATATCCGACATCAGACCAATCGCCTGCTTCGGGGAGCGTCGCTATGAAAAACACTGTCGCCATTTTCGTCGGGGTCGCGCTGCTGGCGTGCGCTCTGAGCGCCGGGGCCGAATACCGCGTCGGACTGACGCACGGGACCAACAAACACCGTCCCGAATTTTCTTTCGACGCCGAGGATTCCTACCTACTCCACAGCGCGCGCAATGAATGGGAGCCTTTTCAGGTTTTTATTCGGGACGACGCCGGCGCGACGAACGTGAACGTGACGGTCACCGAGTTTACAGGACCGGGCGATCCCATCGAAACGGTTGAGCTGTATCGCGTGCATTACGTCCCCGTTCTTGCAAATGAAATCAGCCACTTTCCTCCGGACCCTTCCAAGGCCGGGGACTGGCCCGACGGCCTCGTGCCCTTCGTGGATCACTTTTTCGGCGAGTCGCGCAGCGGCGCGCCCTTCGATGTGCCCGCACTCTACACGCAAGCCGTTTTCGTCGATGTGTATGTGCCGGATGATCAGGCGCCGGGAGATTACGTGGCGACTGTGACGGCGACAGCCGACGGACAGGCGGACTGGACCGGAACCGTGACCTTGCGCGTGTGGGATTTTGAATTGCCCAATAGCGTGTCCATCGACACCAATTATAATGTCTCCCGCGCTTCCGCCCGAAACTGGCACGCCAGTCACGGGGGCATTCATGATGAAGACACTTTGATGGACCTTTATTTCAAAGAGTTCGCCCGGCACCGGATGGGACTATACACATGGAGGAAGAGAAACCTTCCGGTTGCAACCTGGAATTACGGTGCCGGCTCCTTTGACATAGACTGGACTGAGTTCGATGCCTATCACGCTAAATACCTGGATGGGACCTTCTACAGGCCCGGCTACGAATTTACCGGCATCCGCCTTCCCGGCGCTCCTGGCGAGCGACCCGGCGATGTGGCTGCGGAAGATTGGGAACGGGAATACTGGGACGGCTGGGCCGAACACTTCAAGGAAAAGGGCTGGATCGAAAAGCTTTGGTATTATATGCCTGACGAGCCAAACCCCGACGAGTACGCATCGCTGGTCGATCTCGCCGCCCGTCTTCACAATGCCGACCCGGACCTGCAACCGATGGTAACCGAGCAGTACACGGAGGCCCTGGGACCCGACGTGGACATCTGGTGCCCGGACGAGCCGCTGTTTTCGGATTCGCTTCCCTGGGGACCGTACCCTGAAGCCTACGACGAAGTGCGGGCGCAGGGCATGAAGACCTGGTGGTACAACTGCGTGAGCGCCAACTTCGGTCTTGATTATATGGCGCACATGGTCGATCAGAAATCCACACATATGCGCGTCTGGCTTTGGCTGACGCGCCGTTATCATTTCCAGGGTATTCTCTTTTGGGGCACGAATTTTCTCACGGGGCAAGGACAGGACATCTGGGACTCCCAGTATTCCACCCAGTTTTTGTGCCAGGGCGATGGCACCATGATTTATCCCGGCACTCTCGACCGCATCGGCGGTGAATCGGACATTCCGGTGGCTTCGCTACGCATGAAATATCTACGTGAAGGGATGGAGGATTACGAGTACTTCCATCTCCTCGACACAGATGGTTATGAGCAGTGGGTGGACGATGTGACGCGCACCGTCGCGCCGCTGACCTGGCAATGGGAGAACGACTGGGAGGCGATGCTCGAATGGCGGCGAAAAGTCGGCGAGAAAATAACCGGCGATCTGGACGAGGACGCGCCGGCGGTGCCGACGAACCTGAGCGCCGAGCCGATGGCTGAAGCCCTCGCCCTGTCCTGGACCTCGCCCGCTGACGAGGATTTGGCGGGTTTCGATATTTGGTACGGCCTTTACGAAGGCGACGAATATTTCGGCGGGCGAGTGGGGGCCGATGCGAGTGACGCAACGCTTCAAGGCTTGGCGCCGGGGCGTGAGCATAGTATTTGGTTAAAATCTTTCGACGAAAACGGCAACCGGTCGGAAGCGAGCGATATTATTGCGTCGATTCCTCTTTCCGGTGATGATGAAAGCGATGGAGGCGACGATGACCGCGAAGAGCATGTTCGCAACGCGGTGAGTCTTGCGACGCCCGACGATACAGCGATACCAGACAATGAAGAAGACGGCCCTTCGGGCTGCGGTGGGAGTTAAAAAATGAAAATCCATAGAAACACAACCATTGCCGCGATGCTGATAATGCTGTTGGTCTGCGCTGCGCATTTGGGATGTGATTGCGGCGATGACGATGATGATGATTCGGGCGATGACGACACAACTCCCGTTAATGACGACGTGGACGATGACGCGGACGACGATGCGGATGATGATATTGATGATGATGTCGATGACGACGTGGACGACGACACCGCGCCCGAGTGCGACTGGATCTCCCACGATCCACTTATCATTGAAGGCAAGGCTTTGCTCGGCGCTTACGATCCCGAGGGCGGATACGACAAATTCATCCGCGCCCTGGAAATCTGCCCGGACAGCGCGGACGCCATGTACGGGATCATGCTGTCGGACGTGCAGTTGTACCTGACCTGGCTCAACGATTGGATTGGTTTTTTCGCCGGTTTTGATCCTTCGCCTCATCGCGGCGAGGAAAAGAGCATTGGAACGGTGATTCAAACTCTGATTCGGCACTACATGATGCCCATCAATGAGGAGATATTCACCTACGGGGAAATTCTTTTGAGTCGCCCATCCGAAGCGCGCTTTTTTCTGGACGAATTTCCGATGTGGTACGACGAAGATCATGTCCTCATTGAGATGCCTGGGGAATGGGACGCCGCGGACGTGCACGATTTGGTGGCCTTCGCCCATTTCATGGAAGGCCTGGAGCAGTTACTTATCTCCTTCGATTTCACGTTTAACTACAACACGTATTCCGATTGGCCCCTGCCCGGAGAGGGCGCGACCATCGAAGAGACCATTCATTCGTACAGCGGACTTATACTTGAGCTTCTCGCCGATCCTGATTACCCGGATTTCCTGAATTTCCTTAGCGACGGCCAGGAGCATCTCACAGAATCGGGCGTCAATTTCGGTTTCGGTTTTATGGGCATGATTGAAGCCTTCTCAGCGGCCCTGCTGGAGATCGACAACCAGGAAGACGACGTGCTCGGGTACATTGACGCCAACGGCAACGGGCACTGGGACGAAGGCGAAATGTATCGGGTTCCCTACTTAGGAGACCTGGCGCCGGAAATGAACGGCGTCGTCCTGGACCTTCTTGCCTTGCTGGAAAATCTGGGCGGCGCATTTCTGGACGGCGGGCCTGAGGACTTGCGGCCTCTGCGTCCGGACTGGTTTTTGCTGAGCAAACTGAATTTCATCATGGAGATCGCGGATCTGGCTTGGTATGAGTTTATCGGACACCCTATACGCTTTCTCGATATTCCGATCCCCATCGGGTTCCTTTTTTACGATCCCTTTGACGACGGACTCAGAACCTCAGCCGGGACTATCGCGCAGGTTCTTTACGATGCTACCGCTCCTTGACGGTCGCTTTGACGGACAAGATTGAAAAACCTGGAGGTACGGTCATGAAAAACCGTTTGATGACAATTATTGCAATACTGATCGCCGGGCTGCTTTTCGGATGCGCCGGTGACGCAGATGACGAAAATTCCAAAGACAGCGCCGTGGACGCCGCGCAAACTGAAGATGACGACGAAGCAGGCGACGACGACCAGAGTGGCCTTGCGTCGGACGACGACGGGAAAAGCCGTGCATGCGAAGCCGTTGCCCCGGAAGCCTGGCCGGCAGCGGACTTTGCGGACCCTTCGGTGATTGCCTTCGACGACGAGATGTTTTTCACCGTCGATGGGCAGCGTTTTTCCCCCTGGGTTTTTATAACGTGCCCCGAGATGCCGAATCTCTGGAAACGTTCAAAAGCGAGGGCTTCAACATCGCGCTGACCGGTCCCGGATGCTGCGGCGATGGAACCGAAGCGCAGGTCGAATGGCTGCAGCTTGCCCAGGAAAAGGAAATCTTTGTCATCATGCATCCCTGGAGCCGCAAAGACGACGTACTCGACCTGCCCGAGGCCGAACTTGAGCAGGGACTCGATGAGCGTAGCGGCATCGGCAGCCTTTTCGGCTGGTACACATTCGATGAGCCGTCTCTTCACAGGCCCGACAAAGTTCTGACTGAGCGGACGCATTACATCCTTTCGACCTACGACCCAAATCATCCCGACGGCTTGGTGGAACAGGCGATGGACGACTTCGACCTGTACGAGGACGACTGCGGCTTTTTCATGATCGATCCCTATCCGGTTCCCTACATTTTCCTGGCGATGGTCAAAGCTTCGATGGCCGAGGCCCGCGCCGCCACGGAAGATCTGAAACCGGTCGTCGGCGTCATGCAGGCTTTCAGTTGGGATTGGATTTACGACAACTACGATGCGCCCTTTCGCCCCACGGGCCTGGAAATGCGCAACATGGCCTGGCAGTTCATCGTTTTCGGCGCCCGCGGGCTGATCCCCTGGAACTACGCCGGGGACTACACCATCCACGCAGTGCCGGAAGTCTGGGAAAGCTATCTTTCCGACGTCGCCGAGATGAACGAAATCATGCGCGTGATCTTAAGCGACGACGCAGACATCGACCTTGATCCGCAGTCGGATTTTCCAACGATGATTGACCACATCCTTAAGGTTGAAGACACCGCGACCTGGATATTGTCCGTGTCGACAAACGAGCGTTCCATGCTGGTGGACTATGATCTTTCGGGCATCGGGTCAGACCTGTGCGTCGTGGACTACACTACCGGCGAAAGTTTTGGGCAAGACGCCGAAGGTCATATCCATGTGCGCTATGATGCCTTGCAGGTTCGAATTCTGGAAGTCATGGAATAAGCAAGGCTGAAGTATGAAGTTGGAGGGTAGGAGCGACATTCCTGTCGCGAAACCTCGGAACAACTTCCAGGCCGCGAATTGTAGGAGCGACATTCCTGTCGCGAATGTGGCACAGCCGCCCCCGGCTGTGAATGTCGCAACAAGCCTCCGCAGGAGGCGTCTCATTTGATAGCCCGGTGCGCCTGCCCTGAGCGAAGTCGAAGGGGCAGCGCTGGGAATCGAACCGACATATCCAATATCACAAAGCCCGCCAGGCGGGCGACTCATCTTTTCTCCGGTACCAATCATGCATTCTAAAAGGGGATACCCCTCTGAACTCCCCTTAAAGGGTAAAAGAACAAAAGAGTCCAAGTGTAATCAGTCCCGGGAACAACAGAACCCGTAGCTGTGGTTCATGACCTCAGGGTAGTTCCTGCTCCGATTCGATGCGCGCAGATAGTAGTCGTTGTAGTACCAGTCACCGCCACGCAAAACATGGTACATATTGGAATCCGGACCTTGCGGATCGGCGGTTCAGTATTTGTCGAGTTGTTTCTCCGGATGCTGTGCCGTGTGTAACATCACGCGCCGCAACAACCTCCTCCATCATCATCGTCATCTGAACTCGAAGCATCGTCATCCTCATCAGGCACGATGGACTCATCGTCGTCATTTCCCTGGTCATCGTCATCATCCGGGCCAACGTCGTCGTCGTCCGTATCATCATCGTCCGTGGTGTCGTCGTCATCATCGTCGTCATCAATCGTTGGGCAGGGGTCTTTGTTCATGTCGTCGGTCCAAGAAAACGTGTAGATGCTTCTATCCGAGAAGGTCTCGAACACTTCGATCGACACATCCGCTCCATTGACCTTGAACAGCACATAATGGAACCGCTTGGAGAACTTCACGAGTTGCGGCAGTTCGGTCTCCTTCGAGTACAGCGAAGCCCCGCTGCCACCGCTGACGAAGTAGCGTACACCGTTTTGCTCCAGGTGTTGGAAGTGGTGATCGTGCCCGTTCAGCACCGCTTGTACGCCGTAGGTTTCGAACAGCGGCACCAGATGATCGACGAGATCCTGATTGATACCCCTCCCGGCGCTGTAGGGCGGAACGTGGAACGACACGAAGATATGCAGCACCTCGGGATTCGCTTGCCCGGCCGCGAGCACGCCTTCGAGCCAATCATACTGCGCCGTTCCTGTGATGTACGGTTCGTTTGAGTTGACGATCACGAACAGGGAGTTGCCGTAGGTGAACGAATAGTAAAGCTCGCTTCCCGAGCCTTCCGAAGGCGGCGCGAAAACCCGCTCCCAGATGCCTTCGGTTCCGGTATCGTGGTTGCCCATCACGGGGTAAAGCGGCACCTGGCTCATCAGGCTTCGCTCGATGCTAAAATGAATCTGCCAAACCATTTCGTTGCCGAATGCCGAATCCTGATGATCGACAATATCCCCGGTGTTGATGACGAAATCCGGGTAGATCGCCTCGATATTTCTCGCGTTGATCTTGTGGACGATGTGGCCGGAGCGGCTGTCGCCGATCAGCACGAAGTTAAACGGCGAGCAGGTTTCGGCGGCTGTCGCAAAGGTCTTGATCGCTCCGGGATCCCCGTTGTGAGTGGCTTGGTAGTAATAGACCTTGTCCGGGTCCAGACCATCGATGCGATGTTCGTGGTTCAGCACCGCAGCCGGGTCGTTCACCACATTGCCCAGCGCCTGGGTCTCTCCCCACGCCACCGAGTCGGGCGTTGCGATCCCGGTTTCCCAGCAGATCGTGATTCCGTCGACCGTCGGATTCTGGAGGAACGGCCCCTTGATTATTGCGCCCAAACAAAGGGCGGGGACCAGAAGAATCGCAAGAATCAGGAATGTCGTATTTCGCATGATCGACCTCATAAACGTGGTGCTCATGTCATTTGTACCACTGATCCTCTGAATGCTGCAAATTCGAGAGTATCGACTTAACGATCCGTACGCTTCGTCGAGAGAGTAGCGGAGGCCAGAAGCGAGCCCGAGCGCAAGGACGCGTTCGCGAAGTTGGAAGCGGAGCTGACGGAGGTCGAAGAAATCCTCGCTATGCTCTTACTGGCATCTGCGAACAACGACCGCCTCGCTGCAACCGCTTTTACATTGGACAAGATGGGCGTAGGGCGCCTCAAGGTCTATGACCCGGTACGGGTGGAGACTTCACCTATTAACAGCCGTCGGGCGTCGTAGGTCGCCTGGATCATCAAATCGAGGGCGATCAATTTATTATCCGTAATCCGCTGCCCCAGCGCGAATTTGTAGTCACGAGGAAACTTCGCCGTTCTCGGCAAAACTTCTTTCGCCAAACCATAGGCCTTTGAATCGCAGTTAAATCAGTCCCGGGAACAACGGAAGCCTAGGTCGTTGAACCTGCCCCATGGTGGAAACCCGAACCGATTCGATATGCGTATAATCCCGGGATCATTGTTCCAACTACCGCCCCGCAAAGCGCGGGACGTACCGGTATCCGGACCTTGCGGATCGGCGGTTCAGAATTTGTCGAGTTGTTTCTCCGGATGCTGTGCCGTGTGTAACATCACGCGCCGCAACAACCTCCTCCATCGTCATCGTCATCTGAACGCGGTGTCTGACCGTCGTAATTGTCGTCATCGTCCACTATTTGGTCATCTTCTGCGTCGTCGCCGATGTCATCGTCCGCGTCGTCGTCGGGACTATCATCACGTGATTCGAAGCTTCGCATAATATCCACTTTCGCAATCCCGACCGAGTCTTCGCCCGCAGGCAGAACGAGAGGGCCGTAATCCACGACGTCGCCGTCGGTCTCGTATTCTCGGAGATAGTAGGACCATGCCGCGTCCGTCCGTGCGCTTTCGTCGAAGCTTTCGTATTTCGCGCCGTTCGGATCGTCTTCGCACGGGATTATCACACCTAGTTCCGTGTGATCTTCCAAGGTGCATTCCGGCTCGAAGGAGCATTCCAACTCGTGCATTTCGCAGCGCAGGATGCCGAAAGCCCCGCATTGCAGTTCGGACCCGGTTAACCAGCTTAGAAGAACGCCGCCTGACTTTCTTTCGGCTTCGAACTCGATCAGATCGACGGCGGAATCGGCGTGACACTGGCAATTGACCCCCGGTGAATCGCAATAGCAATAGGGAGTGTCGCCACTGCAGGGTGCCTGCCCCACCAGACATCCGTCGTCGGTATTGCAGACTTCTGCCCCGTTGCAGAAATTTCCATCGTCGCAGTTCCCGTTATTCGGGGTGTATTGGCAGTCGTTGGTCGCGTCGCAGGTGTCATCGGTACAGTCGACGCTGTCGTCACAGTTCCCGTCGTTCGGGGTGTACTGGCAATCGTTGGTCGCGTCGCAGGTGTCATCGGTGCAGCCGACGCTGTCGTCACAAAGCGAGTCGTTTGTGGCGTGGTCGCATCGGTCATTGAGTTCGTTGCAGGCGTCGTCGGTGCAGCCGATGCCATCGTCGCAAGCCAAAGCAGGGCCGAGGTTGACGCATTCCTGGGCAATGCAAACATCCGGGCCGTTGCAGAATATACCGTCGTTGCAGGAAGCATCCTCCTCGGCGACCGTCCAACTCGTGCGAGAGACATTCGGATCGCAGATAACACAGCTTTCACCCGGCTTGGTGGCACCGGCGACAAAGCACGAGTCGTCGATCAGACAGCTGCCGGTTTCTGTCCGCAGAAAGAGGTTATGGTTATCGCCGACCGCCACAGCGTGGACCTGTTCCTCAACCACGGCAATCGGTGTGTTGAACGATGGCTGCGAATCGTCACCGAGCTGCCCAAAGTCCGTGCTTCCCATGCCGAACATCGCGAGATCGAGGTTGACGCCGTCTTCGTACTCACGGACGAAAAGCGAGTACGTCGCCCCGGCGGCCACGGTCGTCACGCCCGAGGCCACAATCAATGTCGGTTCCTGGGCGTCGAGGTTGTCCCCGGTGCCGAGCTGGCCAAACTCGTTGTCGCCCATGGCGTAAAGTTCCCCGGAATCGGTCACGAACAGGATGTGTGAAGCCCCCACAGCCACGTCTCGAACATTCGAAATGCACACTGTCACGGGAGTCCTTGCTTTCTCGGCACTGCCAAGCGTTGGGTCGCCGATTTGGCCTTGATCGTTGGCCCCCATGACTTTCAGGGTGCCGTCATCCAGGATAAATGCGCTGTTGGCTTCCCCGGCGGCGACATCGACCACGGTTCCCCCGGCGTTTACTTGAACCGGCCACCAGGTGTCGTAGAGGTGCCCGATGCCGAGCTGCCCATCATCGTTGCGGCCCATCGCGAACAGGCTGCCATCCACGTTGACATACAGCGTATGCGTTTTCCCGGCTGCAGCTTTCACGACACCGAAACCGGGCTGTACAATTTGCACAGGGTTGCTCACAGGGTTGCTGGCCTGTGCAAGTTGTCCGAAGTTGTTGCGGCCCATTCCCCAAAGACTGCCGTCTTGTTTGACGAACAAGCTGGTGTTACCGCCGGCCGCGACGTGCAAGACCCCGCTCGATTCGATCATGATTGGAAGGTCCACCGAAGTGGTCGACCCGTCACCGAGTTGCCCGTAATTGTTGCGGCCCACAGTGTAAAAACCTCCGCCTGTGGTCACAAAGAGCGTATGACCAAGCCCGGCAGCGACTTCGACCATGCCGACCGAATTCAACATATAGGGATCGGTGCGATAAGCCTCGGCGCTTCCGTCTCCGAGCTGTCCGTATTGATTGTCCCCGAGCGACCATCCACCCGGCGAGGAAAAGCCCCAGCTGACGCAGGTATCGCTGAACCAATCGCAGACTTCCTCTCCGTTGCACCAATACGAGTCGTCGGAGCAGGGTACCGGCGTGCCTCCGACGCAATCACCGTTTTCGTCGCAGGTCTCGACCCCGTTGCACGCGAGGCCATCGTCGCAATCCTCATCGCCGTCGCAAACGCAAATGCCCCAGCCGTCCGGTACTTGCCCATTGATGCAAGCGCAGTCCAGGCAATTTGGATCACCCCCTGCCACATCACAATCTTCACCCGCCTGTAAAAATCCGTCTCCACAGATGCATGACATCCAATCTTCAAGGCAAAGGTTCCTGTTTTGACACCAAGAACAGCCCACTCCCTGGTCGCAATAGGTTTCGTCCAGGTCCCCGCACTCGATGCAAGCTTCGTCACTCATTTTACAAAAGCCTCCTTCGACCGTGCAATAGTGACACCTCAAATCGATATTGCACTGTGCTTCAGTGTGGGGGGAACAAAGGGTCAATTGGGCGTTCGCATCAGTTGAAAAGATGAAACCAATCGCCATAACGGCGATGGTCGCAACAACGAGAAAACGCACAAAACTCATGAGAGGCCTTCCCATATAATCAGACTCACCATTAATCGCATTTCTGGTGCTTCCCTATTGAAGTGTTGTCAGCATAGCCCATCCTGTGAACGCCGGTTGAAAAGTGAAGCGTTCGGCGGTTGAAAAGTGAAGCACCTGACACGAGATTATCGATCCTTCCTATCTATGTCCAGAATCCCTTGAGGTCCTTGCTATTCTCAATCCAGCCCTCCAGTCCTTTCGGTTCGTGCCGTAACTTGTTCCACAAATGCTACGGTCTCAAATTCCTAACTCTCCCTCAAATTTCCCTGCGCTTTTTACCATAAGACATATGCAGGAATAACAACTTATCACTGAAAGGAGGTGGCCATCGTGCGCCCACTCAACCAAAAAGCCCGGTCTGTCCTGGAGCAAATAACCGCGGCATTCGCATCGTCGTCATTCATGTCATCATTCACATCGTCATCATCGACGCCGCCAAGAGCGCTCCTGCTTTCATTGCAGTCACAGTCGCAAGCCAGGGAGAATAAAGAGGGAATCAGTGCAATGAAAAGCAACGATGCGAGCGCAATGCGTGTGCCGGATTTCATGAGCTTCGCAGGCTCCTCACAAGTGATACGCAGATGCATTGTATCAGGTTCCCAATACAGAAAGAAGCGCCGCTCATACCATGTTCCGGCGCATTTGTTTTCTTGCTGAAAACTAAGGCGAAAGCATTGACCATCGAGTCGATTCCTGTTTTGAATGCACGTTATGAATGTCGTCGCAACGCAAAACACAATCCTTATCGTGGAAGACGACGACGCCCTGGCCCAATTGATGGGCGAGCGATTGAGCAAAGAAGGATTTTTAGTCTCCATTGTCTGCGACGGCCTTAATGCCCAGGCGGCCATCAGAAATCAAAACCCGGATCTGGTGGTGCTCGACATTATGCTGCCGGGAATCGACGGTTTCGAGGTGTGCCGCCGCGTCAGGCCTGAATTCAAAGGCGCCGTTTTGATGCTGACCGCACGCGACGGCGACATCGATCATGTCCTGGGCCTGGAACTGGGCGCGGATGACTTCGTCGTCAAGCCCGTGCGCCCCAGAATTCTCATCGCAAGGATCAGAGCCTTATTGCGCAGAACGCAAAAACAGGTTGAGGATCATTGCGCTCCAGTTATCAATGTCGGCGATTTGCAGGTGGACGCCTCCCGCCGGGAAGCGAGTTTCAAGGGAAAACCGGTTGAATTGACAACGCTGGAATTTGATCTTCTGCGCCTTCTGGCCGAAAAGGCCGGTGCCGTCATGAGCCGCAACGACATTCACTTGGCTGTTTACGGCACGCCCTACGACGGCCTTGAGCGCTCCATCGACGTTTATATTTCCCGGCTCCGTCAGAAACTCGGCGATGACCCGGCCAATCCGCAATATTTGAAAACCGTGCGCGGCGCGGGATACATGCTGGTCGGCGACAAGTCATGAGACGGCAGTTCCTACGCTTCTATCTGGGAATCGTGATTGTTCTTTTGCTGGCTGCGGAAATCTTTTATTTCGTGGCCCTGCGTGAACTGGAAAAAGGCATTGACCGCCGCCTGGAAGGAACCATGACGCCGCTGGTCGAGATGATCGACAAGAAATACCGCGAAAGCGCCTGGGAGCCGGACGGGCGCGAGCGATTTCTCGAATCCTTAAACGGGATCTCTCCCTATTCCATCAACCTCCTTGAGCGAAGAATTCTTTCTTTGCCCCTGGAGATTCTGAAACGCCTGGACTCGGGCGAAGTTGTCGCCCTTCAGGGCGGGCGCGACAGGTCGGTTTACGCTCTTGTCGGCGACGAATTTGTGCTCGCCATCGGTCCGATCCCATCCGGCAATACGGCCACATCCCTATACATCATGCTTCTGCCGCCGTTGGTCATGGCGATTCTGATCGGCATCGCCGTTTATCTTCTCATCCGTCCTATTGAAAAGCGAATTAGCGCCTTGTCACAAACAGCCGAGAAATTTGGCGTCGGCGAACTGAACGCACGGGCCGAAGTCGGCTCCACGCAGAGCCTCAACGAACTGGAGAAAGCCTTCAACCGCATGGCGGGCCGTATAGAAAGTTTTGTCGAAGGGCAAAGCGAAATGCTGCGCGCTGTGTCCCACGAATTGCGCACGCCTTTATCGCGCTTGTTTTTCGCCCTGGACGACGCGCAGTCCGCATCCGATGTGACAGAAAGCCGAAAGCACCTGACGCGAATCGATCATTCGCTGACCGAACTTAACGATCTCGTCGATGAACTCATGGTGTATCTACGGCTGGACAAGGATGCCTCCCGCCCGTCGATTGAGCAGGTCGATCTTTCTCCGATGCTTGCCGATCTGGCGGCCATGGCTCACGAACTGCGTGATGGAATTGAAATCGAAATGTCCATCGAGGCCAAGGGGCCGATAGCCGATGCGTTTTATCTCAAGCGCGCGCTGAGCAATCTCGTGGTGAATGCGGTGCGTCACGCAAAGACCAGGGTTTGCGTCTCCTGCGGACGTGAGAGCGGGTATTTCCAAATTGTCGTCGAGGATGACGGCCCCGGCGTCTCGGAGGATAAAAAGCAAAAAATCTTTGATCCTTTTTATCGCATAGACAAAAGCCGGAGTTCCCAGGGCGCCGGTTTGGGCCTTGCCATCGTCGCCAGGATCATGCAGTGGCACGGCGGCCAGGCGCGCGTTGAAAACAGCGACCTGGGAGGAGCAAGCTTCGTCCTGCGTCTGCCGGAAAAGGCGAAGCTTTCCATGAAAGATCAGGCGACGTGACAGAGAGCGGCATCGCCGTGGAAATGGAGCTTGGCGCCGAGGCGTTTATCGAGGGATAATCTCCGCTCTTTGTTACAAACTTTTACAATCCGTTTACATAACTCCAACAGACACCTCAGAGACCTTCATTTATAGTCCATGGCAGTTGGCTTTTATGATTTGTATAAAGGAGCTTTTGATGAGGAAAACCGGAATTCATACGTTAACAATGTTTATAGTTTTGATTTTCATTGCCGGTTCGGCGTATTCCAACGATGATTCTGAAGATGCTGCGGAATCTTCGGCGCCTGAAGTTGTGGTGACAGGTAAACGAGCGCCGGAGGATCCTTTTCTTTCTGACCGTTCGATTTCGGCCTTGAATAAGCAGGCGCTCGCCGAAGCCGCGCCGCGCAATACTCCCGAAGCGCTTTGGGATGCTCCGGGAGTTTTCGTGCAGGCCACGAACTACGGCGGCGGTTCTCCCATAGTGCGCGGCCTGATCGGACCGCAGGTGCTCATCATGGTGGACGGCGTACGCCTCAACAACTCCACCTACCGAACCGGGCCGGTCCAATATCTCAATACGATCGACAATTATTCCATCGAACGTGTGGAAGTTCTACGCGGCCCCGGCTCCGTATTATACGGCTCGGATGCCATGGGCGGCGTGATTCAGGTTTTTCCCATCGCTCCTCGCGATACGCGCAATCCTGATCGCTTCGGTGGCGGAGGGACTGTCGCCGGTCGCTTCAGTTCCGCCGATTATGGGCGAGCCGCGCACGCGCACGCGGATGCGGGCTACGGAGCCTTCGGCGTTCTGGGCGGTGGAACCTATAAAGAAAGCGACAATCTCATAGGCGGACGCGACATCGGCGAGCAGATTTATACCGGCTACGAATCCTGGGCGGGCATCGGGCGCATGTCGCTGAATTACACCGCCTGGGGTCTGAATGTCGGCTATCTTTTCAACGAAAGCGTGGACGTCGGGCGCACGGACAAGCTCTTCGACAAGCAGTCCCTGTCCGAGTACGACAATCGCGATCAACTGATCTACGCGAAACTGCGCGGAAGCTTTAGGCCCATCAACACCGAAGCGATCCTCACAACGTCCTACCAGGGATTTTTTGAACGCAAAGACACCATGAAAATGGCTGAAGATCTGGAAACAAAACTTGAGGGTACGCGGGACGAAACGGAAGTGGGGACAATCGGCGCCGATCTGCAATTGGCCACAAGGCTTTTCGATAACCGGCTGCGTTTCCTCTATGGCGGCATGTGGTACGGGGATCAGGTTGACGCCACGCGCGAAAAGCGCGACAGCCCCGCCGATGAATGGGTTGAGCAGGAGGACAAGCCTTATCCCAACGGCTCAACCTACGATAACTACGGCGCCTTTTTCATGACCGAGGGTGATCCGCTCTATAGCACTTCGGGGCACATCGTTCGCTTGAGCGCCGGCGCCCGTTTACACGGTATGAGTGGGAGCGCTCCGGCGGAAGGCGATCTGCCGGAAGTTGACTTCGATCACCAGGGTACGGTGTTTCTGGCCGGAGCGCAGTATCTCTACCGTGAGTTGGCCACGCTGGCCTTCACATTCTCTCAGGGCTTCCGTTCGCCGAACCTGCAGGAAGCCATTCAACTGGGAAACACGGGCAAGTTTTTCCACATCCCCAACGACGAGTTGGAGCCGGAAACCGCCGATACCTACGAGGCGGTGGCACGTGCAAAACTCTGGAGATTTAAGATCGGCGCCGCCGGGTACATCACGTATCTGGAAGACCTTATCAAGCGTGAGGAGACCACCTGGGAAGGGCAATCGGAGATCGATGAAATACCCGTGGTTCATAACGTCAACGGAGGCAAAGGAACCTTGCAGGGCGTAGAGCCGCAGCTCGCACTGGACATCGGGTGGGGACTCTCAATGGCGGGTCACATGACTTATACGTGGGGCGAAGAAGAGAGGGATGACGGAACTAAAGAACCGCTCACGCGGATTCCGCCGCTCTACGGACAGGGAAAGCTGCGCTATGACACCAAGGATTTCGGCGGCTGGCGGGGATTTGCTGAATTTTACGCCCGCGGCGCGGGCCGCCAGGAGCGCCTGTCGCCGGAAGATACGCAGGACTCTCGCATCCCCGAAGGCGGGACACCCGAATGGCTGATCTGGAATCTGCGAACAGGGCTTGCGGCTCGCGACAATCTGCGACTTGGCCTAACCGTGGAAAACCTGACAAACGTGGATTACAAGTACCACGCCTCCGGCGTGAGCGCGCCGGGAACGAACGCAATCCTTTCCGCCGAGCTCGGCTTTTAATACCCCGGGGCCGGCGGATCGTCCCGCCGGTTCCCTTTTTCAATCTTCCATTTCAATCTTCCATTTTCTTCCGACAATCTCGTTTGACGCGGTAACTTTGTCAGCGTAAATTCAAGCCTTGGTTTCCCACTCTTTTGGAGAAACGAACATGTTGCTGTTTTCGCGCAAGATGTCGTTATTGGCCGCTGCTCTTTGCCTCCTGGTCTTTTCCCTGATTTCCGAACAGGTCCACGCGATTTCCGGCGAAGAAATGCGAACCGTATTTGTCATCGGCGACATCGCAGACGATGGTTTCGGCGAAGGAGTCCCGCTGCAGGCGTGGGTCGTATATGAGGATCAATTGATTCTCGCCGAGACCTGGAATGTCGAGACGCGCGATGGCGGCGCCGTTGGGCTGGCCGTGGACGCCGACAACGAATACCTGTTCCTGTCCTTCGAGTTCAGCGACACCATCGATGTTTTCAGCGCTCGGGATGCGTCATTTATCACGCAGATCGAATTGGAGGGAACGAGTGACCTGGCGGGCATGGTCATGCATCCCGGACGGGGACATCTTTACGTAGTGGACCGGGGCGAGCCGGATGTCTTTGTCTTTGATACCAGCAATAACTTCGCCCTGGTCGATCAGTGGCGTCTGAATCTGGGCGAAGGAGCCTGGGGCATCGACATGCTCGGTGATTTTCTCTTCATCAGCGATCCTGAAACGGATGGCACTAACGACGTGCGCTGGTTTGATATTGACGACCATTGGCAGGAAGGCCGGGCCATGTTGCCGTACAGCGCCACGGGCGTAGTGGCATTCGATGATATCGAGAATCCGGAAAACGGCCCGATCATCGTCACGACGGAATTCGATGGCAGCCGTTTCGGACCCTGTGACATGATGCAGCGATACGCGGCGGGAAGCGGGGAACTGAGTACAAAAAATGTCGGCCTTTCGGGCAAGGGTCTCTCGGCCAATCCGGCCAAAAACCTGATTTACGTGGCGCACGGATCAGGAAACGATGCGGAACTAAAAGTTTTCGACGCAAAGACCCTGCAGATCCTGCACATTTATCACCTGGAAAACGGCAACCGTCCCACGGATGTCCTGGCCAGCCCGATCCCCTTCGGCGGTTCACTATCGAAAAGCTGCGTGTCCCACCCGGACGGCGTGATCCGGGCCGGAGATGAAGTCATCTTTCGGATCGTCATCACAAACAGAAGCTCCAGTTCCCTGATCTTCCTGCCTTTGCAGGATATTTACGACAACACGCAACTTACATTCCAGGACGCGGATCCATCGCCGGACGAATATTTCGACGACGGTCAAATTGACTGGAGCGACTTGACGATCTCCTTTCACGCCAACCTGCCGCCCGGAGATTCTTATAGCGTTGATGTGACATTCGAAGCCCTAACAAGCTGCGTTGTCGATCTTGAAGGAAGCAACCTCGCGCGTATTGAGGATGGTCGCGACAACTCGGGTCGCCCACTTTTCATCGCGGGGGTTTTCGACTACGCCATCACTTGCGAAAGCGATGACGACGATGATGATAAACAAGACGACGATGTGGAAACGGATGTGCCAGTCGATGAGGATGATAAAGACGAGGGCTGGCCGGTCGGCAAAGTCACCGGCGGCTGCTGCGGGTGTGAATGATTTCGAAAACTGAAGCGTTTTCGCTAATCGCATGCGCCCATTTTCATTTTTAAATTTTCCTGAAAATTGTTTTGTTAACCAAATATTTGCAAAGGGTTAGCATTTTGTTTGCCTTTTCGTTAATATCCAGCGGTGTTTTCAAAGAGGGCAATGTCATGAAATACAATCGCTTGATTCTCATAGTGTTATTTTCAACCATCTTTTCGCTGGCGCTTTCAGCCTGCGGCGACGACGATGACGATGATTCCGACAACATGACCGATGACGACGCGGACGATGACGCGGACGATGACGCGGGGTTCGTCGTACCGACAACTGTTGACGTAACCTTCGCGCCGGTTCGCGACGGAGACATATGGACCTTGGGACAAAAACCGGGAGAGTCGCACGCTTTCAGAAATGACCTGAATGTGGATTTATCTTCGAAATCCACTGGCGAGCTGTCCACAAAATCCAGCGCCAAGCCGCTTTCGATGGCTTATTTCATGACCCTGTCGGATTTGCATTTCGTAGACGAGGAGTCACCGACAAGACTGACTTTCTTCGACTCCAATACACTCTTGTTCGGCGCCTTCGATTCGGCCTATCGGCCCCAGGAAGACCTGGTGGCTTTTGTCCTGAACGCCATTGTGCGAACGGCCAACCAGATACAGATCGATTACGGTCGAAGCTTCGATTGTATGATCAATCTCGGCGACAGCGCCGACAACGCCCAGGTTAATGAACTGAAGCTGGTATTGGACGTTCTTGACGGCGGCGGGCTGACATCCGGCGTTGCGGGCTGGGCGCGCCCGGACTCCGGCGACCTGAATATCGATCCGGCAACGGGACTCAATCTCGGAGAACGCGATTTTACCCTCCAGGAAGAAGGCCTCGACGGGAACAACAGCAATTTGTATAATCGCCCCGGCTACCCTAATTCCAATGCCGATTTGCCCGTAAGCGGGTTGCGCGACATTGATGGCGCCCGCCTGCCCTGGTTTTACACTGTCGGCAATCACGACGCACTCAACACCGGCACAAATCACCCCGACGGACCGATTGCATTCTATTCCCGCGAAGATTACGTGGGGGACGTCAACCACTTCGGATATATTCCGGGCCTCGCCTCGCTGATCGATTACTACGAGGAGAACCCGGGACAGTCGATTTTCATCGACGGCGGAATTTTTGGCATACAAGTGGATTGGAACTTCCTTCTTGGCCTGCTGGGCGGCATCGGCCTGATCCCCGATAATTACGGTGAGGACAGATACGACAGTTTCGATCTGATGACGCTGCTCCATGACACGCCCGAAGATCCGAGCGACGACGGCCTGTCCATCACGCCCGATCCGGAAAGGGCTTTCATGGGTCACGCGGGTCTTGTTCCTCTTATCCACGAACATGGTCACGGCTTTGTCGACCGGAATGCCGACGGCGTGGTCAATCATCTGGACGGGGCTTTCTACAGCCTGGACCACAGCCAAATGAAAGCCGGCTCCAAAGCGCCTCTGCGTTTCCTTTTCCTCGACTCGGCGGAAATCAATCTATATTCCCAAGGCGGCTTAAGCTCTCAGCAGCTGGGCTGGATCAAGTACGAACTCGACCGGGCCGTTGAGGATAAGGTCCTGGTGATCGCCGCTTCGCATCATTACGAAGACGCCATTGTCAACGGCGGCAAGGAATTGCAGGAGTTGTTTCACGCCTGCCCGAATTTCATCCTGCATCTCGTAGGACACGGCCATTACAATACCGTGACGCCTCATCG
>Ga0307990_1000384_pt1 | contig 40896 bp, 32 predicted proteins | sample EllFjometagen129_FD_203168 | JGI IMG/M metagenome (GOLD analysis project Ga0307990, IMG submission 203168) | Marine microbial communities from Ellis Fjord, Antarctic Ocean - #129 | ecosystem: Environmental > Aquatic > Marine > Unclassified | place: Southern Ocean | collected 2014-10-08
GTGAACCTCGGTAAGCGAAGCCCGGAGGGCGGCACAATTGCCGGTCGAGCCTTTGAATTCGTGGGCTAAAGAAATTTTACGACCCACACAAAGCCCCGCCATTACTGACTTTGCAACAGCGCAAATAGCTCATTCCGGCAAGAGTTGCTATTGTTGGTTAATTGCCAATTTTCCACCAACGTCGGCGATACTGACTCGCCGCTTCGATCACCGTTTCGTTTATTTCTGCTTTGCCTGTTTCACAGGCTGGATAATGAAGAAGCCACTTGCGGGAGCGCAAAATCCTCCTTTTCATCGGATGCGGCCTCGTGTTAAGAAAATGGTGTGAAGTACATTGATCGCCGGAGTGAGTATAGGAATGGGGCGAATGCTCACGGTTTTGATTGCGGTCATTTCACTTTAGTTATTGCCCTTCATTAAAAAAGATCGGCAGCTAAAAGAGGATTGGCGACATGGGCAAAATCGATTTCGGCACTGCGTTTTCCAGGGGATGGGATGCTTTTTCTAAAAACATCGGCATTCTCCTCGGAGGCTATTGCCTGACGATCGTTATCTCTATGACAATCATTCTTGGACCGGCGATCTACGCCGGTTTCTACTTCATGGTTTTAAAAATACTGCGTGGCCAAAAGGCGGAAATCAACGATCTATTCGTCGGCTTTTCCGACTTTGGTCGTTTCTTTGTCGGCGGTCTTCTGATTTTCGGGCTGTCGATGTGCGGCTTTCTGTGCTGCTGCGTGGGTATTATCGTTGTCAACGGCCTGACCATATTTTTGCTCATGCACATGATGGACAAGGGCAAAGGCGCCGGAGAGGCCCTGCAGGACTGTTGGGCGCATTTCAAGGTTGATTGGCTCATGCTCATCTTGTTCGCCTTCGTGGTGAACCTCGTGGCCCAGGCCGGCGTATATGCCTTGTATTTTGGCATTCTACTTTCAGCACCCTTCGCCGTGTGCGTCACCGGGGCGGCTTATCTGGATGTTTTTGGAAACGGATTTGAACCGATACCGGCGCTGCCGATCCTTATCGCGGAAGCTGTGGAAAAAGAGATAGGCGAGATGGATGCGACATAAAAACCGGCTTTCAAGGGGCTGTTGAAAAACATTCTTCGGCGAAAAAAATTGCGCCATATTCAACTTTTTCAGGCAGCCCCTTACACGCCTCGTTCGCGATCCGGCCAGATGTATTTGTGAAGTTGCAATTGCAGTTTCACGGGGAGCCTGTCGGCGATAATCCATTTGGCGATGAGGGTGGGGTCGAGCAACGGGACCGCCGCGGACAATAAAACGGGGCAGCGGCTTCCCAATTCATACTCGGCGATGATCTTTTTTGCATAGCTATAATCTTCCCGGCTCGCCAGAACGAACTTCACTTCGTCCTTTTCTTCAAGATGCGCAATGTTGGAAAAAAGCATCTTGTCGGCCTGCCCGGAACTGGGGCACTTGATGTCCATGACGATGTGCGCGCGCTTATCGACAGGGCTGATGTCGCAGGCGCCGCTCGTTTCCAGCAGCACGATCAGTCCCAGATCACGCAGGCGAGAAATGAGCGAAAGCGTATCTTTTTGGATGAGCGGCTCGCCGCCGGTGATGGCTACGAAAGGCACGTTGAAAGACACGACTTTTTCAACAATCTTCTCCAGGCGCATATCCTCTCCGGATTCGTAAGCATATTGCGTGTCGCACCAGACACAACGCAAAAGGCAACCCGTCGTGCGGACGAAAGCGCAAAGACTGCCGGCAAATGTGGATTCGCCCTGGATGCTCAGGAATATTTCATTGATGCGCAAACTCATGGGGCGTATTCGAGCGGGTCGACAATGCCCGCTTCGGCAAAGCCCTTGAGACGAAGCAGGCAGGAGTCGCAATGGCCGCAGGGCTTGCCGTCGCCTGCCGGGTCATAGCAGGAATGCGTCAGGCCGTAGTCCACGCCCAGCGCCATTCCCTTTGTGAGGATTTGGGCCTTGGTCATGTCAATCAGCGGAGTTCGTATTTTAAATCCGATGCCTTTTTCCGTTGACCGCGCCGTGGCTAGGTTCGCCATTTTTTCAAAAGCCTCAATGTATTCCGGACGGCAGTCGGGATAACCCGAATAATCCAACGCGTTGACGCCGATGAAAATGTCCGCCGCGCCGAGAACTTCCGCCCAGGCCAGCGCGTAGGACAAAAATATCGTGTTGCGCGCCGGGACGTACGTGATGGGAACACCGACGGCCATCTCCTGCGTGGAGCGCTGTTTCGGGACGGGGATGTCCGCGGTCAGGGCGGAACCGCCGATGCGATCAAGGCCGAGATTCAAAACCAGATGCTCCGCCGCGCCGAGAGCATTGGCGACATCTCGTGCCGCATCAAGCTCGACGCCGTGACGCTGGCCGTATTGAAAGCTCAGGCAACGACAAGCGAAACCTTCAGCTTTTGCAATGGCCAGGCATGTGGCCGAATCAAGTCCGCCCGAAAGAAGAATAACGGCATTTTTTGTCATGGCATATCGCTCCTGGTCCTTAGGACAAAGTTTTGCACGGACAAGCGGGCTTGTCCACAAGCGGAAGTATGAAGTATGAAGTATGAGGTATGAATTTAAAAGGCACCGACTACTTTCGCAAGCACCGCGGGTGGGCCCGTGCGTCCTGTAGGGACAATGCGAAAATAGGCCCCCAATTTATTGGGGGTTTACGTGGCGTAACCGGGGAATCGCGTCCCATCGGGACGCTTGAATTGTGGAGCGCGGTAATGAGAAAATTGAGTCGCCTTATTTTCAATCGTCCCTATGGGACGAAAAAATATGTTGGCCATCCCGTTCCCGCCGTTAAAACGACGGGCTATTTTCAATTGTCCCTATGGGACCATTGCACGCAAAGCAATTTCCATTTGGTTGAGGCAAAAGACTGCGTTAGATAGGAGAACTAACCTCAATGAACGCGAAAGTTACGGTCGATGTCCGAAAAGCAGGTCCGAAAATCGACCCGAAAATATTCGGGCATTTTCTGGAAAATATGGCCAAAAGCCTCTATCAGGGTGGTCTTCTGGACGCCAAGGGGAAAGCACGCCCCGAAGCGGTTAAGGCTTTAAATGACATGCGCGTGTCCTGCCTCAGGTGGCCGGGCGGTCTGTTTGCCGACGGCTATCACTGGACGGACGGCATCGGCCTGAATCGCCCGGAAAAGCCCAATTTATTTTGGAAAAAATACGGTCCCTGGATCGGCCCCTCGGATCCCAATCATTTCGGAACGGATGAGTTTCTTTCACTCTGCCGGGATTTAAGTGCCGAACCCTATATCAACATCAATTTGGCGAAGGGAACGCCGACAGAAGCCGCCGACTGGGTTCAGTATTGCAACGGCGCGCCGGAAACGCCGTGGGGAAAAAAGCGCGCTGAAAACGGTCGGACAAAACCATGGGACGTGCGAATCTGGGGCATCGGAAATGAGCAGTTTGGCTTTTGGGCATACGGCCACAGCGATCCTTCAAATTACGCGAAGCGATACCTGCAATTTGAGCGCCTCATGCGTGAGCAATCGCCGGAAATAACACCTGTTGTTGTTGGCGCCTGCGATTTATGGCCAAACTGGAATCCCATCGTATTATCGCGCATCGAGGGCCAGGCGGCGTATCTTTCGCTCCACGTGTATCTGCCCAGCACGAACAAGCCGCAATATCTGGTCATGCGAATACCCGGCAACCAAAAATCCCACTACAGTCTGGCGTCGGCTTATCTGGAACTTGATCGGAAACTGCGCTTCGTCGCCGGGCAGATGCAAAGCGTCCTCGGCGAAAATCACCGGATGAAAATTGCTTTGGACGAATGGAATCTCTGGTGGTGGTTTTTGCAGATATACCAGGTTTTCTGGCGCATGCGCGACGCGGTCTCCGTAGCGGGCATGGTCGGAACCCTGGTGGATCACTGCGAAGTTGTTTCCCTGGCCAATCTCGCGCAGGCCTTCAATGTGCTGGGGCTTTTGCAAACCAACGCCGGGCAAATCGTGAAAACGCCACCCTGGTACGTCATGCAGATGTTTGCTTCCACGCTCGTCGGGCACCGGATTCCATGCGAGGTCGAGGGTCCGACGTACTTTTCAAAAAAGCTTGGAGCGATTCCGGCGGCACGGAAAGCGCCGCTCGTGTCGGCTCATGCGGCCACAAACGGCCATCGCGTCGGAATCACCTTGATCCAGCGTCGATACGAAGCTCCGATGAGGATCGAGTTGGAATGCCCGGGAGTGCATTTCAATCGGCTTCTCCTTCTGAAAGGGCCTCACCCGGATGCACGCAACACTTTCGACAAGCCCGATGAAGTCGGCGTATCCGAGGTTGAAATCAAGGATGGAAAGGGTGGATTCAGCGTGGAACTGCCCCCGGCGAGCATCGCCGCCGTGGTTGGAACAATGGTCGGCAAATAATGACTCTTTCAAGCCGATAGGTCGTCCAGTCCGCAATCGATCATGCAACCCAGCAAGGGGTCTTCGTCGCCCCCGCATTCCTCGGCTTTTTCGGCGCAATCGTTGTAGCATTGAATCGCGCTCGGCGATAATTCGCAAACATCGTCCACGGAGATGGGGTCATCCTGGGCGTCTAGAAACGAGTAGCAGCTTTCAAAAAGCCACTCGATGTTTTCGCGAACTTCGGGAGTTTCACAAGTATCGTCAGGCAGATTGTCGTCGTCATCGACATCCTGATCGTCCATCTCTTCGTCGTCATCATCGCCGCTACTTGTGCAGTCGATGAGCAGAAACACGGAAAATACCGCCATCAAAAGAAACAAGATTTTGAGTTGCGTCATGGGGTCCTTCCAAAAGCGCCGGATGACAAAATGCATTCAGGCGACCAGGGAAATGAAATCCAACAAAACTATTCAACAATATAGCAAATTTCGCGAATATCTTAAAGAGCACAAAAAAACCCCGGGGTTGATCCCGGGGTTTTTGTCTTACTTTTGTCTGGATTCGATTAGGCTAGGCAATCCATGAGGCAGTCCGCCAAGGGATCATCGCCTTCACCGCCGCACGCGTCGGCGTCATCGTAGCAGCCCATGAAGCAGTCGACGGTTTCAAGTTCGGAATTTTCACAAGCCATTTCGGCGTCCATGATGTTTCCGTCGCTATCTTCGAGCTGATAGCAATCTTCGAACAACCATACCATGGCGTCGTAAACGTCCTGCGTGTCGCATTGGCCGACAACCGTGTAGTCGTCGTCGTCATCGTCGTCGTCGTCGTCGTCGGCGTCGTCGTCATCGTCATCGTCGTCGTCGTCATCGTCGTCGCCACAGGCAACGGCAAAGCTCAGAGCCATAACCAGCGAAGCGACCAGGGCCAGAAACATAAATTTTTTGCTCAACATTCTTCGTTCCCTCCTTGCGGTGTTAGTTCTCAATCAAACGATCTATCCGTTTTGCCAACCAAAATGACGCAAAAAGCTAGATCGAAACGCATTTAACACAATTATTTTGTGCAGGTCAAGTAAAAATTGCACCCTCAAAACCACCTGGATTAACTTTGACGAAAAGCATTGACATTAAAGGCTTTTCAAGGTGAAACCTATGGGATGCTCAATTTTTCCCCAACAATCGGAGCCCAGGGATGCGAAATCGCGGCGCCGGATGAAAGCCTGACGCCATGAAGCAATGGACCATCATCATTCCCTGCCACAATGAAGCGCAGTCCATCGGCGCCGTACTCACAAGCCTCAAGGGCATTGTTCCCGCCGCCAAAATCCTCGTCGTGGACGACGGCTCCACCGACGAAACGGCGAGCATTGCCGCAGGATGCGAGGGCGTCAAACTCATCCGCATGGACTCAAACTCGGGCAAGGGGATTGCGCTGCAAAGAGGAATCCGGGAGGCCGATAGTCTTTCTTTGATTTTCATGGACGGCGACGGGCAGGATCACCCCGAGGATTTGCCGACTCTAATGCGACAGGTTGACGAAGGGGCCCGATTCGTCAATGGGTCAAAATTCATCGGCGACATTGAAAAGGGCGGCATCTCGCGACTGAATTATTTTGGAAATCGCTTTATGAGCGGGCTTATCAATCTGCTTTTCGGAAGTCGCGTGACCGATTCCCAATCCGGTTTCCGAGCCGTTAGCCGGGAACTCGCCGCCTCGATGCACCTGGTTTCAAAGCAATATGAGATCGAAACCGAGATGCTGTGCAAGGCCTTAAAGGCAGGTGTTGAAGTCAGGGAAATTCCCGTCACCCGGAAAGCACGAACGGGGGGCAGAACCGGTTTTCGGCGTATTCACAACGGGCTTCGCATTCTGGCAACGATCTTTCGTGAACGATTAACGTCGTGAAGTTTTGCGAACAATCATGAAAATCGCCCTCGTCAACGGTCCGCTTTCGGACAACGCCTCTTTCACGCGGGAAGGCCGATGCACGCAGCGGGCTTCCATATGGACAACACAGTGGCCTCCCGTAACCTTGGCCTACCTGGCGGCAATCGCCCTGGCGGCTGGGCATGCGCCGCGGGTTTTCGACTGCCCGGCGGCGGTTATTTCACTGCGCGAACTGCTGAAAATATTGAGTCAATTCAAACCCGATCTGTGCGTTCTGGCGTTTTCCACGCCGAGCATCGCTGACGACACGATGACGGCGCACAGCATAAAAGAAACGCTGCCGGAGACCGCCATTGCCGCCTGCGGCGTTCATGCCAGCGTTCTCGACCTGGAACTGCTGCGTGATAATCCGCCCATAGATTACGTCATTCGCGGCGAACCGGAAGAAAGTTTTGGGGAGTTGATTGAGTTTCAAAGACAAGGCGAGGGTCTCGAAGATATCCGGGGCTTGAGCCTTCAAGGACAAAATGGCCCGCGCCGCAATCCGAGCAGACCTTTTATCGAGAATCTGGATCGCCTTCCTTTTCCGGCCTGGGAAAAAGTTGATCGGGATTTGTACAGCCTGCCCTTTCGCCGGCAAAGACAGCTATGTCTGTCGCCCCACCGCGGATGTCCCCATCACTGCTCGTTTTGCACCGCTGGGGCTTATTACGGTCATTCGCTCCGGTTTCGTAGCGTCGAATCCGTCATCGAGGAGATTTGTCGCGACCGTCGAGATTTCCATGTCCATGATTTTTTCATATGGGCCGATACCTTCACCATCAAAAAGAGCTTCGTGATGGATCTCGCCGAAGCGATGCGGCGCGAAACTCCTGGGATTCGCTGGACCTGCAACAGCCGAACCGACACCGTGGACGCGCAGATGCTCGAAAGCATGAGCGCGGCGGGTTGCTGGATGATCAGTTTCGGTATCGAATCCACGGACGAGACCGTGCAGGCGGGAATCGGAAAGAAGCTTGGGTCAACGGATTTTCGCACGCCGATTCAAATGGCGCGCAACGCCGGGATGAAAACTCTCGGCCATTTCATTTTTGGATTGCCCGGAGAGACTCCCGCGTCGATGAAAAGAACTCTTAAAGATGCGCTGGCCTCGGATTTGGATTTCGCGCAGTTCTACTCGGCAGCGCCTTTCGTGGGATCGTCCCTTTACGAAACAGCCATGGAAAAAAATTATCTGCCGGAAAACGCCTTTGGCGGCATTGGACAGGCCACCGCATCGCTTTGGCTTCCGGGGCTGCCCCCGGAGGCGGTCAATAGAATGCGCGGGCGCGCAATGCTGAGCTTTTATTTTCGCCCGAATCAAATCGCCCGCGTCCTTGGGCTTGCTGGATTCGGGATTTTTCGGCAAATGGTCCGCGTGGCCCTTCGCTGGTGGAAGGCGGCGCGACGGAGCTAAATCCGGACTTTCCCCCAAGCTTGCGAAATGCGCGAATTTGATCTATTCCCTCCAAGACATGACTGAAAGTTTTTACAGGGAATGTTGGCTAAATACTTCGGAGGAAATCGTGCAAGGAAATAAATATGGCGTCCATCGCGTCGTTGAGCCGAAAGGGGTTTTGCCGCAGCCTGCCCTTGTCGTCAACAACGATATGTCGATTCTGTACGACAACGAAATCCTTTGCGACGTCGAAACACTGAACATCGACTCGGCCAGCTTCAAGGTGATTGCCGACAAAGCCGGGGGCGACGAAAAAAAGGTTACGGGAATCATCGCCGAAATCGTCGGCAAGTATGGAAAACAGAAAAATCCCTGGACCGGATCCGGCGGCATGTTCGTGGGAAAGGTGGCGAAAATAGGCTCCGCGTTGCAAGGAAAAATCGACCTGGCGCCGGGGGACCCCATCGCGAGCCTCGTGTCGCTGTCGCTGACGCCGCTTTCCATCAGTCGATTCAAGGAAGTGCGCATGAATGTGGATCAGGTGGACGTCGAAGCGCAGGCCATTCTTTTTGAGTCGGGAATATGGGTCAAGTTGCCGAGCGACATGCCGCAAAAACTTGCTCTGGCCGTGCTGGATGTGGCCGGAGCGGCCGCGCAGGTTGCCAAACTCGTTAAAGAAGGCGACACGGTGCTGGTCATCGGCGCCAATGGCAAAAGCGGTATGTTGTGCCTGTGCGAAGCTAAAAAACAGGTCGGGGAAAATGGCCGCGTGATCGCCGCCATTCGCCGCAAAGAGGTTGAGAGCCTGGTGCGCGAATCGGGATTTGTGGACGATGTCGTTATCGCTCCCGCCGATGACGCCCTGGCCTTTTACGGCGAGGTGGAGCGCGTCACTGGCGGCGAACTGGTCGACGTTGTGATCAACTGTGTGTCAAGAGAAAACTGCGAGATGGGCAGCATCCTGTCCGCCAAAGACGACGGCGTAGTTTATTTCTTTTCCATGGCTACGGATTTCACGAAAGCCGCGCTGGGCGCCGAAGGAATCGGCAAGGATGTAACCATGATTATCGGCAACGGCTACACGAAAGGCCACGCCGAGCATGCCCTTTCGCTGGTGCGTGAAAACGAGTACATTCGCAAACTGTATACGAAGCGTTACGCCTAAGCGTCGCGCAAACAGATCGCTATAAAAATTGGAACATTTGAGTAAGACGGAGCCAGACGATGAAAATGGAAAACAAACGACCTGAAATCTACGCCGATATTCCCGACGAAAAATGGAACGACTGGCATTGGCAGATGCAAAACCGCATCCAGGATGTGGACCGGCTCAAAACAGTCTTTGAGGTCGATTCAAAAACCGAAGATGAACTGCGACGCTGCATCATCACCTTAAGAATGGCCATCACGCCTTATATCGCTTCCCTCATGGACTGGGATGATCCCTACTGCCCAATCCGGCGGCAGTTTGTGCCCACGGCATTGGAGGTGGAATACTCTGAGGCGGATATGGCCGACCCGCTGGCCGAGGACGCCGACAGCCCGGTGCCGGGATTGACGCATCGCTATCCTGACCGGGTGCTGCTTCTGCTCACCGACGAATGTTCAAACTTCTGCAGGCACTGCACTCGCCGTCGGCTGGTTGTCAATAAGGACCGCTCATTTTTAAGCACTTTTGATAAATGCGTGGAATATATTGAAAAGCACGAAGAAGTGCGGGACATCGTCATCTCCGGCGGCGACCCCCTGACCTTAAGCGACGAGCGTATCGAGTATGTACTCAAGACCTTAAGTGCGATTCCCCACGTGGAAATTCTCCGACTCGGGACGCGCATGCCGGTGGTTTGCCCGATGCGCGTGACTGACGAATTGTGCGAGATCATCAAAAAATACCATCCCGTCTTCGTGAACATTCAAGCCAATCACCCAAAGGAAATCACGGACGAAGTCGCCGTCGCCTGCCACAAGCTGGCCTCCACGGGGGCACCGCTGGGCAACCAGAGCGTGCTGCTTCGCGGCGTCAACGACAGCCCGCAAATCATGAAGGCGCTCGTGCATGCACTGCTGCGGATTCGCGTGCGGCCCTACTACCTTTATCAGTGCGATCTATCTCAGGGCATAGAGCATTTCCGCACAACGGTCGGCAAAGGCATTGAAATCATCGAGGCGCTGCGCGGGCATACATCGGGGCTGGCGGTGCCCACCTTCGTAGTGGACGCTCCCGGCGGCGGCGGAAAAATCCCCGTCATGCCGAACTACGTCATTTCCCGCTCGCGGGACACCATCATCCTGCGCAATTACGAAGGGATGATCACGCCGTACAAGGAACCGGAATACAGGGCAAGCGACGACGGTCATGAAAAGCCCTTCAACATCGAAAAATACCGGGCGAAGCGCGGTCCGGCCTACATTTACGAAAATCCGCAGACCTATCTGGAGCCGGTGAAAAAGAAGTTGGAGTAGCTGCCTGGTCATTGGGATTCCATAGCAGCTAAAGGCTCTTCCGTTATGCTCCAGTCATTTGCCGGGTCGCCTCGCAGCCGGTCTTGCTCGCTTTCCACCGCCGCGATGGACTGACGCGCTATGCGGTATGTGGTATAGATACTTTCTAGTATTTTCTCTTCAAAGCCAAAAACATTGATCTCGTTATGCTGATCCAGCTCATATTCCTTAACGACCTACGTGGGTTAATATGTTTCTTGGAAAACCCCACCTTAACCGCCTGCGGGGAAAGGACGCAAGAAAGCCATGATGGAACAATTACTCATCTCAGTCTGGGAAATTTTAATCGAGCTTTCGCCGCCGCTTATTTTTGGACTTCTGATAGCGGGGGTGATCCATGTTTTCCTGCCTTCGCGCTTCATTAAGCGGCGTTTGAGCGGGAGTTCTTTGCGCTCCGTGATGGAAGCCTCTCTAATCGGCGTGCCCATGCCTCTATGCTCTTGCGGCGTGGCCCCGACGGCCATCGGGTTGAAAAACGACGGCGCATCGAAAGGCGCGGCGACGAGTTTCCTTATCAGCACGCCGCAGACCGGCGTGGATTCGATCCTTGTTTCCGCAACTTTCCTTGGCTGGCCTTTTGCTATCTTCAAAGTCTTCGCCGCCTTTATCACGGGAGTGCTGGGCGGCGTCTTGGTCAACGCCACCGAGGAAAAAGAGGACGCCAGTCCGGAAAAGCTCAACACGATCAGCGAGCTTCCGAAAAGCTTTTGGCGGCGCATTGTCGAAGTCGTCCGTTATTCGGTGTTCGACCTTTTCGCCATGCTGGATGTCTACCTGGCGGCCGGAGTTGTTCTTGCCGCCTTGATCGCCGTACTGGTTCCCGATGGATTTATGAAAAGCGCGCAGTGGACGCAAGGAATCGGCGGGATGTTTCTTGTCCTGGCGATCTCCATGCCCTTATACGTATGCACGACCAGTTCCGTGCCCATCGCCGCATCGCTGATCGGCGCGGGCATGCCGCTGGGAACCGCGCTGGTCTTTTTGATGGCCGGGCCGGCGACCAACATCGCGACAGTGGGAATGATTTACCGGGCGTTGGGCGGACGCGTTCTGGCCATCTACCTGGGCGTCGTGGCGGTGATGAGCATGACCTTTGGTTTGCTTTTCGACGGAGTGCTGGGCGGCGCGGCGTCTGAAATGGTTATGCATCATCACGGCGGCGCATCCTGGCTCGGCATCAGCAGCGCCATTTTCATTTCCGCTCTCATGGCCTTTTTCATCGGAAGAAGACTATGGAAACGGATCACGGCGCGCCTTCACGCCGACGTGGACGCCGACGCCGATTTGACCTTGAAAGTGGAAGGCATGACCTGCGGAAAATGCGTGGCGAAGGTGAAAAACACTATCGAATCCATGCCCGGCGTCACGCGAGCCGATGTGAATCTTGAAAGCTCACGCGCCGACATCTACGGCGACGGTTTAAGCAAAACCGATATTTCCGCAGCGCTTCAAAAAGCTGGGTACAAGCCGGGGGATTGATGCCTCTACGCTTGCATTGCTTCGTATCATATCGACATAGCTTCAATTATTTTGCACCGTGTTTGCGTAGGTGCTCGGCGACTTTTCCGTGCTTGTTTTCAACGGCCAGGGCCAGGGGCGTTTTTCCCGCCTGGTTTTTCTCGTTTAAGGCTGCGCCTTTTCTCACCAGCGCCCTGACGACCTTGATATAACCCTTCCGGGATGTGATGTGCAGCGGCGTGTTTCCTTCCGCATCCGCCGCGTTGATATCCGCGTCGTTGTAGATGAGAAAGAGCATCATTTCAGGATAGCTTGAGGCCGCGTGGATCGGGCGTGTCCCCCATCGATCCATGGCGTTGACGTCGGCGCCGTATTTCAGCAGCGACGCCGCCATGCGTTCCTTGCCCCTGGCCGCAGCGGCCTGAAGCGCGGTTTCGCCGTCGTTCGTGACCGAATCGACTTTGGCTTTATTTTTTTCCAGCGCCCGCACCGTGGCCAGGTTGCCGTTTGCCGCGGCGTTATAAAGAGGCGTTTCGCCAACGTTGTTTCGCGCGTTGAGATCAGCGCCGCGCGCCATGAGCAGATTAACGAAGGTGGTGTTCCCGGCCCAGGCGGCGTCGTGCAGCGGAGTTGCCTGGTAGTTGTTTGTCGCGTTGACATCAGCATCAGCAGACAAAATGAGTTTGACGATTTCCACACGCTGGCCCCTGACGGCCATATGCAGCGGCGTGTTGCCTTCGGCGCCTTTCTCGTTGATATCAGCGCCCGATTGAATCACAGCCTGGAGCTTTTTTACATCGCCGGATTTTGCGGCGTCATACAGGGAACCAGCGTGCGCCGGGTTCCACGCAATCATTGAAAAAACGAACACGACGAAAATAAGGGTCGGAATCCTGACCTTCATGCTGATGCCTTTCGTATTAGATTGTTTTTAAACGCGTGAAACTTCACCGAACTATTGTAATTGATTCATTCGCGACTTCATAGCTCGAATCGTGTTTCTTGCACGAATGACGGCGGCGACTGAGGAAAGGTTTTTCAGATGTAAAGAAGCCTTATCATTTTGAGCAATACAATCACGCAGGCAATTGATTGGAGAAAAAAACACCATCGAATCCATGCCCGGCGTCACGCGAGCCGATGTGAATCTTGAAAGCTTACGCGTCGACATCTACGGCGACGGTTTCAGCAAAACCAATATCTCCGCAGCGCTTCAAGAAGTGGGATACAAGCCGGGGGATTGAGGAAATTCCGCCTGCTTCAGGGAGTCATGGACCAAATGAGGTCAATGAAAAAGCAAGAACTTGGAAAGCTTTGAAAAACGTTAAATTCCCGGGCGAACAGGGTCCGCCCGGGGAAAAATTTCTGTCAGAATTTTCGACGAATCTAACTTTCCATGTTATCGGCCACGATCTGCATGACGTCCATGATCTTGACCTTGTCGTCTTTTCCTTCGTCCTTGGAGCCATCCACCAACATGGTCATGCAAAACGGGCATGAAACGCCGATGGTCTTGGGCTCGTTGCAGTCGGCGTAAAGCTGTTTGAATCGCTCGGTGTTCACGCGCGGCTGATGTTCTTCCACCCACATTCGCCCACCGCCCGCGCCGCAGCAGTAGGAACCGACTCCGCTGAGTTTGGGTTCCAGCACCTTGCCGCCGGCCAGTTCGATCATTTCCCGCTGGGGTTCATAGATATTGTTGTACCGACCCAGGAAGCAGGAATCGTGATAGGCAACGCCGCCGAGATCAGCGTTTTTCTTCACTTTGATTTTGCCTTCGGCGATGAGTTTGCGCACCAGTTCATTGGCATGCACAACCTCGAAGTTTTTGACGCCTTCATACTTGGCCGCAACGGCCTTGTCGTCGTGCGTTGAGCGGGCCTGTTCCATGAAATCAGGATACTCGTTGGCCAGCGTGTTGAAGCAGTGCGGGCAGTTGGCAACGATCTTTTTCACGCCGTAGTTCATGAAAGTCTGAATGTTCATCACCGTGAGCATCTGGCCCAGGTACTCGTTGCCCAGGCGCCGCGCGGTTTCGCCGTTGCACTGTTCCTCGATGCCCAGGACCGCGTATTTCACGCCCGCCGCATTGAGGATTTTGCACAGGGCGATGGTGGTTTTCTGTGCCTGATCGTCAAATGAGCCCATGCAGCCCACGAAGTAGCAATACTCGATCTCCTCCAATTCCTCGGGCGTCAACTCACTGAATTGTTTGACCGTAAAGTCCTCGCCGCCCTTGGTTATCCAGTCGGCGCGCTTGTCGGGCGACAGACCCCAGGGGTTCGAGTTTCGCTCGATGCCCTTGAAGAAGTTGGCGATCTCCGTGGGAATCTCGCCGGTGATCATGGCCATGTACTGGCGCATCTGTATGATGCGCGGCACCTGTTCGATCAGCACCGGGCAACGTTCCTCGCAGTCGCCGCACAGCGTGCACGACCAGATCGTTTCCGCGGTGACGGCGCCGGTGGCGAGCATTTCTTCTCCCCATTCCTTGAGTCCTCCACTCTTTTTCAGCGGCATTGAAGGCCCGATGAGGTAGGGTTCCTTGGCGTACATATGCTTTTTGATAGCCTTATTCATATCCCGAAGCGACAGGGGCTTGTCCGTGGAAAAGGCGGGGCACTGCGGCACGCACCGGCCACACTCGGTGCAGGAGTAAATGTCCATGACCTGTTTCCAGTGAAGGTCCTCGAATTGGGCGATGCCGATGGGAAGGTCCGGTTCCTCTTCCATCCTCTCAAATTTGCCTTCCAGGTCCTCGATGGGTGTCACGCGGCCCTTGGGTTTCAGGTTCATGAAAAACACGTTCGGGATGCCGGTGATGACGTGGAAGTGTTTTCCGAAAGGCAGATAGTTCAGGAAAGCGAGGATCATGAAACTATGAATCCAGATCATCACCTTAAACATGGTTCCGCCGCTTTCCGGCGTGAACAGCGGCGTCCACAACATGCCCAAGGCGATTGGCGGCACATGCGCTCCGTTGGCATTGGCCCAGGCGATGTATCCGCCTTCGAGCAGCATGTCGGCAAACATGAGGCCGGCGATCCAGCACAGAATCACCACCGGCTCAAGCTGCGGCACGTTTTGCATGCGCGGCGGCTTGGAAATCAGGCGACGATAGGCAAAACCCACGCAACCGATCAACACGCCGATCACAACAAGGTCTTTCAACAGGCCGTAGAGAATGTTGAAAAAAGAACCAACAATGGGAATCATTTCCAGGCCGAATTCCGATCCGCCATAAGCCATGCCGAAGATGATCGTGGAGCGTATCGACAGCACCATAAATCCACTGAAAATGAAGATATGAAAGTATCCGGCCTGCTTTTCCCTGGGCATGCGGCCCTGGAAAAAACCGAACTTGAGCGCGGCTGCGATCCTCTTCGGGATCTGATCAAAACGATTCTCGCCAGGCCCTTTCGTCATAAGCAAAAAGCGCCGATACATGACGTAGCCAAAGATCGCAAGCCCCGCCAAAATCATAACGGTGAACAGGACCATGTTGTTTGTCGAAAAGTTCAACTCCATAAAATTCTCCTCCCGGCCATTGAATTAACCCACAACGTTTTGCGAAAACCGGATCGCCCAACGCAATCCGCCGAACCGGACGAAGGATTCCTCATCATCGTCAGGTCTTGCGTACGACGATCGCCCTGCGGCATGCGTGAACAATGCGAAGCGATAATACCGAAAGGCGGGGTGAATGCCGCCCCGCCTTCCGGCGCGAATACTTTTATTTTATGAAAAGGGCCAAGGGCTAAATCAGCCTTCAGCCACAATTTTTTTCAGCTCTTCCGTCATAACCGGGGTCACCTCGAAAAGGTCGGCCACGATGCCGTAATCCGCTTTCTGGAAAATGGGCGCTTCGGGGTCCTTATTGACGGCCACGATGACTTTCGACGTCCGCATGCCGGCCATGTGCTGGATGGCTCCGCTGATGCCAAAGGCCATGTACAGCGATGGGTTGACCGTTTTTCCGGTCTGCCCGACCTGGATGGACTGGTCGGCGTAGCCTGCGTCCACGGCCGCGCGGGAAGCCCCGACGCTGGCGCCGATGACGTCGGCCATGTCTTCGAGAATCTTGAAGTTTTCTTTGCTCTTCATCGCGCGACCACCGGAAATGATTCGGTCGGCTTCGGTGAGGTCCGGGCGAGCCGACTCGCCGGCGATCTCCTCAACGACCTGCGCTTTAACATCGCCAAAATCAGCGGCTACGCTGACGGTTTCCGCGGTGCCGGCACCGGCATCGCTAACAGCGATGATATTGGGACGGATGCTGACGACCGCGGGTTCGGCGTTGAACGCTATTGTGGCAAATCCGTTTCCGGCAAACATGGGATGCGTAGCCTGGACTTTGCCGTCAACGACTTTCGCTTCGATGCAATCGGCGACGAATCCGGCGTCGATCCTGGCGGCCAGGCGCGGCGCAAGGTCGCGGCCCATGGATGTGGCGCCAAAAAGGACGACTCCGGGAGACTCTTGTCCCACGACATCGTTTACGATTTTTGCAAAGCCTTCGGTGTTATATTTGCTCACTCCGTCGGCGACGTACACTTTTGCCGCGCCGTAAGCGGCGAGTTTATCTGCGACGGCGCCCAGATCATTGCCGATCACCAGCGCGGAAACGGCTCCGCCCAGATCGCCGGCCATGCTTTTCGCGAGCGTCAAAAGCTCATAGGAAACCTTTTTCGGTTCAGAGCCCTTCACTTCAGCGACTATTAATACGTTCGACATTTCAAAGCTCCTTTCCAATTATATAACCTTCGCTTCACTGCGAAGAAGTTGAACAACTTCCGCCACCTTCTCAACGCCTTCAAACACTTTTCCGGCCTGACGCTCTTCGGGCAGCGTGCATGAGACGATTGCGCACTTGGCATCGCCGGATTCGGCGTCAACAGCTTTGACCGGTTTGCGTTTGGCTTTCATGATGCCCGGAAGACTGGCGTAGCGGGGCTCATTGATGCCCTTTGTGCAGGTGACGAGCATCGGCGCATCGCCCTCCACAACCTGTTTGGCGCCGCCCTCAATGTCGCGGAACGCCTTGATTTTTTCGTCTGCGACCTCGAGCTTGCTCACTTCGTGGGCCTGCCCGATTCCCAGCAGTTCAGCCGTCATGCACGGAACCGCAAACATGTCTTCATCCACAGCGCGGCAACCCGAGAGAATTAGGCCGTAATCCAGGTCCTTGACCGCAGCGACCAGGGCTTTGGCGACTGAAAGCGGATCACCGAGGCGCTCGTCGACTTTGACGTGCACTGCGTCGTCGGCACCCATTGCCAGAGCGCTGCGGACAGCCTCGACAACGCGGTCCGGTCCCAGGCTCACGACCGTGACTTTGTCGGCGTTGCCGGCTTCTTTGATTTTCAGGGCTTCTTCGACGGCGTATTCATCATAGGGATTCAGAATCCATTTGATTCCGTCCATGTCGAATTCGGAACCGTCTCCCGTCAGCTTTATACGGCTTTCGGTGTCGGGAACCTGCTTGCAGAAAACAACGATGTTCACAACAAACCTCCTATTTGGCGTTTTAGCAAAATTATTATCGCGTTCTGAGTCCTTCAATAACCATGGTTTTGAGATTGTCGGCGATTTCCACCGGCGTATATTTCGGCTTGGGCGTGAGCACCCAGTAAAGAACCATCTCGTCCAAAGCTCCGAAAATCGCCCGTTTCACGATTTCCGGCTTGATGTCGGAGTGAAAGATTCCTTTTTTGATGCCATCTTTTACAATTTCCGAAAGCAAATTTAGGAACTCGGCAAATTTGACGGGCACATATTCTTTCATGAATTTATGCGATTGACGAAGCTCCACGGAAATCACTTCCGCCAAAGCACGCCGTTTTTCCATGTATTCAATGTAGCGACTGATGAAAATTTCCAGTCTGATCACCGGGTCGTCCACATTGCCAAGAGTTTTCTTAAACTCGCCGATGGCGGCATCCATCCGATCCTCGAAGAGCCTGATGAGAATGTCGTCCTTGTTTCGAAAATACAGGTAGATCGTTCCGTCCGCCACGCCAGCGGCCTTGGCGATCTCGCTGATTGTCGAGTTGTGAAAACCGTTCTTGGCAAAAACCTTCACCGCCGATTTCAGGATAGTCTCATACTTTGCTTTTTTGTCCAAGCGCTTGTTTGCGCCTTTTTTTTCAACCATTATAACCTTCGGATAGTGTATTCATTCGCCAAAGGAAAATAATCAGGCCAGCGAAAATTCCGCCTTTTGGCTTTCCCCAAAGTCGGCAAGACCCGATAAGCGCACAAAATAAATGAATGAGCGCTCACTCATTTATTTTGTTTAGCACGAGCATTTGAGCGATGTCAAGGGCGGCTATTTCGAATAATTGTCGCAGGGGGCATCTTTGTAACTTGCTGATATTATTGAAAAATATTCTTGCAGAAAAATGAATGGGATTCATTTTTCTTTCCGACGAGACTTCCGGAAACGGCTGTACCGCCAGCTTCAAACACGCGGCGATCAAAGGAAAATATAATTCGTGGATATACGACTCCGATCTGTATCCGACCGCTTAAAAAACACCTCAAGGCTCTTTTCCTGAGAATTACATTTGCAAAAGTCCTTTAACTTTTTTCCTTTAAAGCCCTAATGCCCTGTGGTACATTGACGAATTCAGAAGGTCCGTTTTGAAATAGGGCGAATTTTTTTAGCCAGGGGCCGAACACCTTTTTAGGAGAAAGCTATGAAGGATAAATTTCTTTTCCTTTTCGTCCTGTGCGTTATGGTCTCGGCGACATTTTTCCTGATGGCCTGCGAACCGGAAGAAGAAGAAAACGACAGTTACCAATTTGCGTACTTCTACGCCATTCCCAGCCAGGAAAGCCTGCGCCTGGAAGTGCCGGGCGCCGATTACGACGGCGACGATTACGGTTATAAAGCGGTCGGCGATCAGGCGAAGCATTATACGGAAACCGTGCAGTTCACGCGGAACGTCAACCACCACATCCTGGGCATGCTCTCGATCATCGACGATGTCACCAGCTATCCCTACTCGGAGCAAAGCGGCGACACCTACATATGGGGTCCCTGGCAGGACACTGGTCTGGACCAGACAAAGGCCCGCTTTATCCTGGAACACCTGGGCGGCAATACTTTTGACTACCAGCTTCAGTGGCGTCTCAAGGATTCGGATTCCGACGATGACTGGGTCACCATTTGGGAAGGTCACGTTGAGGCTTCCGAGGAAACCGCCCGGCGCGGCGTCGGGTATTTCAATATTGATTTTGATGCCGCCGCAACGCTGGATTGGACCACCGAGGAGCGGGGCCAAATCCGCACTGATTACGATACGGTCTCCGATGGCCGGGAAATCAGCCTGGAATACATCAATTTCATCGGCAATTCCGAGGGCGAGGGCGAGGACGCGCAGCCCATTAACGCGATCTACCTCTATCACAACCGGGCCGACAACTCCGGATCCTTTCTCTTTGAGTGGTACGCCGATTTATTTAACGAAGAAGCCGACGACAATCAGATCGAGCACGCCTGGTTCAACACCCGTTGGCAGCCCGACGGCGCCGGTCGCACCGATTCTATTATCGGCGAAGGCGACATCTCCGACATGATGCCGATCCCCGATCTCCCCAACGTTGTCGTAGACAGCTTCAGATCCACGGAGTGCTGGGGCACGGACTATCTGCGCACCTACTTCGGCGAGGGCGCAACGCTGAGCAACGGCTCTGAATTTTCCAATCCGGATGAAATCGAGGGAACTATCAGCGACTGCGTGTTTGATGAGGAACTGCCGGACGCGAAATAACGAAATCAGCATACTAAAGAAACAAGCCTAAGGGGCGCGAGGGATCGCGCCTCTTTTTCATTGGCGCTAATAATTGGTGAAAGCGCACTTGATTCACGGCGTGGCGCACGGATAAAGTGAAGACCGTCGGCGTTAATTATAAAAAATTTGGAAAGGCTTAAAAAGATGCCCGGACAAGAGGTTCGCGTTCCGTTTGGAAAACAAGAGCTTTCATTCACGCTTCCCAATAATTGGAACATCGTCGATACGTGCATGCCCAAAGAGATTCCGCCATGCGAAAGCGCACATGCCGAAGCGCAGCGAGCGCTGGCCGAGCCAATAGGTTCGCCGGGGTTGAAGGAAACTCTTAAGGGCGCCGAAAAAGTCGCTGTTGTCGTCGATGATATCTCGCGTCCCACGCCAGTGCGGGATTTCTTTAAATCGGTCATGGAGGCAGTCGAGGCGGCGGGCATCAAGCCGGAAAACATCACCGTCGTCACGGCGCTGGGCGTGCACCGCGACATGACCGACGAAGAGATAGAAGGCAAAATCGGCGCGTGGGGTTTTGCGCGGTATCGATGCGTCAACCATAACTTTGAGCCGGGCGATCATCTGCGGCATCTGGGACGGACAAGTCGCGGCAGCGAGGTCTGGGTCAACGGCATCGTGGCGGATGCGGATGTGACAATCTCCTTCGGATGCGTAGAACCGCACACCATCGCGGGTTTCGGCGGGGGATATAAAAATCTTTTTCCCGGCGTCGCCGGAAAGCAGACTATCGCCGCGAACCACGCCCTGAACACGACTCCCGATACTTTCAACGGCGTCGGCACGCGGCCCGAGGACAATCCCATGCGCTGCGACCTGGAGGAATGCGGCGGCATGGTTCCCACAAAAATGTTTATCGTCAACGCCGTGCTCGACGGTTATCAGCAAGTCGTAAAAATTGTCGCCGGCGATCCCATCGCCGCGCATCGGGAGGGCATCAAAACCGCGCAGGACATCTTTGGCGCAAAGATCGAAAAACCGGCGGACGTGCTCATCACCAGCAGCCATCCCATGAACATCGACCTGCGGCAGGGCTTTAAGGCGATGGCGAATCTGATCGGCGCCGTCAGGCCCGGCGGCGTGATGTTGAATCTGGTATTAGCCGAGCAGGGCCTTGGGGATATGAACATGCCGAGCCGCAATCTGTACCTGGGAAAAAAATCGCTCAAGATTCTTTCGCACCTGCTTTTGCCGCTCGTGGGACGCTTCACTTTCGGCATGAAAGAAGAAGACCTTTTCTTCATCTACTTTGCCCTGCAGGCCATGAAGCGAAACGACATATACTTCTACTCGCCCAACATTCCCGAGGCGTTAACCAAGCGCGCGCCATTCCTCGAAATCCACAATTCCGTAGACGCCATGCTCGCCGCCGCGCACAAAGCCATGTCGGGCAAGGCCGATGTGCTTGTCTTCCCGCTGGGCGGCGTGTCGTATCCGGTGTTGGAATAATCAGCGGCGATGGGTCAAATCACCGACAGCGCGGCGCCGAGTGCGCCGATGTATTGCGGGTCGGGTAAAACGATCACTGTCCTGTTGATGGCGGCGCCAAGAGCATCAACCATCGCGCCGTTTAAGGACACGCCGCCGCTCATGAAAACGGGCGCATCGTCCCGAAGCGGTCCGATGAGACCAGCGAGGCGCGAGGCCAGCGATTGGTGCAGCCCCTGGAGAATGCCCTCCACCGATTCGCCTTCGGCCAAAAGCGACACGACCTCGCTTTCCGCAAAGACCGTGCAGGTGCTGGAAACCGAAACCGGTTTTTGGGCTTTAGCGACAAGCATTTCAATGTCTTCCCATCGGACCTGCAATCGGTCGAGCATCACTTCCAGGAAACGGCCCGTCCCGGCGGCGCATTTGTCGTTCATCGAAAAGTCAGTCACGTCGCCGTTTTTGCCGATGCGGATGACCTTGGAATCCTGCCCGCCCACATCAACGAGGACGCCCGCTTTTCGCGTCCGGCTATAAGCGCCCCGCGCATGGCAGGTAATCTCGGTCAGCTGCCGCACGGCTTCGATTCTCTTTCGCCCGTATCCCGTCGCGCCGACGGGGACATTGGCGGGAATGCCGAGTTCCTCACGAAACTCGGCCAGGGCGCGCTCGGTCTGCTGTTGGATCAGCGGATGCGCCCTTTCCAGATGTTTTCCAACAATGACGCCTGTTGGTTCGATGGCGACGGCTTTCCAGGTTGTGCTGCCGGCGTCAACGCCGATGGCGGATGCGGACATAAAATAGCCCCCTAGCGGGTAGCGGGTGGCATGGACAAGCTTCTCGGCCCGAAGCTTTGCTTCAGGGCGCTTGTCCGTGCTGAATTATTTCCTACGCCCCTTTTAAGGGGCTTTGAAAATCCAATGTCATTTCTACCCAGGGTTTCACCCTGGGCTACGAACCTGCGCCCGCCTTCGCCGAGGCTACGGCGCGGCGAACACCCTACACCCTGGACCCTGGACCCTGAACCCTAGACCCTAAAAGACCCTAACCAAAGCTTTCCATGAAGGCCGACAGGCGGTTTTCGGCCTGCTCCCGGGAGTAGGAGCGCGGGTCGTTATGATCCGCCTCCAGGATCAGCGCCTTGATGCCCGCGTCGTTCGCTAAGCGTTCACGCAGATCAATCTGTCCCATGGAATAGGGTTTGCACGAACGGTCCGAGTGCAAAATCGCGCCGTCGATTGCGTACTCCCTGGCCATCGTGGTCATCAGGTCCAGCCGGTTTTTCAAATCCTGGTTGAGGATAATGTGCTGATAGGTCTTGGCGGCGCTGCCGACGGGATCCTCGGGATCAATGCGCTTTCCAGCCGCGGCCCATGCGTCGGTGTACGTGGCGGCAACGAAATTGAATCCGTTTTCGGCCAGCAAATTGGACATTTCCCGGACGCTGAACCATATCGGCAAATTGTCCCACATGAGGCGGTATTTTTCATTTTTAATGCCGCCGATGCCCCTCGCGACGCGGTCCTTTAATTCATCCAGCAGCAATCGATAATAATCCGTGCACAACTTATGGCCGCGCAGCGTGACGACCGGGGCCATATGAAAAAAACCGTCAAACCCGGTCCATGGAGAAGGCTTGGTTTGGCCCATCGCCAGGCACTCGCCCCAAAGGTTGCTGGCCTTCAGAGCTTCAGCCGAAACCTCTTTGAGCCTTTGCTCGTTCATTTTTTTGCCGCTGATTTTTTCGGCGACCTCAATCAATTCCTCGAACTGATCCTGGACATATTGCGTGTGATGATCGGGTGATTGACCGTAAACGAAAGGCGTGTCGATGATGACCAGCGGAACATTGAAATACTCCGCCAGGTTCCTGTACCAGTAAAGCACCGTCTGGCAGATGTTCGAGCAACAGGCCAAAAGATCCGGCTTGGGCAAGCGACCCACCGGGGTCTTTCCCGTCAACACGCATCCGAAATCGGTGCGCGCGTAGCTGCACAGATCCCGCGAGTATCCGACTTTTTCCGCGGCGTCGGACATCTCAACGACGGAACGCGTGACCCCGCACATCGCCGCGTGGTTTTCCGGATATATTGAAAAGAAACCCAGGGGCGCCAGCATTTCCACCGGAAAGCCGCTGGTCACCCAGGCCACCGGAACCGCGCCATCGGCGTATCGGCCCTGCAGGTAATAGATGGACATTATCTCTTTGAGCTTTTTCACCGCCTGAATCGGCGGACCGAAGGGATTGTCCCGTGGTTTCTTTTTCCCCTTGAGCTTTTTTTGCATGCTCTCAATATTCATCAGAAGCGGTCCGACGACGCGACCGGCCATCTCGTATTGAATGCGTCGGGTTATCATGCGTCTTTCCCCGCTGCTTTAGTTTTTGCCTGGCGCTCTATGATTTCGATGAAAGCCTCAAGGCGCGTGATCGCCTGCCCGGGCAGTTCCTTCTCCAGTTCCGTTTCCAGATAGAGGAGCGGGATTTCCATTTTCGCGAAAGTTTCCTTGATCGCCGGCACATCGAAAAGTTCCGGCTCGCAGAATTTGACTTCGTGGATGATAAGGCCCAGCACGCCGGCGCTTTTCGCCATTTCCGCCAGATACTCCATGCGCAGCGGCTGCTGGGCGTAGCGCGTCGGGCACGGCGGCGTGGCGTAGTACAGCTCGGCGAGCGCCTTGATCGGATCGCCGGAAATTTGCACATCCTTTTTCACGATGCGCCGCCCTATCCCCGCGTAGTCGTCCGCCGCAACGAATGCGCCGGCCTCGCCAAGAATCTTGAAAATGGACATGGGCTCTGGGACGATTCCCGTAATCATCACCGGCAGTCCCTTTTGCGTGGTCTTGGTTTTGATTTGCTTTTTGGCTTCCGTCAATTCCCGCAAATGATCTTCCGGCCAAAGCCACTCGCCCCGGCGCAGCAGTTCATATAATTCAACATCGCTCATGGCGAGCCGCCAACGCTTATCCAGAAATTCGCCGCGCAGTGCATCAATTTCACGATGCAGCCGTATGGCGTCCAGCAATGCCTCGTCTTTTAGCTTCGCGCCGGTCCACTCGGCAAGGTCAGCCGCCAGTTTTCGCAGTTCCGCTTCGAGGAAAACTTCCAGGCTCTTGCGTCGCGGGCCGCGTGGATGGATGAAGAAAAAGGATTTTTTATCCCATCCGCCCAGGTCGCTGAGTAGCGTACCCATGCCCTGGATCGAATCGCAGGTATGCGGGAAAAGTATGCCGTCCATCATTTTCGCGTGTTTGTCGGCGACGAAGGAAACAGCGTTGCGGGCCACGGCGCAGATGTAGGTTTGCACGCGTCCGGCGGAAGGGCCCTTTGGCGGGCCGGGAGGGCCCCACAATTCGACGGCCAGGATATTCATCGCCGTCAGGATTTCCTTGGGGTAATGAATCGGCAGGACGGCCAGGACCTTGCGTCCCTCGCCTTTTTGTTTCTCGATATAATCTTTTCGCATTTCAACTCACGGGATGAGTGGATAAAATCACGCTCTCGAACTCTACACAAGGGGGTTTGCTGCGGCAAGCGCAAATGGGATGAATTCCTTTGTCCTCAGCGGAGGAAAATGAGCCTCGTCAGAGGCGACAGTTTGTAGCCCGGTTCGCCTGCCCTGAGCGAAGCCGAAGGGTAAGAGCCGGGAATGAGAGTGCCACCTCGAATTATACGAAGCCCTCATTGGAGGGCGACAGGAAAGACACCATAATTGGTTTATTTCATTACGATGATCTGTCGCCCGCTCACGCGGGCTTGGCGAATATTATTAGGATGCCCTGGTCCCGGCGCTCACGCGCCCGGGCTGATATCTATCGCCCCGATGCGGGGCTGATCGCGGCATTCACAGTCGGGGGCGACTGTGCCACATTCGCGGATGGAATCCGCTCCTACACTCTTGACCCTGAACCCTTGGCCCCTGAACCCTAACCCCTGACTCACTTCCAATAACGCGCAAACAAATCCGCGACCTTTTCGCGTGTGATGCGGTCATTTTTCAGATGCTCGGCCATTTCCGCAAAAACTTGGGCGAAGGCTTCATCTTTTTCCAGGCAGGGAGTTTCATCCAAAAATCCCTGGTCGATAAAATGGGAGCGAAGTTTTTCGGCTGTCCTTTTCCTGAAACCGGGAACTCCCCCTTGCTCCAGGGCATGAATTAGGCGCGTGGCATCTTGATCCAGCGATTCCGACAGCTTTTGCACTTCTTCGACAAAGCGACCGCTGACGCCCCCGTCGCAAAGGGCTTGCGCGTCGAGCGGTTTTCCCCGGCCCACGCTCCACGCCTCGGAAATCGCCTTGAGAAGATCCGCCCTTGCGCTCATCTTTTCCCACTGTTCATCCAAGCCGGCGGCGCAGCTCGCTCCGCATCGCCGCAAGATTTCCACCTGCCCCCAGGATTTTAGGCCGATGCGCAGCAATTCATGGAGCCGGCCTGGATCGCCCAGCATGTGAAAAATGTGCGTAGCGCCGAAATCCCCCGCCGGATCGAAATCGGGAACGGACAAGGCCGCGCCATATTCGGGCATCGAACGCCCTTCAGGAGCCGGAAAGCTCTTGCGAATAATCGCCGTTTCCGGCAGCGGCCTTATCGCCGCCTTTTTCCTTCCGGCCATTTTATCGAGATCGAAATGCCCGATATTTTCCACGCCCGCCTCTTTGGCCGGCGCATCCCAGGCCTGCGCGTCTTCGGGGCGGCAAGTGAAGTAAATGATCTGCCGGTCTTCAATTTTCACCAAGTGCAGCAGACTTTGCGCGATGGCGTAAAAGCGTTGTGGGTCCGAGTTGGTCAGGGCTTCGTCGAGAAAAAGGGGAATCGTCTCGCCCAATTCCGCGTGCTTGGCAAAGGCGATGCGCGCCGCCAGCAGAAGCTGCATCCTCGCCCCGCGCGACAGCTTGTCAACATTCAGCCGATGTCCGCTTTGCGTGTCCCTGGCCCTAAAAAATTCCTCGCCGCCCGATTGCGCGGCGTTAACTTCCAATTCGTATCGTCCCAGCGTGAAAGCTAATCGTTCATTTGATACGCATCTTTTAGCGGATGAACGTGGTCTTTCCAAATGCGCATGTAGCGGTCCTCATCGAAGACCGGCTTCCTAATCATCTTCATGCACAGGTCCATCTGCTCCGGCTTGCTCGATGGTTTGGCGTGAACCTGCAGGGCGAATTTTGATAAATCTCGCACCATGAAATCGAATATCTGATCCACGTGGTCATTGTCGAGCCCGTAAATTTTCGCGTTTTCCAAAATCAACTGCCCGTAAACCACGAGCGTAAAGATTTCGCCGACGCTCAAAAGGAAGTCAATGTCCTTGCGCTGGTTTTCATCGGGCGTGGCGCTCATCAGGAATGTTTTGAAAACGTCGATCTGCTCGACGAACACGCGTACATTGGGAAGATCGAACTCGCCGTAAATCTTGCTGTAATCGTGGAACTGAATTTTGCCCAGTCCCCGCGTGGGCCCCTGGTTGAACAGGAAAGTATCGTCAACGGCCTGGTCCTGACGACCGACTTCGTCAAATTTTCCGGGATTGAAAAAATAGTTGGCCATGAATTTTACAATCAGGGCGACGTTGACATGCACCGTCCCTTCGAGCTTTGGCAAGGCGCGGATGTCGCGGGCAGCCATTTCGAAGAACATGTCTTTTTCAAATCCTTTGGCCGCGATAACGTCCCACAACAGGTTGATGACATCCTCGCCCTGCGTGGTCACTTTCATTTTAACTGCCGGGTTGTAGAGCATGTAGCGGCGATCATCCGGCGAGGCGACGCGCATGTAATCTGCGGTACGCAGTGCGAAAAGCTTCATGGCGACAAGGCGGCAGTAGGCGTCGATGAAAGCGCCCTTTACGTGGGGAAAATCGGTGACGTGCATACCGTACAAAACACGGTAGGATGCGTGGTTGATCGCTTCATACAGGGCATGCGTGCACATCCCGATGGATGCCCAACCCAGGTTGTACTTGCCGATGTTGACGGTGTTGAGCGCAGCGTCCCATGCCTTGGGTCCGCGGGAGAGGATATCCGTCTCAGAAACCGGGTAATCCTCCAGGGCAAATTCCGACACGTAGGACTGACTGTTGACGATGTTCTTTTTCAACAGATACTGCTTGTGCAGATAATTGGAAATGAAGAACACGTAATCTCCGGAGCCGGATATCTTTCCGAAAGTGGAAACCATCTTCGCTTCGTTGCCGTTGCCGATGTAGTACTTCTCGCCGTTGGCTTTGTATTGGCCGTCGCCCACGGGCGTCAGCGTCATTTCCGTGGAGTACACGTCGGCGCCATGTTGTTTTTCCGACAGGCCGAATGCGAAAATTTCGCCATCCTGCAACTGCTTCGCCGCTTTCTTTTTCAAGTCCTCGTTGTCCGACATCCAGATCGGACCTAAGCCGAGGATTGTGACCTGCCATGCATACCAGTAATGAAGTCCGTAGAAGCCCAGGATTTCATTGAACTCACAAATGCGCCAGGTGTCCCATCGGCAATCGGCGTCGCCATAAGCGGCGGGCGTCAGCAACGTGGCGAAGGCCTTGCTCTTTTTCTGATGCTCCAGAAAATCTTTATACCAGACGCGCAATCGGTCATCATCTTTGACTTTGCCTTTGCCCTTATTTTCAAAAAACTCGATCATTTCGAGCATGATTTCGCGGGAGCGCTTGTCCGGGTATTGGCGTGCGTGCTTCTTGGGATTCAAAAGGATCATCGCTTTGCCTCTTTGCTTTTTTCCGTGTCGTTAGAATTAATGCGTCGTGAATAGCTCACGAAGAGGAAGTCTAGCATAAAATTCATTAGCGTAAAATGATGCTCTCATGCTCCGTTTCCCGAAAAATCAAATCCGGCAGGAAGTGACGCCACCGCCAAAGGAAGTGGTTTACTGATTTCACTGGATTGTCCGCCGGAGAATATCGCCTAACTGATTTTGCGTCGTCGTCCGCTTTTATGCCGACAAGTATAGTCAATGCCATTGTCGAAACAAAGCACTCGTCATTTTTTCCATGTACGCTTTGTAAGCTTGGGCACAGTGAAGCGCTCGGCGATATGTTCTTAAAAGCAGCGTCTGCCTTGCAGCCGTAATCGTGACGCGCTCTGTGCTGACATCTGTTGTTGATTTCATCTAGTCATGGGAGTACCTTGAGCAGGTGCAATGTGCAACGAAAAATATCTGAAATAGGGCATAGAATATGAAGATTGGCCGAGTAGTCGTTCTGCTAATTTTGTCGGTTATTCTCATTTTCAGCCTTTGTCTGTGCGGCTGCGATGATAAGAAGGTTGGCCCAACGAATATTTCCCCGACCTTAAATAAAGGCATCGACAACCAAGGTGATCCAAAAAAAAAATTGAGCGCTTTAAAAAACGCCTTTCGCAATCATGTAAAAAGGACAGACGATTTTCTCACTTTTTACAGATCATCCGCCAATGACCTCAAATTAGAAACGCTCGGCATCAAGCCTGATACCGTCATTGCTGATCTGGGATGTGGCACAGGCGCATTTGAGATGGTCCTGCTTGATGAAAAAATCCCATTCACCAAGCTCTACGCAATCGATATCGACAAACCGTCATTGGACTTTCTTCGTTTCGTGCTCAATGAGACAAAGATGCCGGGAAACGAAAAAGTGGAAATCATTCTCTCTGAAGTCGATGATGCAAAACTGCCGCCGAAATCTGTTGATATTTTTCTTTCACTCAACACGAAAATTGGGTTGCGGACGGTTAAACGTCCTTTGAACAAGCAGGGGATTGATGCCAATCAACGTTTGTTCAACACGATTAAAGCGTCCATGAGAGACAGTGCGGTTTTTCACGCATTTGAACCGATCGGCGAGTATTCCAATCACAATTACCAGGAAAAATGGGTTGTCGATCAGATAGTGAGCTACGGCTTTCGTGTGATTTCCAAAGAACGAATCAAGCTCGGTGAAAGCTACTATCACGTTGTTTTCGCAAAAGATGATATGATGAAATAACTTTCCCAATCCGTCTTCAATACACCTACGTTTTCTTTCTTGCTCTCATGCAAAAAAGATGAGCAGTCTAAAAAAAGAAAGCCGATCCAGGCTACAAGAATACTATTCATGAAGAAGATTGACCGAATCCCTATGTGTCGTGAGCATAGTTTCCCGGGATGATGTGGATACGGCGAAATGGAAGACGTCCAATATTTGATCAGATCCGGCTGGCGTTGCGGGAAAGTAGAATGATGAATTTTTCCTCCCGGCAAGCGATCTCTTTGCAACCGGAAGGAAGGCATCATGGAATGTGAAGATTCAACAGGATAGTAATCGTATCATCACCGAAATTGGTCACGACGACATCGAGATCGGAATCGGCGTCCAGGTCAGCCAGCGCGATGTAGCCTGGATTTTTTCCGGTGGCGAAAAGCTTCGGTTTTTGGAATGTCCCATTGCCGTTATTCAAAAAGACGTATCCTCTATTCATGGAATTATCCGATACAAGCAGATCGGGTTTGGAATCGCCGTCAATATCCCCAAGGGCTAGATCAAAGGCGTCATCAAAGGCGTCATCGCTCACGGGGATGTCATCGCCCCGCGTGAAGCTGCCGTTTCCCTGGTTAAACAAGATCGATACGTCTCCATCTTTCTCGTTGCAGACTGCAATATCTGTATCGCCGTCCGCGTCCAGATCGCCCAGAACCAATTCCAGCGGAGAAGCGCCGACATCGTAGAAAACCGGATTTGCAAATTGTCCATTTCCTTGATTGAGAAAAACTGCAATTTTGCCTTCTTTACTATCGGAAACAACAAGGTCGAGATCCCCATCTCCGTCAAGGTCACCTAATTTACAAGAGCAATCCTCGCCGCCAACCTTGAGTTTGCGCTGCTTCGAGAAAACGCCTTTCCCTTTGTTGATGAGTATCGATAATTTTTCTTCTTCCGTATTGGCTGCGACAATATCCAGATCGTTGTCTCCATCCAGATCGCCTATCGCCAATTCGACGAGGGAATTGCCCAATGAATAGTGCACGGTTTCTGCAAAGGTTCCGTCGCCAGTGTTTAAATAAATACCGACGTCGCCTTCCCCTTCATTCGCCACGACGAAATCCAAGTCTCCGTCCTTATCGAAATCTCCCAAAGCCAATCCATCGGGCTTGCCGCCGGTTTTGAAGGAACGTGGTTCATGAAAATCGCCGTTCCCTCTGCCCAAAAAAACTGAAACCGTGTTCTGCCTGTACTCAACAACGGCCATGTCCAATTTCTGGTCGCCGTCTAAGTCCCCGATAGCTACCCAGGACGGACCTTCTCCCGACGCAACGGTTTGCGGGAGTTTTAACTTCGACCAACGCTCCGAATCTTTTAATGTTGGCACGGGAATCCGCTCCGGCGGGTTGTCTGGATTAACGACTCCCGCCTTTGGAACCGGAGGTGTGCCATCAAGCGTGGGATCGGGCCGCTCGCCGTCAAACTCCGCTAGCCCGGGCAGAATCGGCGCTTTACCTTCGGAGGGCATTTCCTCGGTCGGCACCGGAACCGAAGCGGCGACATCGGCTACGGTTTTATCTCCAGGCTTGGTTGCGTTCCCACTTTGACAGGCCATATTCGCCATGAGCAAAATAGCGCAACACAAAACCACCAAACAAATATTTCGACTCATGACTACCCACTCCCGTTTTTAAAACCTGATTTTTGTTTATCCCATCCAGATTGTTTTGGCGAATGCGCCTTGTACTCTGTCGTCAAAGTATAAAAACACTTTACCCAAACCGCAATGAGAATAGCAAAAACAATTGGGCTGGAAATCGGTTTGACGAAAGCAACCAAAGAAGACATTGCACATCTTCAATCCCTCATGCCGACCACCGACATTATCGAACTGGCCAGCTTTTGACGGAAAATTATCTCCAGTCCGCCCGCATTTTCATTACACGCAAATGATTCGGTCCTTATTTCTTAATTCCCGGACCGATAAATATGCCCCACATATTATAGATGTGGATGAGGCGATACTGGTCGGCCTTTTCACGAATTTCATTGAGCCGACGGCGAGCTTTCAGATTTCGCCTGGCCTCCACCGTCGCGGTTTCCTCAAATCGATCCAGCAGTTGCTCAATAGTATAAGGTTTCCGGTTGTGCAATTCGAACAATCCGACGAGGCAGACATTATCGTTTTTAGGAATCCGCCCGGCTTTTATATCCCCCACCAGAATATTCGAGTTGTAGTGCCAGGTATAAAAAGCCTCCCATCCGTCAAGCGGAGTCCCCTTGGTAAAAATGACGGGGACGCCTCTGGCGCCGCATTCAGCGGTGAGAATCCTTCCGAGCTTCGCAACATCATAGATCTGATGGCGCATCGGAGAAAAAAAATAGGGAGCAGGTATGTTCTCAAATAGCGGCATCATTTCCTGCACTTTTTCACCTTTTTCCTCGCTATCTATCCATCCGAACCATGAATGCCCCAGAATCCAAAAACTGAGGATGAAGGCGACCGCCCTGACTTTCGGTCGTGGGATGCCCGCCAGTCCCACGGTGATAATCAGGTACGTTGCCGGTATGGCGGTGACAAGATAAAAGTCATTTCGCTTCGGCAAAAAAGTGAATAACGCAATAGATAGAAAGAGCCAACCCGCAAGGGGAATCAATTCGCGAGTCTTGCGGCCCCATATACCCGCCGCGACGCCAACGAGCGTCAGAATCGATAAAGCCGGGCCTGCCATCGAGCGATGCCATAGAGCCAGGCCGGACCAGAGAGCCTTCGGATTGGAAAATACACTCAGATGCGCGAAGCGTTCACTGGCGGCGCTGTCGATCAGTTGGCCGATGCTGATAGACTTCATGGTGCCCCAGGCGCCCAACACGCCGATGAGCACCCCCGCCGTTTGCAGCCACGGAATTGGAACAGTTGTCAGTTTGGCGTCGCGATTTTTTGCTTCTTTGCACTGGGCGCCGGGTCATGGTTGCTTTGGAAATGGTGTGACTGGTGGTCAGGAGCAAAAAGAGAAATGGCAACTGCGCTGCGGCGATGGCGCGATAATCTCCGCCGAAGTTGCTCATCGTCCAAAGCGCAATATGAACAAAGACATTTTCATCGATGTTGTGTGTGCCGGGCGCAACGGGCAGGCCTTGCGAACGAAGGTCCAGGCTCACGATGTCCCACATGATCGGATGCGGGCGTGGATAAATATGCGGCGTATTAAACGATGTCCACCACGCCCAAAGGCCGAATCCGACGACGCAGGCGATCAGCATCGACGCCGAAACACTCAGCCGTTTAACTCTCCTGGACAAATGCTTTTCGAGATTTGCAATCATCGAGTCGCCCAAATCAAACCGATTAGAAGCGGCGCGGTTGCGTGCATAATAGGTTAGTGCAGTTCCTGGTCCACATTAATTGTACTTATCAACGCATTTTCCAGCAAATCCCAGATCCTGATAATGCCGTCCTTGTCGCCTGAGGCGAAGTAGCGACCGTCCCGGCTTATTCTCACGCACTGCGCCCATTCGCGATGAAGGTTGTAGACTTGCACCGGATCACTTTCTTTGAGCGACCAGCGTGTGATCTTGCCGTCGGCGCCAGCGGAGAGGAATTGCTGATCCCCATGTAAAAAGGTCAGAAAATTGACCCAATCTTTGTCGGCTTGCCACGTTTGGAGGAGCTTTCGTTTTGGAATACCCCAATATCTTATCGCCCCATCGTCCCCGCACGACAATAACCTGTTCCCGTCCGCGGAAAACGACATCGAAGTGATTCCGTCCTCATGACCACGCAGTTCGCCGACCGGCGAATAGGAATGCGCGTCGAATAAAATGATTCGGGCGTCTTCGCCGGCGGCGGCAAGAATCCGGCCATCGGGGGAGTAGGTCAGAAACAGGGTCCCGCCTTCGTTTGATGCGAAATCGTGAAGGGCCTGACCGCTTTCAATATCGAATATCGTTACGCGCCCTTCGTAGGACCCGGCGGCCAGGTACTTTCCATCAGGATGAAAAGCGATGGAAAAAATTTCTCCCACAGTGGCCAGTTCCATCACCATGTTACCGCCCGCAGCATCCCACAAGATAACCTTGCCGTCCCAGTCCGAGCTTGCGATATAGCGCCCATCTTTTGAGAAAATGACTTCCTGCACCCAGGTTTCGTGGCCCTTGAGCCGGGATTTAAGTTTTCCGCTAAAGGGATCCCAGAGTAATACATCCGGGTGATACCCTGCCGAGGCGACAGTCGATCCATCCATCGACCAGGAAACCGCCACCGTCCAGGGGTAGAAATCACGCGCCGGATCGACGATCCCGCTTTCGATCATCACGGACCAGTAGAGGTCTTTCCAATAGACCTTTCCCGGCGTGACGAAGTACGCGATTAGGGCAACTCCCGCCAGCACGCCGATGATGCATAGCGGCAACATTGTCTTTTTGCTAATCAAAACAGCAACCCCGAACTCTACGGCAATAACGCCCAAAGATAGCACGGCGCCATCGCCGGAACAAATCCGAGTGTACGGCCTTTTCAATGATGCTTAATCGTCGATTTTCGTATTCTGGCGAACTGGACGCCTCATGCCTTTGTTGTATAGTTTCTCTGAGTAAATATGCGTTCGGTGGCGGATTGATGACGAATCGGAAAAATATTTTAGGGAAATACGCCTTTCACATCGCGGCTTGGGGCATCCCCATGGCTGTATATTTCCTCCTTTTTTATCCCTACGCCCGCATCGCGTCCCTTGATTTCGAGTCTCTGGCTGTCAATCTCGTTCAGGAGTGGAGTCCAGGAATAAAGCAGATTTGGTACGCGGATCGGGACTTTGTTCCGATTGCCCGGCTTTTGCTTTCCTTCGGCGCGCTGCCGCTGATCACAGTCTTTGGAGCATCAGCTATTTATAGGGTCTTTCTCAAACCCAGGGGAGAAAGCTCTCCGCTGGTTTCGCTTAAGATAATAATAAAATTCTGGCTCGGCTTTTTCGTCCTTGTCTCTTTCACACTGTTTTCCATCCCTTTGTGCCTGGCTTTTTCCGTGTGGATCGGCGTCGAAACCTTCTGGTGGATTCAGTGGTACGCGAACATTGAGCCGGCGATGGGAAATATCCTCTCATACGCGCCTTTGATTCCCGCGCCGGGTCTTTTCGTTCTCATGCTTTGGATGATGCGTTTTTCCTTTAGCCACAGCAGCCAAGGCGAGGGCGTTAAAACATGGCGCCAAATCATCCGGCGATCTTTCGTTTTCATCGTGGCGGTCGGACCGCTGCTCCTTTTGTTCGTGGCGTCGGCCGCCGCCGGAGTGCATCTTCTCCGCGTGCCTGGCGGTCAGGGCCGCACGCTTTTTGAAAACAAGTGCGGCGACTGTCACGATCTGGCGCTTTCTCTTTATTTCATCAAAACCCCCGCCGAATGGCGGCGAACCATGAAAGTTCAGCGGGAGGTCGAGGGCGTCGTGTTGACGGAGCCGGAAAACGAAGCCCTGACGGAATTTCTCATCGGCATGCGCTCTTTTCCGGACAAGTGGACTTTCAATACGCGCTGCCTTCGCTGTCACTATGACTCTCATCGGGATTGGGAGCACAGAAAACCCGAGGACTGGGCGGCGATTACAAGACGCATCGCACGCTGGTCGCCCTACTACTATCGACCCGACGTGCGCGACCAGATATCCGCGTATTTATCGGCTCAAAAATCGGGCAATAACGACGCACTCGGATTGGATGAAGAATCCTACCGGCGTTTCCACCTTTTAGACGCGGCTTGTTCAGCGTGTCATTCCCTTTCCTACGAAAGCGCCCGCTACGCCGGGGCGACCGCCGATGAACTGGCCGTTCTCGTCAAGCGAATGGGGCGGAAGCTTCCCCAGGCATGGGATGAAACTGAAGGCGAAATGTTTGTTGAATCTTACCGGGAAGTTAGCGCGGACCCGATACTTTTCAAAAAGCTCTTTCCTCACGATCAACCGATCAAGGAAGGAGGCCTTCCGTGGTAAACCAGAGCATAGCGATACTTACTTTGCTTCTATGCCTTATTGGCGCCTTCACTGGCTGCGCCGACTCACCGCAAAGCGGCGAAAGACCCGGGTCAATAGTTCTGTCCTCAACTATGAAGCCTTTCCCCTGGGTCATTGATCTCACAAACTTTGAATCCGGTCTCAACCTGAATCCGGGAGACGAGTGGTCGCTGGATTTTGAAGCCAATGTCGACCTGCGCCGCCATGAAAAAAAATACGGCGAATTTTTAGAAATTATCGTCGCCCTCCAGTGCCAATTGCGTCATGACGAAGAGGGGTTTTATCGCCAGGGAGATCACTCTCTCGTCGTCAGTTCCAACTTCACAACAACCGGCGTGCCCGTCGAGCGCTTTGATGGATGGCCCAGCCTGCGATTACTACGCGGCAAGGACGGCAGTCCCATCGAAGCGATCCGCTCTTTTCCCATCCCCAATGGTCGCACCGCCAGATTGCACAAAGTCAGCGGCAAACTTGTTGCGAAGCTGCCCGCTGATGCTCCCGTCGGCTGGTATGAGCCGAGAATCATGGTATGGATTCGCGTGGCTGGAGTTGAGGACCCGGTGATGATCGAGAACTACGGCGACAACTCCAACACGCAAGACGAGCAGCTTCTGCCGCTGATCCGGGTGGGGCAGCCGGCGACGCCTCGCCTGCCCTGGACGATATTTTCTAATGAGCATTATCGTGGTCAATCCGGCGCGCTTCCCAAAGAGTCAAAGGACCGCATAGGGCTATGCGGTCGCTCGGGTTTTCCGACCACCTTGATTCTTGAACCTCACTATTATACGGCCCGGCCGGCCTTCCCGACGATTTTTCCATTCGCGACAACAACGCCTGTCGATGGAGGAACGGAAGTCTTTTCGATGCGCATTAGTAACGATCTGGACTTCAAATCAGGAAGTGTATCTTGTAGCGCATCCGGCCCTTCGGGCCATTTCGATTTCGGGACCATGCAAATGAACGGAGAGGATTTCATGGGACCGATGCTGAATCGTGGCGGCTTCATGATCGACATGTCAAAGACCGGTCGATATGAAATCGAAATGACCGGTTTCATTAACGACAAGGCCGGTCGCCGTTTTGAAGGTGGTGGAGTCTATGAAGTATATTCCGCGCATCCATTAAGCTTTTCCACGTCATGCAAGCCCGGATCGGGTTTTTTGGTCGGCGACACATATCCGGCGAAGGTCAACATCAACCCGCCTTTCCCCGCGCAAGTGGAAGTCAAAGTGGAGTACTATCCGAATTCCGACGCCAGTCGCCGGCTCGTATGGATCGGCAAAGGCGTCGCCAATCGATTTGGACATTTCATTCCCTATGACGCCGCGCCCATGGCCTTTGATGAACCGGGCGAATATCTCAGCACTGTTACAGCCAGTTACACGGACAACCGAGGCGGCCTGTGGATGGGCCAGCAAACCAGCGCCGGCGTCGTGGCTCCGGTCGAGCCGGTTTTGCACTTGCACGGCACGCGCACTTTCCCCTACGACATCAAAGATGATCAGGATTATTTTGGGGCTGTAAAGCGCTTTGAGAATCGCCTGGACGTCACCACGACCTTTTTGCCTTTCATGCCCGCGCCCATGCCCGATCCATTTGCGCCATACGATCCGCAAGATACGCTCTTTATCCCATCCAATGGCTACAACGAAAGTATCGTGGAACCACATTTGTCCATGAAGCTTGATGATTCCGCTCTGGCCAAAAAGCTTCGCGAAGCCTACCGCATTGGGTCCGAGCTTCCGCCGTCGCTTTTGCAAAGCCGTCCGGACCCCTGGGACTATCTTCATGACGTGGTCAGGATTTCCGCCGACAGCGCCGCGTGGTTTCCGGCTGATGAAGCGCATGGCGACGAGTTGCCGATCCAGTCCGTCGGCAACGGGCGATGGCATTCCTTCGCGCACCCGGAAGCCAGGCGTGTGGAAGCCTACATATACCTGGGAGTCGTGCGACCGGGATTTCCGGTGATGACCTCCGTCATGGAGTCCGAAGCCCTGGGGCTCTATTGGCTTGCCAGCCCTAACCAATACGGATTCCATTTCAACACGGGGTATAACGGCGATCTCCCCGGCGATGTTTATCGCATCCAGGCGGGCGCGGTGCTCAAGGACTTCGAGACGGGCAGAAACTACTACGACGTTTACGGCGCCTCCATAGCTGTCGCGCCATCGGAAGGCGCCGTCACTTCAATCCTGCCTCCGGGCGAAAAAGCTCTGGTCGTCACGCAGGACCGGGAACACTATTTATTTTTAGCGACCGATCCATACGATGTTTTGGAAATCGGCGAGATCATGGGCCTTGGCGGCATGATCTTTCCATCGGTTGAGGCCGATGTGACATGGAATGTTACAAAGCCCTCGGGCGAAGTTGTCATGATTGAAGCCAAGGCAAACCGCCTCGGCATCGTGAGAGGCACGCCGGCCATATCCACTGATGAGGCTGGAGCATACGCCATTGATGTCGATGTTCGATATAAGGATCTGCGTGGAGATGTTGTCGGCACGCCCGACGGACGCTTCTATCATTTCGTCGTTCCAAAAGACGGCCCCGAATTGATTCAGAGCTCGCTGGCGCCGATAACGCGCGTGAATCCAATGCAGGGTCTGCGCATACCGCTGCGTTGGTCCGATAAATTACAGAATGTAAAAATCCACTATGGCATCATGATGCCAGGACAGGTTCTCGATCAGGATGTCGTCGAAGTATCCGGCGATTTTTGGGAATACGGCTTGAATCCCCATCAGATGTCTGTGCAGTTTCCCAACCTGGATTCGAGAAATTTCGCTACCGGCGACTGGGAGCTTGCCGATACAATCGTTTTTCAGTTTCTGCTCGAAGCCGAAGACGAAAACGCCAAAGTCTTCGATTCGCTGAGGCTCGTCATGCGCGACAACGTGCTCTATAACTACAGACTTCTGAGTGCGGGGCATGGCGGATGATTCATTTGGGGATTTTATGAACCATCGGGCAAAACCAGCGTTTCTGATAATCGCCCTGGCGATCACAATCGTTATCGCATTGGTTTTATGGCGACTCGGCAACAAAGGTCATAAGGCGCAAATCGGGGCCGCGGACATCCCATGCGTCACTGGAGCTTGGTTCGTGCAATATTTGTCTGATCCGAATCCCTACCTGGATGTTGAGATCGCCGGTATGGATGCATCAAAACTATTGAGAGTGACGGCTGATCTGACGGGACCGCAACGCACATTTTTTGATATTGCGCTGTCCTATAATCCGAAGGATGGGGAATGGCAGAAGGTCTGCGATTTCCTTGACCAAAAACTTTCTGGCGGTCTCTGGTGGGTATCACGCATTGAAGCCATCGCAAAAAGCGGAAAGCGATGCGAGTACGTGGCCGAGAATCCGCAAGGCCGGTATTTAAGTCAATGCGTATCCTCTGATGGAACTGAGTATGACCTGACGGAGAATCATCTGCTCATCGGCGCTTTCTACGCTACGGAGAAAGACGAATCGATATACCGAATCACGACCTATCCCCTCGATGGGGAAGAGCCCATCGACCCGATCATGTACGTTTATCGGGCCGACGATCCGAAGCACTGGTTCGCCCTAAGCGATGATCCCGACGTTGAGGAAATTTATCCAAAAATAGCGCTGCCGTTGACGCCGGGTGAAGATTACCTGATCAGGGTGCTGAGTCTGCGCGGCGATGCAGGCAGCTACGGCATTTTTATATCGGGAAAGGATTTTGAAACCGAGTCCGTGAAGAAAGTGCAAAGCCCCGATTCTTATGAGCCTGACAACACTTTCCAGCAGGCGAAGCCGATTACCCTGCTCGAAGCGCAAAGCCGAACCTTGTCGCCCTTTGACGGCGCAATGGCAGACGTGGATTGGATCCGTTTCACGGCGGGAGACAAAGATGATAGTTAAGTTCCACGCAGGCGTCTTCACGCTGATGCTTTTTGCTCTGATATTGGGCGCCGGGTGTCTCGGCAGCCTGGAGTTGAAACCGAAGGCGAGGGTTTGACCACCAATATGGTTTTGGATTGGGAATTGATTCATCCCAAGCTGCGGCTCGTGAATCTCGATGGCATTTCCGCTGGCAAGGCGACCATCCAATTCGACGCCACACCACTGACATAATATTAATCGCCAGATTGTTCTATGATCTTGCCGAATGCCATGGTGTCATCAAAAGATTCGCTACCATTGTTGCTGAGGAATGGAACAAAGTATTCCATGCGTTGCGGTTGGTAATGCCATGATGTGCTCCGTAATTATTAAGCGTTTATGCCCGCCTGCCTCCGGAAACTGAATGGCAACGGATTGCAGTATGCCTGAAAAGCCGTTGCATATGTGGACAAGCGACGGAAAAGTAGCAATATAGAAAAATGACGACGAACGAAACAAACGCCGCTTCACGCAGAAAATCGCAATTGTGGATATGGCCTGTGGCAATCGGTTTGTACTTTGCTCTTGTGTGGCCCTTATTGCGTATACTGGCGTTGGATTTCGAAACGATTTACGTCCATGTGCACGAAGGTTTGCGAATCCGGGAACCGCTGCTGCATTGGGGAAGGTTTTTCATTCAGTATGGCGCTTTGCCGTTGGCGACGCTCTTTTTTGCGGCCCTGCTTTATCGCCTGCTACACCGTTTCGGCGATTACACGCACCCGTTAGCCGGATTGTCGCGTCCGGGCCGAGTGTCGATTACTTTCGCCGCTTTTGCTTTATACCTCGGTTTCGTTGTGCCGGCTGGTACCGGTGTCGCTATGTGGTTGTCGGTGGAAACGTTCTGGTGGATCGAGTGGTACCACGAAATTACTCCAACGATGACGACAATCATCAATGAAAGTCCACCGTACATTTGCGCCATGCTGGCGCTACTGGGCGTGCTGCTGGTTGGTTTTAGTCTTGCTCGTCCTGATCTGGCAACGGAAAAACCACAATGGCGGCGCTATATTCTGCGTGGTATCTCCTTGTTAGCGGTTGTCGCCTTGCTGCCTATATTTGCGTTGACCGGGCTGCGTGCTTCGCGGGTTTACACAAAACCCGGTCGCGGGATTTACGAGAAAAATTGTCAGTATTGCCATGCACGCGCCCGACCATTGTATTTTAACAAGACGCCGGTCGAATGGGAACGTACATTGACGAAAATGAAAGAAAAGGAAAACGCCCCCATCGATGAACAGGGCAAGCAGGACGTCATCGCTTTTCTGACCGGAATGCGTTCGTTCTCCGACCGATGGACATTCCGTACGCGATGTCAGCGATGTCATTTGGCATCGTATCTCTCATGGGAGAATCGGGACCCACAGGACTGGAAAGTAATTGTCGCACGCCATGCCCGTTGGTCGCCCTGGTATTATCGAAAAGATGTACGCGACCAAGTAGTTGCTTACCTAAGCGATGCTTTTGGCGAGCCAGGTGCTACGCTGGGCTTGGATGCCGAAACCTACGCTGCTTACAGCCGTGTTGGTCAGATCTGTACGCGCTGCCATTCTTTTTCACGGCAGGCCGATCGTTTCCGAAACAGTAAGCTGGAAAAAACACTGCAAATGGTACGGAGGATGAATCAAAAAATGCCAACGCCGCTCACTGAGGAACAAACGTTTTGGGTGGCAAATACCTGGCGAAATGTAATTTCCAAACCGCAGTTGGTGAAAAAGTTATTTCCGCATGATCGGCCGATGCCTTTGGAAGAAATACCATGACCCGTGTTCGCATCATTTTGTTGTTGCTGACAGCTATTTCGGCGATGACTGGTTGTGACGAAACGAATGATTTCACCGATGGCAACAACATCGTGGTTTCTTCGTATGCTGAGCCATTTTCCTGGCAGGCGCGGATCGGCGAATTATCGCCGGGTTTCGCGTTGCAGCCGGGGCAGGCACTGACGATTCCTTACGATTTGAATGTCGATTTGCGTGGCTACGACAAACGCTACGGCTTGTTTACACACTTGGTTGTCGGTGTAATTGCCGAACGGCGCTATGATGATGAGGGTTTTTACCGTTCGGGCGCTTCGACTTTCGCGCTATCGTCGAATTTTACAACTGCGGGAATGCCGATCGAGCGTTGGGATGGGTGGCCGAAGCTA
>Ga0307990_1000385_pt1 | contig 40880 bp, 28 predicted proteins | sample EllFjometagen129_FD_203168 | JGI IMG/M metagenome (GOLD analysis project Ga0307990, IMG submission 203168) | Marine microbial communities from Ellis Fjord, Antarctic Ocean - #129 | ecosystem: Environmental > Aquatic > Marine > Unclassified | place: Southern Ocean | collected 2014-10-08
CGTGCGTGGATTTGGATCTACCGTTAATCACCAGTTGGCGCATAAAATGTTCGCCCATTGTTGCAAAGTCTTCAACTTGGTTTCAGGCATGCTTAAAAATTGTAGTTTTACTCATATTACTTATTTTTTATGTTAAACACGAGCAGGATACTGCTTTTTTAGGTAACGCTAATGAGCTACCTCCCGAAAGGGAGGTTTAGTTCAACAAAGGCTCATAAAGCATGGCGGGTACAGAGGTAAATTGAAGTTTTGTGCTTCGAATTAACTTTATCACAGTTTGAAAGATACTTGCTCCGAACCCCGCCACGCTTCATAGCCTCGAACGTTGAAAGTTCATCCCGAAGTTTCGGGATCAAATTATTGAAAACAGTTCTTTGCCTTCGTGAAAGCTTCAAAGGTTGGGTGCTTTGTTTTTCGCCAACGCGCAGGTTTGTCCGGGCTGAAACACGGCCACAGGCCAATGCCCCCGTCCAAGCTTACCCAAACCGAAACACGGCCCAAGGCCAAAACCGAAACACGGCCTACCGCACTAAATGAGGCCACCCGCACGGCCAAAGGCCAATGCCGAAACACAGCCGCCCTAAGCCATCGCTGAATCCAAAAGCCAATGCCAACGCACAGCCAACCTTGCGCACGAGGCCAGCAAGCTAAGCAAACCTTGTCCCACGCCGGGGCAGACGGATAAAGGCCACGAAACTTTAACAAGCGGCTCATAGCCAATGCCGCGGTGGGTGCATCGGCCAAAAGAAAAAATGTGTATTTTTACGAACAGAAAAAGTGCTAAACGGTTGGAGGTAATTGCGGCACAGGCCATAGCCGCCGACCGTTACAGGGCATTTAAAAAAAGGCATTTGAGAAATATTGAACATTACATTGATGAAAATATTAGAACAATAGCGTAAATTTGTAATTAAAAGGATATGCCGAAACTTTATGAATATTTTGGATTAATTATTTTATTCTATTCCCATGAACATGAGCCAATACATGTGCATTGTAAATATCAAGGAAAAGAAAGTAAAGCTGAAATAATTTATGAAAATGGAAAATTTTTGGAAGTAGCAATAAAAACCGTTACAGGAAAAGAACCTCTTGGCACACAAAATCTAAAAAAGTTTAAAAAACTTGTTGAATATTATAGAGATGATATTGTTCGGAAATGGGTGGACTTTTTTATCTTCAACAAAGAAATTGCAACAGAAAGAATAACTAAAAAAATTTAGGACTATGATAGTATCAATTCAAAAAGCTAATTATTTAGGAGAATACAAAATTAATTTTCTATTTTCTGATGGTATTGAGAAGACTATTGATTTTGGAAAATTTCTTGAAAAAGCTAAAAACCCAATGACAAAAAAGTACCTTAACAAACAACTATTTCAGACTTATTCAATTGAATATGGAGATATTATATGGAATGATTATGAAATGTGCTTTCCAATTTGGGACTTACATGAAGGACAAATATAAACGCCCTGTAACAGCAAATCATGGCTCACAGCCCGTTAGCGGTCATCTGGAAAAATGATTAGAAAAGGAAACATACGAATCTTTAATGAACTTCCGGCAAGTGAACGGCTGCGAGCTATATTTGCGGACCGTTGGCAGTAATTAAAAAACAGCAACTCGGTTAATGATTACAAATGAACATGAAAACAATAAAACATATGTCCAATTAAACAATAATAAATCATGAAAAAACTAATTTTACTTTTTTGTATTTCATTTTCCATTCTTGAGACCTACGCTCAAGAATTGCACGAGAAGGATTATCAAATTAATGGTCAAACTCGGTCAGGAATTGTCCTGTGCAATTCGGAGCCAATATTTAGAGTCACTGTTTCGAATCCATTTGAAAAATATAGGTATACATCACTACAATTAATCCCATATAAAGACTATATAATTGGCTTTAAGTCCTACAAATGCCTCCTCAAATGACTGCAGAAGCAGGATATGGGTTTAAAAAATTCAACTGGACACCTTTGAATGATTTTAAAGAAAGTAAAAAGGCATACTTAAAGGTTAAACCTATTATAGATGAAAAAGCTAAAGACACACTGAATATTGAATGTCAATCTTTCACTATTGAATTACCTCTCAAAAGAGATTTAGCCCCAATAACACTTGTTGAAGAACAACAACTTCAAATTCAAATTAATGGAGGTGTTGTTACTAAGAAATATAATTTATTAGGGGGTGAGTCCGGAGAAAATCTGAATATTTTTGAGCATGATGATGAGGAGGAAATAGAAATAAGATGGATTAAAAGAAATCAAAAATTTGAACCAATTATCGAAAATGGTGTAATTACCTTTAAACATACAGGTCCAGTACCAGAAATCAATGAATTTCAAATAGAGATAAAAGCCGTAGACCATCTTGACCAAGAATCTAAACTAGCAAAAATTATATGTGAGATTGTTGCTAATCCTGATGAAAAACCAGTTTGGTCTTTTAGAGATGGGAATGGCGAAATTATTTGGAGAGAAGAAAAGAACGAAGGAGAAATAATTATAGTTAAACCATTTAAAGCAATTAATCCAGCAACCAATGAGCTTTGTGAAATTGAACCTTCAGAGCCTATAAAGGGAACTTATGAGTTTAAGGATGCATCATTTATTTGGGAGATTAGTTATGATGTCATTGATGACGTATGGGGCACAAATAAGCAAACTATTAAAATTCCATTTGTTGCTAAGAGTACAGCAGGAGTTAAAAATTCATGTACCTTAGTTGTGAAGATTGGTAACTCCACAAAACCAAAAGACAAAGCAAATTACGATAAAGCTGTGAGTAATTTCAACAAAGCAGAAAAGGAATTTGTAGAACTCGTTAAACAACCTCTTTGTTATATGCGATATGCAACTGAAAGAGTTGTAAAAAAAGAGAAAGATATTGAAGCAGTACAAAATGCATATTCGGAAATTGATGCCATCTTTTCGGTTACAGTAGCAACTAATCCTGTTGCTGTAGGAGTATATAAAGGATTAGGTTTATTAATTACTACTCTGAAAGGAACTGGCGGTACTAAAGCAAAAAGATTATCAGAAAAAGCGACTAAGCTAAACAGTGAAACAGTGAAATAGAGAAATACAGAACTTTATCGGCTCAATTTACACAAAAACAAGGAGCGCTTAAAAGTTTCAAAACTAAGAGCGAATGTGACGAACTTTTAAAGCTTAGTGTTGAATTGGTAAAAGAAATTGAATTATTAAAAACTTCAATTAGTAATTTCACTACTATTGGTGCATTATTTGATAAAAAATCAGAACGTCGAATTCAAAACAGTTGCAAATAATTTTTGTATAAGCATTGAATAACTACCACCAACAATGCATAATAATAATAGCTGGCTCAGTAGTAAATTCAAAAGTTACAGCTCGCTTCAATCTTCTTGTAACTTGATAGGAAAGTGCTACGAACTCGGCTACTACTCATACAATTTACCGTTGTAACCAATTAACAACTCGAAATGTTCAATTTACAAATTAAATTATTAACTAATTAAATTTAAACATATTATGGAATTACGAAACGGATACGAATCAAATTTTTTAGGAGAGAATTTCAATGTTTCTATGCCTAAATTAAGTTTAGAACTTCAAAATGATATTTTAAACAATGCAGAGCTAAAAGATAATTATATTGCAGATTATATACATTATTCTGTAGTAATGAGCAAATCAAATCGCCAAGCCTTTTTCTCGGCTGCTAATTTTCATCAAGATGATTTTAAACAAGTTAAAGGTAGAAGATGGTTTATTGACCCTAGGATTGGTTTTGAAAACCAAATTGGACCTGAAGCATACACACGTAATGATTGGGATAGAGGACATTTAACAAGAAGAACAGCCGTAACTTGGGGGTCAACATATATTTCTAAACGAGCAAGTAATGATTCTTGTTCATATGCAAACGCATCTTTTCAACACGCCAATTTTAATCAAGATGAATGGAGAGTTCCTGAAAAAATTGTGAGTCATTTTGATAGAGATTTGAATAATAAATTATGTGTTTTTACTGGGCCTGTATTTACAGATGCAGATAGATGGTATACACGAAATGGTTTGAATAATAGTATCAGGATACCGTCTGCTTTCTGGAAGGTAATTGTATATATTGGGAAAAAGTCTGGTGAACTTGAATGTCAATCATATGTTATGTATCAAGATGCAAAATTCTTATCGGATAAACGAGGACAGCATAATATTGACCATAGAAATTATCAAGTTACAATAACTGAAATTGAAAGATTAACAGGATTAGAATTTTCCGAAGAATTGTTCAATGCTAACCCATTATATTTCTTTCCAAGAAAAGGTGTTAATGAAGGACCTGAAGCATTTCTAACTCCACAAAGTAGTGAGGATAAAAATGAATTAGACAAAGGCGTTGTTTTTTCAAGGAAAGATGCTGAAAGTGAATTGTTTGTAAGTAGAAAAAGAGATATTCCTGAAACAGAATTTGATGCATTTATTGAACGAGGCAAAGTTGAATAACTGGTTACAGCAGCAAATCATGGCTCACAGCCGCTTAGCGTTCATCTGGAAAAATGATCCCGTCCCGATAGCCATCGGGAGCTATCGGGAGAAAAGGAAACATACGAATCACTAAAAACCTTCCCGCAAATGAACGGCCACGTGCCATAGCTGCAAACCGTTGGCAGCAAGGCAAAAACCCCCGATTGACATTTTTTTTGCAAACTATAAATATGAACAATGGAAAATTCCATAACTAAAACAAAATTCTTCTTATCTCTGCTTATTGACAGGCTTTGTATTCCTTTTCTTTTTTAACGGAAAGTGGATTTTACCCATAGCTGCATTTATAGCACCTTTATTTTTGATTCGCTTGTTGAAAAAGCCAATAACAATTTTTTGAAGAATTGTGAAATAGCAGCAACTTCAGGGGCTAAAGTTGTGTTTGGTATCGAAACTGTTGTGAGCTTACCTAACTTGGACAAGCCAAAACCAAACAAGGTGATCATGTAAAACACGTGGTGTATTCCTGTTTTGGTTTGTCCAAGTTAGTCGGCAAAATTTATAAATGCATATTTGGTGATTATTTTGCATGGATGTGTATTGTTTTCCTGTTGATAATTGTGACCCATGGTTTAAAGAAAAAAATAAACAAGACCCCGAAAATGAAAACCGTAATAATAATGCTTGACATTCTCATTATTTTATATTAAATTTAGAGCCACATTTTTATCAGCATACAAATGGAATCACAAAAAATGAAAAACTATGAAAACAATTACAATTATCCTTTTTCTCATTCTAACTAACAGCCTAGTAATGAATGCTACTACACGTTACTGGGTAGGAGGGGGAACAGCCTACGGTAACGATGGTTCGAAGTGGTCGCTTAGTTCCGGGGGTACACCTATTTGGGGTACTATACAGTGGCAAGATTATGACATTGCCGTCTTTGATGTAAACTCAGGTGGGGCATGTACGGTAATAATCAATGCTATTGGTACTATTGGGAAATTACAAATTTCAGGCGGTATTACCGTTACCATCAGGCCTGATGACGTAAGCAACCGTGTGTTAGATATTGATACAGAAGCCGGCGATGCATTTAGCCTGGCCGCAGGCAGTACTTTAATAATAACCGGCCTGGATGCTGAACCGGACATAAACCTGAGGCTAAATATGAATAACGGAACCACAGCTAATATTAATGGTTATCTGAAAATCACAGAAAGTGCAACCGGGTATGGCGAGTTCAGTGAATCGTCCGGTGCGATCGTTAACTTTAACAATGGTAGTACTTACGAGCACAACACAAAGGAATCAGGCTCCGATATCCCCGAGTCAAACTGGAATACCGGTTCTACCTGCCTTATAACGGGAATTGGGAATTCATTACCAGGAAATTACGATCAGTCCTTTTATCATTTAACCTGGGATTGTCCATCACAAAGCAATAACCTGGATTTCAACGGAAATCTTGAAACCATCAATGGAAACTTCACGCTTGCCAATACCAACGGCAGAACTCTCGCGCTATCAACATCTGCTTTTGTAAATACCACCATCAAAGGAAATTATCTTCAAACAGGTGGGATATTTGCAATAGCAAAGAGCAGCGCTGACAATATAATGAATGTGGAAGGAAATTTCACCCTGTCGGCCGGTTCCTTTTACATGAGCATTTATTATGGAGCACATACTACCGTAAACCTCAAAGGTAACATGAGTCTTACTTCAGGGGCATCTTTTTATACAGCTATAGAAGAATCAGCCTACACCAACTTTAATTTTACAGGAAGCGGTAATCAATCTTTTACAAATAGTGGTGTGATATTATACCATAAAACTCATTTTGCTATTGTGAGTCCGGCAATCCTTGACCTGGGTGGAAATGTGCTGGGACATTCTTTATATAGTACCGGCAACTTCACGATAGAAAGCGGTGCAGGATTGAAAACATCTCATGCCGGTGGAATAACTTCTACCGGTACTGCTTCAGGTTGCATCCAACTGATGGGAACCAGGACATATAATTCGGGAAGCCATTATTCATTTTACGCTGCCGGGGCACAATCAACAGGCACCGGTCTGCCTTCAACCATTTCCGGTTCAGTAGCCATAGGTTCAACATCCAACACTACCAATCTCAGCTTTACCAAGGCCACAGCCATTAATGGGTCTTTAATAATGATGAAGGGTTCATTGGCAAGCAGCAACATAAGCTATGGATCAACGGGCATTTTGGAATACCGGGGCAATGCCGGCCAGACCATGGGTAACAACGAATGGCCTTCGTCAATAGTTCCCAATCTGAAAATTAACAACTCCTACGGAGTTGCGATGAATGGCAACAAAACTGTAAATACCAACCTCAACCTGGCAAGTGGCTCTTTATCCATCGGTGCATCCAATACACTCTCCTTAAATGGAACTATTACGCTTACTTCAGGAACGATAAGCGGTAGTACTACTTCAAATTTATTATTAAGCGGAAGCGGTAGCACAACACTTCCAGTTATTACTGGTGGCCTTAATAACCTTAATATTAACCGATCCGGGGCAAATATCACCATCGGCGGAGCAGTTACGGTTTATGGTATGATGACCATGACTGCCGGAACATGCTCGCCCGGTGGCGGGAGTATCTCCTATGGAGCTACAGGCACCCTGAAATACAACGGAACCGGAAGCACTCAAACTACAGGAAATGGCGAATATCCGGCTTCCAACGGGCCATTCAATCTGATTATTGACAAACCCGCACAAACACTTAACCTTCATGCCAGCAGGCAGATAGATAATTCCATATATCTGGATAACGGAATTCTTAATTTAGGTGCTAATACCCTTACTGTGGCCGGAAATTTTGCCTCAACGGTGGGAAGCATAATTAGTAGCAGCTCAGGGCAGCTTGTTTTTACTGAAAACATACTGACGGGACAACTGCCCGCTTCCACCGGAATTTCGGCACTTACAATAAACAGGGCAAGCGGAGTAAACACAACAGGCAATACAACTGTAAACGATAACCTGAACCTAAGCAATGGAACCTTAAGCATTGGCAGCTACGAATTAACCTTAAACGGTGCTGTTACTGTCGAATCCGGCTCACTCACCGGTGGTGCTTCCTCCTCGATAATTGTGGGCGGTACGGGTGGCTCAACGGGACTTCCGGGTGTGGAACTCGGCTACCTGACTTTAAACCGGAGCAACGGTATTGGCCTGCTTGGAAACGTAACTATTCACAAGCTCCTAACCCTCACCAACGGCTGCCTCACCATTGGAGCAAACACATTAGTCCTTAATGGAACAATAAGTGCTACATCCAATGGAAGTCTTGGTAACTCGCTTTCTACTGTTCAGGTAAACGAATCAACGAAAAAAGAAGCCCTGAATTTCCCCACTGCTGAGTTGAATAATCTGAATGTAACTCGTTTGGATGGAACAACTACTACCGGCAACGTAACGGTTCACAGTCAATTAAATCTCAACGCGGGCCAATTCCTCATCGGAAACTATGAAACACTAACCCTAAATGGAGCGCTTAATGAAAGCGGTGGCAACCTGGCTTCAACACAGTTTTCAAATCTAACTGTCGGCGGATTAGGTGATGCATTTAAGATTCCCTTGTTTGAGCTCTACAACCTTACCGTTCAAAGAACAAACGGCGTTATACTCGGCCAATCGCTTACCATATATGGAATGCTGTCCTTAATATTGGGATCTGTAAATCCAGGAGCCTACACCCTTAGTTATGTGCCCAATGCAGTGCTTGGATATTCAGGACTTAGCACACAAACAACAACTGATGTGGAATGGCCTACGGCTTCCGGGCCCGATGTTGTTTTTGCCCAAAATGCACAGTCCGTTAAGCTGCATGCCGGACGAACCATCGCGGGGAGCCTGCATCTCCTGTCCGGAAACTTCGAAATTCAATCCAACACACTTACCATTAATGGAGAACTGATTACATCCGGGGGAATACTTGTCGGGGGAACTACTTCTAACCTTGAAGTAGGAAGTGGTGGAATGCTCACACCATTTTCGCTTTCATCCCTTATACTCAACAACCTTTCACTAAATCGCTCCAGTGGGCTAAAACTCACAGGCTCTCTCGACTTACACGGGACTATGACCCTTACAAGCGGGGATTTCAATATTGGGGATCAAACGCTTATTCTCAGGAAACCCATTGAAGGAAATTTACAAAACCTAAAGGCAAATTCAACATCGAACTTGATTATCGATGGAACATCAGCAGGTTTGAACATCGGCCCGGAAGAAAATATCAGGATTTCTGACCTAAACATGCTAACTATCGAAAATACAAACAGCGAAGGAATCATGCTCGATGGCTTGCTGGACATCCAAAATATGTTAACAATTAATACAGGGAGCAAATTCGTAGTTCAAGCTCAGGGTAAGTTAAGCATCCTGGGCGATTTGATTCTTATTGATGAGGAAAGCCTGGTATTAAAATCTGATGCTGCGGCTACGGCTTCGTTGATACTTTACGGTGAGCAAGGCCCCGAGGGTTCAGTAAAAATTGAAAGATATTTGAAAGGATATACCAGTTCTACAAACGGATGGCATTTATTAGGATCACCCATCGGCAACTACCTGATTGAGGGAAGTAGTTTTGAGCCGGGAGACGGTGACGACCTTTTTGCTTACAGTGAGCCTGAAAACCTGTGGCTAAACTACGATGTGCCGGGAAATTTCACCCATTTTGAAAATGGTTTTGGCTATCTTGTGGCAAGCGATGGGGATGACACAAAATGGTTTTCAGGTGTGATAAACAACCAGAACATTTCATTTTCCAAGCTCTCAATTACTGATGAAAGGGGCTGGCATCTGCTTGGAAATCCCTTTCCCAGTGCATTGGGCTGGAACGACGGGCACTGGCCACTCATCGGAATTGACCACCTTGCCAAGCTATGGAAGGAATCCATACATAATTTTATTGATATCGATCCCAACGACTTAATCCCTGCACACAACGGCTTCTTTATCAGGGCAAATAGTGTCCTCAACGCACTAACGATCCCAATTATGTCGAGAGTACACGGCGATTTGAACTGGTATAAAAACACCGACTTTCCTTCACTAACACTCACTGCCCAAAGCCTTGAGAACAACACGGCCACCATTTGCCGTATTCGGTTTCATAGCGATGCTACTCCCGGATTCGACAGCCGGTTCGACTCCTACTATCTTGCAGGATTCTCGCAACCTCCTGTTTTTTATGCCAACACCACAAACGCGGAAAACCTATCTACCAGCACGATGCCTGCCGTGGAGGAAACTATGGTGGACCTTACTTTTTCAAAAGGTCTATCAGGTTCCTATTCAATAAATGCAACAGGATTTGATTCATTCCCCGTGGATACAAAAATCACGCTCAGGGATGTGCAGCTGAATTTAGAAATCGATCTTACCGCACAAGACAGCTACACCTTTAACTCAACATCTGGTGATGATCCCGACAGGTTTCAACTCTTATTCTCAAATTATATCGGAATTGAAGAATCAGGACAAATACCAATGCCTATGATTTCTTATTCGGGGGGAAAACTCACAATTACTTCACCTTCTCAATTTGAAGGGACAACAATTCTTTTTGAACTCTATGATCTCACCGGGCGATGCCTGATAAAAAAGCAAATTGATCCTGATGGTGAAGTAGTAATTAATCAGGATATTGTACATGGAATTTATATTGTAAGGCTTAATATAAAAGAAAAAGCACAATATATTTCGGCCAAAATCCATATTTTCTGATATTTAGTCTCTGCAAGAAAACTATTAATGTTGAAAATCAGAAATCACCCCGGCCCTAACTCGCCTCGCTGCGAAGCGGGAGGGAGTTCTGATTTTCAACAGTTTACTCCCTTTAGGGTCGGGGTGAAAAAACTGTTGAAAATCTAATAATCGGAGTTTTCTTGCAAGCACTATTTAGTTAGATGTTTAAATTTTGTTCCATAATCAACTAATAATAATACTTATGGCTAAAGTAATCAACAAAAAAATTGGAAAGTAAAATGCACGACTTGAGAAACGAGATATGAAAAAACTTTCGATTAAAGACGAATTGACTGAATTTTTGCTTTATTCTGCACCAGACGGAAATGTGAAAGTGGAAGTCATATTAAATGAAGATACCGTTTGGCTTTCTCAAAAATCTATAGCTCAATTATTTGGAGTACAAGTGCCTGCAATCAGCAAGCATTTGAAAAGCATTTTTGAAACATTAGAGCTTGAAGAAAATTCAGTTATTTCCATTTTGGAAACAACTGCCACAGACAACAAAAGTGTTTTATGCAACCGTCCAGAATAAATTTCATTTTGCCATTCACGGAAATACCGAGGCCGAGATTATTTATGACAATGCTGATGCAGACAAAGAATTTATGGGGCTAAAAACCTGGAAAAATTCGCCCAATGGTAGAGTGTTGAAAACAGATACCAATATTGCAAAAAATTATCTGACAGAAGCTGAAATAAAAAGTTTGGAAAGGACAATAAGTAGCTACTTTGATTACATCGAGAGAATAATTGAAAACAGAAATACATTTACTATGGAACAATTTTCAGAAAGTGTGAATAAGTTTCTGAGTTTTAACGAATACAAAATACTTGAAGGAAAAGGGGAAATTTCAGCCAAACAAGCAGAGAGAAAAGCATTTATAGAATATGACAAATTCAATAAAACCCAGAAGATTGAATCGGATTTTGATAAAGCGATAAAAATGCTGGAAAAAAGAAATAAAAAAACATGAGAAAGCCCGGCAACTAACACCCAGCCATGCTCATTTCACCGAAGCCGAATTAATCCTGATTTGAAGAACCTTCATGGAGATTCATCCAGATAATCAACCATTTTGATCGGACAAAATGTGCATACTCCAACAACGAATAAACGCCTGACTCACGAAGTAAGCGCATCGCCTACTTCCCGTTGGATGAGGGGATAATTTAAAACCGTTCCAAACGGAATATTGCTTAACTTTGGCAACGAAATATAATTATACAGAATGTTGCAGAAAATACAAATTTGAATTTATAAAAACCCACTCAATGACCTACTCAAAAAAATTTCAACAAGATTCCGCTTTTGCCCAGAATCTGGCAGTGTATGCAGAAGTTTATTGCTGAATAAAGCAGAAATAAACGGAATACTCACTTTAGGTCTTCGCTATGCATCATTCTAAGTGACGAGACACCAACAATTGTCAACATTAAGAATAAATAGATAAAATGAATTATTGGCACATGCAACTTCATCCTAACAATAAAGATGAAGTCAATAGAAATGAAGTAATTAAGATTCTGACAGAAAATAGAATTATCGGATTAGGTGCCGAATGGGAAAATGACAGAGGTCAACCACAGAAATTTTCTGATGAAATGAAAATTGGTGACATCGTATTAATTAGGAGTGATGGCCCTCTTGCTTTAGTTAAAGTAACAGGAGAAAGTGGGAAAAATGAGAAAAATGGCGTTTGGTTTGAATTAGTAAGAGATGTTGAAGTTATATCATTTGAAGGAGAGTTATTCAAAAAAAGGTTTAAAAAACAGTTTAAAATAAATTGGAACGATTCTTTGTACCTTCCAACAACTATTGAAAGTGCAAACAATTCGAAATTTATAAGTTTTTGGTATCAGACGGTGAAAAATAAAAAAGACATGGAGAATATCATCACATTGCTTAAATATAAAAATCAAATAATTTTACAAGGCCCACCAGGAACTGGAAAAACAAGATTGGCTAAACTGATTGCAAAGGATTTGACTAGACCAAGAACTGTTGGGAATCCTGACAAAATAATTGATGACTTAGTTAAAAATTTCAACCCTAATGATGAAGTAGTAAAAAATTTCAGAGATAGTAAGGGTAAACTATTATCAACTTTTTATAAACTTTTCCCTAAAGAAAACCTCAAAAGTCTGACATTAGAAAGCTACTGTGCTGGTAGAGGAGACCGAGATAATTTTTGCTGGTGGATTGAAAGAGGGTTAAAACCACTTGGATATTATTTCCCGGGCAGTGCTAGGTCATATTTAATCTTTTGGAAAAAGGAAATAGATGATTATAGCAAACATGGAATTGTTAAAGAAATCGAGGATAATAATGAGGCGATGAAGAAAGTTGCTGAATTAATTCATGAAGTTGTAAATACCAAAAATATAGAAAATGCAGTACAATATTTTGGCGACGGTTTTTTACTAAAACTATTAAACAGTTATTATCCTGATGAATACTTCCCCATAAATAGTGAAAAAATGATTGATAATGCCTTGAAAATATTCAATGTTAATAATCAAGGTTTAAATGTGTTTGAAAAGAATCAAAAACTAAATCAGCTATATATTGAAAAGAAAAATCATTTTAATAGTCAGATAAACAGTTATGAATTTGGCAAATTATTGTGGGGAAACTTTAATCTAAAAACAGGTGAAGATATACGCGGAAATAATGAAGCGATTGCAAGTGGTGAATATAGAATTATCCAATTTCATCCAGCATACTCATACGAAGACTTTGTTAGAGGAATAGTAGCAAAAACTACTGAAAGTGGAAATGTTACATATCAAGTAGAAAACAAAATATTATCCGATTTCGCCCAAAAAGCAATAGACAATCCAAATGGAAATTATGTCCTAATTATTGATGAAATCAATAGGGCTAATTTACCTGCGGTTTTAGGAGAGCTAATTTATGCTTTAGAATACAGAAATGAGGTTATTGCCTCTATGTATGAATATGAAGGAGATAGAGAAATTACACTTCCTAAAAACCTTTATATTATAGGAACGATGAATACGGCTGACCGTTCAGTTGGTCATATTGATTATGCAATCAGAAGAAGATTTGCTTTTGTAGACATTCTGCCTGACGAAAATGTCATTCAAGATAAGAGAGCAAAGGATTTATTCAATCAAATTAAACCATTGTTTTCATCAAAGTATCTTTCGCCAGACTTTAAAGCAAAAGACGTTATGATTGGTCATAGTTACTTTCTTGTTAAAGATGAAAATGAGCTTAAAATTAAATTGGAATTTGAGATTAAACCAATTCTCAGAGAATATCTGAAAGACGGCATATTCTTGGAGTCAGCAAGTGAGCAAATTGAAACATTAAATGTCTAAGTTACTTTTCGATAGAGCTTTTTCAGAGCATTTTGTTGAGGATATTTCTTCAATTGATCTGCTTTCTGTTTCTACTATTCTTTTCAAACAAAAGATAGGATGCAAGTGTATTGAAATAACTCAACAAAACACGAGCAAGTTTTTAAAGTCTAGTTACTACATCGGAACTGATTGGCTTCGGAAAAATGAAATTGGGATATATATAGCTCCGAAATTTAACGATAACGCACAACACACAGATTATTTAAAAATGCTTTTTTCTTGTTTGAGACATTCAGATGTTGCAAACTTTACCAAAGATTTATTTGAAATTAAATTCGAAGAACCGTTTATAGAAATTCAACAAAAACAGGATTTGCTTACCCCATTATTAGTTGTTCAATTTCTTCAAACATTAAAATCTATTGTTCGAAAAGGCCTAAAAAAATCATATTACAAAGTAGAACAAAACCTTAATTCAAGAATTAAAGGAAAAGTTAATATTGCTCAAACACTTAAACAAAATATTGTCAAAAATAAACCAATACAAACGTATTGTCAATTTGAAGAGTTTGGCTATAACTGTGTTGAAAACAAAATACTTAAACGTACATTGATATTTATTCAAAAATACCTGGCATTTTTCCCTGAATATTCAAAATTGGTATCGTCAGTAGTAAATTATTGCTTGCCAGCTTTTCAAGAAGTAGATGATAAAATTGATTTGAACAAAACAAAGTCTATTACTCATAATTCTTTTTATAAAGAATATAATGATGCACTTTATACTGCTAATCTGATTTTGAAAAAATTTGGTTATAATATCAAAAAAATTGAATACAGCTGCAATAAAATTGTAAAAGTTCCACCGTTTTGGATAGATATGCCAAAGCTTTTCGAATTGTATGTGTTAGGTTTGTTAAAAGACAACTATTACAACGATATAAAATTTCAGATACAAGGAACATATGGACAACCTGATTTTATTCTTGTTACAGAGAATAAAAAAATAATTATTGATACGAAATACAAGAAAAAATATCAACAGGAAGAATACCAGATAGAAGACATAAGACAATTAAGTGGATATTCAAGGGACAAAGGAGTTTTAAAAAAATTGGGATTAACGACTAATGAAGAACAGACCAATGTAATTGATTGCTTAATTATTTATCCTGACCAAAATGCTTCAGAAGTATTAGCAGACAATTTGAGAGAAAACAAAATAAGAGGTTTTACAAGGTTTTATAAATTAGCCATTAAGTTACCGACAATAAGCAACTAATATGAAATATGAAACATCGCCAGAAGAAAAGAACGAGCGCACAAAACCCAGCCACGATCAATTCCCCAAAACCGAATTAATCCTGCTCCCGCAAAATTACAAGGATTGAAATAGCTGCCCTGATTTTTTTTCGGGGAAACCCGGTAAATTTTTATTGCGAGTATTGTGAAAAAAAATACTTAGTTGATGAAAATAATTGTTGCTGGTTAATACCATAAATTAAAGTTGAAAATTCAAAAGAGGGTGCACGAAAATGCTAAAGAATTGAATAATAAAAATTGTTTTTATGAACTTCACAGCAATAGACTTCGAAACAGCAATCCGACATCACATCTGTGCAGTTGGCATTGTAACCGTTAAAAACGGAAAAATAACAGATGAATATCATGCGCTCATTCAGCCCCCAAATAACGAGTATAGCTGGCACAATATTCAAGTGCATGGTATCACAGAAAGTGACACCAAAAATGCACCAACATTTCACAAAGTATATCCTGAAATTAAAAAACGATTGCAGGGGAAAATAATAGTTGCTCATAACGAATCATTCGACCGAAGTGTATTACAGAAAACAATGTCCGAAAATGGTTTCGATTATTCAGAACTCAAAATCTCAGAACGATGGGAATGTACAATGAAATTATGTCGGGCAAATGATAAATATCCATCAGGCAAACTTGATGAGTGTTGTGCTGTTGATAATATTGAGTTACAACATCACGAAGCACTTTCTGATGCACGTGCCTGTGCCGAACTTTATTTAAGAAAACAATAAGCTACGCCACCTTTTGTCGTACCCCCACCATACCTTTGTGCAAAATATTAAGCTATGGAAACAAATATTAAACGCAAAGTTTTGGATGGTGTCGGGAAAATACACAAGTTAGCAACAGCGAGAAAAACTGGTTTCACTAAACCCTAATCAACATGTCAAAAAGAGAATCCATAGCACGCTACAGCCTGATAATTAAAAAGCTAAGAAGGCATCCTGCAAGTTTTGCTGAAATTTCTGACTATCTGGCCTTGGAGTCTGAATTGCAGGCTTACAACTTCAACATTTCCAAACGAACTTTCCAGCGGGATTTGAATGATATTCGTTCGCTCTACAATTTTGATGTTAAATATGACCCATCCCAAAAAGTGTATTTCATCTACTTTGATGAGCAAGCCGAGCTTAATGAGCGGATTCTGGAAGCCTTCGAAACTTTTAACGCCCTGAATATTTCAGACAGATTATCCGGCCATATTCACTTCGAAAAAAGAAAACCCCGGGGAACAGAAAACTTGTATGGCTTGCTTCATGCCATCAAGAATAAGGTGCATATAAAATTCACGTATCAAAAATACTGGGAAAATGAATTGACCGAACGCATGGTAAAACCTTATGCACTAAAAGAGTTCAAAAACCGCTGGTATGTTTTGGCAAATGACTTGAAAGATAATAAGGTAAAGAGTTTTGCCCTCGACCGATTAAGCGGTTTGGAGATTACGAAAATGAAATTTCAGATACCTGAGGATTTCAATGTTAACGTCCATTACAAGTATTGCTTTGGAATAATAAGCCCCAACGGACACGAACCTCAGGAAGTAATATTGTCGTTTGACCCTTTCCAGGGCAAATACATTAAATCGTTGCCACTGCACGAAACACAGGAGGTTCTGATTGACAACAAACAGGAGGTGCGCGTTAAATTAACCGTGTTTCTTACCCATGATTTTTTTATGGAGTTACTCTCTCACGGGGAGCATTTAAGGGTAATACAACCTGCTGGTTTAATCAATGATTTGAAATCGACATTTAAAAATGCCCTAAAGCTGTATGATTGAAACATTGAGGATTTATTACGAAATAACATGGCTCATTGCAATAGATGTATCGCTACCAATGACATGTTTGTGTAAGGCGCTATAAACAGACCCCCACCTTGCCGCCTGCAGGTGGCATAACCTAAAGGCGAGGCAGGTCTCAGTCCCCGAAGGGTCGGGGCTGGCTGCAAGCTCCTTCGAGGTGACAGCGAATTTGGAAGAGGAAGGGTGGGTGAATGTGGGCGCTTCGCACCCACATTCACCCACCCCATTACTCCATAGCACCTTGTCATTTCGATGCCGCACCAGCGGCAGGAGAAATCTATTCCCTAATGTCATTATCTCATTATGCCCAAAAATTTTGGGTTAATCAAACGTAGTGTTTAATGATAAAAAGATATTAGTACGACACAATTTGACGTAGGTGGCACTTATTTTTGGAATCATTATATTAAAATCAGATTCATCAAGCTTAAATATTTTTCATAAGGTAGCCCCACGAAGGGTTGTGCAAAATATCCAAATTTAAAATTTGCTAACTTTGCGATTAAATATCTTTGCTAAAAGCTAATTAAAATGAATCTGGAAGCCAGAAAAATAGAATTTGTGCAAGAATTTTTGAAACTGCAAAGTGAGGAAACCATTTCCCGACTCGAAAAAACTTTAAGAAACGAGAAAAAACCCTCTGTTGATCAAACATTTGAACCAATGACTCAAGAGGAATTGCATAAACGAATTGACCAATCTGAATCTGATTTTCGAAATAATAGATTTAAAACCAGTTCTGAACTTCTATCCAAATATGAATTATGATATTGAAAATCATTTGGTCTGAATTTGCCGATGTTTTCGATACCCGACAAAATCCACCAAAAATAAAACGCACAAAATAAAGCCGGTTGCCCGGATTTATGCAAAATTCAATGTGCCTCACTTTCACAAACTCTATGGGCAAAATAAGCCTGCTCCGATAGTAGTGAACAAATTCCTGATTCACCTCCTTCCATTTAAAATTCCTTAAAACATCTATTTTGACTGCATCTAAATAACGGTAAGTAGTACTTTAGTGGAAAATTTAATTAAAAATTAAAAAACCATCGCATGAAGAAACTACTATCCACCATTGCATTTTTATTGCTGTTTATCGCAGTTCATTCCCAAATTAAAGTCAGCCCGGAAAGCGCTGTCGAAACCGGGTATTTGTACGACCTGAGTTACAGGCTTTCGGGCATGGAGCGCTTTGACGGCCAGGCAACATCCCCGGAGTTAAGCCATCCCCTTTGGAATCAGATTTATTTTGAGATTACAAAAAGCGCCCTGACAAAACGGGAGTTTAAAACTGTTTCCGAACTCCACCGACAAGCCAAAACCATCATCAGAAATGATAAAATGCCGCTGGGGCTCTTATTTTTCAATTACAATTATTTGGATGAAAGTCCTGAAAAATTCCTGAGCCCTGAAGGTATTTTAGATATTTCGGGCACCAAGCTAAACGAAAGATATGTGTTTGCAGCCACTTCTTTTCGCGATGAAACTTTCAATGGCAGCAATTTAACTTTTTGTTTGCCTGATGATTTTTTCTTTTCAAATCAACAGCAATCCATCTCAAAATTGTTCATTGATTTTAAGGATGGATCAGGATGGCAAAAAATTAAACCCACTGACGAAATTACCGTGAACTACACCTCAACAGGCCGAAAAATTATTACTCTTAAAGCAGTGCTGAAAGATGGCCACGAATTGTTGAGTAAGTTTATAATTAATGTTTCAAGGCTTGTAACACCTCCGCCCACAGCTACCTGGCCGGTGCAGGCAGATATTTCGTACAACGATTCCCTTTCATCAGGCGATGCCTACATCCTGCTTGCTGGAGGAAACACCAAACTCATTAAACCAATCGTGGTTTGCGAAGGTATCGACCTGGATAACCTTTACACCTGGGAAACGCTTTACGAGTTGTTCAACCAACAAAATATGCTTGAAGATTTGCAGGCGCAGGGCTTCGACCTTGTTATCCTGAACTTTCACAATCCCTTAAGTTACATGCAAAGCAATGCTTTCCTGATGAAAAAACTTATCGAAATGGTGAATGACAGCATCGGTTTTAGCGCCGGATTATCAGTTATCGGGCCCAGCATGGGCGGCATGGTAACCAGGTACGCACTTACCTACATGGAAAACCAGGGTATCGATCATAATACCGATTTATACATCTCATTCGAAGCACCTCACCAGGGTGCAAATATTCCGCTTGGGCTGCAATACGAAATTTATTTTTTCAAAGATTTGGATGCCAGCATCCAGATGATGTTTGATTTGCTGCAATATCCGGCACCACGCCAAATGCTGTCTTATTTGTACACCGATCCGCCCTCGAGCCCTGCCGGCCATAATGCTTTTTATGATACTTTTCAAAACGAACTGGATGAAATGGGCGCTTATCCGGCCAACCTGCGAAAAATAGCCATCAGCAATGGCCGTGGTGATGGTGTGGGTCAACCCTATAATGCAGGCGACCAGGTCATCCAATTTGAATACAATTCTTTTTTGGTTAACATCAAAGGCAATGCCTGGGCAGTGGAAAATAATGCTTACGGGCAAATTTTTGAAGGACTGATTGACCCATTGATTGGAGCCACAGACCAACTTGATGTTTCGCTATTTTCGCCAAAGCCTTTCGACAATGCTCCCGGAGGTACACGCCCTACTTTTGCCGAAATCGATTCGCTGGAATCCCCTTTCGGCGATATCATTGCACTCCATCCAAACCATGCCTATATCCCGGTGGTGAGCGCCCTCGATATCGATACCGAAGACCTGTTTTACAATATCGCTGCCGATCCACAGATTATGCAAAAAACCCCATTCGACAGTATTTACTGGGCGGCTGACAATTACGACCATACCTATATCTCGCCCGAAACCGCCCAGTGCATCATAAGCGAAATTTTAAATATCCAGCCCAAAACCCAAAATGTTACACTTATCTCAGGCTGGAATGACCTTTCCTCATACATCGATCCAAGCGATAAAAATATCGAAAATGTTGTGGGGCAGCTTGGTGATGACCTGATTGTTATACAGCATTTCGACGAAGTGTATTGGCCCGAAGGTGGTTTTTCCACACTTACAGAATGGGATTATAAAAAAGGTTACCTCATCAAAGTTTTAAACAATAATAGTCTGGATGTGTCCGGAAACTTACCTGGCGACAAATCAATAACAATCGATGAAGGCTGGAATCTCATCCCGGTTTTGTGTACTGAATGTACTTCGCTTGAAGCTTTGCTTGGAGAAAATATCGGGAAGGTGAAAGTGATAAGGGAAGGCATCGGGCTCAATGTTTTTTGGCCCGAACTCGGCATTTATGCGCTTACCCGGCTGGTGCCCGGAAACTCGTATTACCTGTATGCCAATGAATCATTCATACTTACTTTTGAGTAGTCCAATATCGAAAATAAAACTGATAAAATTAAAAAACGGTGAAGGTTAATCTTCACCGTTTTTTTTGACCCGGAAAACCAAAGACTTTATCCAGATGTTGCCACATTACGCCACACGATACTTTGTAAGCAGCTACTCCTCGGTTTTTTTCTTCCTGCCGGCATTTTTCAGCGCTTGGTCCAGAATCCATTCAATCTGGCCGTTGGCACTCCTGAACTCATCAGCAGCCCACTTTTCCAGACGTTCATACATCTCAGGATTTAAGCGCAATACAAATGTTTTCTTCTTCGACATTGGGAAATTTGGGTTAATAGTTATTGGTTACTGGTTATTGGTTATTAGTTATTGGTTATTGGTTATTAGTTATTGGTTATTAGTTATTGGTTATTAGTTATTGGTTATTAGTTATTGGTTACTGGTTATTAGTTATTAGTTATTTGTTATTGGTTACTGGGCTGTTTGGCTGTTACATTTTGCAAACTTTTAACTCTAAACTCCTAACTTGGACAAGCCAAAACCAAACAAGGTGATCATGTAAAACTTGTGGTGTATTCCTGTTTTGGTTTGTCCAAGTTAGTCGGCAAAATTTATAAATGCATATTTTGCAATTAAGAGTTTTATTATTACTCTTCATTTCATAATAACGACAATGCATTTTAAATTTTGCTTGGGTACCTTATCTCTAAACCCTCTCAACCTTCTAAACTTTCAACCCTCTCAACCCTCAACCTTCTCAACTCTAAACTCTAAATGCCGGGCTTTGCCCGTGCACCCTCGAAAAATTACGAAAATTGTCCGAAGGGCTCCTTTGGAGAAAATTTTCTATTTTTCGGGGCTCTAAATTCTAAATGCCGGGCTTTGCCCGTGCACCCTCGAAAAATTACGAAAATTGTCCGAAGGGCTCCTTTGGAGAAAATTTTCTATTTTTCGGGGCTCTAAACTCTAAATGCCGGGCTTTGCCCGTGCACCCTCGAAAAATTACGAAAATTGTCCGAAGGGCTCCTTTGGAGAAAATTTTCTATTTTTCGGGGCTCTAAATTCTAAATGCCGGGCTTTGCCCGTGCACCCTCGAAAAATTACGAAAATTGTCCGAAGGGCTCCTTTGGAGAAAATTTTCTATTTTTCGGGGCTCTAAACTCTAAACTCTAAACTCTAAACTCAAACCTCTTACTGATGCAGTGTCCCGGTATTAATAACAGGCGAAGAATCATTATCTGAGCAAAGAACCACCATCAGGTTGCTTACCATAGCCGCCTTTCTCTCATCATCCATGTCGATGATCGATTTTTGCGATAGTTGTTTGAGAGCCATTTCAACCATGCTTACTGCGCCTTCAACAATCTTTATCCTTGCTGCAACTATGGCGGTAGCCTGCTGGCGACGAAGCATGGCACTTGCAATTTCAGAAGCGTAAGCCAGGTAACTTATCCTTGCCTCCAAAACTTTTATACCTGCAATGGCAAGTCTTTCCGAAATCTCATCTTCCAAAGCATTGTTCACATCCTCCCCTCCCGAGCGAAGGGTAACATCAGCTTGTTCATCATCAAAATTATCGTAGGGATAGTGGCCGGCCAACTTCCGTATGGCAGCTTCGGTCTGGATATCCACAAAGTGATTGTAATCATCAACCTCAAAGGCAGACTTAAAGGTATTATCAACTTTCCACACCAACACAATCCCAATCATTATTGGATTTCCCAATTTATCGTTCACCTTTATTGCTTCGCTGTCGAGGTTACGGGCGCGTAATGAGATTTTTTTACGGGTAAAAAACGGATTAACCCAGAAAAAACCGTTGGTCTTTACCGTACCCTTGTAGGCTCCAAATAAAACCAATACAGAAGATTCGTTTGGATTTACGATTAAAAATCCTATGGATAAAAACAAACCAAGCGCAATTAAAATAGACAGTAAAAACATTTTCAGGAATATCATTCCAAGAACAGGAACTACAATCAATAATAATACTACCATTAGCATCAGGTAGCCTGAACCTGGTGAATAAACTTTTTCTTCTTTCATTGTAAATAGATTTAGATTAATACTTTTATAATATCATTTTAATATCACAAAGATATACTTTTTAAAACAAGAAAGTCAGCTTTTTGTGTAAAATTGTTTAAATAAAAATCTAATTCAGTGATAATGTGAAGAATAGCTTTTGCAGGGATTTAAAATTACTGGACACCATTATTTTGAAAACTCAACATCATCTATTATTGAGACCAGTCTAAAAAGCCAGAAAATCCCTAAATCCACTAAAGGGGACTTTCCCAAACTACTGATTTTTAGTGCTTCTCCCTTTTGCCATTGGCATCCCTTCGGGGAGGGTTAGGGGTAAAAAGGACTAAAAATCAGTAGTATTGGAGTTTTTAGACTAAACACATTATTTAAATTAATAATAAATTATTGAATTTAAAAGTTCACATTAGGGCACTTTAACTATTGTTATTCAATATATTACATACCAACAACATCCAAGCAGGTTCATTTTAATAAAAAAAATCTATAAAAATCACAAAATCCGATGCCTAAAAATCACTATTATTGTGATGTCAAATGATAGCACATAACAATTAAATCAAAGGCCATGTACAACTTCATTTCAATATTGGTAAATTGCCCTGAGTGTGGCAAAAGCTTGATGGATCAAAAAAAACTAGTTGATAATGAACCCAGCATTAATCTGATTATTAGCAACGAAAACGAAAAGGGCATGATATGGTTGAGTTCCATTTATGGAAGTTACAACTACTCATCCGAAGTTGAAACGCCCAATGGAGAGTTGGTTCATTTCCATTGTCCACATTGCCATGTTGAGTTATCAAGCAAAACAAATTGTAATATTTGCAATGCCCCAATGGTTGATTTCCATCTCGACATGGGAGGCCGTGTAAGTATTTGCTCAAGAAGCGGATGTAAAAACCACGCCATAGCTTTTGAAGATTTATCGCTGGCACTTAAAAAGTTGTACCAGGAATATGGATTCAGAGGACGGGAATACCCCAAAAATCTGGATTTGAGAACACCTGCAACAAAAGTTCCGGTTGAAATTGACGAAGAATCGGAGATCATCGAATCAGGCACATTTTTACAAGCTTATTGCCCTAAGTGCAGGAAAAGTTTGATAGTAAATGAAATGCTCAAGTTAAAAATTTCAAATGGAGAAGAGGGCGATTTACTGCTCAGCCCTTATCTAAATGTATTTACCTCCAAATCCACCATTTTTCTACCTGAAGAAAAAACAGTAAAAGACCTTAAGTGTCCTAAGTGTAAAGAGAGTTTAATTGCCCACGAAAAAGAATGTGGAAAGTGTGGTTCACCGGTAGCAAGAATTATAATTAGCGCCCGTACCAAATTTATCGACTTTTACCTTTGTACCAAAAAAGGATGCCGGTGGCACGGCCTCAACGAGGAAGACCTTTACGAGATAAAACTTGAGGATAGTGATGAATGGTAAATCCGGAAGATTATAACAATCTTTAGATACCTTTCTTTTACAGAAGTTAATCGATAACAAGATATATTTTTCTTTTTCCAGTTTTTACAAACAGTCATTATACATAATGACGAGTTGTTGCATTTATGTTAAGAATAGTCTATCATAATACATCTGTAAACTATGTTTCAAATCGTAAGAAAGCAAACCATGGCAAAAGGCACCATCGTCCGCAATGATGTAAGTGCCCCAAAAATTGCCGCGAAAGTTCGGCCGGGTCAGTTCATTATACTCCGTGTTAACGAAACAGGCGAACGCATTCCATTAACTGTGGCCGATAAAGACTCTTTTGCAGGCACAATCACGCTCATTTACCAGGTAGTTGGAAAAACGACGGCTTTGCTGCGCTCCTTAAACGAAGGCGATACCATTAAGGATATTTCCGGCCCTTTAGGAAAAGCCGCCGAAGTTGAAAATATAGGTACTGTAATAATGGTAGGTGGAGGTACCGGTGTTGCCATCCTGCATCATGTTGCCAAAGCCTTTAAAGAAGCCGGTAACTATGTAATCAGCATTATTGGCGCTAAAGACAAAGAAATGCTCATCCTTGAACGGGAAATGCTCGCCATTTCTGATGAACTTATCATCACCACTGATGATGGCAGCTATGGGCAAATGGGTTTTGTAACCGATCCCCTAAAGAAATATCTTGAAGAGCGCTATGATGTAAAACTGGTCTATGCCGTTGGCCCCATTATCATGATGAAATTTGTAAGTCAACTTACAAAAAAACACAATGTTAAAACAATGGTGAGTCTTAACCCAATTATGATTGATGGAACTGGAATGTGTGGTGGATGCAGGGTTAAGGTAAGTGGCAAAACCAAGTTCTGCTGTGTTGACGGGCCCGACTTCGATGCCTTTGAGGTTGACTTTGATGAACTACTCAACAGAAACTCCCTTTATATCAAAGATGAAAAAGAATCGCTACTGGCTTCAATCAGATAAAACCAACAAGCTATGTTAGATCACGATGTAAAATATTTAAAGTTCAGATCATATCTGAGCACATACTGCCCACATTGCCACAACAGTTTCAACCGGGAATTGCAGGGTGATAAAACATTAAATTTTGATGCAATTTATGAAGGCGAACCGCTGGAATTAATTCTGAGTCCATATCTTGACGTCTTTGAAGTAAAAACCTCCACCAAGCTCAACGATGACGCAGTGCTGGATGATTTGTTGTGTCCAAAATGCAAGAAAAGCCTGATTAATAAAGAGGTGCCTTGTGGCGAATGTGGCTCGCCGGTAGGTGAAGTTATTATATCCGCCTTTTCCAAACTCATGCCTTTCTATATTTGCCTGCAACATGGTTGCGAATGGCATGGCCTTACCAAGGCCGATGAACGTAAAATAAAGCTAAAAATTCCCAGGCAGGATATGCCCGAGCAGGATAAAACCTTGCGCGTGCATAACCACCAGGAAGTGCCTTATGGTTATACTTCGGAGTTGGCTCTCCTGGAAGCAGGTCGTTGCCTCCAATGCAAAACCCCCAAATGCGTTGAGGGTTGCCCGGTAAATGTGGATATTCCGAAATTCATTGCATTGATAGCAGAAGAAAAGTTTGATGAAGCTGCCAAAAAAATTAAGGAAACCAACCTTTTGCCTGCTGTTTGCGGAAGAGTTTGCCCCCAGGAAAACCAATGCGAATCCAAATGTATCTTAGGACTGCGCGACAAACCCGTTGCCATAGGAAGACTTGAAAGGTTCGTTTCTGATTTTGAACGGAAAATGGACTTGGTAAAGCCCCCCATGATTACCGAAAGTATCGGCCAAAAAATTGCAGTTATCGGTTCAGGACCCGGAGGTCTGACCACCGCCGCCGATATGTTGTTGAAAGGCTACGATGTTACGGTATATGAAGCACTGCACGAAACAGGCGGTGTTTTAACCTACGGAATTCCAGAGTTCAGGCTGCCAAAATCCATTGTACAGTTTGAAATTGAATACCTGAAAAATTTAGGTGCAAGGTTTGAAATGAATCATGTAATCGGCAACATACTCACCCTCGATGAATTGCTCGAGCATTTCGACTCGGTTTATGTAGGAGTTGGGGCTGGCCTGCCTAAGTTTATGAACATTGACGGCGAAAGCCTCGGTAATGTATATTCATCTAACGAATACCTTACCCGTATGAACCTGATGAAAGCTTACAAGTTCCCCGAATACGATACTCCCATGCCCACCGGAAACAAGGTAGTGGTGGTAGGTGGTGGAAATGTGGCCATGGATTGCGCCCGGACTGCCATTCGTACGGGCTCGCTGGAAGTTACCATTATTTACCGCCGTTCGCGCCATGAGCTGCCCGCCAGGGGCGAAGAAGTGCATCACGCCGAAGAAGAAGGTATTAAATTTAAGCTACTCACTACACCCACCCGGTACATCGGTACCGACTTTAATACGGTAAAAGGTGTGGAGTGTTTACAAATGAAATTGGGCGAACCGGACGAAAGTGGACGAAGAAGGCCTGTTCCTATCGAAGGTTCAAACTTCACATTCGAGTGCGACCTTGCCGTGGTGGCTATTGGCACTGGGCCAAACCCGATCATCTTCCAGTCGTCGCCAAAACTAAAGCGCAACAAATGGGGCTACGTGGAAGTAAACGCAGAAACCAACGAAACCACCATGGAAAATGTGTATGCCGGGGGCGATATTGTTACAGGCTCAGCCACCGTAATCGAAGCTATGGGTGCCGGACGTATTGCTGCCAACGCCATGCACAAAAAGCTAAGTGCAATCCGGGAGCAAAAACTTAAAGAAAAAAAGAAGGCTGCAAAAAAAGCTGAGAGTTTAAATTAGAGTAAATACGTATAACCCTGTCAGGGCTACCCCGAAAGCTTTCGGGGCTGACAGGGTTTTTGTTGCCCACCCGTTTCAATGTAAATAATAAAATTGATCTAATATGCAAGCCCCATAAATTAATTTCCCATTAACATTTAACTTTATAACCTGCCTTGCCCGCTTCGCCAGCGAGCCGAGCCGGCGAGGCAGGCGATTAACTAAATAACGATTAACTCAATACCTATTAACTTTTTTATAGGCATTGAGTCACCCGGTGAATAACTTCAAGCATTAATTCTACTTCCCTGGGTTTTGAAAGAATTGCTTAAGCAGAATTCACTGGGCGACTTGTTTTTGTGTGCCCCCACATCGTAAATCTAAAATCTGACCTGCCTCGCTGGCAAGGTGGGTATCGGATTTCTGACATCAAAAAAATATCAGATTTCCGAAGTATGATGTCCGATGTTTGATATGCCCCACATCGTAAATCTAAAATCTTAAATCAAAAAAAATATCAGATAGCCTGCTCCGAAGTACTATGCCCGAACTTTTGAATGTCCCACATCGCAAATCAAAAATCTAACCCCGAAAAAACGGGGCAGGCAATATGATTTCTGACATCAAAAAAATATCAGATTTCCGAAGTATGATGTCCGATCTTTGATATGCCCCACATCTCAAATCAAAAATCTTCAATCTTAAATCCCTAAGTCCGGGCTACTCCACGAAAACCTTATTTTTTTTCCCCAAACCTTCGTAGAAAATCATCATCCCAGAGATTACATAACCTTATTCTCAAACACTTTACCTCAGTAGCTCAAATGATTAATGAGAAAACAAACCTTATTACCTTATTTTAAAGGCAATGTACGGCAGAATAAGGTAATAAGGTTAAAGGCTTCATCAGGGCAAAATTTTGTACTAAGGTTGGAAAATACAATAAGGTTTTATGGGTATAAAAAGCAGGCATCCGCCGGAACAATCCAGGTTGCTTACATTAAGCTGTTTCAAATTAAAATGAATTTCACAAGTTGAATAGGAATAGTACCAAAACATCAAATAATTTAGAGTTTCAAAATATTTAAAGATATGCCAAACCCGCTTTACACATTCGATGATCTGCAAACCCTCGAACGGTTTCAACCCAAAATCGTTGATGGTGTTTTTACCTTTGATGAAAGCATCCTCAACCTTGAATTTATTGACCTAAGCAATAAAAAGGAATTAGATAAAATCCTTTTCAAAAGCCCACAACCAAATTTACGCTACCTCGATGCAAGCCGGTGCAGCATCAGAAGCATTATCATCCCAGCAGGCTGCGAAAAACTGGAAATGATCTATCTGCATTCCAACCAAATTACAGAAATCACCATTGAAGGCGATTGCCCAAAACTGGAGTTGCTTGATCTGAGTGAAAATAAACTTACCCAGTTGAAGATGCCTTTTGAGTATAAAAGTTTAGGAAACCTGTTTCTCAGAAATAATAATCTTACCAACCTCACCAATTTAAGCCGCTTCTTTACCCACGATGATTAAGATTTTGTGGTTAATGAAAATGACAAGCTTTCTGCTCCGCCACCCGAGATTGTAAAGCAAGGAAATGAGGCTGTAGTGAATTGGGCTAAGCAAATAGTTAAGCACGGAGAAACTGAACTTTATGAAGCCAAAATCCTTTTTGTTGGCGAACCGGGTGCCGGAAAAACAAGCTTAAAGAAAAAACTCATGCAGCCTGATTGCACCCTGTCTTCTGAGGAAGATTCAACAATAGGTGTTGAGGTAGAATTTGGATGGAGTTTCCCGGTTAATGATTCAAAATATTTTAATGCAAACCTTTGGGATTTTGGAGGACAGGATATTCAATTTATGTTTCACCAGTTTTTCCTAACCTCTGGTGGGCTGTACCTTTTACTTACTGATAACAGAAAACAAAACACACACTTCAACTATTGGTTTAACATCATTCGACTGTTAGGGGCTGAAAGTAAAGTAATTGTTGTAAAGAATGAACACAAAGGTCAAAAAATAACCAACTTCGATGAATACTCATACCGGAAGTTTTTCCCTGACATAGATTTTTCCTGTTTTGATGTTGATTTGGCAAATAGTGCCGATGGGAGGATCAATGCTTTAATTGAAAAAGTTAAAAACACACTGCTTCAGCTTAAACATATTGGAAATAAAATTCCATCGGTATGGCCTGCAGTAAGAAAAGAAATTATTTCTATTAAAAACAAGAATTATATAAATTGGGAAACATATCAGAATATCTGTATTAAACACAAAATTACATCAGAAGAAGATCAAACTTATTTGCTGCGATATTTACATATCACTGGGTTGGTGCTATATTATCAGGATGATGATTTATTATCTGATATAATTTTCATTAATCCAAATTGGGTATTCGAAGCAGTTTATTCAGTTTTGAAACAAGATAAAATCATTAATAATGGTGGCCTTTTCAAAAAAAGATGGATCGAAAAAGATTGGACAAAATATAGTAAAACAGAAAAGGCAAAGTTGTTCAGGCTGCTTTTACGGGATAAATTTGATGTTTGTTACCCACTTGATGCTGATGACAATAAATATATTGTTCCCCTGCTTTTGCCACCGGAAAGAAAACATCCAACATGGGGTAACGAAAACAGAATTCAATATCGCCTGGAATACGAGTTCCTTCCTTATGGATTATTAGCCAGGCTTATTGTAAGATTAAACGAGTTTGTAGATGATGAAATAATATGGAAAAATGGAGCTTTGTTTTCTGTTAAGGAAGCAAAAGCATTGGTAACATTTAATGAAACAACAAAACGGTTTATTGAAATTGAGGTTGGTGGTATTCCTGATGATCGAAAATTTTTATTAGAGACCATCTTATTAGGCATAAGAAAAATTCATGAGCGAAGTTATCCGAATATTATCTTCGAGGAAAAAATTCAATGCAATTGCAGTGAATGTATGAGTAACCCTGATGCACATTTATATAATGTTAGAACACTTACAAACTGGTTGGCCAAAAATATTGATGATGCAAGGTGCGAAAAAAGTGGGGAAAATATTCCGATTCAAACCATTTTGGATGTTGTTTTCAGCAAACAGCAAATTGACGAAAGGATTCAAATGAAAGAAAATATTATAGGGAAACCAGATTCAAAATCAGAAACCTATCACGGTGGCACACACATTCATTTTGATCTGGATCAGGAAAATTCAACTGGTTCAAATCAATCTGTATCAGTTTCTGATTTATTGAATAGACCTAAAATAACACCGCAACCAAAGCCAGAAATAAAACCAACAAAGAAATGGTTTCAACAATTGTGGTTTATTATTTCTTCAGGTGTAGCAGTTACATCAGGTATTATTGCCCTAGTTTCAAAAGTCTTTCCAAATTTATTTGATTTATTTGTTAAATGGCTGTGGTTTTAGCCGATGGAGCACTTTCCCCCAATGATGTTCTACAATAAATAATTTGCTCCGTCTGCTAATCACCGCCCTATAACTATTATGTGAACTACCCGGTACAGCCCGCCCCGATTCTTCGGGGGGTTTAGGTATTGTAACTTGTATCCGGTTTTTCCAAAGTTCTTTACAACCCCGTACGTACGCATAGCCGTCAGGTTAAGAAATAGAAAATGCTGGCTAAAACCCGGTACGGGTTTAGGTATTGTAGGCTATAACTGATTATCCAATGATCTTTACAACCCCGTACGTACGGGGTTGGGGCTTTTTCCTCAACCCCGTACGTACGGGGTTGTTCAACGTTAATTCCTTAATTGACACTACAATACATAAACTCATACTGAGTTGTAAAGTATAATCTTCGACACACTTTAACTATAATACCTAAACTTTCCGAAGAGTCGGAACAGGCTATACTGAGTTTAATAACTTTACAAACACCTCAAATAACAATAATCCTCCTCCCAATCCAGGGTTTCCATCCCCTTCAGGGCTTGAATCCCTTTCTTTTATCATTATCCAAATTACCCAATTACCCAATATCCGATCACTAATCATCCAATTACTAATTTCTAATTACCAATCATCCAATTACTAATTACTAATCATCCAATTACTAATTACTAATTTCTAATTACCAATTTCTAATTACCAATTTCTAATTTCTAATTTCTATTATCTAATTTCTAATTTCTAATTTCTATTATCTAATTTCTAATTTCTAATTACCAATTACCATTCCCCCACCCCCATATTTATTTTGAATCAATATAAAATAAGCACCAGTTTTTTGCCCTGCTTTCAGCTACAAAACCCTCAACTCATTGAGCGCAAAAAACATAGGATTTAATAAAGTGGTTTTTGTTTTCATTAATCTTAATTTAGATCGCTTATAAATTTAAAATCAATCCTTTAGCTTATGAAAGTATATTTACTTTTACATCCTTCATAATAAATAGGAAACCATGCGCATTGCAAGATTAAAAGTTCAAACAGAAAAAACACTTCAGGATGCTGTCGATCTTTCGCTGATCGATGACCTGATTAAGAAATACAACGGAAAAAAAGGGAACATGATCCCGCTACTTCAGGGAACACAAGCCATGTACGGCTACATCCCTACTTTGGCATTCGAAAAACTGGCCAAAGAAACCGGATTGGAGCTCAGTGACATGTATGGCGTAGCTACCTTTTATGCCCAGTTCAGGCTGGCACCGGTGGGTAAGCATGTCATCAAAGTTTGCCACGGCACTGCCTGCCATGTTCAAAATGCTTCAAAGATTACCGAATCAATACAAGAGGCTCTGAAGGTTGAAGATGGCGGCACCACCGAAGATCGCATGTTCACCCTCGAATCGGTGGCCTGCCTGGGATGCTGTTCACTGGCACCGGTTATGGCGATTAACGAAAACACCTATGGCAATCTAACAGGTGCTGAAGCTGTGAAAATCGTGAAAAATATCCGCATCAGCGAAAAAACTCAGTAGCCTGCTATTTTTTATCAACTACGAAAAAAGGAACTTTAGATATGAAAAAAACCAAAGTTATAGTGGGGCTCGGCAGTTGCGGTATTGCTGCGGGAGCAAACAAAACCTACGAAAAAATAAGGCAACTAAAGGAGTTTGAAAACCTCGACTTTGAACTCAAAAAAACAAGCTGTATCGGAATGTGTTTCCGTGAACCCCTGGTGGAGATCATCGATGAAACCGGCTCGTACATCTATGGCAATGTTGACGAAGAACGTGTTGTGGAGGTTTTGGAAAAACATGTGGTGAATCATGAACCCATAAAGGAACTCGTGGTAAAAACCGACCTGTTCGAAACTAAAGATCACAGCTTTTTTGACGGCCAGGTAAAGATCGCCCTGCGACATTGCGGATACATCGACCCTGAATCCATTGAGGAATATGAAGCCCAGCAGGGTTATGAAGCCATTAAGAAAATTGCTGACGAAGAAATAAAACCGGACGCGGTAATCAACATGATACTGGAATCAGGATTGCGTGGTCGCGGAGGCGGAGGCTTTCCCACAGGCATGAAATGGCGTTTTGCCAAGAACAGCGTTTCAAAAGAAAAATATATCATCTGCAATGCCGACGAAGGCGACCCCGGGGCATTCATGGATCGCTCCTTACTCGAAGGCGACCCCCACGCTGTACTCGAAGGAATGTTGATTGGAGCTTATGCCATAGGCGCTACAGGTGGCATAATTTATTGCCGTGCCGAGTATCCGCTGGCCATCAAACGACTGAACATTGCCATCGAGCAAGCCCGCGACCAGGGTTATCTTGGCGATCACATCATGGGCATTGAGGGCTTCTGTTTTGATATTTATGTAAAAGAAGGGGCCGGGGCTTTTGTTTGTGGCGAAGAAACCGCACTTATCGCCTCTGTTGAAGGCGAGCGTGGAATGCCCCGCAAGCGCCCGCCATTTCCTGCTGTTTCGGGTTTGTGGAAAAAACCTACAAACATCAACAATGTTGAAACCTGGGCTAACATCCCCTGGATTATCAACAACGGTCCCAAAGCTTATTCAAAGTACGGCACTGCAAAAAGTAAGGGTACCAAAGTTTTTGCCCTTGCCGGGAAAATCAACAATTCAGGCCTGGTGGAAGTTCCAATGGGAATTACTATCCGGGATATTATTTTCAAACTTGGTGGCGGTATTCCCGATGGAAAAAAATTTAAAGCAGTACAATTGGGTGGCCCTTCCGGGGGATGTATTCCTGAGTACCTTGCCGACACCATCGTGGATTATGACTCGGTAAATGCTACCGGCGCCATTATGGGATCGGGTGGTATGGTAGTATTGGACGAAGACACCTGCATGGTGGATTTGGCCAAATTCTTCCTTAACTTTACCCAAAACGAAAGTTGTGGCAAATGTACCTTCTGCCGGATTGGAACCATGCGTATGCTCGAAATTCTTGAACGCATTACCGAAGGCAAAGGAAAAGAGAGTGATATTGAAACCCTGGAAGAATTAGCCTATCAGATTAAGGACAATTCGCTTTGTGGACTGGGGCAAACAGCTCCTAACCCTGTGCTTACCACACTTAAATATTTCAGGGACGAGTACACCGCCCATATTGTCGAAAAGAAATGCCCGGCAAAAGTGTGCAAAAACCTCCTTACCTACACCATTGTCGAAGATAAATGCACCGGTTGTACCGTTTGTGCCAAAAATTGCCCGGTTAATGCTATTACCGGAGAACGTAAACAACCCCACGTGATAGATCAGGATTTATGTATTAAGTGTGGCGATTGCTACTCGAGATGTAAATTTGATGCCATAACCATTTCATAAGCCAAACTATTTAACATCAAAGACCGATAGAAAAATGAACGATAGTTTAAATATTTTACTCAACGGAAAAATCGTAAACGGCAAGCAGGGAGAAACTATCCTTGAACTGGCCAACAGATACAAGATAAACATTCCCACCTTATGCAACGATCCACGCCTTGACCCTTATTCGTCATGCTTTTTGTGCGTTGTGGAAGTCGCCGGTCTTCGTGGATTGCAGCCTGCTTGTTCCACAATAATAAATGAGGGGATGAAAATCAATACCGAGAACGACAGGGTTAGAAAAGCCCGCAAAGCCGCTCTTGATTTGATGGTGAGCAACCATTATGCCGACTGCGTGGCACCCTGCAAAGAAACCTGCCCGGCCGGTGTGGATGTGCAGGGATACATTTCACTCATCGAAAAAGGATTGTACAGCGAAGCCGTGGGACTTATTAAAGAAGTAAATCCATTACCTGCTATCTGTGGCCGGGTGTGTGTACGCCCGTGCGAAGCTGCCTGCCGCAGGAATTTATTGAATGAAGGCGCAGGCGTTGGTATAGACTACCTCAAGCGTTTTGCTTCCGACATTGATTTGGAGTCACCAGACCGGTATATACCGGATGTAGCCCCTTCGACGGGTAAAAAAATAGCCATCATCGGTGCAGGCCCCGGTGGTTTGTCGTCTGCATATTTCCTTCAACAAAAAGGCCATCAGTGCGATATTTTTGAAGCAGGCCCCTTACCGGGCGGTTGGCTCAGGTATGGTATTCCTGAATATCGCTTACCAAACGATATTATTGATAAAGAGGTCGCGGCAGTTACTGAATTGGGTGTACGCATTTTTTACAATCGCAAACTTGGCGACAATCTCAATTATATGGGACTTAAAGAACGCTATGATTCCGTTATACTCACTATCGGTTCGCAGCGCGGAACCCTAATTGGTTGCGAGGGCGATGATGCCACAAATGTTTTCTCAGGCATCGATTTCCTGCGCAACATGGAAATAACCCAGCAAAAGTATGATTTAACCGGCAAAATAGTAGCTGTTGTTGGTGGTGGAAATACCGCGATGGATTGCTGCCGGACATCCATCCGCTGCAAAGCCGATAAGGTTTATGTTATTTACAGGCGTACCGAAAAGGAAATGCCTGCCAACCCCATCGAAATTCACGAATCTAAACTGGAAGGTGTGGAATACCTTTTCCTTACCAATCCTAAAAAAGTAAACAAGGACAAAGACGGGGCTGTAAAATCCATCACCTGTCTAAAAATGGAACTTGGTGCCCCTGATTCCTCAGGCCGCCAACGTCCGGTGCCTATTGAAGGTTCGGAATTTGAACTGGAAGTAGATTTTATTTTGGCTGCCATCGGGCAAAAAACCAACGTGAACTTCCTTGAGGATGTAAATGCTTATTCAAGCGACCAACAACTTAAGGTGAACCGCTGGGGCGATATTGAGGCTGATCGCACAAGCCTGCAAACCGGCATTCCATCTATGTTTGCTGCCGGCGATGGCGTTACAGGCCCTGCCACCATCATCGAAGCCATTGCACAGGCCAAAATTGCGTCACGCAGTTGTCATCAGTATTTGATGGGTGAACCGCTTGTTCCTGAAAAGAAAGAATTTATAAGCCGCCGGGACAATTTTCATAGCCAGGATTCCAAAGATTACATCGGACGCTACCAGAAACAACTCCGTCATGAAATGCCCACCATGGATCCTAACGACAGGATGAATTTCGATGAGGTGGAACTGGGTTATGAAAATGAAGAAGTGGCACTTGCTGAAACCCATCGTTGTTTGGAATGTGGTTGTAGCGAATATTTTACTTGTGATCTTAGAAAACATTCGACAGAATACGAAGCTGAACAACAAAAATATGAAGGTAAACACCGGGAATATGAAGTAGATTTCTCACATCCTTTTATCGAAATCGACAACAATAAATGTATTCTTTGCGCCCGTTGTGTGCGAATTTGCAAAGAGGTTGTAGGTGCCAATGCCCTCGGGTTGGTTGAACGCGGATTTGATACCTACGTGGCACCCAGTATGGGCAGCTCGCTCAACGACACTATGTGCGAATCGTGTGGTATGTGCATTTCTGCCTGCCCAACAGGCGCCATTACCGAGAATGTTTTGTTTAAACCGGGTCCTGTAAAAACCGACACCATCAAAACCATCGACAACTATGGCTCTGAAGGTTTTGAAATGGAACTGCACCACAAAGGCGGTTTTGTTATGCGGGCTACCGGACTGAAAGGTGAAATAAATAAAGACGGGAATATAAGCAGGCAGGCTAAGTTTGGATATAATTATTTGAACGATCAATCCCGCATCACCAAACCCCTGCTGAGAAAAGGAGAAGAATTCCAGGAGATTTCTTTTGAAGAAGCCTACGACATTATCACCGACAGAATAAAAGGTGTAAACCCGGACGACAATGCCTTTTTTGCAGGAGCACGCCTCACCAACGAAGAAATTTATATGGTTCAGAAACTGGCACGTGCCGGAGCCAAAACCAACAACATTAATTGCTTCCACTATTTGGGTCGCGGAATTGGATACGGACAAAATTCGATGGCAAATGTTCCTTTTGAGGACATGAAAAAGGCAAGCCGAATTTTTATCCTGGGATCAAATCTGCATATTGATCATCCTTTGGTAAACCACATTATTTTTAGTGCCCGTAATCGATATAAAGTTCCTGTAGAACTTGTTAGCAATGACGAAAATAGCGGGATGAAACACAAGGTGGATAAAGTTCACGACATCAAAGATTTTTACTACTTTGTAAAAGCCGTCAACTATTTTATACTTTCCACCGGATTGCAAAACCAGTTGTTTATTAATGACCGGTCGGTTCAATTTGAGGAGTATAAATCAAAATTGATGGATGAAGATTTTGATGACCTTTTCGAAAAATCAGGAGTTTGTTGCATTGATGAGCTGGCACAATTTGCCAAAGATTTCAACAATGAGCCCAATGCCGTGCTGGTCTTTTCAGAAAAAGAACTTTCATCCAACGTAAGTTTCGAACTCTTCAACCTGGCCATTATTACCGGAAAACTTGGCAAAACAGCCCAGGGATTGCTTGCACTTAAAGAGAAAAACAATTCGCAGGGTGTGATAGATATGGGGGGCTGCCATAAAATAGCTCCCGGGTTTCAACCTTACGACAATCCGCAGGTAATCAACAAACTCAAGCAAAAGTGGGGAGTTGCTGATATTCCCGTAAACATCAACAGCCCTTACAAATTGCTAAAAGAAGGTTTGTTAAAAAATCTCTTCATTTTTGGCGAAGATCCACTGGGATGCGCAGTAAATAAGGAGGAAGTAGAAGGATGGTTTGATAAGCCCGACTTCATCATGGTACAGGATTATTTTATGACCGAGACCGCCGAAGAAGCCGACCTAATCATGCCTGCATCGCTCCCCTTCGAAATAGGAGGAAGTTTTACAACTACCCAAAAACATATTCAAAAGTTTGAGAAACAGTTGGATTCGGCTGTTGAAAATCCTTCGCCAAAGCAAATTATCGACCTACTGGGTAAGTTGGGTGTAAACGGCATTGCCGATATGGAAGAAGCCTTGTGGGAAGCTTTTGGTTTGCTTCCCCCTGCCACCAATCCCGAAAAACGAAAATTCCAATTGCACAGCACCAAACACGATAATTTCAACCGGATGTTCAACCATGGCTGCGATATTGTGAATAAGCGTTTTGATGATGAATTTGAAATTTCATTCAAATAAGCAAATTGGGGGATTTAAAAACCCCAGGTCAAAACTTCAATATTTGAACTTAAACAGCCTCTTTTTGGAGGCTGTTTTTTTTTATATTTGGATTGAGTCACACCGTGAATAGCTCAGGGCAGTTGTACTTTATTTTAAAAAACCTGTTACACTTTTGGAAATAATTCACGGTGTGACTTGTGTGTCCCCCGGAATAGTCACACCGTGAATAGCTCAGGGCAGTTGGGCTTTACTTTTAAAAACCTGCTTCTCTCTTAGAAGGAATTCACGGTGTGACTTGTGTTGGAATGTAGTCATCCGATGAATCACCCCCGGGAGTTGCATTGTTCCCTTATGCAAGGTGTCAAATGCTTAAACACTATTCATCGGATGACTTTTCCCAATCTCAGGTTTTTAGTCATCCGATGAATTACTCCTGGAAGTGGCATTGTTCCCATGCGAAAGGTAACTGTTGCTTATACAACATTCATCGGATGACTTTCCCGGATTACCAGTTTTGAGTCATCCGATGAATTACTCCCGGAAGTAGCATTGTTCCCTTATGCAAGGAGTCAATTGCTTATGCACTATTCATCGGAAGACTTTTCCAGGATTATCGGTTTTTAGTCACACCGTGAATAACTCAGGGCAGTTGTGCTTTATTTTTAAAAACCTGCTTTTCTCTTAGAAGGAATTCACGGTGTGACTTGTGTTGGAATGTAGTCATCCGATGAGTCACTCCCGGGAGTGGCATTTTTCCCTTATGCAAGGAGTCAATTGCTTATGCACTATTCATCGGATGACTTTTCCTGATTACCCCTTTTCAGTCATCCGATGAATAACTCCCGGAAGTTGCATTGTTCTCATGCGCAAGGTGACTGTTGCTTATACAACATTCATCGGATGACTTTCCCGGATTACCCCTTTTCAGTCATCCGATGAATTACCCCCGAAAGTAGTGGAAATATCAAATATTCCCGCCAAAAGGGCGGGCAGGCTTAAATAATTATTAACACCCACGCCTGCCCCGACCCATCGGGGGACATGAATAAAATCCATTTCAATTTCTCCATAGGAGTCCTTCGGACATTCGTGCATCTCCCGAAAAATCGGGACAAGCTGTGGCTAATTTTATACAGATGAAAACACCCGAAAGAAAATTTGACCTTGAAGAAAGGCTGATAGATTTTTTAATAACTATAAGTGAAATACACAAAAACGCCATCGCCACAAACATCATACAATCAAGTAATTACCCCCCCTAAAGATAAATACAAAATATCACTTGAATTTTCAAAAAATAATTTGTATAATTGCCAGTCATAACATGTCCCTTTCATTGATAAAACAAAAATATTATGAAACCTTTTTCATATCAACAAAAGCTTATTTCTCTCCCCATTCACCATTCAAAATTCGCATTCTTTCACTTCCTTCGATATTCAATATTCATTATTCGATATTCAACATTCGCTTTTATTTCCCTCCTTCGATATGCCGACCTTTGGTCGTGCATGCACGAAGCTAAGCTTCGGCATTCGATATTCATTATTCTGTATTCGATATTCATGTCTTCTTACTCCCTCTGTGCCCAGCAGCAATGGACCGAGCCCATAAACATCTCAAACCTGGGCGGCTACAGCATGGATCCTGATATGGTGATTGACAATAATGGAGTCATTCATGTTGTCTGGAGATATCAGAATTCAGCTTACCACTGGCTTATCTTGTACACCAAATCCGAAGACGATGGCCAGACATGGACCGAACCCATAGACCTTTTGCAAAACACCGACCTGTGGATGCTGCAGCCCCACATAGCCTGCGACAGCAAAAACAAACTGTATGTTACCTACACCCACGACGGTAATAGCTGGACACCCGAAGGAAGATTAATAAAAATGCTCACCTACGATGGCCACCAATGGAGTGAACCCATTACAGTTTCGGAAGGAATGCCGGGTTCGAATTATAGTTCAATTGCTATTAATCAAAACGACAAGCCATATGTTTTTTGGTTTATTGGTTCTCAAATGGGACAGATAGATATGTACTATCGTTATCTTATTGAAGATACTTGGAGTGATATTTATTGCCCTTTTTGTGATTCATCTGTTGCCCACCTTCCCACAATGTATTCAATTGAAGAACCTGTAATGCATTGGTCAGGGGTTTATCAAATTTTTGGGGTCGAAAAACCAGAGTATTTTATATTCGATACAGATGTAAATACCTGGGAGAATCCAGAAATAATCAGCCAGGATACAATGGTGGTTGACATCGATATTTCATTAAATACGTCAAATATTCCCGAAACCGCCTACCGAATGATATCCGTATTTCCACCAGGGATTGGTTTCGAGGGCACAATGCACACAAAAAAGGAGGGAACCTCCTGGTTACCACCCGATCTGGTTTCAGGAACTGATAAACGACAGGTAGGACAGCAAATAGCTATCGATCAAAATAATGATGTGCATGTTGTTGAGTATGAATATTACAACTCTTCGAATATGGAAAATATGCTCGTACACTATTATGAAAGTGGGAATCAATGGATAAGTCAACCTATTGATTCTGCATTGCACATGATAAACTTCCCGAAAATGATAATCTCAGGAAACCAACTTTATGTAGTGTATTATAAAGGTGAGGTTGTGTTATTGGGAGACATTTGGATATCAAAATATGACATAGTTACAAACATAAAAGATGTAGTTAGGCAAACAACCGAGTTAAAGATTTATCCCAATCCATCACAAGGCGATGTTTATATCGAATTTGAAAACAATGAACTCCAACATGTAAATCTGTCAGTAACAGACATGACAGGAAAACATATTGTTACACTCATAAACGAAATAAAACCACCCGGTGTGTACCGGCAATTATGGAAGGTTACAGGCAAATACCGAAAGGAGAATGCCCCCCATCTGTACCTCGTACGCCTGCAGTCAGGTTGGAAAACCGTTACGCATATCGTGGAGATTATTAAATAAATTGTGAATGCTGAATGGTAGATTTTGAATTAGCCAATTTATAATTCATAATTTACAATTTACAATTCAACATTTCTTAACCGGTATTTACCGGCGGCAAGGGAAGCGGCTGCTATGGTCTGTGAAACATCAATGCAGCCCTTCCCCGAAACCGGTAAGGCCACAAATTTAAATTAAAATGACAAAGAAAAATTTGATTTTAACAATGATCGTGGCGCTATTTGCCACTATGGGCACACTTGTAGCCCAGGAAAAGTACGCCATAATAATTGGCGGAAATGTAAACCCCGATGCCCAGATAATTCCACTGGCAGAACAATGGAATGGAGGTATTGATCCCGGAACTTATGGTTTTGATGAGATTTGGAATGATGCCTACCTTGCATGGGAAATGTTGATCAACGAAGATTTTGGCAAAGGATATGATGCGGACAATGTGCATGTGTTGTTTGGAGGTGATCCTGTTCAGGATTTTACTTTTACAGGACAAGACGGCCGCTACAAGGCAGGTGAAAATGGACATACCTATGTAGTTGATGAAAATGCCTATGATACAACAATTAAAAGCCGTTTCACTTCACTTGCCAGCACCATCACCGCCGACGATTTCCTCTTTGTATGGATAATGGGACATGGTGGCAGCGATGCCACGGGACACTACTTTTACAGCTACGACAATCAAAAAATTTATGCTACTGACCTGGCCAGCTTACTTAACGGCATTTCAGCGCACAAAAAAGTGGTTTATCTTTCTTTCCCCAAGTCGGGCGGTTTTGCCCCTGTTCTCGAAAATAGCGGAAATATCGTGATTACATCGAGCGGAGCTACCCAAGGCGCAAGCAGGGCGGATGATATGATGAACGAGGTTTTTTTGAATATTGAATATTGAATACTGAATATCGAATCCTGAAATAAGAGATATTAAATGAATTAAAAAAAACAAAGAAATGAAAACACAAGAAAGAAAAT
>Ga0307990_1000386_pt1 | contig 40861 bp, 27 predicted proteins | sample EllFjometagen129_FD_203168 | JGI IMG/M metagenome (GOLD analysis project Ga0307990, IMG submission 203168) | Marine microbial communities from Ellis Fjord, Antarctic Ocean - #129 | ecosystem: Environmental > Aquatic > Marine > Unclassified | place: Southern Ocean | collected 2014-10-08
ATTGTTAAAACTTATAAGATCGACTACCGGATAATCTGTATCGATAGGGTCATTTGCCTGCTCAATCAAATCAGTAAATGAGTCCCCGTCATAACCCATATTGTTTAATATCAGATTTGTGACTGGGATATCATCACCTGCAAAATATTCAGTCGTACCCTCAAGAACTGTGAAGTAGGCATGATATTCAAAAGCTGATACTTGTTCAAAATCAGTAAGAATACGATCAGCAACAGTTCCACTGGTATAATCAATATCACTACCTGCCTTATCAATAATAATTGTAATCTCTACGTAATCTCCAATTTTCATAGAATCATTAAGAATCGATACTGAGTTAATTACGGGTAAAACTAGAGCGGAGACTCCAATAACATTACCTGGTTTATTTTCAACATTATCAGTTCCGGGTAATTCATTTGCGTCAATCTCTAATCCAAAATCAAAACCCACAGTAATATTCCCGTCTAATCTGATACCAATTCTCAGTGAATCATCCCCAATAAGTGTATAGGCAGATGATGGATCCACTTTAAGTTCAGTAGGGACTCCCGGATCAGGTGTAAAGGTAAAGTTCCCATCATTGAATGTACTGTTAAAAGTATCCTCATACAGGTTGACGATTAGTATTGCATCATTTACTTCTGGTTCTAACAATGGTGATGGCGGATCTGTGGTGATAACGATATAAGGTTTTATGCGCTCAATTGTTGTAAAAACACCAGTTGAAAGGTCTGTTGAAGTTGTCTCAAAAAGCGTTCCAAGCACATCAGTAAAGCTTAAATCAATACTTTGTGTGATGTCAAAATCGCTTATCACCGGTACGGCAATGGTAACTTTTGTTCCATCTCCCGAGCGAACAACATCACCCTCTGCAATGATGGCACTAATAAGAGCTGTAAACCCAGCATCTGCAGGGGAACTGGTGATGCTGTTAATAAGCGCATCACGGTTCGCAGGATCAGAAATAGTAGCAATCCATGTATCCTCTGAAATGCTCAATTCAATGACATAGCCAGGGGCAGTCCTGAGATCACCCTCACTAAGCGTAGTTGCAAAAGTACCTCCAGGAGTTAATCCTGCCGGCGACGCAGCAATTGTTTTCGTACCGGTAGCATCAATATTGGCGCCAGTAGTATTTGCCAGATTAATCGGGTCAATACTGATTTCAACTGTTTCATTCGAAGAAATTTCATAAGTTAGCTTAATAGGAGTGGTAACCTTAATCAAAGTATCATTTACTCTTAGAATAGTTAAATCATTTCTGATAATTGCATCCCATGCTCCGCCACTTGAAATTTGATCTTTAAAATTCGCGTCAAGTGGCTCTTCCCAAATATCTCCAGATAATGTTATCAGGAAAGATACAGCTTCATGTTTAATTGTGTATTCAGTGATTGTCGAGTCTGAAATAGCTATCACCGGAACCTCATTACTAACATCAAAAGTCGCTAATGAGTCAGCATATTTCTCGCTGTATTGTAGCAAGGTCTGTCGTGCTTCAACAGATACAGTTTCTGTTGCTGGAATATAGAAGTTGTCATCTTCATCGAATATAATGGTCAAAACATCTGAACTACCGTTCAAGCCCAGATCGCCAACTGACAGGGCACTGACTTGTCCTGCAAATTCCGAGCCCCCTGACACTGAGAACATGGACTTTACAATACTTAATGCAGCAGCATCAGCAGCCCCCCATTTGTTGTTTGTAAGTGTTAAGATTAAAGTATTGTCACCATTCCTGATGTCTGATTCATCCACGCCACCAGATAAAGTCCCGCTAAAGCTAACGCTTGTTTCCTGGTTATTGATAATTAGACTATCAGGCAATTGGATCACCCCAGTCCCTGTCAGAGAACCAGCAGGTATTAGAAATCCAATGGAATCATTTTCTATAAGATAATAAGCAAGCTCTTGCTCAATTCGTATTGTAGCAACTGAATTTGCCGCAGATAGAGTTATATCAGCGGCATTAATGGAGCCCAATACGTTATCCCAGGCTGTACTAAAGCCAGACATTCCGTCTACCAGGTCTGCAGCATCGCCATCGACACTTTCAACTGTGGCGCTAAATGTTTCATCAGTCAATACAACAACAATTTCATAGTCTGTACTATTCCTGACTTCTGATTCGTTGTTAAAATCCTTTGTCCACGTGGCACTTTGGCCAAAAGACGCCGAAGTAATTCCCAGTAAAGCAAATAGCAGGAAACTTTTTAACCTGGTTCTCATGGGTATATGTTTTTTTATTTTTTACTAAAATGCTCCCTTTGCGTCTGTTTTAACAAGAGATACTACACTATTTCCTCCCAGACCATTCGATCCAACGAGGACTAATCCACCATCGAGCGTTTTCTTTATGCCATATCCTGACTGGACCCCTTCCTGGCCAAAAAGAACTTGCTCACCAATGGTTGAACCGTCAACAAATTGCAGTAGCATACTTCTGATGTCATTGTTAACTTCATACCTGTCACCAACCACAGCAATGTTTCCATTAGAGCTAATAACACAAGCCTCTCCTGTAAAGTCTATTTTTGATTCAAAAATGGTTGCAATCTTCGTTGCATTTTTGATCAAATTTCCTTCGAGAGAAAATGTATAGAGGCCAATTTCATCATATCCTCTGACTGTATTATCTGAATTTCCCATCAGAAGATAGGCCCCATTATAGACTACAATACTTTTTGCAAAGTCATCGAAGTCAGTCCCCATGGCTATTGCATCAAACAGGTTACAATTCTCATCAAGGTTCAGAACCATATTATCTTTCCCCTCAAAAGCACCATCATTATAGGTACAAGCCACTAGATAGCTTGTTCCTGTATTATGAATAAAACACGCCTCATCATCCTCTTCCTGGTTGTTACCGGTAAATTCGGATATCTTGTTTCCGTCACTATCAATCATGATAATCCAAAGGTCCTCCTGCAGCTTAACACCATTATTTACTTCCGACTTTCCTGCAATGACATATCCCCCACTGTTGCGTTTAATAATATGTGCCGCAGTTTGCTTGTTTGCTCCTCCGTATGTTTCAGACCATATTACTTCACCGGAAGCGTCTGTTTTAACAATGAAGACATCAATACCCATGCCTAATGTGTCAGAAATTTCTCCTGCTATAAGGAATCCTCCATCGTCAATCTCAAGAATACTATTCCCAGATGATGCCAACTCACCTCCGTAATAATTTGGTGAATTCTCGGTCTGATTGCCGAATTCATCTGTGATAATCAGAAACATTTGAGGAATTGAATCCGGGATCATACATCCAGTCAAGGCATACCCCCCTCCGGACAATGGCACTACATCTTTCCCAATATCTGTCTGGTAACTGCCATAAAATTTTATAAATGATTTTTTCTGGTAGTCTGACAATCCTTCTGAGCAAGAATTCAGAAAGATTGCAAGCAGAAAAACGCCCATATACTGAAATGTCTTTTTCATCTTATTAGTCTTTCTTTTTAGGTCTGTAAAGAGGAAACATATAACCGGCCGTAACAGTTAAATTATTCAGGAAGAACTCATCGTTTGCATAATAAATTTTAAATGTAAGGTCCGGAAACATAAATGGATCGCTACCCGGCTTTACCTGGTTGAGCAAATTCATATAATACCTCAGGTCGAGGAAAAAATTTCCCGGTCCGAGCTTATAATTAAAGCCAGCACCAGCAAAAGCCCAAAGGTTAATAAATCTTCTGCCGTTCATAATATCTACATTGGCAACTTCCAGTGGGTCAAGATAAGTGTTACCTGTGTTGATGTATGATCTGTTTGCTTCCGCCTTGGCAACAAGCAAGATAGCTGGAACAATTCCTACCCTCACATAAGGTTTAAAATCCGTTTCAGTAAAATTATATGACACGCTTATTGGTAACCTTATCTGGGTTTGAGTTTCGTAGTATTCGATAATTGAAAAATCGGTTATCTCTGCGGATGGTTCTATTATTTCACTTTCATCATCCAGGTAGGTATCATATAAAATATTAGCAACACCCAGCTCACCCAACAGGTTAAGATTTTGAATTAATTCCCTCTCAACCATAAAACTCCCATGAAATCCCGCACCACCGGGAGCAAGATTTCCGCCATGAAGCAAATTGTTATGTACTCCCATCTCTTCTCTCATAATCGGGAATGAGAAATTAGCACCTACACCAACTCCAAGCATCAAAACAGGATCAGTATTATAGGTTTCCATCAGCGCAACAAACTCTCTTGGGTCAGTAGCTACTGGTTCATATGACGGAAAGTCGGTCAGGAATTTCAGCATGGATTCATCTGCCATCTCTACATTATCATCAAACAGGTATGAGAGAACAATTAACTTGTGGGCCTGTAGGAGTTCCTCATTTGTAAAACCGGTTTTCAGACATCCCGCCAATTTATCAGGAATGGTTTCGATCAATCCGGCATCAAACATCTCCTGAGCTTCCTGCAATACGAAAGCGCACTCCTGTTGAGCCATCATATTGACTGAGAAAGCAGCAATTGTAAGAATAAGTATAAATTTTCTCATTGGAGCTTAGTTTTCTGTTACTAAAAGCGGACATGTTTCTGAATAGGGAATATCAACACCAACATACACATCCCACTCTTCCTTTGTAAAATTCCTGTTTATCATAGAACAAAACCCTTCTATCAGCAGGTCGGCACGAACGGGTCTGGCAATTAACCTGCTTCCCTCGCTACTTCCACTCACCATTATTTTTTCATCAGGGCTAAAGTCAACTGCAAGTGCGCGTCCCTCATTATCTTCCATCACAAATGGAGAACTGTTAAGATCTGCCATTTCCCACATCAATACCTGTCCATTATTTCCTGTAGAAGCGAGGTAGTTACTGCGCGGACTAAATTTCACATCTACGACCCTGGCTTTGTTCCCTCTTAAACTATTGATTTCCTTCCAATCTTCTGTGTCAAAAATTCTAACATTATTGTTGCCATCTCCTGCTGCCAGGAACTTGCCGTCGTTGCTGAAATCAAGTGAAAAAGTGACATTCGCTTCTGTTCCGGGAATAATGACAGGTTCTGCAGGGTCAAACTTAGAGATCACGTAGATGTTACCAGATCTGTCACATGCACAAATAATCTGACTATCAGGGGAAACAGAAATATCATTGTACCTGAATTCGGAGCTGGAAAAGACTTCCGAAGAATTCCTTGAAATATTCCATTTCAATATTTGCTTATCTATCCCGATTGAAAACAACTCACCGCTGGCAGCGAACTCCAGGTCACGAATGATCCCATCATGCCCGTTAAGTTTTAACGGCAACTTCGAAGGATTCTCAGTTTCATAAATCATAATACCGTTCCGGTCAGTACCCACTGCCAATTTCTCACCATCTGCACTTATTGAGAGTGCTTTTAGCAAGACCGGAGTTTGAGAAAGCACTTCAAAAGATTTCGAGGTATCAGCCAGTGACCATTTAAGTAACTGACCGTCTGTTCCTGCTGTGTAAAATTCATTTTTCGATGGATGGAACACCAATCCATAAATGGACTGGGTATGCCCTCCATACACATTGTATTGATCACCAAGCAAAGTCTTCCTGGCGCTATACAATCCGGCATAAATATCTGCTTCATGCATAGGCCCGCCAAACTCAACATTGTAATTATATGCCTGGTAAGCAAGGAGTGCCTGCAAATCAGGATCGTCAGCAATGGTCAATGACTTCACCGCCATTGATTTGGCGATAGAGAGCATTCTCCTTTTGTTTGCATCCTCACGTGCTTCTTCAGCCGCTATTCTCTCCTCATTGGCAGTTTTTTCATTCGCCACAGCTATTCTCTCCTGTCTTCTTGCCTCCTGCTGATTTCTCAGGGCCTGGGCTCGCTGGTAATTTGCCTCTTCCAGGGCAACAAGGGCTTCTTCCTTGGCAGTATCTGCTTCATTTCTTGCGACTTCTGCGAACATCTGTTGCTGTATTGCATTAGCAGCTGCTGAATCAGCCAGGATTCTCTGTCTTTCAGCTTCCTCACTCTTTGTAGTGGCAATAGCCTCCGATGCAAGGGCATCAGCAGCTGATTTTTCCGCCTGGCTCTGCAGGTCCCTCGTCCAAAGGAACAATCCCATAGCCAAAACCGCAATTCCACCCAGTACAAGGGCAAACGACCTGGTTATCTTCAGCCGCCTTCGCTGCAAACGTATTTTATTTTCTTCTTCTTTCTTAAATTCCTTATCACTTGTGTCTAGATAAACCATTGACCTCTCAAAGGCAGGATTATATTGGACACCCCAGGTAGCACTGGGCTTTTGTTTATTACGCCAGTTTAAAGCCAATTGAAGATCCGGTGGTCTCCACAATCCTGTTTTTCCCTCCTGGTATAGCTCTGATGCCTCAGACAACCTGCTGTACATATGCACCGAAGATGCCTCTTCATCAACCCATAGACGCAAGCGGTCCCAAATTCGCATAAGCGATTCATGAGAAATGTCAATGGTGGTATCCTCAGTAATTTCAACCGGCTTGTATGGGGTAAGAAATGTTCTACCTTTTGTCCTGAACAGTTCAGCGATTTCCACGATCTCCTCAACAGTACATTTAGAAATCTCCGCCACTTTTTTAACAAGGTTAGGGCGTCGTACTCCCCTGTTGTCTCCTCCCTTTTCTGTAAGTGTTTTGAAGATATTCTCGCAGATTACCCGCTGGTTTTCGTTGAGTTCATCATATGCCTCATTGGCATGATCTGAAAGGGCTTTTTCCATCCTTCCGATGGCCTCATAGTCACCGATAGAGATTGGTTTATTGGAGTCGTTTTGTAGTTTCCAGTATTCCCATGTACGCATAAGAGAGTGCTGAAGTACGGGCAATTGATCAGTATTATTACCAACCTCATCCAGCAATTGCTCAAGAAGCTCGGAATCAATGCTGGCACCACCAATACCAATTGGCCCCTCAATGGCATTCCTGAAGTCATCCCTTGTCATTTGAGGTATCAGGTAGTTGCTCTTATTTATTAATTCTGTCAGGTTTTGAAATATGGCACATTCTCCAATAAAGTCTGAGCGCATAGTCAGAACGATGAATATAGGCATAGATTCAGATATTGATCCGCTATAGATCAAATCAACGAATCGGTTAATCTGGGTTACCAGGTCTTCAGCAGCACCTGCTCCTGTAAATCTGAAGATCTCTTCAAACTGGTCTACTATAAGCAACAAAGATTGGTCTCCAAGCTTCTTCCCTTTTAGCCAATCTTGCAGTTTTAGATTTCCATCCAGGAGGGCTTCTTCATCCTTTGCTTCAAACTTTCCAGGAAAAGCTGCAGAAAAAGATTCGACAAGGTTTTTCAACGGTGTCGATCCCGGCCTTGTTGTTACCGTAATCCATTTTTTTGAAGACTGCTTTTCTAGCTCAGGGACAACTCCGCAATAAATTAACGAAGATTTTCCACTTCCGGAAGCACCAATTACCGCAACAAACCTATTGTTTTCTAAAGAGTTAAGAACAGATTTACTCTGCCCTTCCCTCCCAAAAAACAAGTGAGATTCATCCTGTGTAAAAGGGCGCAAACCCGGAAAAGGATTAAAATTGGTCCCTGTTTTTCCGACAGATGACGGCATATCACTCATATTATATAGATTAAACTATTCTAAAATTTCACACCAATGACAAGTATATCATCTATTTGCGGTTCCTCTCCTCTCCAGTTAATCAATTCATGATCAAGCTTTTCATATTGCTCCTCAAGTGACAGATGATGAATACTTTGCAGGAATTTTACAAATTTCCCTGACATATACTTTTTACCCTTTTCTCCCCCAAACTGGTCTGCATACCCATCAGAATACATGTAAATTACATCTCCTTTTTTATACTCAAATTCATGATTTGTGAAACTCTTTTTCTCTTTTACAATATGACCTCCAATAGCAGTTCGATCTGCCTTAATCTTCTCTACTTCCCCGTCACGAATCAATATTAGCGGGTTAAACGCACCAGAATATTGTAATATTCCGGTCTTCTTGTCAATGGTAACCATAGCCAGGTCCATTCCATCATGGACTGATGACTCACTCTGGGTTTGACGAAGCGTATCAGAGACTCCCTGGTCGAGGTAGGCAAGAATTTTTGATGGCTGGGTAGCATTCTTGACATTCAATGCATAGTTCAGGGTATTATTACCTACAATTGACATGAAAGCACCAGGAACACCATGACCGGTACAGTCAACTGCTGCAATAATCACCTTATCGTCTTTCGCTGCTACCCAATAGAAGTCACCACTCACAATATCCCTTGGCTTATAGAAGAACACTGCGTTTGGAATTACCCTTTTCAGATAATCATCCGGCGGAAGTATTGCATTTTGAATCCTGCTTGCGTAGTGAATGCTATCCTCAATCTCAGTATATGCTTTCTGCAGGGATTCGTTCACTTTTTCCAGCATATTCCGTTGTTCCTGCAAAGTATCTCTCTGTGCTTCAATCTCTTCTTTCTGAGCAACAACTTCAGCTGTACGTACCCGAACCTTCTCTTCCAATTCATTATAGTAACTCTCCAGCTGGGCAATCATTTCATTGAATTGCTCAGAGAGTGAAGTGATTTCATTATTACCAATCACATCAGCACGCTCATGCAAATGACCTGCTGTAATTCTGTTTACATTCGATACAAGATTCTTTATCGGATCTGTAATAACTTTTGTTTTCCTGTAAAGAAGAATGATGACAATTACTACTGTAACAAGAAAAATGAGAAGAAATTTGAACAGCTCTCTTCTAACAACAGAAATCTCTTCACTTGTATCAGAGATGATCCTTATTACTGACTCCTTATACAAACTGGTGTTCTGCCTGTCCATAAAGATGTAATCCCTTCTTACAGGAGGTTTTGAACTTCTGTCATCAATTGTTTGCCTCTCATGTGTCTCCATCACATTCTGATATACATCAAGGTATTCATCTTCAATTTGTCCTTCTCCATTTAATGGAATAGGATTTTCCTTACTAATAAAAAGGTGAACCGATATAATATTCTTTTGTCCTGAAGACATTGTATTCATACGTTCCTTAACAAAATCGATGATACTATCGGCTTTAGCTGAATAAATACCCAGCTCAATAAGGTATTCTCCATCCAGGGTAGGGATATAGGTAAATTTCTTTAAGCGCCTGGTTGAATTTTCAATGGTGAACTTTTCGCTTATGAATTTATCATTATGCCAGACTGCTTCAAGCATTTCCCTGTGTTCCTCTCCAAATGCAAATAAATTCAATCCCAGGTCCTTTTCAAAAGTGGAGTTCACTACTACCCCTTCACGGTTGATTATGTATATATCCTCATGAGCAGGATTCATGCCTAATTCTAATCGGATATCATCTAAATTTGCAGATTCAATTTCTTTTGATGTTCTAAACACCTCATTTACAAGTCTCTTACTATTGAATTCAAGAATAGGATCTATCTGTTGTTCAAGTATCCGCATGGCCATATCCTGCAATTCATGAATCTGACGGATCTCTTCGCTGATAATTGTGCTTTTATTCTCACTGGACTCAGACAATATGCTCCAGGTTTGTTGAACATTAATAATACCCAATGCCATCATCGCCAGGATAGCCGGAATAACTACATTCAGAATCAATTGCTTAAATATGGTTGTTCTTTTATCCAAACCGCTTAGTTTTAGTCTTCTTGTTTAATAAATATTTGCTCTATGCTATCTTTTAGACACATACTAGTAAATGCATCCAGTAAATCCCGATTGTCAAACACCAACTCCCGAAAAATATCTTTGTCAATCTGAAATACAGCAAGCTCTTTCTGATTCATCATCTCTGTGAACTGATTGTCTAATCCGTGATAGTCTGCAGCATAAACCGTCAAACCGTGCTTCAACGATCCAGGTAAACCAGGCATATCAGAATGCACAAAGGATACCAGTTTCTTGTCAGCAAAATCTGCTTCCCTGGAAATCACAAAGTTCTTTGCAAACAGAAACAAGGTCTCCAATTTCACAGATGAAAAGGCAGGCCATTTTTTCAAGGTGTCTACAATTATCATCAGGAGGTGCATTCCTTTTTGATCACCATTCATTCCAAAAGTATCAATCCTCTCCTCAGGAAAACGGGAAGCAATGTCCTTCGATAATTCTTCATTCTTCATGGACAAAATTGTAAAGGCAGAATCGCTGAGAATCTCGTGTGGATGAAAAACCTGTGCCGCCAGTTCGGTGCTTGCATCCAGTTCATTGTTCATGCCGATGGCATTAATAGCACATAGTCTTGGATAATTTCCGCTATACAAACTATCACGACTTATCAGATCAGTCAAGAGTGTCTCATACGGCAAGATTTCCACCGGCATTTCATTCTGAAGTTTCCTTACCTTATCAGGCACTGCCATCTGCTCAAAATATGGCTCGAGATACGCATAAACCTGGTCATCAACAATCAGATTTAACAATTCAATTGCGAAACCTGTGTCTTCATTTTCAGCATCCATCAAGCTACTTTTCACATGATCGATGGCGTGCTTGTCATAAGTAATTGCAAGGAGAGTAAATAGCAATTCATTGATCTGCTGCATTTCTTCACTAATGGCCTCTAATAAACCATTTTCAGGATTATTTTCGTGAACAACAAATTCTGCAGTCATGGTCCATGATCCTGCGAGTGCAGCATCATAAATAACTGATTGAAGAATTGGAATCTGCTGCTCATTTGCCTTAAAATCATTCTTATATAAACCCTGTATAGCTGCCTCACGAATGAATCGCTGGTGATAGTTGATTTTTGTAAAGAGGTATTCATTCACTTTTTCACCCCCAATGGCAATCATAGCAGAGATAATTCTCTGTTGTACTTTCTCCGGGGCTCCAGTCTTATGAAAAGCATTCTCCAGGTTCTCCAGGATACCCTCTCCCATTTTTACAAGAGATGACCATGTAATAGCATATAAACTAGGATGACCCAGATAATCGACCAGATAGCCCCCAAGTTCCCTGGCATTCAACAGCCCTGCAGTTTCTATAGCGGCAGATCTAAGGATTAGGTCCCTGTCTCTTAGAAGTGAAATTATATGAGGAACATGCTCTTTTTCCTTTTTGACCGCAGTCTGAACAAGAGCTGCAAAAATCTCATTTTTATCCGTCGAACGAAATGCAGCATCAATGTCTTTATTTGAAAGGTGGTTCCTTCTCAGATAATTATCTATCAAGCCAATCAGTTCCTTGTTTTTTGTCTTGTCCTTAATCTTTTTCACTTCACTTTCTTTAAGGGAATAAAGTGTATTGGATATGACCTCCCAACCCAACATCTGAATATCGATATTGGAATTCTCAAGCATTCCATCCATTTCTCTTTCTGAAACAACATGATAGAAGTAAGGATTTAACTTTATCCATTCATTATAATTTGGTATTTGAGATAGGGAAGGAAGTTCCGTCTCTTTTTCCTCATCGGTACTTTTAACTGATGATCGGGCAGAAGCCAGGGAATCATTCAGGGTTTTCCTGTATGACTTATATAACCACACGCCTAATATTACCCAAAAGAAAAGGATAGCAATTAGGATATATGAGAAGTGAATAACCTTTACAAAACTTATCATCAGCAATCCGGCCATCAGCAGGCCCGCAGTAAATGCAGTCATCTCATTTACGATACCGTCAATTCTGGCCTGGATATCATATCTTTCGCTTGAATCAAGAGATTGATAAAGAATCTTCATCGAAGGGCTTTCGATGGCATCCTTCAATGATTTGTTAAAGAGTTTTGAAAGAGATATCACCAGGAAGAACAAAGTAAAACTAGCTGCTTCTGCAGTGTATCCAAATATACCACCTACCAGTGCAGCAATCACAGTAAGAATAAGAAGCAGGGCAGGGGAGATGAGCAGCGCCACACGCAAGCCATAGTTTTTCATTAACCATCCATATAGTGTACTCTTAATGATCACCGTAAAAATCATCATTGTACCAAAAAACGCACCAATAAATCCTGTTAATTCCTTGCTGTCAGAATAATTTGCTTCAGTGGCCCACATAAAGGAGTAATGAATAAAAAATGCAGTTATTACACTCATTACAACAAAAAGGGCCATCAGGGAAGTATACCTTTTCCTGAATAAGCTAAAAAAGCCAGTTCGTTTCTTTTTTTCCGAAGTATCCTTTTTTGCAATGGCCAGAAATTTGTGTTTCCTGACAAGTATAAGCTGAAACAACAACGCAGCAATCAGACTTACCAATCCAATCATGAGGGTATTGTAAACCTCGAAGTTAAACTGCATTAAAACCGGTACAGCATAAAATACAAGGATCATTCCTACCACAGATCCGGTATCTATAATACCAAATAATCTTTTCCCTTCCCTTAAGGTAAAATACCTTCCTGCTGTACCCCAAAAACCAAGCATACTTATAATAATAATTGGTCCCATCATAACAAATACAGCAAATGCCAGCCAATCTGCTTCTATGTAAGAAAATCCAAAACGCAATGCAGCCATGCATGCTATAGCCACAAAAAGATTGATTATAGTAAAGAATTTAAATGGGATTTTCTTCTGCAAGAATGCATACATGGAAGTAAAAATAATTCCCACTATTCCCGATAATGTAAATGCCTGGGGAATCAGATCTGCACTATATTTCTCAAGAAACAATGCATTAGCACCAACATCAAGTGCCCCTGCGAAAACTCCAAGGAAAACCGATTGAGTTAGTAATAAAAAAACAACGCTTCGCTCCTGTTTTTCAATATTCAGAGCCTTGGCAATGTTAAGAGCCATACTTTAGATTTAGGCATTTTTATAGGACAAAATATAAACTTTATCCACACTAAATAACCCGGAAAAAAACTCCTCCGGCTGAATTAATGGAGTAATTTAAGAAAATTCAAATAAAAAACAGGCCTCAAACTAAATATTTTAATACACTCTAGCATTTACAAAAGCATCAGATTATTGATTTTAATCCATTAATTTTTCTGCTATTCAACAAAAACTAGTTTCATATGTTAAATATTTTAATAATTTTAAGAAATCAAACCCACAAACATTAAATTATGTTTGGAGCCGATGAAGTCGTAGATATAAAAATTGCTCAGAGACGAGAAATTGTTTTTATTTTTCTGGCGGGTATATTCTTGGGAACCCTTGCTGTGTTTAATGTTTTGGGAATTTCAAGACAACTTGATTTTTCATTTAATCTTGGTAATACTCACATTCCTTTTGTAGTCTTTGTTGGTGTTCTACCCTACCCGATTACCTTCCTTTGTACAGACTTTATCAGCGAGTTATATGGCAAGAAAAGGGCAAATATGGTTGTTTGGATCGGCTTAATCCTCAATATTTGGGTGCTTTTTATTGTCTGGCTCGGTGGTGCGCTACCCCCTCATCCGGAACTAATGGAGAATGGTTTACCAGCCCTGGATGATTCAAATTATACCTTCTTCAATATCAGGAGGTTAACCGGACTCGCAACTGTTGGATCAATGATTGCCTACCTGACTGCTCAGTTTGTAGACGTTCAGATCTTTCACTTCCTGAAAAAAATGACCAAAGGAAAAGCCTTGTGGCTCAGAAATAATGGTTCTACATTGATAAGTCAAATGGTCGACTCAGTTGCAGTAATACTAATCACCTACCATTTTGCGGATACCATTACCATCATGAAAGGAGAAACTATCCTTCATGGATTAATGATTTTGATTTTTTCAAATTATATGTATAAAATGGTGTCTGCACTTCTTGATACCGGACCTTTCTATCTTGGAGTGAGGCTTTTATCAAAATATCTACAGCTGGATCCCACCAAGGAGTACCGCGACAAAGATGATGATGATAAAAACCTTTTTGATAAGGATTTGATTCTCAACCAATAAAAAAAGGGAGACTGTTTGCACAGCCTCCCCAAGGATCGCTTTTTTGGATGAACTTATTTGGTCAGCTTTCCTATTTAAATGAAATTTCAAGATTAGCGATTGACTTAGGATTATACGGTGACAATCCTGTAAGTCTTTCAGCAACTGCGCTGTACTCATCACCTGGAAGTATTCCTCCTTGAACAAATCCATTATCATCGAAGAAACCAGGAGACTCAGTATTGGTTAACCACGCTGCAATTAATTCATCACTTGCAGAAGGCCATACGGTTTTAACTTCATTTGTAAATACATTCTTAATTGAATACTCTTCGAGAAGAACTGCACGCCCTGTTGCATCCAAAGTGCTGAGCGGAAGTCCAACCTCAGCTGCTGCAACATCCCTGTTATCTTCGCCTGAAGCAACAAAAGCCCAGTTGTAACCAGTTGTGCTTGTCAAAAACTTAGCATTGGGATGGCTTGAGTTTCCATATACATCAACATATTCACCTTTCTTACCCACAAACATCTTCATAGCATTCATTGCAAATGGCTCCAACAAAGGATCTATTGATGGAAGATCGAAGATAGAAACTATCATGTGTGCATCGTAACCCATCTCTCCTGCCTCACTGTAATCGATGCGGAACATGGCATCCAGAAAATTTGCTCCAGTACGGTCAATATTGTACGGCTTTAATATGGAGATGCCCTCTCGTGGACTTTCATTCCAGAAAATCTGAACGGCTTTACCACCATCTTCATTTACTTCTGATTCTGCATCAGTAATGGTCAAACCATAATCCCAAACCCTGTCTTCATATTCAGAGACTGCCTCTACCACAAGATTTTTAATTCTGCCATCATCTTCACCTTCATATGTGAGCGTGATAATACGATCGATGTCATACATACTAATCCCTCTAATAATTCCTTCAACAATTTCAGCCGCTTCCTCTCCAACATGTATGAAAAAGGTAAGGTGCTCATAAACGTTATTGCCTTTCATGGTATCTATGGCAACGCTTTTCTTAGATGAAATTTCCTGTGAAATAGCATCAGGAATATCAACAGAAAATTTGTCGGGAAGAATACTGTTGTCAGGATTTTGTCCTAGCGGGTCAGTTTCGCAAGAGGTAAAAAATAATACTCCGGCTAAAAAAATAAAAATGGAAATTAAACTTAACTTTTTAGTTCGGCCCTTGGCCTTACTGAACTCAACTTTGTTTCGGTTCATGATCTTAAATTTTAATTATTACTAAATTTTTGTTTTGATTTCAACTTTTTAAGCGTCTTCATCTATAGCACACGGCGGGTGGGGGGAGACCCCTACGTAAAAACATAAAAAAAAAGAATATTTTTTTATGTATTTGATTATGTGTGAGTTATGAAAATGGGGTGATGTACTGATGGGGAGATGGGAAGGTGAGATGAGGAGTTCGGAATCTGGACACCAGAGCTACGGCACAGATTTTCAGAGAGAAACACGAAGGACCATAGGGAACTATATACCAGGAATGAAGGTGATAGTATCTCTTAGCACCGAGGTGGCTGCAAAATAGCCAATGGCGCCTGCACTGAGATTGGAAAATGGATCGCCGGGTTTTACATCAAACATCCCACCGTTCCATGTAGTTTCTGACAGCATGCCTCTCAGATAGTCCTGGTAACCTGCTGATAAGGACTCCTTTGTAATTATAACCTGGGTGCCAGGCGGAAACCTGACCCTGTCGTGATTTGAGGCAAACAACTCATTCGCATCCACTGTCAGCACACTGAAGTAATATCCAAAAACAACAGCGTGATTTTCTTCACCCGGCAAATCTTCATAGCCCTCAACACCAGACCAGTCAAGCTCCAGTTTAATAACGGAAGGAGCATCACTTCCTCCGAAATACACCTCGTATAATTCCGGATCATTAGAAACCTTATAATAACCCGGATAGTTAATAGGTGTTACTCCCTCCATCTTTGCCAGTGCCCAACATTCAAATCCTTCCACTTTTATGTTAAGTGTATAGATCTTATTCACGACCCCTTGCACATCCGGCTCGGTCAAATACACACCCGGGCGCAGGGGATCTTCATTAAGTTCAATGGGATTATCACCATCAGACAAGGTTACATCAGCCCTTCTCACCGGTTTTGACTCACCATTAATTTCATATACTGGCAGTGATAATTTTACTTCGTGTGCTTGCTTTTCATTTGTCAACTTTGCATCCACAACAAGGCGCAATTCGTTTTCCATTTCCAGCTCCCAATCTATTTTCTCCTGGCATGCGGGAAAAATGAAAACGATGATGAGCAACAGCCGGAAAAAAAATTTCCTTCTTTGCTTCTTACCTATATCTTTATTTAATCTTCTTCTTTCCATATCAGAAACTAAAATGATAGCTCAATGAAGGAACCATCCTGTATATGTAAAACTGTGTCGGAATAAGTTTTGGCGATTCATAATAATTGTAAGGAACAACCAGCTGTCCGGACTGATTTTCAATTTTATTAAAATGTATGGCAACCGGGTTTTTTCTTGCATATACGTTGTAGATGGAGAAAATCAGTTCATGGTCAAATCTCCCCTCCTTCTTCCGCAAATCACAGGTCAGAGCCAGGTCTAAGCGATGGTAATCTGGTAAGCGATCGTTGTTCCTCTTAAAATAAATAGGCACCTGGTAGTTCTCATAATAGTAAAATGCTGTTGGCGTGGTGAAGGGTGCTCCGGTCATGTAGATAAAGTTTCCCGACAACTCAAGTGAGGGACTTATCTTATAAGACAAAAACAAAGATAAATCATGGGGTCTGTCACCATATGAGGGGTATGGGTCTCCTCCGTTTATATCTTCAACAGTGAGTATTGACCTGGAATAGGTGTATGAAATCCAACCGCTTAATCCTCCGTATTTCTTTGACAACATCGTTTCCAATCCATAAGCATTACCCTCTCCAAAGCGCAGTTCATTTTCCACAAAAGGATTCATGAGCATTTTAGCATGATCCCGGTAATCGATTTGGTTTTTCATCCTCTTGTAATAGAGCTCCGCCTCAGCCTGTATTCCACTGCCAGCAAATTTGTGGGAATAACCAAGCGTTACCTGGTCTGCTCTTTGCGGCAAGATATTCGGACCACTTGGCAACCACACCTCCAGGGTAGTAAAAGGACTAATAGAGTTTGTGATAAGATGCTCAAACTGACTGGTTTTGCTATAGCTAAGCTTCAATAAATCATTGTTTCCCGCTCTGTATACCAAGCTCAAGCGCGGATCTATCCGGACATAGGTATTATATAACTCGCCACTCTGGTAATGTATAGAGTCATAGGGCAAAGCATCATAAGAGTACTCAACAGCAGGCCCAACACTGTTCCATGCAGTAAGCCTGATTCCTGCACGCAAGGATAAGCTGTTCGAAAAAATTACCTGGTCGCTCAAATATAGATTACTCTCATTAGATCTCTTAGTGGATATAGCATATGGGAGTTGAAGAAGTGTATGGTTATCGTAATAGTTCCCTGGATTTATGAAATGCTCAGCCAGCTTGGCACCGAAACGCAGGGTATTCGATGGACTGATATACCAGGTGAAATCTGTCTTCAAACTAAAATTATCGATATGCGAATTCCAATAGTCACCCTCCATGAGATTCGTGTTTAAGTATGTATCATACCTGCTTGCATACATTGTTGTATTTGAAAAAAGTTTATCGCTGAAGAGATGGTTCCAGCGTAAAGTGGCCGTTCCATTCTGCCAATTGATCCCGGCTATCCGACCAGAATTATCATATGCTTCGTAGTTATCAACGCTATTATAAATAGAAAAGAAGAAGCGATTTTTATCATTGACCCGATAGTTCAATTTAAAATGAATGTCGGCAAAATGCAGATCTTTTAAATTTTCAGCTGCCTTTTGAATTGGTCTCAAAATATATGATCGCCTTCCCGAAATAAAATAAGAAATATGATCCTTCCATAGTGGCCCCTCAACAGACAGCCGTGAAGAGAGCAGTCCCATACTGCCATCCATCCCAAATTGTTGCATGTTGCCATCTTTTGTTCTGATATCAACCAGGGAAGATAATCTACCGCCGTAATTGGCGGGAAAGTCTCCTTTAAACACCTGTATCTCCTTCACCGCATCCGGTACCACGGTTGAAAAAAAGCCCAACAGGTGCGTGGGATTATAGACAGGAGCTTCGTCTATGGTGATAAGGTTCTGGTCCCGGCTTCCACCTCTGACATAGAAAATAGTTGATCCGTCACCAAAAAATTTTACTCCGGGTATGGCCGCCAGCGACTTAATCACATCTTTTTCTCCAAAAAGGGCTGGCATTTTTCTTACTTGCTCAGGCCTGATCTTCTGCTCTGAGCTCCTTGAAGTTTTGATGAGATCCTCAGAATCTGAGGCATAGATTACCACTTCTTTAATGGCCGTCAGCCGCTCCACCAGCTGAAAAGAGATTTGTGCATCCATACGAGTTACATGCTTCACCTGGCTCAGATATCCAATGTAGGAACAAATAACTGAATCGACAGGCCCGCTGAATGTGAGAGAAAAAAAGCCATAATTATTAGATATGGTCCCCAACAAGCCCCCATTTGCAGAGATAGTGGCCCCAATTAATACTTCTCCTGTTGAGAAATCTTTGACATAGCCACTAATTGTATACTGCAGCACTTTGGCCTGTTCAGTGACTCCTTCACCAGCTATGATTTTGTCTTTTCGCCTTTTTCTTTTCAGAACAACTTGTTCCTCAACAAAACGGACATTGATCTCCATATCCTTAAACAGAATCTTTACTGCTTCATCCAATGTTTGTTGATCCATATGCAGTGAGCTAAGCAACTGATCATCGACAACTCGGCTGCTGTATGAAAAGATGAGTCCTGACTCCTTCTCCAGGACATCAAAAATTTGTCTCAGCGGGACTTGATCCACATGAACCGTAAAACGCTTCCCGCCATCCTGAGCTTTTAAGATATGTGGAACTATTGAGAGTAGAAGAATACAAAAGATGATATATCCCCTTTTTAAAATCATTATTCAGATTCAATGATTATTTGCTCACCGTCTTTTTCTATTTTCAGGTCAAGTGTACTTGCCAATACTTTTAAAACGGCGTCGAGCTCCTGCTTATTGAATGAAACGGTAATTGTATAATTGGCCAGACTGGGATCTTGTATAACAATCTCTGACTGGTAGGTGTGATTCAATACTTCAATAACTTCTTCAAGAGGCGTATCTGTAAACTCTAACTTTTGAGTTAGCCATGCATTGGCATTTACTCTTCCTGAAACAATAAGCTTCAGTTCATCCCTATTCTTGCTATAAATTCCAGTATTTCCCTGATTTAATACTATTTGATTTCCATCTTCATGTAAGCTAGACATGGCAACCAACCCGGCACTCACAGTTACCTCCACGCTCTTATTCTCTGGATAAGCATTAACATTGAAACTTGTACCCAAAACCTTAATTTGGGCCGGACCCGCATCAATAATAAAAGGTCGGGTGGTATCTCGTGTAACCTCAAAAAATGCCTCCCCATTCAGTTTTACTTTTCGATAGTTTAGCGATTCATTCCTGGTATATTTTACTGTTGATCCACTGTTAAGCGTTACTTTGGTCCCATCAGGCAGTTCAATAAGCTGCGTACCTGTTTCTACGGCAACCCGGTCAAACATTAAGAGCTCTCTTCCCCCATACCAACCGGCAACAACAAGCAGTCCAATCACCAGGATTGCGGCAATGCGCATCACTGTCATCCTGATTGAGCGAGCGGGAGAATATTGTTTTTCTTCAGAGAAATCTATCTTGCCGGCTAACACTGACCACTCACTGTCCATGTCATATTTTGTTCTTGCAGCCAGCTGATCAACACCTTCCCAAATTTTCCGGAACTCTGAAAATTGAGACAAGAGTTCCTTATCAGCTTCTAACAAATGCTCAAACTGCTCCTTCTCAGAAACAGTCATCTCTCCTGCCAGGTATCTGGCAATCTGACCTTTAAATTCGATATGTTGTTCTTCTTGTCCCATAACGTTCAACTATATCACACATGAGGTGACGTTTACCCCTATAACCACCCCGTCCATCTGCGATGGACACCCCTCCTTCAAAAGGAGGGGAAGTAGATCGATTCTTTATAGCTTTTCAATAAATGTAGAACTTCTAAATTAGTTCAAGCCATTCCATAAGAGCCAGACCACCAAAGCCAGGTAATCTGCCAATTTTTCTCGCAATACCCTTAAGGCCTTCGACATCTGGTTTTCCACTGTTTTTACTGAAATACCCAGTTTGTCTGCAATCTCATTGTATTTTAATCCTTCAAAGCGGCTCATCTTAAATACTTCCCTGCATTTCTCAGGCAATCCTTGAATTACCTGGTTGATCCTGTCTTCCAGTTCCATGGCATCCATCTGTGAATCAATATCTATATCGGAAGCTACATCAGGAACTTCATCACTGACAAATTTCTTTCTGTCTCTTATCACATTTAAACTACTATTGTGAACCGATCTGAAAAGGTAGGATTTTAATGATGTTGATGTATCCAGCGAGTTTCTTTTTTCCCAAAGCTTGATAAACACTTTATGGACCACCTCCCTGGCATCATCCTCATCGGACAAAAACTTTCCCGCAAATGACATCAATGCAGGGAAGAATTTTCGGAAAAGCTCCTCAAAAGCATGCTTGTCAATTTCACCATGGATATGTAATTCCTTCTCTGCGACCATGAATGTAAAGATATATTTTTGATAGCATTGTGCAAAGTGCCTCATTGCCCTTCGCATTAAAATAATTAATTTGCAGCCCCTTTATAAAAAAGCATGCAAAAAACATTTTTAAAAATATACTCCGTCCTGGCATGGATAGCCATGGCACTTACCTCAATAATTATAACTCCATTCTTTCTTTTGGTTTGGGTTTGGACATTCTGGTGGGATAAAAGAAGAATCTTCAGTCACATGATGGGGACATTCTGGGCCTGGCATTATCAATCGCTCGTTATTTTTTGGAGACTAAAGCTAACAGGGAGAGAGAAAATTCCATGGAACAGGCCGGTAGTTTTGGTAGCCAATCATCGGTCATTTGTAGATATCCTTGCGCTATATAAAGTGAGAAGACCTTTTAAATGGGTGTCCAAAGCCGACAATTTTAAAATACCATTTATTGGTATGGTGCTATCACTTACGAACTGTGTTAAAATTCAAAGGGGAAATTTTCGTGCAGGCATGCAATTTATCAGCCAGGCAGAACGAGAGATGAAAAAAGGATCTTCCGTCATGATATTTCCTGAAGGAACAAGATCAAAAACAGGCAAGATGAGGAACTTTCAGGATGGGGCCTTTGTTTTGGCAAAGAAAATGAAATGCGGAATTATTCCTATTGCCCACATTGGAACTGAAAATACGCTACATCCCGGAAAACAAGCATGGATAGTAAAAAGCAAAGCCAGGATCATGATTAATGTGCTGGATGAAGTAAGTGCGGAAAAAGTGGAAGAAATGGAGGTTGAAGAGATAAAAAAACATGTTTATGATTTATTGGAAAGCGGAATTACATCATTGGAAAATCAAGAAAAAGCAAAGATAAGCTGATGAATTCAGGAGCACATAGAAAAATGCTAAGGAAGATGAATTTCTTCTCCGACCAGGAGGGAATTATGACCCGGTATTTGAGGGAAAAGACAAACTGGGATTCTCACGTTCAACACACAAAAAACTTCATGATTAATGCTCTACAGGATGAAGAAATACAGAATGTTGCTATACTGGGAAGTGGATGGCTTTTGGATCTCCCACTGGCTTATCTCGCTGAACGATTTGAGCAAATATTGCTTCTGGATATTCATCATCCTCCGCAGATAAAAAATAGCACCCAGAAATACCCAAACATATTATTCCAGGAAATTGACTTAACAGGTGGAGGGATTGAGCATGCCTGGAACATGAGAAAAGCGAAAACTGATTCTCTTGAAAACCTTCTCAACGATTTTGAACCAGTCATTCCGGATTTAGCAATTGATGTTGATGCTTTTATCTCAGTAAATATCCTGAATCAACTGGATATTCTCCTGGTAGATTACTTGAAAGATATTAATTCAGCTCTTACAGAGGATCATTTCCATACATTCCGAAAAAAAATACAGCAATTTCATGTCGGGTGGATCTCCAGCAAACCCGGATGCCTGATTTCAGATATTGTAGAAATGAATTTTAGAGATGGCGAAATGACAGAATCCTATGATTTGCAGCATGTAAATTTACCAGGATCCTTTCGATCAGAATCTTGGATATGGGATTTCGATTTATCCGGCTTTTACCATCGTGATCGTCAAACAAAAATGAAGGTTAAGGCCATCGAATGGTAAGCATAAGCTTCACAGTCGAAGCCCGTCATTGTTGATTTCTTTGTTAATAACTGAATAGTGCAACCCGTGCTGTTTTAACTATATTTGTGGTGTGCTGGGAAAGACTCAACTTTAAGAATTCCCACAATCATTATCAAACAATTTGAAGTAGAAGTAGATGTCAGCGAATTATTCAGAAGATACTATCCGCACGCTGGATTGGAAAGAGCATATCCGCAAGAGGCCGGGTATGTATGTTGGGAAACTTGGAGATGGCTCCTCGCAGGATGATGGAATATATGTCATTCTTAAAGAAGTACTGGACAATTCCATCGATGAATATATGATGGGGTTTGGAAAGACCATTGAAATATCAATCAACGAAGAACAAGTTTCTGTAAGGGACTTTGGTAGAGGGATTCCTCTAGGCAAGGTCCTGGATGTGGCCTCAAAAATGAATACAGGGGCAAAATATGATTCAAAGGTTTTTAAAAAATCAGTTGGCCTGAACGGTGTTGGTATAAAGGCCGCGAATGCCTTATCCTCCTCTTTTGTAATTACTTCTCATCGTGAAGGAAAAGCTAAACTGGTAGATTTCTCACAGGGAAATTTGTTGACTGACAATCCTGAAATGGATACCGATCAGAAAAACGGTACACTGATAACCTTTGTTCCAGATGAAACGATGTTTGGTAAGTTCAGATTCAATGATGAGTACGTGGAAGCAATGCTCAGGAATTATACCTACCTGAACACCGGGTTAACCATTGACTATAACGGACAGAAATTTATTTCTAAGAATGGATTAAAAGACCTGCTGGAAGAAAATATGAGTGGCGAAGGCCTCTACCCTATCATACATTTAAAAAATGGTGATATTGAGGTAGCCATCACACATGGAAACCAATATGGTGAAGAATATTACAGTTTTGTAAATGGTCAGCACACCAACCAGGGAGGAACACACCTTATTGCATTCAGGGAAGCGCTGGTAAAAACCATGCGTGATTTCTATAAAAAAGATTATGATCCTTCAGATATTCGCACATCCATTATTGCTGCGGTAAGTATCAAGGTTGAAGAACCTGTATTTGAATCGCAAACAAAAACAAAATTAGGATCAAAAGATATCGGTCCAAAAGGGCCTAGTGTGAGAAACTTCATCATGAATTTTCTTAATACAAAACTCGATGACCATCTTCACAAACATGCTGATACGGCTAACTTACTGCTGAAAAAAATTCATGATAATGAAAAAGAGCGAAAGGCCATTTCGGGAATTAAGAAGCTGGCAAGGGAACGAGCTAAAAAATCAAATCTTCACAATAAAAAACTGAGAGATTGTAAAGTACATTACAATACCAATCATGAGAAGAAAAACGAATCAACTCTCTTTATTACGGAAGGTGATTCAGCATCCGGCTCAATCACAACATCAAGGAACGTAAGTTCTCAGGCTGTTTTTAGTTTAAGGGGAAAACCACTTAACTCTTATGGACTAACCAAGAAAGTGGTATACGAAAATGAGGAATTCAATCTATTGCAAGCCGCGCTAAATATTGAAGATGATCTTGACGGATTGCGCTATAAAAATGTAGTCATAGCCACCGATGCTGATGTTGATGGAATGCACATCAGGCTATTGCTACTCACTTTTTTCCTACAGTTCTTCCCAAATCTCGTTAGAAATAAACACCTGTATATACTTCAAACTCCGTTATTCAGGGTTAGAAATAAAAAGGAAACCATTTATTGCTATTCAGATACAGAGAAGGATAAAGCTATTGCAAAACTTGGACAGAATCCAGAAATAACGAGATTTAAGGGTTTGGGAGAAATATCCCCGAGTGAGTTCAAGCATTTCATTGGACCGGACATCCGCCTTGAACCTGTTAAATTGAAGCGCGATGATGACCTGAATGATATCCTGTCGTTCTATATGGGTAAGAATACCCCTGACAGGCAGGATTTTATTATTGAAAGGTTAAGGATTGAAGAAGATGTAATTGCAAGTTAAAGATTGAAGAAGAATTTTTGATTTATGAGTGACAATTTAAACAACGAGAATATAATTCCAAACGACTATACTAGTTTCGATGGCAACTTCGAAGACGGACAGAGCAAGGAAGGTGTGAAAATCTCCGCCCTTACAGGGATGTATGAAGAATATTTCATCGATTATGCATCCTACGTAATTCTTGAGAGGGCTGTACCCCATATTACCGATGGACTAAAACCTGTGCAACGACGAATCATGCATGCCATGAAGCGGCTTGATGATGGCAGATACAATAAGGTAGCCAACATCATTGGGTATTCCATGCAATTTCACCCTCATGGCGACACATCTATTGGAGATGCACTTGTCCAGTTGGGACAGAAAGAGTTGCTTGTTGATATGCAGGGAAACTGGGGAAATATTTTTACAGGAGATCGTGCTGCAGCATCAAGATATATTGAAGCACGACTTTCTGTATTTGCCAATGATGTAGTTTTCAACCCAAAAACTACCAACTGGAAGCTCTCCTATGATGGCAGAAACAAAGAGCCACAGACGCTTCCCGTGAAATTTCCTCTCCTTCTTGCACAGGGAGCCGAGGGTATTGCTGTAGGGCTTTCATCAAAAATCCTTCCACACAATTTCAATGAATTAATTGATGCTTCCATATCTCATCTGCAAGGAAAGAATTTTGAAATATATCCAGACTTCCCCACTGGCGGGTATGCCGATTTCAGCAGGTATCACGATGGTAAACGAGGCGGGGCAATCAGGGTAAGAGCAAAGATTGAGAAACAGGATAGAAAGACACTGGTTATTCACGATCTCCCCTTTGGGAAAACAACCGGCACACTGATAGAATCTATTATCAAGGCCAATGAGAAGGGTAAAATCAAAATCAAGAAGATCGATGACAATACTGCTGAATTCGTAGAGATCCAGGTACATCTTGGTCCAAATATCTCTTCCGACAAAACAATAGATGCACTTTATGCATTTACAGATTGCGAGGTCTCCATCTCACCCAACTGTTGTGTCATTGAAGATAATAAACCAAAATTTACAGGCGTCAGTGAGGTGCTGAGAGTGAACACTGAGAACACCAAGGAGCTGCTGCAGCAGGAACTGGAGATCAGGTTAGGTGAATTGATGGAAAACTGGCACATGTCTTCACTGGAGAAAATTTTCATTGAGGAAAGGATCTACCACGACATTGAAGAGTGCGAAACATGGGAAGCAGTAATTGATGCTATCGATAAGGGATTGGATCCATTTAAGAAGCTACTGCAAAGGGAAGTAACAAGAGAAGACATCCTTAAACTCACCGAGATCAAAATCAAGAGGATCTCGAGATTTGATGTGAAAAAAGCTGACGAGCAGATCAAAGGAATTGAAGAGGAAATCAGTGAAGTCAAAAACCACCTGTCACATATTGTAGAATATACCATCAACTACTACAAGCAGATTAAGAAGAAACACGGAAAAGGCAGGGACCGTAAAACTGAGATCCGGAGTTTCGAAAATATTGTTGCCACGAAAGTAGTTGTAGCCAATGAAAAGCTATATGTTAATAAGCTGGATGGTTTTGTTGGAACAGGACTTAAGAAAGACGAGTATGTCTGTGACTGCTCAGACATTGACGATATAATTGTGTTCCTGAAAGACGGAACATACGTAGTAAATAAGGTAAGTGACAAATTCTTTGTTGGAAAAAATATTATCCACGTCGGAGTTTTCAAAAAACAGGATAAGCGCACCATCTACAATGTGGTTTATTACGATGGAAACAGTGGAAATACCCTGATGAAGCGTTGTTCCATTACAGGTGTTACAAGGGATAAAATGTACAATATTGGCCGTGCCCACAAGTACACGAAGGTCTTGTATATGACAGTTAATCCGAATGGTGAAGCAGAAACTGTAAAGGTTAACCTTAAGCCAAAAGCACGATTGAAGAAGCTGGTCTTCGAGATGAATTTCAGTGAGCTGGTAATAAAGGGGAGAAATTCAATGGGGAACATCCTCACCAAGAATTCGGTTCATAAAATCACCATGAAAGAAAAAGGTGTTTCTACCCTCGGTGGCAGGAAGATTTGGTTCGATGAAGATGTGAACCGGCTCAATGCAGATGCAAGGGGAATATTCCTTGGTGAATTTTCAGGGGAGAATAAGATCCTGGTTGTCACCAAATCAGGATACTTCAGAACCACCAATTTCGATCTCTCCAATCATTTTGAAGATGATGTTCAGATCGTTGAAAAATATCGCGCTAAGAAAATCTGGTCCGCAGCATACTATGATGCGGAACATAAATACTATTATATCAAGCGATTCAATGTAGAGCCAACGGAAAAACCTTCCGGCTTTATTGGTGACAATCCTGACTCGAGATTGATGCAGATTATGGAGGTGGAATATCCACGGCTAGAGCTCAAATTCGGTGGGAAGAATAAAGACAGGGAAGCAGAAATTATTGAAGTGGCAGACTTCATAGGTGTAAAAAGCTCCAAAGCAAGAGGAAAGAGGTTGTCGAACTACGAGGTGAAGATCATCGAACAATTAGAACCACTTATTGCAGACAGCGAACCTGTTGATGAGGATATTGTCGAAGATGAAACTATTGTAGAAGAAGTGAATGCAGACGACCCTGTTGTAGAAGAAATACCATTGGAAATTGTGGGTCAGCCAGGAGAAGACAGTCAAGAGGAGGAAGCAGTAAGCAGGAAGAAGCCGGTAAAGAAAAAACCTGCTAAAAAAATTGAAAAAAAAGTAAAGGACGAAAAGCCGGCAGCAAAAAAAGCTTCTAAAAAGGTGGCTTCTGAGGCAAAAGCTCCAAAAAAGAAACCAGATTCAAAACCCGAGGAAGAGAAGGACGATACGGAAGGATCTAACGGACAGATGAGTATGTTCTAGAATCCCATCCCCTCACTGCGTGAGGGACTTCCCCTTCAAAAGGGGAAGATGTAAACTGTTTCAAGATTAGTATAGAATTTGAATCTTCAATCATGTATACGCGTATTTTCATCATCGGCTTTATGGGTTCAGGGAAGACCACCCATGGGAAGAAACTGGCCAGGAAACTGGAGTACCGGTTTGCGGATATGGACCAATGGATCGAGAAGGAGACTGGAAAAACGGTTCCGGAAATCTTTAAAGAAGAAGGTGAAGCAGCATTCCGGAAAATGGAAACAGAAGCAATCCACGCATTGAGTAAGGAAAAAAATATCGTTATTTCAACAGGTGGAGGAGCCCCTTGTCACGCTGAAAACATGGAACTCTTAAAATCTTCCGGCCTCACAATATACCTGCAACTTGCACCAGCAGCATTGCTGAGTCGACTAAAAAATTCTAAGAGCGAAAGACCACTGCTGGCAGGAAAGTCTGAACAGGAGATGCTGGAGACCATCAAAGAGATATTAAATATTCGTGAAGCATTCTACAGTAAAGCTGATGTGATTGTAGATGGGCTGAACAATGTTGATGAGCGACTGGAGTCGATAATTCGTCGGTGAGACATAGAAACAGTGTGAAGATGTGACATTGATCAAAAGATACCTAGTCTTCTAAAGAAAAAAACGTTTAAGCTCTTCGATTGATAGGCCAATCCTTTCTAACTCAATTTCATTTTTCCGAAGGTTCTCCTCAATAAACAGGGGATCGTGGCGAATGCCTGAAAGTAGTTTTTCAAGCATAATGGTATCTGTTCTTCCCAGGAAATTACATTGAATAAAAAGCTCTTCAATAATACCACTGACAACCTTCATCTCCACAGTCAACTTCCCTTTTCCGGCAGCTCCTTCCTTTTTAAAGACATACCTGGGAGAATATCCGAAATTCCATTCCCAGGTTGAAAAACGTTCCTCCCTCAATCGATTAATTGCCACGACATCAGCATCGCTATATTCATACGCTGCTGTTCCTTCCCGGCTTTCAAGAATATGATTCATAATGGTGTCCCTGAATTCAGAAACATCCATCTCCCGTGGCAGGTAGTCACTAATATTTGTCACCTTTGATCGAACAGATTTCACGGCCTTATCACTGAAACTGCCAGGACTAGTCTTCAAGGCATTGGAAAGGTCTGCAAGGTCCGAAGAGAAGAGAAGTGTGCCATGGTGCAGAACTCGCTGTTTATATACATGACTGGCATTACCGGAAATCTTCATTCCATCAATCAGGATATCGTCTCTCTTGCTGAATGTTCCCTCTACACCCAACTTTCCCAGCACCTCAACAATTGGAGTAGCAAATTTTCTGTAATTGATAAGTGTTCCCTCTTCCCCGTTGCTGATAAACGAAAAATTAAGATTCCCAAGATCGTGAAAAACCGTTCCACCCCCGGAAATTCGGCGAGCCACCTTAAAGCCCTTTTCGCGGGCATACATCAGGTCTATCTCCGCCAGGGCATTTTGATGCTTTCCAACAACAATGGAGGGCTCGTTTTGCCAGAGCATAAAATATTCTTCTGTTGAATTCCTGAGCAGGTATTCCTCTGCTGCCAGGTTAAAATAGGGATCTGTTCTATGGTCTTTAATACAAATCATTAATCTTATGCATCAGTGAGTGGTTCAAAATTCATTTTCCATTGAGAGGGAAGCTTATTCACCAGGAACCTGAACAGTAAAAATATCAAGTATCCGCATCCCATTCCCAATATGCCACCGCCCAAAATATCAACCGGATAATGCACTCCAAGGTAGATTCTACTATAGCTCACAAGTGCAGCCCAGAAAAATATTAGCACCCAGAACCATTTTCTTCTTATCACCATTGCCAGCAGCATAGCAATACCAAAACTATTGGCAGCGTGGGATGAAACAAAGCCGAATTGCCCACCACATTTATTATTCACTATATGTACAAGTCCTTGTAATTCTGGATTGTGACAAGGTCTTAAACGTTCAAATACCTCCTTAAAGAGATGCACTGAGGTTTGATCAGTAACAGTAAGAGACAGGGCAATAAAAATAAGCAGGGGGATCATCTGCCATTTGCGTGTCCAGGTAAGGAAACCAAGTAAAAGGAGATAAAATGGCCACCAGGTAATCTTCCCGGAAATCCACCACATCACCGGATCCATTGCTTCAGAATGCAGGCCATTGAGAAACAAAAACAGATCTTTGTCGAGTGTTACCAAATTCTCTAACATAGATGTAAAGGTAAAAGGAAAAGGGGAAAGGGGAAAGGAAAAAAACATTTACATCTTCTCGGTGTCACTCTGTGGGTCTCTGTGCAATAGCTATTACACAGAGCTGCACAAAGCAACTAGCTAGGTATTCAATAGTTTCCAAACCTGGTCATTCAACTCGACCAGACCCTGGTGAGCCACAGAAGAGATAAATACATAGGGAATATCAGGCAAGTCTGGTTTGATCTCTTCAATCAGTTCCTCGTCCAGCATATCCGATTTTGAGATAGCCAACAGTCGCTCCTTATCCAGCAATTCGGGATTGTATTCTTTCAGCTCATTGACAAGAATATTATATTCTTTCTTAATATCATCACTGTCGGCCGGGACAAGAAAGAGCAACATGGAATTTCTTTCAATGTGCCTCAGAAATCTATGTCCCAGTCCTTTACCCTCACTAGCTCCTTCAATAATACCAGGTATATCAGCCATTACATAGGATTTGTCATCCCTGTATTTCACAATGCCCAGGTTCGGAACGAGGGTTGTAAAGGCATAGTCTGCAATTTTAGGTTTGGCAGCTGAAACGACTGAAAGCAAGGTTGATTTACCTGCATTTGGGAAACCAACAAGACCAACATCAGCTAATAGCTTTAGTTCAAGTATAACCCATCCCTCTAAACCATCTTCCCCCGGTTGGGCAAATCTAGGTGTTTGAAAAGTAGAAGATTTAAAATGGTCATTCCCTAAGCCACCTCTGCCACCTTCCATGAGAATAATTTCTTCGTCATTTTCAGTAATTTCAAAGAGAATTTCCTGGGTTTCTGCATCTCTTGCCACGGTTCCCAGGGGCACTTCAATTATAACATCATCACCATCTGCCCCGGTTTTTAATGACAAGCTTCCACTCTCGCCATTAGTAGCAAAAATATGTTTTCTATACTTCAGATGCAGAAGCGTCCATAACTGTTGATTACCCTTTAAAATAAGGTGTCCACCACGTCCTCCGTCACCACCATCAGGGCCACCCTTGCTGGTAAGCTTATCCCGACGAAGATGCGCAGATCCGCTCCCCCCGTTCCCGGAGCGACCGAATATTTTTACATAATCAACAAAATTGGAATTGCTCATGGTACAAGGATAAAGGATAAAGGATAAAGTAAAAAGGAAAAAGTAGCCCTACTTTTTCCTTTTTACTTTTTACTTGTTTTTCTCTACTACATCCACGATTCTTTTAAAGATCTCATCGACCTTACCAATTCCATCAACAGGATGGTGAATGTGTGTTTTATCATAATAGTATGTAACCGGAATAGTCTGTCTTCCATACACATCAATTCGGTTACTTATGGTCTCCTCGTTATCGTCGCTTCTGCCTGTTTCTTCACCTCTCTTCACTAATCGCTTCATCAACTCTTCGCGTTCAACGGAAAGAGAAATTACCATTGTAACTTTTGTACGATGATCAACCAATGTATTTCTCAATTCACGTGCCTGCTCAACCGTCCTTGGAAAACCATCGAAAATAAAACCAGGAGCACTCTTATGCTCAATCAATTTCTTTTCAACCATTTTAGTTACAATCTCATCAGAAACCAATTCTCCTTTATCCATAATAGCTTTTGCCTGCATACCCAGATCGGTTTGCGCCGCCACTTCACTTCTCAACAGGTCACCAGTTGATAGATGAATTAAATTATACTTTTCAATAAGTTTCTCTGCCTGAGTACCTTTCCCTGAACCCGGAGGTCCGAACAATACGATATTTAACATATAATTTGCCGTTTAAATTTTTATAATCCTTTAATAATGTAAAAGTACAAAAGATTTACCTTCAATAACAAACAAGCTGCTTATTATTCCTGTTTTAGAAACAAATTAACTTATGTTTTTAAGAATAAACGCGATTACTTATGCAACAACAGATATATAAACGGGATAGATGAGACGCGATAAATCGCGTCTCTACAAACACTATGATTTAGTCTTTTATCAGGGTGTAAATTTCTGGAAGGTTCCTGCCATACCCGTCATAATCAAGTCCGTACCCCAAAACAAACTCATTGGGAATTTCAAATCCTACATAATCCAGTTTAACCTCTCTTTTTGTTGCTTCAGGTTTGTGCAACAAAGTGGCAACCAATATCTCTTTTGGCTGGTAACCGCTAAGCTGGCGGACAATGGTATCAAGGGTTATCCCTGTATCAACAATATCCTCGAGTACTACAACTGTTCTATCCTTTAATTCCTGGTTGATTCCAATCAACTGTTTCACTGTCCCGGTAGTCTTGGTTCCCTCATAGGAAGCCAATTTTAAAAATGTAATCTGGCAGGGAATTGTAATCTGCTTGAAGAGGTCGCTGGCGAACATGAAAGCTCCATTCAGAATTCCCAGGAAGATAGGGTTCTTATCTGCAAGATCATTATTTATCTGCTCCCCGATTTCTTTCACTCTTGCATGAATTGCTTCTTCAGGAATGGATGTTTCGAAGTTCAGGTCGATAACCCTGATTTGATTTTTAGGCATGGGCATGAAAATTTAGGCGAAGATAAGGATTGTTTGTGAAAGTGGAAAAAAGTAAAGAGCCCAATATCAAGCATCCAGATCCTGGTATTCAGTGCCTAATATCCTGAAACAAGAAAATAAAAAGAATTACATAATTAATTATGTAATTAATTACGTAATTAATGAGTTTTATCTAATTGTTTTACTGATGTTTAGAAAAATATATATTTTTCATTTTTGAACTTTTTTTGATAAATATTTGGCTCTTTTGCCTTGCTGATATATATTTTTCATCAAAAAATCCGAAATTTGTCGCTTGAAAGTGCGATAATTTATACTTTCATCACATTAAGGGGTAAAGTAGGAGAAGTGCCTTGAGTACTTGGAGTGCCTAAAGCTATTGATCGCTGAACGCTGAACTTTAAACGCTAAACACTATGACACCAAGAGTAAGTATTATAATGGGATCCACATCTGATCTGCCCATCATGGAGAAGGCAGCAAAGATCCTCGACGAATTTGAAATTCCATTCGAAATCAATGCATTGTCTGCACACCGCACACCGCAACAGGCCATGGACTTTGCACGTGGAGCATACGGACGTGGAATACGAGTGGTAATAGCTGGGGCAGGTGGAGCAGCACATCTACCTGGTGTAATTGCAGCACTCACTCCTATCCCGGTAATCGGAGTGCCTATCAAGGCATCCATATCATTAGATGGATGGGATTCACTGCTTTCCATAGTACAAATGCCTCCTGGAATACCAGTTGCAACGGTTGGAATCGATGGTGCACAAAATGCAGGAATACTGGCTGCACAAATCCTGGCTACAGGTGATGAAGACATACTTGAAAAAGTAAAAACTTATAAAGCAGGACTGGAAACAAAGATCGTGAAAGCGAATGAGGAGCTGAAAGAAGTGAAGTTTAAGTTTAAAACGAACTAAAAAGCATCTATTTATTGAATACAATTGCTCATTGACTCATTGACTCATTAACTCATTGACTCATTAATACAAACAATATGAAAAGTCCATCTAAACAATGGACATTGAGAAGACTGGGAATCATCCCGGTCTTTTTTTTGTCTCTATTTCCGGGGTGCTATGCTCAGTTGTACAACACAGATGCGGCGAGTATTGCCCTAGCCGGGTGCTATTCTATCGGTGCCGGAGGCCAGGCAGGAATATACAATGAGGCAATTCTCGGTTACGAGAGTTCAACAATATTCCAGGTTTCACATGTTCGTCCATTTGTGATCAAGGAACTTGGAGTAAGCTCAGTCAGTATGCAATTTCCGCTCTTCCCCGGGAATATGCATATCGAATTACAGCAGTATGGAATTCCTGGATACCAGCAAGTAAATTCTTCACTTGGCTATGGGCTGAAACTTTCAGAAATAATTCTCGCAGGAGTAGGATTCAGGTATTACAATACTATTTCGCAAGGTGAGTTGAGCTATCTAAGGGCCATAGGTTTTTCCGGTGGAGTAGTTGTTAAAGTCAGTAAGTCAACTCTTCTGGCAGCACATATTATCAATCCGGTAACGATAAGCAACTACCCGGCTTACGGCAGCATTTTCCCTTCAATCATCACCTTCGGCCTTCGAAAAGAAATCTATGCATCTTCCTTTCTTCTAAGTGAAATATCTTATCACTCAGCATCGGGTTTACAAATTCACATAGCTGCAGATTACCAATGCGTTGATAAGCTGGTATTACGTGCGGGCTATCGCTCCAATCCCATGTGGCTCTCCTTTGGAACAGAAATCGTCTTTGCACCAGTTTCCGTTGCTTTTGCTATGGCATACTCCACCAGGTGTGGGGTCATACCCGCCCTGACCGTCACTTATCCTGCTGGTAAATGAGAAAACTTCTCCTCATATCACTTTTCGCAGGATGCTCCGTCCTTTTAGTAGCGCAGGAAGATATGCTATTAGAAACCCTTACTTCCTTAGCGGTTGAAAATGATAATGAACGGGGCACACTGGATTTACAGGAAACAATTCAGGAGCTTCTCCAAAATCCTGTTAACCTGAATTCGTGCAATGAGCAAAAGCTGCTTGATTGTGGACTTTTCACTCCATACCAGGTTTTTGGAATTCTTAAACACCTCCAGGATTACGGACCTTTCTTTAGCATATATGAACTGGCAACTATACCCGGTTTTAAAAAGAGCTTCCTGGTGAACATCCAATACCTGGTAGTTTTCGAAGAGGAAGAATCTCCAAATAAAAAACACAAGAACAGTAAGGGAATGGTATTAACGAATATTCAGCAGAAGTTTCCTGAATCCAAGGCTTATCTATCCAATGATTCAATACAACCTGCTTTTCCCGGATCACCGTTCAAGATAAGTAGTCGTTTCAAATACGAAATTGGAAAGAATATCACGCTAGGTGTTGCCTATGAAAAGGATGCTGGAGAAAGAATGTTTCAAAACAAAAAACCGGAACATACCACTGGCTATTTCAGATATGCACCAGGGAAGATTCTGAAAAACCTTACGCTTGGCAATTTCGGAATTCACACCGGAATAGGATTGGTACATGGATTGGGATTCAACAGCAACGGAAACGGAGTGCAGCTGAATGGTTTTAGAACCTCCTGGTCCAAACCAAAGGCCTCCACTGCGGAGTATAATTATTACAGGGGTGTTCTGGCGGAGATTGGAATAAAAAAGTGGAGTTGCACCGGCTTCTACTCTTGTAAACTTGAAGATATTTCCCTGTTTGGTATGAAGGATTCAAACCAAACTAACAATTTACTTGAAGCAAAACGGGAAACTGGTTTGCACAGAACCGCTTCAGAGTTAAATGGAAGAGATCTGGCATGGCAACATGCTGCAGGAATATCCCTCAACAGGAATCATCTCCATGTAAACTATGGAATATCTGCCTCCGGATCTAAAATGAAAACCACTAAGGTTCTGAGAGATTCAGTCCCATTCATCACCAAAGCAAAAAACACTTCAGGGAACCTATCGGTATATGCCATTGCTTATGGAGAGAAATTTGAAGTTTATGGAGAATATGCCATCAATGAAGAACTTACTCCTGCGCTATTGATAGGCGGTAATATTGAGTTAAATCCAGCGCTCTCCATGTATTCCTCATTTCGCTATTACAACCCGGACTTCACCAGTCAGATTCCAGGGGCCTATGGAACGGGCTCAGAAATAAATAACGAGATTGGTCTGAACACAGGGTTGCTCATCATCCCCTTCAGGAATGCAAAAATTATGCTGGACAATGATGTTTGTTATTTTCCGGCGGCTTCCTACTATTTGTCTACTCCGGGTTTCAATTACAGAAGCAAAGTAGAATTCACCTACAAATTCAAAGGCGGTCAGGAAATCACTGCAAAGTATAGCATCAAAAGCAGGGAAGTTGATGCCCTGCGAAATTCACCGGGAACAAAAATAACGACAATAAAAACCAGGGAGCAATGGCGCTTACATTATTCATATGTTGTCACTGAAAATTTTACACTTTCAGGAAGAACAGCGTTGGCCGTCTCAGGAAAGAAAGACTATGGATTCCTCATGTATCAACAGGTTAAGGTTAAGTCTAGCGACTGGTTATCTATGACATACAGGATTCTTCTTTTCGATATAGATTCCTGGGATAATCGGATATATTGCTACGAGCCCGGCTTGAGATACAGTTTTTTGTTTCCCTCCTATTATCGCACGGGTTTAAAAAATACGCTTGTCATCAGCAGCAAATTTAGCAGGTGGATAAGCCTCAGATGCAGGCTGGGACACATTCATTATTCAGATAAATGGGAGACTGGTTCAGGGGTAGAAATCCGTGATGGCGATCAGGTATTCGATATCGAATTTCAGCTACAGCTGACGTTTTAATCGAATTTTATATCCCTAATATTGAGTTGGGTTGTAACGTGTCCTTTGAATTCATTTTCTTCCACGGAATAGCAGATGTCGAAGCCCTTGCCACCCTGCATCTTTTCGAATTTCTTTCCTTGCTGAAATGCGATGGCCGGAAATACGTGATATGGATTTAACTCCTGCACAAGGTTAAGCTTCAGGTGCTCGCCCCCACCACCAACTTTTTTACCGTATCCGTTATCACCCACATTTTCAGTGAGAAATACCGGAGCCATATTTTCTGGTCCGAAGGGTTGGAACTGTTGCAATACTCGCACAAATTTATCATCAATATCCTGTAGTTGGATCTCTGTATCGATCTCCACCACCGGCACTAACTGATCGGGGTGGATATTCTCTTCAACGTAGGCGTAAAAACGCTGGGTAAACTCTTTGATGTTACTCACCTTCATGGTAAGTCCAGCCGCATATTTATGACCCCCAAAATTCTCCAGCAGATCGCTGCAAGCATCAACGGCCTGGTAGAGATCAAATCCATTTACCGACCTGGCTGAGCCAGTTGCGAATCCGTTTGATTTTGTCAGAATAATAGTTGGACGATAGTATGTTTCAAGCAGACGAGAGGCCACAATACCAATCACTCCCTTGTGCCAATCCGGGTTATAAAGGATCGTTGCCTTTTTATCCTGAAGTGATTTATCTGTCTTTATCATATCAATGGCCTGCTTCGTGATGGATGTATCCACATCGCGGCGTTCGGTATTGATAATATTGATGTTTTTACTGGACTCCAGGGCCTCGGCATCCTCCTGGCTGGTTAACAGGTCAACCGCCATTTTTCCTGACTCCATTCTTCCGGCTGCATTGATGCGTGGTCCCAATTTGAAAACGATATCTTCAATCGTAATTTCTTTCTGACTTATACCGCAGATATTGATGATGGCCTTCAGTCCTGTTCTTGGAGCTTTATTCAATTGCTGCAATCCGTAGTATGCGAGTATCCGGTTTTCTCCCGTAATTGGAACAATATCTGAGGCAATACTTAACACAACCAGGTCAAGGAAAGGTCTTACTGCTTCAAAGCCAAGATCTAATTTTTGAGCCATGGCCTGTATCAGTTTGAACCCAACACCGCAACCGGACAGTTCATTAAAGGGATAAGAGCAATCTGCACGCTTTGAATCCAGTACTGCACTTGCACCTGGCAATGAGTCTCCGGGATTGTGATGATCACAGATAATGAAGTCTACTCCCAGCGATTTTGCATAGGCAACCCTGTCTACTGCTTTGATTCCACAATCGAGAGCAATGACAAGACTAAAACCATTTTTAGCTGCATAATCGATACCTTCTTTTGACACCCCATAACCTTCTGAATACCTGTTAGGAATGTAATAATCAATCTCAGCAAAATGATCTTTCAGAAAGGAATATATCAGGGAAACGGCCGTGGTTCCGTCCACGTCGTAGTCGCCGTAAACGAGTACCTTTTCATTGTTAGTTTTGGCCGCTTCAATGCGTTCAACTGCCAGGTCCATATCCTTCATTAAGAAGGGATCGTGAAGATCATTCAGGTCGGGACGAAAAAAGGATTTTGCATCATCAAAAGTCCGTATACCCCTTTGTACAAGGAGGTTTGCCAGGGGCTTGGCTACGCCGAGTGACCTGCTGAGAGCGGTTGTTTCCGCTTCGGCTCCCTGTGATTTTATGACCCAGTTTTTATACATTTATAGTAAGAGACAAAATTAGCATTATTGTTCAGCTTTAGTGAGCTATGTTTACTTTTCTTTTGAGTACTTCGAGTACTCAAGGCACTTCCTACTCCTTAATGTGATGAGTTGCTCAATTATCGGACTCCAACACATTTTTTTTCATTACTTCTCCAACTCCAAGTACTTAAGGCACTCCAAGTACTCAAGGCACTCTAAGTACTCAAGGCACTTTTTTACTATCTTTGCACCGTCATTATAATTAGTCAATTCAATGAGTCAGATAGAACACTCCGAACAAGAACAGATAAGAAGAAATTCTCTTGCAGAGATCCGCAAACTCGGATACGACCCGTACCCGGCGGCGGAATTTAAAGTAAGTCATAAGAGCCAGGAGGTAAAAGACAGGTTTGAAAAGGAGGAGTCAATATTAAAGGACATGACCCTGGCAGGAAGGATCATGAGTCGCCGCATAAGTGGCAGTGCCTCTTTTGCAGAAATACAAGATGAATCCGGAAGAGTGCAAATCTATCTGCGGAGAGATGATATTTGTCCGGGAGAAGACAAAACTTTGTACAATATAATTTTTAAGCGTCTGCTCGATATTGGTGATTTCATTGGTGTCAAAGGTTTTGCTTTTCGCACTCAGATGGGTGAGATCACTGTTCATGTACAGGAATTAACCTTACTTAGTAAATCAATAAGGCCCCTTCCTATTGTAAAGGAGAAGGATGGAAAATCGTTCAATACAGTAACAGATCCGGAATTCAGGTATCGCCAGCGCTATGTAGACCTGGCGATTAATCCGGATATCAGGGAGGTTTTCAGGAAAAGGACGCAAATTTACAACTCTCTGAGAGAGCTATACAATAGCAAAGGTTACCTGGAAGTGGAGACACCAGTTCTTCAGCCCATACCCGGAGGAGCTGCAGCACGACCTTTCATTACGCACCACAACACGCTTGATATGCAACTCTACCTGAGAATAGCTAACGAGCTCTATCTCAAGCGGCTCATCGTAGGTGGATACGACGGGGTATATGAATTTTCGAAGGACTTCAGGAATGAAGGGATGGACCGTGCGCATAATCCGGAATTCACGGTAATGGAAATTTATGTGGCTTACAAGGATTACAACTGGATGATGGATTTCACCGAGGAGATGATTGAAAAAGTGGCCCTTGATCTGCATGGAAAAACCAGGGTACAAGTGGGTGATCAGGAGATTGATTTCAAGCGACCCTATAAACGTATATCCATGCTTGATGCGATAAAGGAGTATACGGGAATTGATGTTTCGGGTATGGATGAGACAGGTTTAAGAGCGGTGGCTAAGAAGCTTAATATTGAGCTTGATGATTCCATGGGAAAAGGCAAGATCATTGATGAGATTTTTGGAGAAAAATGTGAAAGTCATTTTATCCAACCAACCTTTATCACAGACTACCCCGTGGAGATGTCGCCATTGTGTAAGAAGCACCGTGACAATCCTGAGCTAACTGAAAGATTCGAGTTAATGGTTAATGGCAAGGAATTGTGTAATGCTTACTCTGAGTTAAACGACCCAATTGATCAGTATGAGCGCTTCAAGGAACAGATGCAGCTCTCCGAAAAGGGAGATGATGAAGCCATGTTTATTGACCTGGACTTTGTCAGGGCACTGGAATATGGCATGCCTCCAACATCCGGAATGGGCATGGGTATGGATCGGCTGGCGATGCTGATGACCAACAATGCAAGTATACAGGATGTGTTATTTTTCCCGCAAATGAAACCGGAGGCAGGGAGACAGGGAGACAAGGAGACGGGGAGACAAGGAGACGGGGAGACTGGGGGACTGGGGGACAAGGAAACCGAGGGACCGGGAGACGTGGAGACCTCAGACATTGAAATGACAGATGAGGAAAAGCTGGTTCTGAATCTTCTGAAAGAGAAGTCACCTGTTGACCTGAATGAATTAAAAGGACAAACCGGACTAAGTGGCAAGAAATGGGATAAGGCTATAAAGGGGCTGACCAAAAACGGATTCGCTAAGGTGGAGAAGAATGATGAAGGATTGTGGGTTTCGGTGGTGTAAAGTATAAGGAAAATAATCTCAATTCAATCTAGCGCAAATACTATGAGAATATCACAAATTTAGGTATTCCATAATAAGCCTCTTTAGCTCAGTCGGTAGAGCAGCTCATTCGTAATGAGCAGGTCGGGGGTTCGAGTCCCCTGAGAGGCTCAATAATTAAAGACAATGATTAAGTTCATAGGCTTTTTTTGTCCCTTAGTTGTCCCTGAGATTATCACATAATTACCTGCCAGATCTAAGAGGAAGCTGACAGCATGTTGTATATGAAGAAATTACAAACACATATTGCATTATAAGTATTGATGATCAGTTGACACGTGTCTATCAATGACGTAACTTGTGTGAAACTAATCAATTACTCTTTAAAACCTTCATCATGAAAAAAAACTTATATTTATTTATCATTGCTGCAGTATTTATGACTGCCTGTCAGCAGACACCTGAAAAAGTCTCTATTGATATTGAAACTGAAAAAGCTGCTATTGAGGATATGTTAGGGGAATTCCTAAACGGTATGGAGGCGCAGGATGTTGATGCCATGGCATCATTTATCCTTGAAGATGCACTGGCATGCGGAACCGACCCTTCAGAATTCTGGAATAAAGAAGAATTTGTAGATGTATGGAAAGAGATGCTGGCGGAATCTCCAATTGAATACAAACATATTGGAGACAATGTGATAAAGGTTGCACCCGATGGGAATTCTGCAATTGCAGTTGAGCAGTATTATATTCCGATATATACTCAGAATATGCCATTGAGAAATGTATATTCTTTAGCAAAAGTTGAAGATAAATGGATGATTTCCTTCTGGAGTATTGCCCTTATTCCCAAAAATGAAGAATTAGGTGCGATCAACAAGGTATTTGCTGCTGAAGAACCAAAATAGTAGTCCGCTAATCAGTAAGATGTTATATACAGGATAAATGTTATTTTGCGAGCCGGATTAAGATTTTCTGAGGGCCAGCTATTCTTCTTTTACTCACATTTATTTACATTAAATCAAAACTGGATATCCCATTCAGGATTAGCCTATTATCCTTTGGTTTGTTCCTGTTGTCCCATATATTGGCTCCAACATAAGAGCATGAAAGTACATCTCAGAAAACGCAAACTAAGGATCAGTGTCAGCAGCAGATATAAAGGAACACTTTGACAACGCAATGTCAAGAAAGACCATCTTTAATAATTTGAACAAATTGCAGGATGAGGGGAAAATCGAGAAGCTGGAAAAGGGATTATATACATGCAGTGTAGCTAAAAATGACTTATAAACTATATACATTACATACACTTGTAATCGGTAAATAACAATACACAGTTTTTCGCAATTAGGAGTGCACAGGTTTTAGCAAATAGCAGTACACAGGTTTCAGCAATTAACAGTGCACAGGTTTTTTCATTTCTGATCCATTTTTCCAT
>Ga0307990_1000387_pt1 | contig 40704 bp, 33 predicted proteins | sample EllFjometagen129_FD_203168 | JGI IMG/M metagenome (GOLD analysis project Ga0307990, IMG submission 203168) | Marine microbial communities from Ellis Fjord, Antarctic Ocean - #129 | ecosystem: Environmental > Aquatic > Marine > Unclassified | place: Southern Ocean | collected 2014-10-08
TCAAAATATTTTTTCGGCACATCCCATGGCAAATGGGGTTTATAGGTTCCGCAATGGATGAAAAAGGGGCGGTCGTGTTTTTCATTCAGTTTATCGATGGCATAGTTCACCATTTTGGTGTCGTCCATCGCCGCGTCGTCCACATCAAGCTTAGCCCAAGCTGCTTTTCCGATCTTCTGCTTTTTATTTTTTCCACCGCTTGGAATTTCGTCGCGATCGCGCAGAAGATATTCGTCCCAGTCCTGGTTATCGCAATAGTCCCCATGAAACAACTTGCCAGCACCACAGACATAGAATCCGTTGTTGCGGAAATAACGCGGCAGTGTCAGCCGATCTTTCAGCACGAGGGTGTAGTTATACGTATTGCCATAAATGCCGGTTTGGTCGGGGCGCAATCCGGTCAACACGGCAGTGCGACACGGATTACACAATGGCGCGGCGGCCTGCGCGTTCGAGAAATAGATCCCCTCCTTCGCCAGCTGGTCGATATTCGGCGTCCTGGCTGAAGGATACTGCTTCATGAACCCAGTCCAATCATTCAGATCGTCCACCGAAATCATCAGCACATTATAGGGTTTCTTTTCGGCCGCCATCGCGGTCATGGCCAGCAGCCCCGCCGTCGCAGCGGCAATAAAATGTCTTCTGTTCATCTTTTCTCCTTTAGTTTATATAAGCGGCATTCATAGCCCTTCAGCTTCCATTTCACCGCGTTCCTAAATTGTTTACACTGCCCCGTCCAAAGCTCGTTGCCGTCATAGCCCGTCCCGTGCTTCAACCCGGCGCGTTCCAAATCCAGACTAATTTTAAACGGCTCGGGGCTATAGTTGAAAACGGCGATGTAGAAGTCGGAACCATCACGCCACACCAACGTGTTTGGCGCCGCGCCTCCCGTGTTGCCTTCCACCGGGTAAAAGGCGGGGCGTTTGCGGGCCAGTTCCATGATCTGCGCATTGGACATCCAAGGATTGGAAACCCGCCGCCCTTCTTCACTGGACCAATCGTTCACCACCACAATCTGGCCGGAACAGATGACCGCAGCCTGCATGCGCATCTTGGCCACCGCCGGATCGCCGTCGGGGTCGAACGCCACATTACCGGGATCATTATGCGAATAGACCCGGTCCAGCCACCAGCCATAGGCCAGCGAGTTTAACTGATATTCTGTTTCCTTGACGGTGTCGTTGACGTCGTTGGAAATCCGGCGCGAGTGAGCAAACTGCGACGGGAAGACCGGCGAGATCGCCAGGTTCAAATGCATCTGCCCAGCATTTTGCGCCGCAACAAACTCCATGCCTTCCCAATAGGCCTGCATGCCCGTAACGCCGTTCTTGTAATGATCCCCTTCCAGCATCCCGATATCGTTGAAGTCCATTCGTAACCAATCCAACCCGGCCTCGCGATATTTCTTTATGGCCGCAACGATCAACTGGCGGGTTCCTGGATGTGTGGGGTCCAGTGCATACTTGGCTTCATCTTGAATCGGTTTTCCAGAATGATCTTTCAGCACCAAATCGATCCAGCGGTAATCGGTGCCCCGGGCCGCTACGTTCAAATCCCTATCCGGACCACCGCCAATTTTGAATGGTGTAAAATAGGATCCAGCCTTCTGGCCATTGCGATGGCAATAATCCACGTACGCCTTGAAGTCGCCGTTTTTAAAACGGCTTTCACCCCCCGCGCCCAGCAGCACATAGACAGTGCCGTCTTCATTAACAAACACGTCCTCCAGACTGTCGCGCATATAGTCCGAAATCTCCGTCGCACTCTTCAGGTTGATATTGGAATAGATTCCATATTTCCCATACGACTTCCACCCCAGCGGAATCCCCCCATCGTCCCCCGCCGGCAGTGGCAGCTGCGGCGTAAAGTCCGCACAGACGTCCGCATAGGCCTCAAGGCCGCGCCGCCAATCCTCGTTATACCCAACCATCACCATCGGTGATGAAATCGTATCGCCCGTCAACGGCGCATGCGGCTCGATATCCTTCACCGTTTGCGCACCGCCATACAGCGAAAGGAAGTCGATTCTTCCCGTTGAGCCGCTGACTTCCGTGCCCGTTTTCCAAACCTTGGAATTCACCACCCCAAGCACCAGGCCGCGGCGGCTGGTGTTCTCATAGATCGACGTCACATTGTAGCCGCGCACGCTGCTTTCAACCGGGAAGCCATAGTAGCGCACATGCACCGCATTATCGAACGGGGCAATCAAAACGCGATGGTCCGCGGGCTGCACATCGGCAACACCCAATCCAACCGCCGCCGCACCGGCCACTGTCAACGGGCTGAACCAGCACGATTTTAAATCCTTTCCACTGATTTCCGTCCGCAGCAAAAAAGAATCCCGATGCGGCTTGAAATATTGCTTCATCTCCGGAAGCCCTTCGCCGCGCGACCTCACCACCGTTTCCCCGTCAACCACATCCACGGCACGTTTGCTGTAGGCCCGGCTCGTTAAACGGTCGGGGCACTCGACCACGCTGAAAAAATTACGGATCAGGCAGGTTTTCCCGTTGTAGAGACTGGCCAACCCGCTATCGAGATCGTAGACGATCGAAAGCTTGCCGTTCCGAATCGAATGCAACCGGCCTGCAGTTGCCGACGGTGTGTCGGGCATGGTTCCGCGCACGCACGTCCGGCCTTTTTCCAGACTGATCCGAACCTGGCCATAGCCATTGTATGCCGTCAGCTTCCCAGCAGCAGCATACTGTTGCATCTGCGCCCGGACATCGCCATCGATGAACAGTTCCCCCGTCGTCAAATCAACCAACCCATGCCCCTGTTCGGCAATGTTCAGCGTTCCGCACGAAAACGTGCCGCCATGGATATTCAAACGACCTTCGCCATCTTCGGCCGGAACGCGCACCGCACCCGGCACGTGCACCGCGCCGCCATTCACACTGAAGACTGCCTGCCCTTTCAAGCCAACCAACAGGTCCGTATCCCGCCCCCCCGAGATCAAGCCACCACACATCACCACATGCGCAATCGCCCCCTTTTCCTGCGCCATTTGGAAGCTGTCCCCAGTGATGTTCAGCGAGCCGCCATACATCAACAGGCGCAAAATACCATGCCAGCCCTTTTTCTTCGAAATCACCAAATTCCCCAGCGCCACCTCTGATGAATCGGACAGCACCACATCCTGATGGTTCCTGTCGATGACCACATCATCGCCGCGCGAAGGCGGATCCTGATTCTTCCAGTTTCCCTGAGTTTCCCAATTTTGGTTCCAACCCGCCCCCGACCATTCTCGCACGTCAGCAGACGACCTCAATGCGGTGCCCAATAGCAGCGCAGAGCAAACAACCCAAATAGACATCAATCGATACATACCAAAAGAGTCTCAAAAAAATGATGATCCGTAAACAGGCGCATTTGCGTACCCCCGTCATCGCGGACAGATGATCACCACAAAAGACACGAAGAACACGAAAACAGGGCAAGTGCGGTTTTTCTATTGCTCCGTTGTGAATCCGAGCACCGCGGAATGATGGCCACAAGAGATCGCAAAGAACCCAAACAGAGAGGCTGTTTCTTTGTTCCCTCAGCGCTCTTTTGCGGCTAAATATTCGCAGTATTTAACTGCTATCTATAGGGCGAATCCCGTAGAACTGGCTCCAGCGGAGGGATAGATGAATTGGCCACAGCGCAACCACCCTGTAGCCGTGGGCCATGACCGCGGGACACTTCGGCGAAAAGGATTCCCAAGATCCCGGGCTGATCCTTTCGTCGGCCCGATTTCTTGCCTGTTTTTCCGGCTCATAGCCCACCTCCGCCTATATCACATACGATATATTTATCGCACTTTAAGCCCATTCAACGGCATCTTTATAGCATATACGACATATAAAACATAAAGTCGTCCATGCTCAGGGACAATACTCGGAACAGGAAAATGCACAGGAAAAAACAAATCAGGCGTCCGCCGAATTAAATCCGAGGACCGCCCCTTTCGACTTCGTCACCGTGTCAAAAATGGTAGGGATCGATCGCCGAGCGAGCCGCACGTACGCACGCACCGAATGCATCCGGTAAATGCAGTAAAGGAAACCGGTCGGGTGACTGCTTACTTAAATCCGTGACCCTTTCGCCGCCGTTCCGCTCCCTCCGGGGCATGCCCCGGAGGGAACGGAAGCCAATCTTGACAAAACACCGACATTCCACTACACCTTTTATTAACAGGAAAGCACTCTTTAGAACGGCCTTACTGAGTGCGTGCCCCAATCGCCTGAAAAGCGATTTCCTATCAAATCTATTGGGTAAGGAGATAATCATGAAACACGTTCTTCCGATTCTTTGCGTTTTGCTAAGCGCAGTGATGACGCTATCAGCGGCGGATGATGTTCAATCGGCAACGGAGGGAAAAGGCGCCCAGATTCTCAGAAAGAACCCTGACGCCGACCTTAACGGCGATGGGATCCTGACCAGAGAAGAATTCCGCGAATACAAAGATCGCCCGGACGGCTCGGCGAGTCAGGTAGAGAAACCCCGCGGAGAGCCGAGGATAAAAATTACCCCAACGCTCGCGAATATTCCTTATCTGCCTCACGTCGCGAACGTCATCGATTTTTACAAGGCAGAGTCGGACGAGCCCACGCCGCTGGTTCTTTACATTCACGGCGGTGCCTTTCGCGGTGGCTCGAAGAACGGCATCTCGCAGGGGGCTCTGAAACCGCTACTTGACGCTGGGGTCTCGGTGGCCGCCATCGAATACCGACTCATAGGCGTTGCTCCATTGCCCGCGGCGCACCGTGACTGCGCACGGGCGCTTCAGTTCATCCGCTCGAAGGCGACGGACTGGAACCTCGACAAGAGAAGGATCGGTGCTTTTGGGGGCTCCGCAGGTGCCCAGATCTGCATGTGGCTGGCGTTCCACGACGATATGGCAAAGTCGAAAAGCGAAGACCCGATTGAGAGAGAATCCACGCGTCTTTCCTGTGTTGCAACGAAGGGTTCTCAGACAACGATGGACCTGCAGTGGTGGATTGAGAACATCCCAGGATACGAGACCCCACATCGCGATCCCGAAGAATCATACCGAACCACGGACAGGGAGGAAATTGCCAAAATCGTGAAGGAAATATCGGTCATCAACCATCTGACAAAGGATGACCCGCCCCTATTCATGACCTACTTTCAGAATCCAGAAGATCCCGTTCCTTCCGATCCTAAAAAGGCCTCCAACTGGTCCGCACATCACGTTCAGTTCGGCTTGGCGCTGAAAGCAAAAGCGGATGCGCTTGGACTGGAAACGGATCTCCAACACCCCCGCTCCAATAGCAAGTACGATTCACAAACGGCTTTCTTCATGGAGCACATTTGGAAGCAATAGGGTCGCGCTGTTGCCCCGCCGATTCTCACAAAGCGGCTCAGGCAAAAAATCCTTGCTCGTCGATAAAAAAGAAAAGGGGTCACGCGACGACACAGGTTCCAAGGGTTGGAAAACGGTACGGAGTGCGGCGGCCTCGGAGAGGCAGCCCTACCGAGAAATCCTGCCGATCCGGTTACCCAAAATATGACTATGGCTTAACGATTTTGAGCTGCATGAAAGATGCTGGCCGGTCGGTTGGCATGCCTACCCGAAGGTTGCGGGTACCGTTGCCGTGGTCGGTTTCCGTTACATCATCCACACTATCTGCGGCGGAGTTCCAAAGGTTGGAAAAGCCGGCGGAGAGGTTGGTGGCCTGATCAACTGCGTAGCCCACGTTACCAGGCGCGTCGCGGAACGGGAAGCGGTAGGCCGCTTCGCCGCCCTCGATGGTGAAAGTGATGGCGTTCGTGAGTTCGGGACTCGCCACGAGCGGATTGCCAAGCAGCGCGAATTCCTCGAAATTATTCCGGCCATCGCCGTCCGGATCGGCATCGTCCGCCGCGTCGTTGGTGTTCGATGAATGGTTCCAGTAGGCGTGCCGCCAGTTTTCCAAACTCCATTCCTGTTCCGCCGGAAAGGTGCCTTCCGCCAAGGCAATATCCAGCAGGTTGAGCATTTCCGCCTGCTCGTTGGTGTAGGCCGGGTCGCCGATCAGGTTGTGGTATTCATCCGGATCGGCATCGTGATCGTAAAGTTCGGCGTCACTGGCATTGCCCTGATAACGAATGAGCTTGAACCGATCCATTGCGATCATGTTGTTGCTGACGGATTCGTCGCTACACAGGGAAGGAATGTTCCAAGGAGACATTGGATCAGCCAGCAACGGTGAAAGATCGTGGCCCGTGATATTCGGATCCGAAGTCGGGAAGCCCAACCGAGCGCACAGGGTCGGGTAGATATCCACCAGATTGACTGGGCGCTGACACTTGATACCTGCACTCTGAACATATTTTGGATCACGAACAATAAAGTGGACACCAGCACTATCTTCCCATAAAGCAAACTTGGTCAAATGCATTTTTTCGCCTAGATGATATCCATGATCGCTCCACAGGATTACGATCGTATTATTGGCATATGGGCTGTTTTCCAGTCCTTCCAGCAAACGACCAACCGAACGGTCAGCCAGAGCTGCACATGCGAAGTAGTATTGGAGCATGCTCTTCCAGCCGTCTAGGTCACCGTCGACCGGATCAATTTCCAGCCCCTTGTTTAGAATCTTAATAAACTTATCTTGGTCGACTTGATCGAGAATCGGATCGCCATTGGATAGCGTTGCGCCTGACTCAATCAGACCTGTTGCAGGGAGGTCATCGCAATCATCTAGAAATTCGTTGTACAGTGCACGCGTAACACCGGTCATTTGCGAAACCGGGAAGAGATCAGCCAGATCCTTGGTCGCATAGTATGGGAGATGGGGCTTTTGAATCCCGCAAGCGATGAAAAAGGGCTTCTCGGCCGGTAAGCTAATACTCCCGCTGGTCCCGGTTTCTATCAAAGTCGCCATAAAGTCGGCTCGCAGATAATCCTGCATTTGCGTGAAATTGGCCGTATCGGGCCCTTCCTGCCCCCATTCGATAAAACTGTTCGGCGAATAGGGGCTGAGAACGGCCGTTCCGACACTCCCATCTATTACCACAAAATCCGTCCATGTGTTATGTCCGTCGTTCCCGCTAAAATCGTACCCGTGATAGATTTTCCCAGTTCCGGCGGTATAGTACCCGTTATTTTCCAAGTGCTTGGGCAACGTCGTTGCATTGGCCATAGGCTGGGTTCCTCCAAAGGTCCAGTCGCGGAAAAAAACCGCCCCACCGTTATCGACCAGCCCGGTTTTATGTGAACGATACCCCGTCATCAGTGCCGCACGCGAAGCATTGCAGGCCGGAGAAGCACAATACGCCCGCATGAAAGCCACCCCGCCGGATGCCAACTGGTCGATGTTCGGCGTAAGATTCGCGACAACCTGCGCACGGATTGCAGGATCTGGATAAACACGCGGAATAAAATTGCCCGGATCCTCAGAGAAATAGCCTCCAATACGTTTCAAATCATCAATCGCAATAAAGAGAATATTCGGCGGCATTTGATCTTTTACATAGGCGTATATATCACCGGCGGTTGCGCTACCGGACGAATTGGTTGCGATAATGGTATAAACGGCGTTCGAATACAGCTGAACAATCTGGCTTCCAGAGGCTCCAACTTCGCCGATTTCCGGAGAAATGGAGACATAATCGGCCCCGATTGTATCCCACGAAAGGGTAATCGAATCGCCTACATTGGTCACCACATTGTGGTTAACCGCGAACTGCGCGATCACGGGAGGGGCCATAACGCTCGGCGTTATATCCGAGAAGCTTTCGCCCACGCGAAACTCGTCGAATTTTCCATCGGAATTCGTCCCGTCAGAATTGAGTTTCACCTTCATCAAGCTACTGCCGAGCTCCAGCGACGCCGAGACAAGCACGGTTTCCGCCGAAGGTTCGACATTCAATACAGGATCGCGCCACAACGTGACCGTCTCCGCCCCCGAGCTGCTGAATGCGATCTTGAGTACGAAGAAAAAATCGATGTTGACAATCGGTGAGATCAGCTTGGAATCCACGCCCCCCACCTTTACGGTTCCGATATTGTCATTCTTGATGAGATTATTCGCATTGGGTTGACCATCGAACTCGACAACCAGGCTGCCGCCATTAAAGCCAAAGGTTACCCCGGTGGTTTTATAGTCGCCCCTCAGAAATCCGGAGCGGTAGCTGATCCAGACGGATTCGCCATCGCCGAACAGGTTGGTTGCGGATGAAGCCACTAAACGCTCCAAGGGTCCGGTGTTCCCTTGGATCAAGGCCGCCGAGCCTGCTGCGGCCAAGGCGTTGGTTCCATCGGAGTAGATCGAAGAAAACTTCCCGTAGTTCCCGATGTTGATATCCGCTCCCGAGTCATAGTTCCAGGAATTGGACCAGCCGATGCCGCCCGCCGAACCAACGAAGGTTGAGCCCTCCGTTCCCTCGAAGGGTTCGTAGACCATCAGTGCTGCAGGCACGGAAAGCGCCAAGAAACCCATCAACGTCGCCGCCAGCAGCTTGCAGGAATTCCGTTTCATCATGTATTCGCACTCCAAATCATCGCAGGCAGTCATCTCTATTTATGGCGGCACAGTGCCATTTGATACCATGATACCTTTAGTTAGGAAACTGCACAGATGCGTAATCGCGTACCCGCCAATATGCTTGCCTAATATCCGGGTACGTGCTCACATGGAATGTATGAATCCGAAGCGCATTCCATTCAGCTTGGCCACACTACTTCTCGCTGTGTTCACGCCGTGCGCCCTTCTGCTTGCCAATTCAGCGTCCGACTTCTCCCCATCAAACCTATCAATTGCGGACATCAAGCAAGAAATCAAAACCACGCAGTCCAGACTGGATGAGCTTCCCCTGCGGTTGATCCGGGAATCCGGGGGAACGCTCGGGTTCCGAACCCGCCCGAAAGAAGAACCACCCGATGAAGTCTGGGTGGAAGTCGACCTAGAAGAACTGACGGAATTCGACACCCTCATTCTTGTCCCCGCGGTTTTGATCAACGAGAACAGGGACGATTTTGACTATGGATTTCCCGCTCGGTATCAGGTTAGAACCTATGCCAGTGCCGACGATGAAACCGGCCAGCTACTTTTCGATTCCGCATCTGCCCCCGGCAACTCATCGCCTAATCTGACACCGGTCATCATAAACTGCCCGGACGCCTCCGCCCACCGAATCCGAGTGGTTCCCTTTGAACTGACCAAAGGACCCAACTCCAAGTGGTATGTTTTCGCCTTGAGTGAACTCATGGTCTTCGCCCAAGACAAAAATCAGGCCTTGGGAAAACCCGTAACCGCCTCCGATTCAAACCGCTTCGCCCCCATCTGGAACGCAGAATATCTAACCGATGGCTATATGCCTTTTTCCCAGCCCAGAACCCGGAAAAGATCCAAGACAAACTTTTGCCAGATCCGGATTCACGACCAGAACACCCCCGCGTCCATCACACTTGATCTCGGCAAGGAACACCGGCTCGACGAGGTACGCCTGTATCCCGTCCACATCGGTTCCAACTTCGCCGTTTTCCACAGAACGGCACAGGGATTTCCCCGGCAATTCAAAATTGAGATCTCCACGGATCCCCTTTTCACCTCACCCACCGTCATCTTCGACACGCTACTGAAAGACTATCCCTCCCCCGGCCATCGGCTGGTCAGCTTTTCCGCCAACAACTCGCCCGGGCGCTTCGTGCGAATCACCGCCCTTCAGCCCGCGCCCGATCCTCACTCGAAAGACTACATCCTCGCGTTTGCCGAAATCGAGGCCATTGCCGAAGGCACCGTTGTTTCCCGCGGCGTTGATGTCGCGGTCTCACACCCCACCTACGCCAAGAACTATTCCCCGGAACAACTGGTGGACGGCCTCTCATCACACGGCACCATTCCCCCGTTGCGTACGTGGCTGATCGATTTATCCGAACGCAACCGCATGGAAATCAAACTGGGAACGCTCCAATCCAAGCTGCAACGCCGCTATCACCGGCAATCCCTGATCATACAACACCTCGGCTGGATCATCGCCATTTGCATCCTGTTCTTCATGGTATCGATTCTATGGCAACGACTCATCCAGCAGCACCACATCTACCGCCTTCGCGAAAACATCGCCGCCGATCTTCATGATGAAATCAGCGGGAACTTCAGCGGGATCGCCCTCCTCTGCGACGAGCTCGCCCACGAAGAAAACATGCCCGAATCACATATTCCACAGCTCATGAGCATTGCCAACACCTCCCGGGCAAGCGCCAACAATACCCGCGACTTGGTACGCTTTCTCGAATCGCACGGCGTAAACGGTGAACTCATCGAAAAGATGCAATCCACCGCCGACCGAATGCTTGCAAACCAAACCTACCGGTTTGATATCGAAGGCACCAAATACATCAACAAACTGACACCAAAGGATAAATGGCACCTGCTCCTGTTCTTCAAGGAAGCCTTGACCAACATTGTAAAGCATGCCGAATCAACCGAAGTAATCCTGATACTGCACCTCAACCCCCGACGGCTCACTCTCACGATATCCGATAATGGGCACGGCATGGGCGGGCAAGGCGCGCGTCAGCCAGCGCATTTGGCCATGCGGGCCCTAAAGCTTAAGTCAAAACTAACCCTTTCCACCCCATCAGGCGGAGGCACGGAAGTCACGCTGGAGAAAAAGCTATGAGCGCAACGACATCCACAACCCCAATCGAAGTCATGGTGGTGGAAGACAACACCATCTATCGCCATGCCATAACCTCATCGCTAAACAAAAAAAACGGATTCGAGTGCGTGGCCGAAGCCCCCACCTGCGAAGCAGCCATCAGCCTTCTAAAAGAAAAAAACCTCCAGCCCAACATCATCCTCCTCGACCTTGAAATGCCGGGAACGCACGGACTCGACGCCATTCCCAAGCTTCGTCAACTAACTCCGGAAAGCAACATCATCGTATTGACGCAATCCGACAAAGAGGTGCATGTGCTCAAGGCCATCACCCGCGGCGCATCCGGCTACCTGCTGAAAACAGCCACCCGGGACGAAATCTTCAACAGCATCAAGGAAGTCTGTGCTGGCGGAGCTACCATTGATTCCAAACTCGCGCATATCACCCTTCAGCTAATACGGCGCGTCCAGCCCGAAATACCGGATGAAGATGACGACCTGCTCACCGCACGCGAACTTGAAGTCCTGCAGATGCTCAGCGAAGGCTATTTAAAGAAAGAAATCGCCGACCAACTGGATCTATCTATCCACGCCATCGACAAGCGCATGCGACGCATCTATAACAAACTTCAGGTGCAAAACGTCGCCGCCGCCGTCGCCACCGCCCTCCGCAAAGGCTGGATATAGCGCCCCTCCAATCCGGAAACACAGACCGAAGCTCCCCGATTGACCATCTTTTCATATTTCAGACGGTCTGTATGCCCAGATTCAGAAAGCTCCGGTCGGTTCCGCAGTGCTCGGCACCATCAGTCCGGAATTTGAGGTGGCAACGGTATCGGATGTTGCAGGCCCAGGTTCAGCGGCAGACAGAGCCCGAACGGTTCTTGCAGTCATCGGCACGGATCTGACGGATCTACCGTTCTGCATTGAACAGAACGGCGAGCTCACATGGCGGGATCAGGATGGCAGGCCAGTTGATATTCAGCGTCATTCAACCGCTGATTTTTTCAAGCGCACGCCATTTAATCCGAAGGTTCTGGATCATTTGCAGAGCAAGACAGTGCTGATGATCGGTCTTGGGTCGGTGGGCGCGATGATGGGTGTCGAACTGGCCAAAACCGGTGTCGGCAAACTAATTGCCGTGGATAAAGATGTTCTGGAAATCCACAACAGCATGCGGCATGTGCTAGGTTCAGAATATATCGGCTGGCCCAAACCGGCAGCCTTCGCTCATTATCTCCGCGAACAGGTGCCGTCAGCTGAGTGCAAATCAGTTTTCGGCGATGTGTTCGCAGGAGACCGTTCTGCACTGCACCGTCTCATTGAAGAAACCCGGCCCACGCATATTCTGGCAACAACCGACTCGCTTCATGCCCAATACCTGAGCCAGCTCACGGCTCTTCATTATCAGATTCCGATGATGGCGGTTGCGTGTGACAGCAATGCGGTTGAAGGAGAGATCTTCTTCTGGGAACCGGGGCAGGCCGAACAGTGGCAGCCCGGTCGCCCGAAACGGGGCTGTTACGCCTGCATGCGTGATCCCGATGAGCTGACCATCGAGCGCTCCGGTCACTTTGACTACAGCAATGATGATCCGGACTCGTACGGAGGGGAGCCAGCTCTGGGAACCTTCATCAACCGCATCAACAACATTACATCGATCTTTATGACGGCATGGTTGCTGCGGGATGTTCCAAAACGCGGGAAGCTCGCGTCCATTCTGGACAAGCCGTATGACGGTCGGGGATTGCAATATGTTCGACTTGGCGGCCCCTACCCGTTTAAAGCGGAAAATCAGGTGACGGCAAAAAATCCGTGGGGTGTTGAATGGTATCGCGTCCTGAAGCGCGATGAATGTCCGTTCTGCGGAAAAAATGCCGATGTGGAATCGGCTCTGTTTCCAGAAGAGGTCTCGGACGATGATCAAATTGATTCACTGGCAGGATTTGAACCTGCTTAGTTCAGCTCGTCCTCAGGCCGGACCGATCACCACCGTCAACCTTTATGGCGGTGGTGATTTGTTTTCGGCATCCCAGCGAATTACCGCTAACCATTTAAACCAGTAGTCCTCCCTTTTGAGTGGTGAAAACAAAATGACCACACAAGGACTATTAGGATTTAGATATAACAATATCGACAAACTGGCCTACAACCACGCGGACTCCGACCCGGACACTCTGGGGTTCAAGGTTCTGAAAGAACTTCATGCTGTCGACGACTGGGATGCTGTACGTCAGCGCATTGACAGCCTGCACAGTATTCCGGAGACCCGCAGACTGGATGAACACTCCAGCATGGCGGAGAGCGAGATCAGAAGACATTTTCCGGATCTAGGATACAGAAGGGAACCCAAAAACTTCTACGATCTGTATCAGCCGCTGCAGGGTACTCTGAAACCGTATCTGGACGGCGAACTCATGTTCATGCCGGACGCCTCAGACTTCATCAACAACCGTTTGCATTGCGAATGGGCGTATGTCGCCAATCTAGACACCGACCAGTTCGAGGTCTGGAAAGGACTACAGGCTAAACCCGACACCGACGAAAACCGGTACGGAGCAGAGGCTGACAGAATGGGCCATTATCCTTGCTCCATGCTGATCGGCTATCACCTTGATGATCTGCCGGATCCCGTACGGTTCATGGCAGACTACACCTTCTACCGGGATCTTTCCGGATCATCGGAGGACCGGTCATGAGTTCACAGGGACTGATTGGGTTCAGATACCGGGAACAGGACAAACTTGCCTACAACCGGTCAGAATCCAGGCCCGATATGCTGGGTCTTAAAATTCTCAGTGAGCTCCGCGCAGTCGATGACTGGGACGCAGTCAAAAAACGAACGGAGGCAATTACTCCCGTCGCCGAAACGCATCGGTTGGATTATTTTGACGGCTATCCCATCGCGGAAATCAGAAGGCATTTGCCGCTCCTGAAGTCGCTTCTTTCGGAGAATACCGAAAGCACTTTCGGCGGTGCCTCAGGTCCCGGACATTGCATATGCGCACCCTCCGGTTGACTATCATGATCTCTATCAACCTCTACAGGGCACCCTGCAACCGTACCTTGACGGGCGACTTTCATTCATGCTGGATGCGTCGGATTTCATTCGCGACAGCCAACACTGCGAGTGGTCCTACATCGTGAATCTGGATTCCGAACAATTTGAGGTTTGGAAAGGAAACCAGCTGGAACCCGACAGCGAAGATAACCGTTTGGTTGAAGAAGCAAACCGCTACGGGCAGGAATCCGACCGCATGGGCCATTATCCCAGTGCTATGGTCAAAAACTACGATCTGAAAGATCTGCCCAACCCTGGACTATTTTTGACCTACTACTCATTCTCCGGGGATCTCAGTCGCTGAAGGTCTGTTTGCGCGGAGCAATCCCAAAATTGAGCGCCTAACCACACCGCCTCAGAGAAAATCATCCGTCCGCTCAACCCCTCCCCATCATCACCACAACAGGGGGCGAAGGAAACAGAGGTTCGTATTGCTATACCCGATGGTGTCCTATCGGAAAAAACAGGGGATTAGTGAGGCGGCGAACGGAGGTCGGAATATGAAAAATGACGGATGAACTATGAAAGATGAGTGGTGAGTTCAGGGTGGGAAAAATAATCAACACACAACCCTCAATTCTCAAAGCGCAACGCTTCTTCAGGGTTCGCCAAGTCGCCCCTGCTTTTCCAATCCGTGTGATCCGTGTAAATTCGTGATAAAAAAATTATTTTGTGTTCGGCACGACGAGGGCCCCGAGAAAGCGTCATTTACTAGTGAAAAGAGCATAGAAAATCAAAATGCGAACCCAGAATGAGTTCGCCTTAAGAAAGTTTGGTGCACCCGAATGGAGTCGAACCATCACGCCGTTGCCGGCACAAGGACCTGAACCTTGCGTGTCTACCAATTTCACCACGGGTGCATTTAAAGAGGGCGTATTAAACAGGAACTTTTCTCAAAGTCAACGTTTCCAAAACGATTTTCTTTCCTCCTTGTCTCCATTACCCCGCCAACCTATACTACGTTTCGTGCTGGAGCTGAATTCCGGCGGAGAGGAAGAGCCTAAAACCGTGCAGAAACTAGATGAAAAATCCTGGAAAACTCTAAAAGCGAAGCTCGCTCGCTCGAAGGTAATTGAAAAAATCGACATGGGCGAAGCGGAAAAAGAATATGTTCAATCCCGCGGGGTCGACATTCTGCAACTGCATGCGGCCGACTTCGTCCGCAAGCGGCTCGCGCCCGCCGAACCGAAAAACGACGGTCGCCAGACCCCCCTTAAAGGACACCCTGTCTTTATCGCCCAGCACGCCACCGGAACCAGCGACCGTGAAAAGCTTCAGAAATTCCATGGCATCAAAAAGGGCATCGAACTGACTGATAAAGACATCGACTACATCGTCGACATCATCATCCGTTGGATCGAAGAGCAAGTTGGCGAACCCGCCTGATTTTTCTCGAAGCTCAGCGAAGATCCCAACCCCTTCTTTGATCCTCGGTGCTTCGGGGCGGAACAACCCTTGGAACATCCAGACCCATTTTTTGCCTCTCCCCTGTGGGTCGTTTCTTTGAACCACTCGTAAACTCGTTATTTTCCTGCGGAAAATTATCTATCGCTACGCTTTCGGCGGGAATACGAAAAGTACTTTCGCGACAGCTCAGGTTCAATGATTGGAAAATCTGCCTGTCCCGCCCGCGCTGTAGCGGCGACGGATGACCAATGCCTCAGTGCCTTTGCCCCTCTTCTCCTTGAATTCAAGGGTGGTCGTGGTAAATTCTCCGGTCTTTCGACTGCAACTACGCAGCAAAAAGATGAGAGATGAAGTATGAACTATGAAAACGGAATTTTTTTTATAAAGGCTGTCGCAGACCCTTTTTCTTCTTTCATAGCTCATCGTTCACATTTTGGTACGCATATGACACAGAAGTAGGAATATAACCATGACCTCTAACGAAATCCGCCAATCTTTCCTCGATTTTTTCGCATCGAAGCAGCACACCATCGTCAAATCCGGCAGCTTACTGCCCGACGCGCCCAACCTGCTCTTCACCAACGCCGGCATGAACCAGTTTGTTCCGATCTTCCTCGGCCAGTCCAACTGCCCCTACACCCCCGGCCGCGCCGCCGACACCCAGAAGTGCATCCGCGCCGGCGGCAAGCACAACGACCTCGAAGATGTCGGCGCCGATACCTATCACCACACCTTCTTCGAAATGCTCGGCAACTGGTCATTCGGCGACTACTTCAAAACCGAAGCGATCGACTGGGCATGGGAACTACTCACCAAAAACTGGGGCTTCCCCGAAGAGCGCCTCTACGCCACCTACTTCGGCGGCGACGAAAAATCCGAAGCCGACCTCGAAGCCAAAAAGCTATGGCTGAAATATTTGCCCGCCGAGCGCGTCGTGCCCGGCAACCGCAAAGACAACTTCTGGATGATGGGCGACACCGGCCCCTGCGGCCCCTGCTCCGAACTGCACGTCGACCTCACCCCCGAAGGAAACTGCGGCACCGGCATGGTCAACGCCGACAGCGCCGACTGCATCGAAATCTGGAACCTCGTCTTCATCCAGTTCAACGCCGACACCGAAGGCAACTTCAACCCCCTGCCCGCCTGTCACGTCGACACCGGCATGGGCTTTGAGCGCGCCTGCTCCATCATCCAGTGCACCCAAGGGTTTACTGACTTCTCAGGAACCATCTCCAATTATGAAACCGATGTCTTCACCCCGATTTTCCAAACCTTGGAAGAAATGAGCGGCAAGAAATACGGCAGTGTCCTCACCGACCCGACCGACATCGCCTTCCGCGTCATCGCCGACCACATCCGCTGCCTCGCCTTCTCCATCGCCGACGGCATCCTCCCGTCCAACGAAGGCCGCGGCTACGTCCTGCGCCGCATCCTGCGCCGCGCCGTCCGCACCGGCCGCCTGCTCGGCTTCCAAGAGCCCTTCTTCTACAAACTCACCGACGTCATCGCCGACCACTACGGCGACGCCTTCCCCGAGCTGCGAGCCAACCGCGACCGCATCGAAAAAACGCTCAAAGCCGAAGAGGACTCCTTCAACCGCACCCTCGACAAAGGAATTTGGCTGTTTGAGAAATTCATCCTTATAAGATCAATTGGGGAACAGGCGGAATCAGAAGGATTTGAATTTCCGGAATTTACAACGAGTGAGGCCGACGACAAATTGCATCAGATTTCTTTTAGAAAAAATGGAGAGTTCGTTGCGGAATTAACCTCTGAAGAATTACGAAATGCCACTTGGAAAAGCATCCTTAAAGGCATCCCTAAAGTAAGTGGCGAAGATGCCTTCAAACTCTACGACACCTACGGCTTCCCGCTCGACCTCACCGAAGTAATGGCGCGCGAGCGCGGCCTCACCGTCGACGTCGAAGGCTTTGAAAATCGGATGAACGAGCAGCGTGACCGCGCCCGCGCCGACCACGCCGCCAAGAAATCAGTCGTGCTGGTTGAGAGCGAAGGCCTCGATGTGAAAGCCACCGAGTTCGTCGGTTTCCAAACCTTGGAAAGCGAAGCGCTCGTTGAAGCCGTCACACCGGGCGATGACAACACCTACTCTATCGTTCTCGACAAAACCCCCTGCTACGCCGAAATGGGCGGACAATTGGGAGACAGAGGGACCATCCATATCTCCGGACGTGATGATATCGATGCGGGTGTTTTGGAAATCACCGACACCCAGAAACAGGGCGAACTGGTCATTCACGTTGCCAAGTTGGTTTCCGGCCGCGCGCCCGAGCCGGGCGAAGGCGTGCTGGTCGACGTCGACGCAAAACGCCGCGCCGACATTCAGAGCCACCACACCGCAACGCATCTCTTCCACTGGGCGCTGCATCAGGTGGTCAGCACGGATGCCCGCCAGCGCGGATCGCTCGTCGCCAACGACCGTATGCGCTTCGACTTCAACAATCCCGAAAAACTCTCCGCCGAACAGATCGCCGAAATCGAAAAGCTCATCAACGAAAAGATTGAGGCCAAGCAGCCGGTTTACTGTACCGAAGTTCCGTTTTCTGAAGTGCAGAAGCACCCGGAAATTCAGCAATTCTTCGGCGAAAAATACGGCGATGTAGTTCGCGTCCTTCAAATTGGCGGAGCCATGGGAGAATTCGACGGGTTTTCCATAGAGCTGTGCGGTGGTTGCCACGTGGCTAACACCTCCGAGCTCGGCTCCTTCAAGCTGACGAGCGAGTCCTCCATCGCCGCTGGCATTCGCCGCATCGAAGCCGCCTGCGGCGAGTACGCCGAAGCCTTCATTGCAGAGCAGAAAGCCAAGGCCGCTGAAGCGGAAGCAAAAGCCAAAGAAGTTGAAGCCAAAAAAGCCGCCGCCAAAGCGCGCGCGGCTGAAATGCAGGCACAGGCCCCAGCCATCGCGGAAAAACTTCTCGCTAAAGTGGAGAACGGCCTACTCATCGAAAACATGGGCGACGCCGCCGCCGGACTCTTGAGCGCCGTCATGGACGCCCTGCAGCCGAAGCTCGTCAGCACCATCGCCATCCTCGGCGGAACTTCTGACGGCAAAGTCGCGCTGGTTTGTGCGGTGACTCCTGATCTAGTGAAGGAAGGTAAAAACGCTGGCAAAATCGTTGGCGCGATTGCGAAGCAGTGCGGCGGTGGTGGCGGCGGAAAACCCGGCCGCGCCCAGGCCGGCGGCCGCAATCCCGATGCGCTTGACGCCGCACTCAACGGGGCAGATGATTTAATATAACCCTCAAAGTGTAACCCGCAAATGACACGACATTATTACAGTTCGAGGACGAAGCCAAAAGGTCTTATAACTGAACAACTCTACGTCAAACTACAAAATCTTTATTTGATGTTTCAGGAAAAGGACTTTTTTAAGAAAAAGGCCGGGATATCTCCTGCATCACGACGACCAGACCCGATCAAACATACGGCGGCTCTCGCCTTGGATTTCCAACCGTTCCCCATCGAAAAGTGGGAAGTTAAGGAGATTTCTGATGATCGTATTTTTGACCCAATTGAATTTCTTTATGACCACGTCTCAAAACCGGGAGAATGGGTAGATAAGGAGACCGATACAGGGTTCCAATATTATGATTACGATTCCTATGACACGGAGGTCGGACAATTAGAATTCCGCGAAGTAGCAAATTCTTTTTTACGCAACTATAAAGATGGCCTCAAACTATCTGAGAACGGTGAAATCATTGAAGTGGGAAGTCAAGGGCTTCAGTGCATCTTAGATGCGGACATTGCCCCGTACAATAATGAAAATGTAGACAACAAGGTAAGGGATGCTATTTCAAAGTGGCGCAATCGACATTCGACATTGATGGATAAAAAAGCCGCTAACTCAGCGAGTTAGCCGATGTTTTTGAGTGGCTGAAAAAAACTAATAAATTATCAACCGTGTTTCGCTCAAAAGACGAATCCATGATTTTCGACCTCGCCAATAACTTTGCAATACGCCACCACAACCCAACGCAAAAAAGCAATTACGACAAAACAATCTGGTATTCATGGATGTTCCATTTTTACTTAGCGACATATCATGCAGTCATTCGATTATTAATAAAAAAAGAAAAAGGGGACACACAGGGCAAGGCGGGGAAGGGGTCCGCCTAATTCGTTGTTTTCCATCCATTGGAACTTTTCTGACCGTTTCTTCCAAACATTTGAAAATATCACCCCAGCATTGGGAATATGAATTCCCTCACAGAGGCACACCAAGTCAACCCCTTTGTGCGGTCACTCCCGGGGCTGATGTCAGTCCTATTATTTGCCACTCCACTGCGTTTCGTTACTGATGGGTTACATCAGCCTAACTCACAAACTCGGTTCGTCATTTTCCAATGCCTGAAAACTCTCTGTGCCTCGGTGCGCTCTGTGGTGAAAAATCGTCCAAGGTTCGGAAAGCAACTGCGCTGCGGCTTGCTGCTTTGCCGCTGCGGACGTCATAAATTTCTAAACATTGGAAAGCAACTACGTTGCGGCTTGCTGTTTTTTCCAAACATTGGAAAACTAGGGGTGGATTTTTCCAACGGGTCAGGGCGTAGACTTGGCGAAGACGGATGCTTGGAAACGGAGATGAATATGAATGGGTTATTTTTACCACTTTTTTTAGGAAATGTGACAGATGTGTTCAATCAGAGCGCGCTGCCGGGCAAACTGATTGTACTGCTGCTGTTTATCAGCTCGGTGGCGGTGTGGTATGTGATGGCCACGAAGATTGTTCAGCTCTCTCGCGCCCGCAAAGGATCAGAACGGTTTATCATCCTGTTCCGCCAGAAAAGCAATCCGTTCGATCAAGCCCAGCGAATTCCGGCAAGCCCTCTGAACACGCTGTATGAGGCGGGTTGTGCAGCCATTTCCTCCCAGGGCAATCAGCCGCTGAATTCCCACCAAGTGGAATCGGTGCAGGCGGTGGTCGACCGCACATTGGCCGACGAGGCTCTACTGCTCGAAGACGGCATGGGGCTGCTGGCCACGGCGGTGAGCTCCTGCCCGTTCCTCGGCCTGCTCGGAACAGTCTGGGGGGTGATGGATGCCTTCATGGGCATGGCCTCCTCGGGCGCGGCGACGCTATCGGCGGTAGCGCCGGGCATCGCGGGCGCGCTGCTGACAACGGTAGTTGGGCTACTGGTCGCCCTGCCCTCGGCGATCGGCTACAATATGCTGACGTCGCGCATCCGGCGACTGGCGGTACAGATGGATAATTTTTCTCAAGAGTTCGGCACAGCGGTTCAGCAGCATTTCGGGACGGCGGAGTAAACAATGGGACGACGCAAAACCAGCCTAGTTGCCTTGAAGGAGATCAGCGATATCAACATGACTCCGCTGATGGATCTGACGTTTATTCTGCTGATCACCTTCATCATCACCTTCCCAATGATTGAACAAGGGATCCCAGTGAACCTGCCAAAAGGCAAGGCGGCGGATCTGGATAATCCGGATACGCGCAATATTACAATTGATGCAGTCGGCACGCTGTTTCTGGATGAGTTGCCGGTTTCACTGGATGTGCTGTCCGGAGAAATGCAGCGCACCGGATCGCTAACCCCCAACACCACGGTGTATGTGCGGGCCGATCAGGCGGTTGAATATGGCCGCGTAGCCGAGGTGATGAAGATTCTCTATGATGCAAAAATCACCCGCATGGCGCTGGTGACCGAGGCGGAGGACTAAGGTGGAGCCGCGCCGCAAAAAAATCTTCTGGGTCGTGTCCGGAACGCACGCCGGAATCATTTTCCTGCTGGTGGTGATTCCGTTTCTGAGGGGATGTTTCCACCGCAAACCCAAAGAAACGGTGATGTTTGTTGATCTTGCCGCATCCGCCCCGTCGGTGCCAAAACCAATTTTGCCAAGCATCGAGCCGGAACCGGAGCCCACCCCGACCCCCATGCCGGAACCCAAACCCAAGCCAACTCCCAAGCCGACTCCCAAACCGAAGCCAAAACCAAAACCCAAGCCCGAACCGGAAAAGCCGAAATGGAAGCCGGCACCAGTTGTCCGGCAGAACAAACGGGTTACCAAGGAATCAAAAAAACCGGTGCCGGTGACACCCCAGCGCAAACGAATTACCGCCAGCGACATCCAAAAGGCACTGGGAACAACCCGTGCCACCAGCGCGGATCAGCACTTGGTCTACTGCAACAGCCTGCAACCCCGCTTTTATGCGGTCTGGCAGCAGCCGACCGCTGCCCCATACGGAACGAAAGCCACCGCCACCATCCGGGTCGGAGCGGACGGCAATATTCTATTCCGCTCCCTGACCGTTCTTTCCGGAAACCGGGCGTTTGATCAATCCGTGCAGAATGCTCTGAATGCAGCTCAACGGCTCCCCGCTCCGCCAAAGGGGAGTGTCAATCGCAGCATCACCATCGATTTTGTCCTCGATTAATTCACTGGGACTTGTCGAACGGGACGAATTCCGATAATGAATAGGTGTTATGAAAAAATTCCTTTTGCTTTTCCTATTTTTCGCATTGTGTAGCGCCTCCGCCCAGGTCCGGGTGGCGAAGTCCGCAGACCGCAAATTAATGATCAATATGGCCGGCGTGCGCGTCGGATCTGATTCCGCATCGCGGACCTTTTTCCAAACATTGGAAAAAGATTTGCGCCTTTCCGGCTGGTTTCAGCCGGTACGAGACGGCGGCGACTTGCAGCTGAGCGGGTCGGTTGAACAGAGAGGGTCCAGCGTTAAAGCCAAACTACAGGTCACCCGCGCGGCGGACCGCGCCCTTCTGCTTTCCAAGGGCTACTCCCTCGAATCCGCCCGCACCCGCACACTGGCGCACCGCGTGGCCGACGATATGGTCGAGACCCTCACAGGCCGCAAAGGGATTGCCTCCACAAGAATCGCAGTGATCGGCACACAATCCGGAGCCAAAGAACTTTATCTGTGCGATGCGGATGGCGGAGGGCGCGTACAGATCACTCAGGACAAAAGTATTATTGTGGGACCCAATTGGCAGCCGAACGGCAGTGGACTACTTTACACCTCCTTTAAACGGGGCTTCCCGGAGGTATTCAGCCATCAGGTACTGAGTGGGAAACGTGACATCATCTCCAAATACAGCGGCCTCAACACCGGCGCGACGCTCTCCCCGGACGGCAAAACTCTGGCGCTTATTCTTTCCAAAGACGGGAACCCCGAGCTGTATATACAACGCATCGGGGGGAAGCCGATCCCGCTGACCACCACCGCGTACGCCAATGAGGCCAGCCCGACTTGGTCTCCAGACGGACAGTATCTGGTTTATGTTTCCGACCGCAACGGCTCCCCGCAACTCTATAAAATCAGCAGCAACGGCGGACGGGCACAACTGATCAGTAGCCGGGGCACGCAGAATGTTGCACCGGACTGGGGGCCAAACGGACTCATCGCCTGCGCCAGCCGGGCGGGCGGGCGCTATCACATCGCCATCATTAACCCCTCCACCGGCGAGACCCGCTACCTGCCGAACGACGGAGCCGATTATGAGGATCCGTCGTGGGCACCCGACGGGCGACATCTGGTTGCTACCCGCTCTGTTCGCTACCGATCCAGCCTCTACCTCCTTGACACAGTCAGCGACGCTCCGGTAGCTTTAATTTCTGGCGGAGGAGATTGGCTTTCTCCGGCTTGGTCTCCGCGATAAAACAACTGGAACACAAAAGGGTTCATAATGAAAAAACAAGCTCTATTAATTATCTTTCTGCTGATTGCAGCAACCCTGACCGGATGTCAAAGTCCCGGAAGAAATCCGGCGGGAGTGGGCTTCGGCTATGATAGTGATGCCATCGGCCTCGGGATCCTGGACGCGATCGGCGGAATTCCCATGGGCGACCGCTTCACCGGCGGCACAGAACACCCCGGCATGTATGAGTCCGTTCTTTTCGCCTTTGACAGTTGTCAGGTAAGTGCCGGCGAGCGGGCGAAAATCGAAACCGTCGCTCAGCACCTCAAACAGAATCCTGCGGTAGCCGTTATCATTGAAGGCCACTGCGATGAGCGCGGAAGCCGTGAATACAACCTGGCCCTCGGCGAACGCCGTGCGCTGGCAATCCGCACCTACCTCGCCGGCGTCGGCATCGAGGCGGATCGCATTCAAACTAAAAGCATGGGAGAAGAGAGCCCGGCGGCACTGGAACACAGCGAGTCCGCATGGAGACTGAACCGCCGCGGAGAGCTCGTTCTCTACTACTAATCCTTCTCTTCCGCACCTCTTGAAAACCTGCTATTCATGCTGAGTCCATACAACTTCTTTGCGTTCATGTCGCAGCTGCCCTTGGCTGAAGCCGGGCAGCTGCTTCTTGTGGCGGGCATTGCATTCGCGATCATCACGTTGATCGCAAGCATGCACCGTTTTAATAAGATTATCGAAGTTGGAGGAGAAACACTCGTGACAGTTGAAGATGTTAACGACTTCTTTTTCATTCACGTCACCCGCTACTTAAGCAGAATCAATCGCACCTCAACCGGCTTCGGAATAGCGACCATTCAGTTTCAAACCGAAGAAACCAATCTCCGGACCGTACAGGAAGCCCTACTGAGCAGCCTCAACAACTTGCTCCGTGAGGAATGTGACCAAGCCTGCCTGTTCCGTGAAGATTGCGTGGGACTGATTATCGACACAGACGTTGAAAAAGTAACGCAAGCCGTTGAACGGGTCGTGGCAGAGCTTTCCGAAAAAATTTCTGATATTCCGGCCATTACCGCGCTCCGGACCGGTATCAGCGCCTTTCCCCTGCATGAACAGAGCTCACAAGCCCTTATTGATGCGGCGACCGAGGCGATGGAACAGGCCTCTTTCGGCTCAAGCGATTCAGTTCACATCGCCTCTTTAGCAGAAGAGCAGGAAGACGAAGAAGAAGAATCGGATGAGATCGGGGAACTCAGAAAACAAGACAAGAACTCCGCCATCGACCGCCTGACCGGCGTTCTAAAACCGGAAGCTATCGGCTCTTATATGCGCAAGTATCTCTCCGAGATCCGTTATAAGAAAAATCCGGCATCCGTACTTTGCGTCGGAATCAACCGCATCGACCACATCATCCATCTGCATGGAGAAGCCGGCGGCGACACCGTGATCGCCGGGGTGAGCGAAGTGCTGCAACGACTCACCCGCCACTCTGACCTGATCGGCCGCTACCATCGCGACGACTTCATTATTCTTGCGCCCTGTTCGCTGGAACAGGGAAGATTAATCGCCACTCGCCTGCGTGAAGCCATTCAGAAAGAAGCATTTCTCTTTGAAGGACGGAATATAAAAACGTCGATCAGCGTCGGCATCAGTGCACATCCTGAGCACGGGCGCACCATGCGCATTTTATTCGACGGAGCCTACGCCGCGCTGAGCGTTATTCGCGGGTGGAACACCAGCTCGTGTCTGGTGTATGACCCCGCGCGACACAACAAAAAGGATATCCATGAACCGGTCTCTCAAACTCGGGGTTAACATCGACCATGTCGCCACCCTGCGGCAGGCGCGCGGAACAATCTACCCCGACCCGCTGGACGCCGCAAAAATCTGCGCTCGGGCCGGCGCCGACAGCATCACCGTCCACCTGCGCGAAGACCGTCGTCACATTCAGGATGCCGATGTCTACCGCCTGAGTAAAGAGTGCCCCCTGCCCATCAATCTGGAAATGGCCAACGCCGAAGAGATTGTGCAGATCGCGCTGGAGGTGAAACCGACCGAAGTCTGCTTCGTTCCCGAAAAACGGCAGGAACTCACCACCGAAGGAGGCCTCGATGTGATCGGAAACTTCCAAACCTTGGAAAAAACCGTTCAGCGCCTTCAGGATAACGGATCCATTGTCAGCCTGTTTGTAGACCCCGACGGAAAAACGCTCGAAGCCTGCGCAAAAACCGGTGCCCGTGTTGTTGAACTGCACACCGGCGCGTTCTGCGATGCAACCAACCCGACAGAAGCCGCCGCCCAGCTCCAAAAACTGATCGCTGGCGCAGAAACCGCCCGCCGCCTCGGCCTACAGGTTAATGCCGGGCACGGCATCCATCTGGACAACCTGCCGGATATTCTAACCATCCCCCATCTGGACACACTCAACATTGGTCACAGCATCATTGCCCGTGCAGTTTTCCAAGGTTTGGGAAACGCGGTGCGCGAGCTGATCGCGGCCATAAACCCGGCATCATGACATTCACGGCCATTGACTTCGAAACGGCCACCGGCAAGCGCAGCAGCGCCTGCGCAGTCGGCATCGTAACCGTCAAAGACGGAACCATTACCGAAGAGTACTACTCACTCATCCGACCGCCGGGCAACACCTACTTCGGCATGAACATCGGCGTGCACGGCATCCGCCCGGCCGACACCGCCGCCTCCCCGACTTTTCAGGAACTCTACCCCGAAATCAGAGCCCGACTGCAAGGCCGCACGCTGGTGGCGCACAATGAATCCTTTGACCGCAGCGTTCTCAGGCGCACCATGGAATATTACGGGCTCGACTACGCCGAATTGGAACTGGCCGAACGGTGGGAGTGCACCATGCGCATCTACAAATCCAAAGGGTTTGTGCCATATAAACTGAACGCCTGCTGTGAGCGGCTCGGTATTGCGCTGCGTCATCACGAAGCGCTCTCCGACGCCATCGGCTGCGCACACCTCTACCTGCGGCGATAGATAACACCTGTACCCCCTTTATTCAAAACCGCTTTCATTTCAAAAAATAATTTACCTTATGTGCATATGCGCACAAGGTGATCATTAGGAAATACCAACAAGCAAAAGAACGGGCAAAAGTGCTGAAAGCTCTGGCCCATCCCATGCGCATTCTAATTGTCAAGGCATTGCAGGACAAAGACCTTTGCGGGCGTGATCTCTGTGCGATGGGCTCTATCAGTCAATCAAATGTTTCCCGGCATCTGGCTATGCTCAAAAGAGTTGGCATCATCAGTGATCGACGCATTGATAAACGCCATGTATCGGCTAGAAACACCCAGTGTTCTTGAAACGCTGGAACCTGCGGCCAAAGCCGTCCGCAAAGACATCCAGCGCAGAATGGAACGAACAAAATCCGTTTAACCCGAACGGCTGTTTTTGTTCGACGCTTCCGCCCTGCCCGCCCTATCCTGCCAGCATGAAAACAATCTCTTCTGCTGATATGCGCGAACTCGACCGCCAAGCCATCGAGGAATTTAACATCCCCGGCGATGTGCTGATGGAACGCGCCGGACAGGGCGTCGCTGAAATCACGCTCGACGTTCTCAACGCCCGGATGGCCGACACAGTTCTTTTAATCGCGGGAACCGGCAACAACGGCGGCGACGTATTCGCCGCCGCAAGTTTCCTCGCTGAAGCCGAACTGGACGTAACCGTCTGGATCTGCGGCTCCAAACGGAAGATCAAAGGCGATGCGGAGTATCATCTCAAAAAAATGATCCGCCGCGGAATCCATCCCGTGGAGGTCGCTAAGGACGAAGACCTCCATCTGGAACGCACCTCGGCGGTGATCGTGGACGGCCTGCTCGGTACCGGCGCCAAAGGCGCACCGCGCGGCTTTATGAGCAAGGTAATCAATTTCATCAACGAAGAGGCGCATCGCAGTTTCGTTCTTTCGATCGATATCCCCTCCGGCGTGGATGCCGACACCGGCGTTGCGGAGGGCAGTGCCGTCCGCGCTAATCTCACGGTCACGATGTGCCTTCCGAAAACCGGCCTGATTCGTCCCGAAGCCGTTCCATACGTTGGAAACATTGAAGTGCTCGATATTGGCATTCCCGCAGAGCTGAAGGAGTTAGTCCCCGCTTGTCTGGATGCGGAACTGATTGACCGGGCCAAACTGCTGATTCCTTTCCGCGGCAACGAGACCCACAAGGGGAACCACGGGCATGTTCTGCTGATCGGTGGAGCTATGGGAACCACTGGCGCCATCGCGATGGCCGCGCGCGCCGCGTTGCGCTCCGGCGCGGGGCTCGTGAGCGTACTAACACCCGAAGAGGTCTACCCCATCGTCGCGCAAGCCGCCGGCCCAGAAGTTATGGTGACTGCGTCACGGCACGGCGCTTCGCGTTCCGAAGATGAGCTTCTCCTCTCTCTTCTGAAAAAATGCAATGTCCTTTGCATCGGTCCCGGCATGGGTCGCTCTGATGAAACACAGGAACTTGTTGAGACCTTATTGAAAACATGCCATGTCCCACTGGTGCTTGATGCGGATGCGCTCTGCATTTCACCAGAGCAAATTGCCGCAGCCAAATGTCCGGTTATTCTGACGCCGCATCCCGGCGAGTTTGAGCGGGTGTTCGGCGAGCCGGTGACGGATCGCTGGGCGCAGGCACGCGCCGCCTCCGACCTGACCGGCAAAACGGTTGTGCTGAAAGGCGCGGGAACGATCGTGGCAGATCCGAACTATAAAATGGGCGTCAACATGAGCGGCAACCCCGGCATGGCGACCGCCGGTTCCGGCGATGTGCTCGCCGGAATTGTCGCCGCGCTGGCAGGACGGGGCATGCAACCGTTCGAGGCCGCAATCACTGCGGTTCACCTGCACGGACTGGCGGGCGATATCGCTGCAGAGGATCTGACGCAGGAGGCAATGATCGCCACCGACATCATCCACTCCCTACCCGACGCCTTCCGGATGATCCAGTTCAGTTAAGCATGCTGGACGGCTGATGCGTAGACTGAAGGATGGTCTGCCAGAACCAGCCTTGCGGATCAATCACCTTGCGCTCACCGATCATCGGGATCGGCAGATGAACCAGCCGGTCGTTATGCATACCGACGATCATATTGGTTAGTCCGGCCATGGCGGCATGCACTGCATTGTTGCCGAGGCGCAGGCAGTACATGGAGTCGTTAGCGTTAGCCGGACGGCTGCGGATGTTGTAGCCGGGATCGAAATATTTCATATTCATCTCCATCTTCTCCGCCGCAAAATGTTCCTGAATAGCATCGCGCAAAAACACGCCGATATCATTGAGCCGCTTGTTGCCTGATTTATCCTGACCCAGCGCGTCATCGAACAGGTTCTGACCCGCCCCTTCGGCCACCACGACGACGGCGTGCTGCTTGTGCTGAAGACGTTCTTTGAGATGGGCCAAGAACCCGTTCGGACCGTGAAGGTCGAACGGCACTTCCGGCACGAGGCAAAAATTCACATTGCTGTTGGCCAGCGCTGCGGAAGCGGCGATCCATCCGGATTCGCGGCCCATCAGTTTCACTAACCCGACCCCGTTGCGAAAGGCTTTTGCCTCAGAGTGCGCATTGGTGATGATGTCCCAGGTGGCTTCCACTGCGGTTTCAAACCCAAAGCTTCGCTGAATTACATTGATATCGTTATCGATTGTTTTTGGAATCCCGACCACAGCGATCGGCAGGTTGCGCTCACGCAACCGGTTCACAATATCACGGCATCCGCGCTGCGTGCCGTCACCACCGATGGTGAAGAGGATATTGACACCGTAGTGCACCAACGTGTCGATGATTTCATCGTCGTTCTGACGGCCGCGTGATGACTTAAGGATGGTTCCGCCCTTTTCGTGGATCTCATCGGTGTTCGTTGTGTCGAGCTCCATCGGATAGTGGTAATACTTCGCAACCAGTCCCTCGTAGCCGTACTGGAATCCCAGCACTTTTTTGACTCCATAGCTTTCAAGACTGCAGAAGGTCAGCGCGCGAATCACATCATTCAACCCGGGGCACAAGCCTCCGCAAGTGACGATTCCGACGACAGTCTCTGCCGGGTTGAAATAGACTTTTTTGCGCGGGCCGGCCAGCTCAAAGAACTCGATATCGCTGATGTTTTCCAATGCACCGAGATCCTTGGTGCGGCAGTCACGGGCAATAGCTTCATTTTCATAAAAGCGGCTGATATCAGCAACCAGCGGCGACTCAAATTTGCACTCGCCCAGTGAATCAGGGCGGATAATTTTAGGATCGATCATTAAAAACTCCTGAATAGTTAAACTGCGACGGAATATAAGAGAATCCCCTGCGAATAAAATGAAATTACACGATTGTTTTTATATCTGCCAACCGACAACCTAAGCTGGTAACTGCGATTTTATCAGCCAATCCCGTATTTTTCGCACTCTTCGATAGCGTAGCGATCCGTACAGCCAGCCACATAGTCGCAGACCGTGCGCATAAGTCCCTCTTCGTCGAGTCGACTTCGCGCTTTTTTTCCCATGAATTCGGGGTGATCGACGTAGTAAAGAAAAAGCCCTCGCATGAGCTCAACGGCTTCGCTGTTCGCATCGGCTACGCCGGGGTGGTAATAAAGTTGCTGATAAAGAAAATCCGAAAATTCCTTGAGCATTTCGGTCATTTCATCACTGAAAATAACGAGTCGCTCCGGAGCGTTCATGACGTCGGCAATGCTGTGCGGGTTGTGTTTTTCGAGCCGACAATGCCCTTCGGCAAGAACATCCTGCGCCTGCAGGTCGAGTAGGTTACGAATCGTGATGCGACGGTGCTGATCTTCATCCAGGCTCGTGTACTGCTCATCGGTGCGAATAGCTGCCATTTTCCAAAAGGCGAGTTCCCGCAACTGAGCGAGTGTGATGAGCCCGGCAGAGAGCCCGTCATCCACATCGTGAGCATGATAGCTCATGTCGTCGGCAACATCGGCGATCTGCGCTTCCAAATACTGGAAGGGGCCGATGGGTTGCCCGTCGAGCTCTGCGCCGGGAGTTGCGGCCTCGTGTTTGAGCAAGCCGGCACGCACTTCCCAGGTGAGGTTCAGGCCAGGGAAACCGGGATACTGATATTCCAGTTTATTCACCGCGCGCAAACTCTGCAGGTTATGGTCGAACCCGCCGTGATCTACCATCAGCTCATTGAGCACATATTCGCCGCGATGGCCAAAGGGGCTATGGCCGACATCGTGAGCGAGACAGATCGTTTCGGTAAGATCCTCATTGAGCCGGAAAGCGCGAGCGAGCGTGCGGCCAACGGCGGTCATCTCGATGGTGTGCGTGAGGCGCGTGCGGTAGTGGTCGGCCGTACCGTTGACAAAAACCTGCGTTTTATATTCCAACCGGCGGAAACAGCGGCTGTGAAGAACGCGGTCGCGGTCACGCTGAAAACAGGGACGGACCGGGTGATCCGTTTCTTCATATTTGCGGCCCCGACTGGCGGCACTGTGCGCCGCATACGAGGTAAGGTCGTTTGCCTCCAGCGTTTCCCATTCCTGCCGGCTATGTGTCATAGCGGTATCTTACCCACTGAGGAACATTAGACCCATGACATGAGATAAAAAAAACCTCTACGTTCCGCATCTAGTGGAGAGTTCACAAAGGAAACACAAAATAGACTCCCCCTCGCGTTCTCTTAATCTTACTCTTAATCGCAATTTTATTCCTCTTCGACTGGGACGTAGCAACAGCAAATTAAGAGCACGATCAGGATTAAGAGTACGATTAGGATCAAGAGTAAGATCAGGATCAGGATTAGGATCAAGAGAGAGATTGAGGGAAATATGCGAGAGAAGACGATCGGATCAAAAACTGTTTTTGAGGGGCGCATCATGCGCGTTGAAGTGCTGGACGTGGAACTGCCGGACGGACGCACCGCGACCCGCGAGATTGTGCGCCACGGCCTGGCCGTGGCCGTAATCGCCCGGCGAAGCGACGGGCGGTTTGTATTCATCCGCCAATTTCGCAAAGCGATGGAGCGAATCTGTTTCGAGGTAATGGCCGGAAATTGCGATCCCGGTGAAGATTCGGAAACTTCCGCCATTCGTGAGCTGAAAGAAGAAACGGGATATAAACCCGACTCTATTCGCTTTCTCGCTCCGATTTACCCGTCGATTGGCTACTGCGACGAACGAATCGACATTTTCTATGCGGAGGTGGGCGATGAGCCTGGCAAAACCGACTTTGACCCAGACGAGGAAATTGAAACCGTTCTTCTCACCGAAAACGAAATGGACGATCTGATCCGCAAAGGGGACGTACAGGACGCAAAAACTCTTGCCGCATGGATGCTATATAAAAACAATATATAAGGATTATTCGTCCTCAAGGGCCTTGGTGATTTTCGGAAGTAACGGCTCCAGAAGCTCCTGAACATCCTGCATAGCCTGCTCAACTGGCTCTTGCAGATAAAGCGCTTTTTCAAGAGATGCAGCAGCAGAGTGAAGATCCGCGTGCCCGATGACTCCGGCTAGGCTTGTTAAGGTATGCGCATCGCGCAGAGCGGTTTTTCGATCGCCGGATTCGAGCGCTTTCTCAACCCGTTCGGAAAACCCAGTGTACTGCTTAATAAAATTGTTAAGCGTCATTCGATAGATTTCCAGAGTGCCGGTATACTCGAGCCCGGATGTCATATCGAGCCCGGCAATCGATTCAAACGGCGAGTCCGAAGATTGCCTCTCCGTGATGTTCAAGCTCACCCACTGCATAAGATTTTTATAGAGCTCTCCGGGCAGGATTGGTTTGGAAATGTAGCCGTTCATCCCGGCATCAAGCGCCTTCTGACGGTTTTCCGCCATGACATGGGCCGTCATCGCAAGAACAGACAGATCGCGAAAACGATCATCGCTGCGCAAATGGCGGACGGCTTCGTAACCGTCCATGACCGGCATCTGAATATCCATCAGAACCAAAGAAAACGTCTCTTTTTCCAGCCATTCCAGAGCCTGCTTCCCGTTTTCAGCCACGACAACATTCAGCCCGGCAGACTCCAACAACTCTACAGCAACTTGCTGATGGGCCTCATTATCCTCAACCACCAGAACCCGACCCCCGCTGAAGCAGGGTACCTCATCAACACAGTCTGGATTTTCATTCGCAGCTTTTTTCATAATCGGGCACTCCTAAGAAATAGCTATGGTTAGCACGCTTTTTTTATAAAATCGATCGTTTTCTACCGCGAACCCTGCATCAGCCCGGCGAAACTTCTTCGCCCGCAAAGAAGAAGCTTGGTACGCACAGACATCTCGCCACACAGGCGCTTACAAACCAATTTCTTGACAATGACCCTGCAACTCTACAAGAGAATTCCCATTACTTTTCTCAACCAGCAAGTGTAATTCTAAAAGATAAACGTAGAAATGCAATCTTATAAAGAAACCGCTGTGTATCTTAGTCATGACTCTCTGTTGCGAGACCTCACTGTTCGGCAGCGTTATAGTGCATATCGGATCCTACAATGGGTGGGACTCCCTGTCATGGACCCCCATCATCGGACTGCACGACCCAGATAACGGCATATCGAAAGAACTCGATTTCGTGGGTTTATCGCGAAACCAACACTGGACTGGCAGAGAGACAGACTTGAAATATTGCTCTGGGTAATATCGCTAATGCGACCAACCATAGCCCTATCACGGCAGACGTTGCTGGCGGAGTTTATCCTGGTGACAACGTCACCAGTGGATGGGCAGACCTTGGGCAAGTTCCTGAACCGACCACGATCAGCCTGATCGCCCCCTCAGAAATCGGATTGCTGATTACACGAAGATTTTCTAGTTAAACCGCCAGCAGGCCGGTCAGTTGCAGGACAAACAGCAGCACGCAAACCATGCACAAGCCAATCGACCAGATCGGCAGCGGACTCTGATCCTCAGACCGGCGGAGTATTTTGGCTGCAGTAGCCAATACACTCAGCAGGAGTGTAACCCCCAGCACGGATAAGAATGACCGCTGGTTCTGATCTGCATACGGCACACTGGAGCCGGCCCGTCCAACCAGCGGCAACAGCATGCAGGTGAAGAAAAAGGAGAGACCGGCAGCGACGGTGAGGACGCTACCGGTTAGCGGTTTTTGCAATAATGCCTTACCGTTCATGAAGAATTACTCCGGCCCAGACTGCTGAACTTCGCCTTCTGAGTCGCGGAAGGAATACTCATGGATAATGTGAGGCTTCTGCTCAACGAGCGTGGGTGTGCGCTCTGTCAGCTCTATAATCGTATCCACATCATCCGTCTCTTCAGCCAGAACGACAAATTTCTTATCGACGATGACTCCGTACTGAACAACGTAGGCCGTCACTTTCGGTCGTTTCATATCACCCTGAGCAACTATAAACTTCCAAGTATCCTCTCCGGTATACTCAATATCAACCTCTCCCTGCTCACGCCCAAACTTGGAGTAACAGATGGTTGAGGTCTTCTTGTCTGTCATCTCCATCGTGACGCGCACAAAAAAGGCATACTTTTCTTTATAATCTTCTTTCTGAGTGGTGTAGAACTTTAATTGGACGTATTCGATATCATCCTCATCTTCAAACGTATCGTCATTAATAGATCCAATTCTTACACTGTCCTGCAGTATCTCCAGTTCATCCTCAGAAAGCTCAGCTCCAGCCATTAAAACTCCGGCCATAAAAACCAATATCAATATATACCAACGCTTCATGTGAGTGCTCCTTTCATTCTGTACGCACCTATTTAACTTAAGAATATTACTATTCAAAGGAACATAAATCAACCCCTGCTCGTGAATAACCCCGACAAACGGAAACGCAACCGACATCGGCAAGCAAAATACATATGAACAATGCGGATTTACGAGCTTTTTCCAATCATTGGAAAAACGGTAGTCTCCTTCTTCTTCCAGACCTTGGAAAAAATAATTATGAGCGAAAAATGGATCACCGTCAGCGGCGCACGAGAACACAACCTCAAAAATGTGGATGTGCGGATTCCGCGCAACAAACTCACCGTCATCACGGGCTTAAGCGGCTCGGGAAAATCGAGCCTTGCCTTCGACACCCTCTACGCCGAGGGCCAACGCAAATATGTCGAAAGCCTCTCCGCTTATGCACGGCAGTTTCTCGATCAGATGCAAAAACCGGATGTCGACACCATTGAAGGGCTCTCGCCCGCCATCTCCATCGAGCAGCGCACGGCGGGCTCCAACCCGCGATCCATCGTCGCCACCGTCACCGAAATCCACGACTACCTACGCCTGCTTTTTCCAAGCATTGGAAACGTCCACTGCCCCTCCTGCGGAAAACCGATCCAACAGCAGAGCGCGGAAAACATTGTTGAGCAACTGCTCGACCTGCCCGCCAAAACCAAAGTAATGCTACTCGCCCCGCTCGTGCGTGGACGCAAAGGAAAGCATGAAGAGGTGTTCGAAACCATCCGCAAACAGGGCTTCGTACGCGTGCGCGTCGATGGCGAGATCCACGAAATCGAAACAGTCCCACCCCTTGGGAAAAATAATAAGCACACGATTGAAGCGGTGGTGGATCGTCTGGTGATTGCCCCCGAAACCCGAAGCCGCATCAACGACTCGGTCGAGCTCGCGCTGTCCACCGGCGAGGGGCTACTCATCGCAATGGTGGAGGTAGGAACGGATCGCCGAGTCGTCCGCCCTTCGACCGAGCTCAGGACTGGCGGCGCGCCCGGCGTTCGCGCCCTACCAACTAACAAATGGGAAGACCGCCTCTACTCTGAAAAGAACGCCTGCCTCGACTGCAACATTAGCTTCGAAACCTTCACGCCGAAACACTTCTCGTTCAACAGCCCCTACGGCGCCTGCCCGACCTGCCACGGTCTCGGCAACATGCTCACCTTCGACGAAGAACTGATCGTTCCCAATGAAGAGCTTCCACTCGAAGAGGCCATTCACCCATGGCGGCGCGGCGGCCACCGCTCCATCATCTACTACAAAAAGCTGCTCGCCGCTGTCGCCGACTGCTGCGGCGTCGACCTGCGCACCCCGTTCAACGAACTGCCCGCCTCATTCAGAAAGATTCTCTTCTACGGCTCAGACGAACCCATTTCGTATTATATGCGCCGCCGCAAGATCGAAAAACCGTTCGAAGGGCTCATCCCAAATTTGCAACGCCGATACCTCGAAAGCGACACTGACTACACCAAACAACGCCTGCAGGCCTATATGGGCCAACAGCAGTGCACCGCCTGCAACGGTGCGCGCCTACGCCCCGAAAGCCTTGCCTGCACCATCGGCGGACAGAACATTCACCAGCTCTGTGCACTTTCCATCGACCGCGCGCTGGCGTTTTTCCAAACATTGGAACTTTCAGAAAAAGACGCCCATATTGCCCGCGACATCCTTAAAGAAATCTGCGCGCGGCTCGGCTTTATGATGGATGTGGGGCTCGACTACCTCACCCTCGACCGCGAAAGCGGTACGCTATCCGGCGGCGAAGCCCAACGCATCCGCCTCGCCACGCAGATCGGCTCGCGCCTGACTGGCGTGCTCTACGTGCTCGACGAACCGAGCATCGGCCTGCATCAACGCGATAACGACCGCTTGCTCGCCACCCTCAAAGAACTGCGCGATCTCGGCAACACCGTCGTCGTCGTCGAGCACGACGAGCAAACCATTCGCGAGGCCGACCACGTCATCGACCTCGGCCCCGGCGCGGGTGTCCACGGCGGTGAAATTGTTTTTGCAGGAACCCCGAAACAACTGCTAAAATCCAAAACCTCGCTGACTGCGAAATACATGCGACGCGAAACCCAAATCGAGGTGCCGAAAAAACGAACCAAAGCGAAAAACGGCTACATCGAAATCAAAGGCGCGGCCGAAAACAACCTCAAAAACATCAACGTCAAAATTCCGCTCGGCCTGCTCACCTGTGTAACCGGCGTCTCGGGCTCCGGCAAAAGCACACTCACCGATGACGTGCTACGCCGCGCCCTCTTCCGCCACTTCCACGGCTCCAAAGAACGCCCCGGCAAACACAAGCAGCTGCTCGGCGTTGAGCAAATCGATAAGGTGATCGTGATTGACCAGTCGCCCATCGGCCGCACGCCGCGCAGTAATCCCGTCACCTATACCGGCGCGTTTTCGATCATCCGCGATCTGTTCGCCAAGCTGCCCGCATCGAAAGTGCGCGGTTATAAACCGGGACGTTTCAGCTTCAACGTCAAAGGCGGTCGCTGCGAGCACTGCACCGGCGACGGCCTGCTCAAAATTGAAATGCACTTCCTGCCGGACGTCTACGTCACCTGCCCGCAGTGCAACGGCAAACGCTATAACCGCGAAACGCTCGAAGTCCATTATGGCGGCAAAAGTATTGCTGACGTGCTCGAAATGACAATTCATGAAGCATGCGAATTCTTCAAAGCGATTCCGGGCGTGGAACGCAAGCTGCGTACCTTGCGCGAAGTCGGCCTCGGCTACCTCTGCCTCGGGCAGAGCGCCACCACCCTCTCCGGCGGCGAAGCCCAGCGCATTAAACTCTCTTCCGAGCTCAGCAAACGGGCGACCGGGAAGACGCTCTACATCCTCGACGAACCGACCACCGGCCTGCACTTTGCCGATGTCCACAAGCTGATTGAGGTGCTCGAAACGCTGCGCGACGGCGGAAATACTGTGCTGGTGATCGAGCATAACCTCGATGTAATCAAACGCGCCGACCACCTGATCGACCTCGGCCCCGAGGGCGGCGAACGCGGCGGGAAAGTCGTCGTCGCCGGCACTCCGGAAAAAGTTGCCAAAACTCCCGCTTCCTACACCGGAAAATATCTAGCGAAAATGCTGGGGAATTAAGCAACCGCGAATAGACGCTAATCAACGCGAATGGGTTCCAATGGCTGGAAGAATTCTTTCCAAGGTTCGGAACTTTCCGACAGGGTTCTTCCAGCCATTGGAAAAAAGCGGCGCAAGGATTAACCCTCAGCCCCCATCCGGTACAGCTCGGGGTGTTCCAACGAGTTATGGCTCAGCTCGACATCCAGCGCGGGCCAACCCCGAGAAAGACTAATCAAAAAAACTGGAAAATCCGACCTTCTCATAGGATACTCCCCGCCAATGAAATACCGATTTCTTAGACTTTTTGCATTATTGATGCTGTTTGCTCCTGCGCTATTCGCGCTGAATTTTTCCATCCCTGCGATTGACGCCGCGCTGGAGGACGAGCTCTTTGAGCTGGCCGAACAGCAGATCTGGCACTCGCTCAGCATCGACCAGTCCGCCGAGGAAAAAACAACGCTCACGATCCTACTGGTCCGTTCGCTGATCGGTCAGGAGCACTTCGAGGACGCGATGATTCTCTGCGATGAATCCGTTCATCTCCTTCACCCGGATGCGTTCACCTATTGGAAAGCGCGCGCGTACTTCGAGAACGGAAAGATTGAACCGGTTTTCCAAACCTTGGAAAAATTTCCAAAAAAAAGCCCCTACGCCCCTGCCACCCTGCGGCTGGAGGGACGCACCGCCATCGTCAACGGCGATCTCAAGAGAGCCGAAAGTTTTTTTGAGCAGTTCGAAAAACGCTTCCCAGAAGATGCCGCCGCCGCACAAAACCTGTTTGACCTTGCGAATGTCAATCTGGAGCTCGACCGTGAGAAAACTGCCGTTAAAAGCCTGAGCAAACTGCTGGAACGATTTCCAGAAAGTGTAGAGGCGGATTCCGCACGCCTGATGCTGGCGCGCGAACTGATTGCCGATGACGGAAATGACGAACGGGAAAAAGCGGTTGAACTGCTCTCCCGGCTCGGATCGACTGGATCCGCCCACGTGCGCCTTCGTGTCGCCGCCTGGGTGGAACTGGCCGCACTAGAAAAGAAAATGAACCGCCCGGCGAACGCAGCGGAGGCTCTGCTGAGCGCCGAAACGCTGACCGCCGAGAGCGTGGTACGCATCCGACAGAAAACCGCCCGCGCCAACTTGCTGATGGAGGAAGACCAAACCACAGAGGCCTTCGCCCTATTCGACGAAACCATTCAGTCTGCGGCCAGCGAAGAACTCGCCGCCGAGGTTCTGATTCAAAAAGCGGAGGCTCTGCTGGAAACAGAACAGTACGCCGCCGCTGAAACCGCGTTCCAGGCCTGCTTGAATGTCACCGAGCAAATCCCGTTGCAGGCCCGCGCACTCTTAGGCAGAGGATGGAGCCTTTGGGAACAAGGGCGCTACGAAGAGGCCGCCGTCGGCTTTGAGCTGGCGGCCGTCAAATGCACCGACCCGTCGGAACAGATCACCGCACGGGTCAAGGCGGGCGATGCCCGCCTTGCCGCCGGACAGTATGAACTGGCCAATGCGAATTATCAGATGGTCATCCAAACCGCGCCCGACCACGCGCTTGCGGCACGCGCCAACTACCAGAGCGGGATCGCCCTGCTGAAAACCGGAACCCCGGAAGAGGCCCGGCTTCAGTTCCGCCTGATGGAAACCGGATTCCCGGAAAGCGAATTTGCGCCAAGCGCCGCTCTGCGGCAGGCCGAACTGCTGCAAGAGGAAAACCAGATGGATGCCGCGCTGCAGGAATATGTGCGCATCGCCGGGCAATATACCAACGCAATGACCCGCGCCACCGCACTGCACCAACAGGGGCTGATCCTAGTCGAGTTCAAACGCTATGCCGAAGCACTGAATGTTTTTGACTCTATCGCCGAAACCTACCCGAATGCCGAACAGGCAGCTCAGGCTTTTTACATGCGCGGGTACTGCCGTTACCTACAGGGCAACACCGAATACGCACTGACAATCTTTAAGGACTACATCGAAAAATTCCCCGATTCGCCGTGGACTCCCGATGTGCTCTTTCTGGTGGGCGAACACGCCTATAATCGCGGAGACTATCCGCAGGCTCAAACCAACTTCCTCGATATTGTTCAACAGTTCCCGCAGCACGACCTCGCAGACAACGCCCTTTTCTGGGCCGGAAATGCCCTGCTCCGACAGGATAGCTTTCTTGAAGCCTTCGGCATCTACACCCGGCTCGCCAAAGAATACCCGCAAAGTGATCTCCTCCTCAAAACCCGCTTTGCACAGGGCGAAACATTAACCGAACTCGGCGAGTTTTCGCGTGCGATCCTCGCCTACGAAGAAATTATCAAAGCGACGCCCGATGCGGATCTGGCCGACCAAGCTCGCGGACGGCTCGGCGACTGCCTCTTCACACTGGGGGGCACAGAAGCCGGCCGCTATCAGGAAGCGCTCACAGCCTATCAGGCTCTCTATAAACGCCCCGAAACGCCCTTTTCACTGAAACTGCAGGCTCTCTATAAAATCGCCCGTTGCGAAAATAAAACAGGCCAGAGCGACAAGGCCTTCGCCCGCTACATGGAAACGGTCTACAGCATCAACGAACTCAACGAGCCGCTTTCGCCTGAAATCGCGCTCTGGTTCACCCGCGCCGCTTTCGAGGCCGGTGCTATGCAGGAACTGCGACAAGACTGGCAAGAAGCCGTCCATATTTATGAACGAGTCGTTCAGGCGAAAGTCCCTGCCGCCGGCGAAGCGGAAAAACGCATTGAACAAATTCAGCGAGAACACCCGGACGCATTTTAGAACCCATATGGAGTGCGCCCCAAAACTTCGGGACGCTTTAACTCCCCGAAGCATGATTCGGTAAACTGCGGAGCAAGCTCCGCGCAGGAAAGCGGCGACAAGTCGCCGCAGTCCAAATTTTGGAGGTAAAAGGTATGATTGATTGGATACAAAATGGCGGGCCGATTATGTGGCTTATTCTGGCCGGAGGCGTCATCGCCCTGACCATCTTTCTGGAGCGCCTGTTCCATCTGCACCGGGCCCAGATTGAAATTGAAGACTTCATCAACGGCATCACCACCAACCTGAGGCACGGCAACGAGCTGGAAGCCATCACCATCTGCGACCAAACCCCCGGCCCGGCCGCCCGACTGGTTCGCACCGCCATTATTAATTCGAGAGAGACAAAAGAGGACCTTATCAAAGCGGTTCATCAGGCGGGAATTCAAGAAATTCCACGCCTAGAACGCCACACCAACCTGCTCATCACCCTCGCCCAAGTTCTACCCATGCTTGGCCTGCTCGGAACGGTTCTCGGCCTGCTCACTATGATGGTGGCGCTGCAACAAGGCTCCCCCATCGCGGAAATCGGCGACCTAGCCGGCGGCCTCTGGAGCGCACTGCTCACCACCGCCGCCGGGCTCATCACCGGCATCCCCGCCTACGCCGCCTACCACTTCCTTATCAGCCGCGTGGAATCCATCGCACTCGATATGGAACAGGCAACTGGTGAAATCGTCTGCTTTCTGACCCGCTCGGCCACAGGAGCTCAGCATGAATCGTAACGACTGCGAAGCCGTCCTTCATCTACACCGCATCTTCCGGCCGCGACGGCGAACCGGCCGCGGCTTTCTCACCGGCACCATCTTTCTCGATGCCGCGCTGTTGATTACGGCCTTCGTGCTGACCACATCACCGTTTGTCCGCCAACCAGGCATCCTGATCGATCTCCCAATCTCCACTCAAGCCGAAGGAATCCGCTTCACCGACATGGTGCTCAGCATCCCCCGTGAAGGGCTCATCTTCTTTAACGACGAGCTGGTCTCGCTCGACCGACTCGAAACGGCTTTGCGCACCACCGCGCAGGCGCACCCCGGAGTCGCCCTGGTTTTAGAAGCCGATCAATCCATCCCGCAGTCGACGACGACCGCAATATACGATGCCGCAGCCGCAGCTGGCTTCCGACAGGTTTTCATCGCAACCCGAAACGCCGAACCCTCCTCACCGTGAAGCATCGTCTACAGTTTAATCCAGCCATGGGAATCGCACTGGTCTGCGCGCTCCTATGGTTCGCCCTTTGGCTGGTTCCATTCCATCCCGCCCCCCTGCGAGAGAATCGCCCTCCGGCCTGCCCATCGGTCGCATTCCGGCCCGACGGTGTAAAAATCTTCCGGGAGCTCCGCTCCCCCGCGCTGTTTGCGCTTCCGTCGGAACAGGGATTCAGCAAAGACTTTCCCCGGGCCTGCATTAACCTATTTGTCCCA